>Ga0137409_10006582_pt1 | contig 12043 bp, 13 predicted proteins | sample CZODoug1_16funga_FD_122059 | JGI IMG/M metagenome (GOLD analysis project Ga0137409, IMG submission 122059) | Vadose zone soil fungal communities from Angelo Coast Range Reserve, California, USA - CZODoug1_16fungal (Hybrid Assembly) | ecosystem: Environmental > Terrestrial > Soil > Vadose zone... | reverse complement strand
TCGACCCGCGGCAGCCGGTCCACGATCTCGTTGACCTGCGCGACGACGATGCCGCCGCGGAACGCCGCGGCCTCGGCGATGGTCGGCGTGTCTTCGGTATTGGGGCCAGTGTAGAGGTTGCCATTGCGATCCGCCTTGTCGGCGACGATCAGCGCCACGCGCGGCGTCAGGTCGACCAGCATGCGAGCATAGAGTTCGAGATAGGTATGGATCGCCCCGATCTTCACCGTCCCGTTCGCGACCAGTTCGGCGAGCTTGCGGCTTTGCGGCCCCGCGAAGGCGAAATCCAGCCGGCTCGCGATGCCGCGCTCGAACACGGCGAGATGGTCGGGCAGCGCCAGCACCGACTGCACCATGTGCAGATCGTGCAGCCGTGCCGGATCGGCCTTCGCGAGCGCGGCGGCCAGAAAATCGGCCTGCTTCTGATTGTCGCCCTCGATAGTGACGCGGTCGCCCGGTTCGATGATTGCTTCGAGCAACAGCGTCGCGCGGTCGGCGGGGCAGATTTTTCCGCTCGTGCCGCTGAGCGCGGCAGCCCGCGCGAGACGGAGGACGCGATCTGCTCCGCGTCGTGAAGTGTTTGACATGATGGACCTCCGCTCAATGCTGTGCTCGAAGCGAAAGGTAGGAGGCCATCATTGCCGCAAGTATCCGTAATTTCATCATCGATCTAACTCCGTGGTTGAATTGTCTGCGTTAAACGTGGCACCCGCCGTCCTGCTACTTCGCCGCTCATCGACCCAGAGTTACTGGGGATCATAACGTTTTAGCCACCTCCATCTCGAGAACCTGCATTCGTTGCGCGAGTTTGACAAATCGTAGGGATCTCCTCCGTCCATCGCGAGCTAAAGACGCTCCCCGAAGATACGAACCGACAGTGCTTGGTAGAGGCCGGACGGCAGAAACCAAACCGGCGTCATTGCCCACAAGACTGTTCTGCGATGCGGTCGTTAAGTAACTGAATTTCTAAATCGAGCTTTTCGAGACCGCGTTGACGCCCCACGCCGTCCTGGCAGGTTGCCGCAGCTTGGCGGGCTGTCACTGCCTCGACGAATTGTTTGAAGTAGGAGCGGCAATTCTCGCCGTTAGCCGCATGGTCCATACTGTTCTGCGACGCGCGCGCGAGTTCAAGGCGAGACGTGACGGTTATAGACGCTTGATCACACTGCGACGCGCCGCGCGTAGCCGTCGCAGGAAGCAACATGAGAGAAGGCACGACCAATATTGCTATGCGCATCTGTCGCATACACCTCTTGACGACGATGCTCTGCGCGCAGACACGCTACCTTCTTGATGAGCGCGCATTATCCGAGAGAGTTCCAAGAGCATCGTTTGCGCGGAGCACACTCGCTATCGGTTAGGGTGCCCGCCTGGATGGTTTCGCCCGTCATTGACCTTCAGCGCCGAACCATTGAGATTGACACTTGCCGGATGTCGCCTTGGGAAACAATGGAGACCGCTTGGTGTTGGCCCGCCGTCGTCACGCTGATATTTGCCGAAAACCCAGCGCCCTCGACGGATGCCGTTATACGGCCCCCGCCCACCCGACCTTCCAGGCTGCCGCTAATTCCGCGGCTCGACTCGCTCCACGTTCCGGAGATCCGGCCGCCCTGGCTAACAAGGTCACTGCTGAGATCGAATTTATAGCTATCACTCGCGCATCGCAGGCTTTGCTGCAGTCCCGTCCCTGAACCATCAACCCGGTAGGTCGCGCGGCACCGCAGCCGTTCGGTCGACCCGTCCGAGAGCGCGATACTGCCTGAGCCTGTCCAGGCACCGGCGAGCGAGGACAATTCTGCAGATTGTGCCGAAGAAGCTACGCACACCAATCCCGAACTGAAAATCGAGATCGCTGCTACGATGCGGGGGACAAGCTCGAACTTGGCGTACATTGAAAGACTCCTGAGTGCGGGGACTTTATCTTCTTAAAAGGCACACCATGCCGGTCGACCTCAATAGTGCGAGCGCTGTAGCCACCTGGTATAGAAGCGGCTGGAAAATGTGGTGATTTCGCCGATCAATCAGAACGATCTCCGCTTCGCACTTTTTAAGTGCTCGAGCCGCAGCCATTCCTGCAAATCCGGCACCAATGATCGGGACGCGCTTCAGCTTGCCTTGGGGCGCGTCTGCGACAGGCATTTTCTTTTGTTCTCGAGTAATCTCCAGCACTTCGTTCATGAATAGCCTTGGTTACGCGGAACACAATCACCGCCGGTTAGGATGACTGCATGGATGGTCTCACCCGTCTTAGCTGGCTTGGGCGGCTCTGTTGGGCACCAAAGATGCTGCCTCAGAGTTGGCGCGTAGCTCAAGAAGCCCCAACAAGACCTCATCGCGCTGTGCCGCCAACTCGTCGATCGAGCGGGATCCCACTTCCGCGTGGAGACCATCGATGAGCGTTTGTTGGAGTTCAGGCGTCAGCACCGGCGACCCGAGTACCTTCCACCATGCAGTCATGGGACCCGTAAACTGAGCGAAAAAGTGGTCGATGCCACCCTCGCCGCCGCCGAGGTGATTGAGAAGGACTTGCCCCATAATGCCCCATCGCAGTCCAGGTCCCCAGCACAACGCCGTGTCGACATCGGCGACACTGACGACCCCTTCTGCAACGAGATGATAAACCTCCCGCCCCAAGGCTGCCTGCAGCCGGTTGGCGACATGCCCAGGTACTTCCTTGTGAAGGCGAACTGCCCGCTTCCCGATCGACGTGTAGAATTCAAAGGCGCGCTGAATCGTCTCCTCTGAAGTCTTGGCTCCGCCGACGATCTCGACGAGCGGGACTAAGTGAGGTGGATTGAAAGGATGCCCGATGACACATCGCTCCGGGTGAGAGGGGCAATCGGATTGAATCGCGCTCATGGTAAGGCCGGACGAACTGGACGCGATGATCACGTCCGCCGACAGCAAATCATCGAGTTGCCGATAGAGCTTTCTCTTGAAATCAATGCGCTCGGGACCATTTTCCTGGACAAAATCCGCATTCTTCACGGCGGTCGCCAAATCGGCCGCAAACTTCAGATTTGATTGTGATGCACCAGGCGCGAGGCCCAATCTCTTGAGCGCCGGCCAAGCCGCCTCGACGAAATGTCTCAGCGACGCATCCGCATCCGGTGCAACATCCGTCGCTACGACTTCCAAGCCTTTCGCCAGAAAAAGCGCTGCCCAGCTCGCGCCAACCACACCGGTGCCGATAATTGCTACTGTATTGATCGATTTTGCCATTGACTTCGTCCTCTCTGATTGGTTCGAGCTTCAGATTTCGGCGTACGCAACGCCGGTGAGGTTGCCTTGTGTCTGAAGGAAAGGCCGCTTGTCCGATCCGTCTAGATTCGCGGAATAGATGGAGCCGGCAAGATCGGTCACGAACATCCGATTGCCCGGGACATCCAGCGCGATTCCGATCCCTTCCATGAGATGATTGAGCACGATTTCTGACGAGCGAAGGTCCTCCGGCGCCCCGTCTATCGGCGCGCGATTGACGGTGTTTCCGCGCGGAGGATCACCGCGGTCGGTCCAGTACAGAATGCGATTCTCAAGATCGAGCTCAAGATCGATCGGCTCCGGAAGGCAATCAAAGATGACTTTGATGTCAGTGCGATTGGCGGCCGTCTGCCCCTTCGGGATTTCGATGCTGGCGCGAAAGATACGGCCCAGTTCTGCATTGTCTGGCCCCTTCTGCGTCCAATAGATGTGCCCGCGCTTGGGATCGATGGTAATTCCAACGCACCATCTGGTCTGGTCGCAGCGGTCGACCTCACCCTGGCCCGTTTGCACCAAAATCTCGGCTTGCGAGCCATCAAGACTGGATCGCATGACGCGCATGCCTTCGCGATCTGACCAATAGAGCTTGCCGTTGGCCTTATCCAGATGAATTTGTTTCGGCGTATAGGTCACGCCTTTCGGGATGATGGTTTTGCGATTGGCGCCGTCGAGATCAGAGCGCTCGATGTAATCATCGTCCAGGTTCGGCACGCCCATATTGGTCCAGTAGATATGGCCGGCCTCGGCGTCCACAACGACACCGTCCGGGTGGGGACAGTCCGTCTGGATGACCCTTTTGCCGGAACCGTCCGGATTCATCGCCAGCACGCGGTCGCCGCTGAGATCGAGAACGAACAGCTGGCCGACGCGGTCCGACGGACGGAGCAATTTGGATGTTTTCGGTTTAACCTGGTTCCGCGTTGTCATCTGGTTCTCTCCGATTTGAATGGTGTCTAGACTTGCTGATTAGTTCTAGGCCGCAGTCTTTTGCGCTTTGGGCTTCGCCACCGCGCCGCTCGCATGGAGACCGTCGATTTCGGCCGGATTGAATCCGAGGTCCTTCAGAATCTCATCGTTGTGCTCTCCGATCTCCGGACCGCGCTTGGCGGGCACTTTCTGGACGCCGTGAATTTGCATGGGGCTAGAGACCGTCGAGGTCAGCTTCCCGCCGGCGCCTTCGAGTGGCACAACGATTTCATTCTCGACCAATTGCGGATCGTTGATGACTTCCGCCGGCTCCAGAATGGCGCCAAACGTAATGTGGGCCTTGTCGAAAACCTCCCGCCAGTATGACAAGGGCTGCTTGGCAAAAATGTCGTCGAGAATTTGCCTGAGCTGCGCTCCGTTTTCGGATTGCTTTCTCGGATCGCTGAAACGCGAATCCGTCAGCAAGTCCGGCCGGCCGATGCTGTTGGCGAGCGCAGGAACCTTGCTAGGCGTGACTACCAGCAGGAACCATCTGCCCTCAGCGCTCTTGTAAGGATTCATGAACGGGTTTACCGGGCTCAGCCGATCGTGCAGCGGGTAGAACGTTCCGCCAGCGAGAGCGGCCGCAACATGGACCCCTGCAGACCAGACGCCCTCGGCGAGAAGAGACGTGGTTACGTACGAACCCTTCGCTGTCCGCTCACGGCGGTACAAGCCCATCACAATTGCGGAGAACAAACCCACCGCCGTCGCATGATCGCCGCTGCCCGCCACCGGCCAGGTTGGCGGTGTGCCTGCGTCATGCGTCTGCGAGAGCAGGCCACTCCGCGACCAGTAGGCCGTGACATCAAAACCCGGAAGGCTGGCGTCAGGTCCCTTCTCGCCAAAGCCCGTGAGGTCGGCATAGATCAAACGGGGATTCCACTTTGCGACATCATCGTATTCAAGATGAAGCTTCTTCCGTGCCGGGTGCGGCGTATTGACGATCAGGACGTCTGCCCATTTGACCAGCCGTTCGAGAACGGCGGCCGCCTGGGGCGACTTCAGATCGAGAGCCATGCCCCGCTTGTTGCGGTTGTTCAGGTGCCAGGGATAATTGTCCTTGGCGCGGGGCTGTGGCGGAACATTGTATGCCATGCGCCACTGATCGCCCGTGGGCGGTTCGACCTTGATCACGTCGGCGCCAAAATCAGACAGGATCACCGCCGCGCCCGGGCCCGCGATGAAGCTGGCAAGGTCGACGACCTTTAATCCCGAAAAGATGTTGTCGTCCGCCATTGTTATCTCCCGTTGTTCGGTTGATCGCCGTCGCCACACGACGTTCTGAGGTGGAACTTAGCGGCCGTGGAATTGCGGGACGCGCTTTTCGAGGAACGCGGAGGTACCTTCTTTCTTGTCGTCAGTTGCGGCACAAATGCCAAAGTATGACGCTTCCAACGCGAACCCTTCATTCTGACTTGTGTTCAAGCCCTTATTCGTCGCCTCGAGCGCGAATTTGATCGCTATCGGGGCATTGGCGGAGATTTGCTTCAGGATCGTCTCGGCGCGCGCCATCAGATTTGCAGCGGAAACAACCTCGTTAACGAGCCCGATGCGATAGGCTTCCTGAGCGTCGATCATCTCGCCGGAGAGGATTAGCTGCAGCGCGCGCCCCTTGCCGACCAGGCGAGGTAAACGTTGCGTACCGCCGCCGCCGGGAAGCAAACCCAGCTTAACCTCGGGCTGCCCGAACTTTGCGTTCTCCACCGCGATCCTGATGGTGCAGGCCATCGCGGTTTCGCATCCGGCGCCGAGCGCGAAGCCATTGATGGCAGCAACGACGGGCTTGCCGAGATTTTCGATGAGTTCCAGCACGGCCTGTCCGAATCGGCTGGATTCCTCGGCCTGGAAAGCGCCGGCTTGCGCCAGTTCGCTAATATCCGCACCCGCGATGAAGGCCTTGTCGCCGGCTCCCGTCAGAATGATGCCGCGCACCCTATCGTCGTCTCGTGCGTTCTCGAAGACCGTCCGCAAATCGGCCCAGGTCGGCGTATTCAACGCATTGAGCACCTTGGGGCGGTTAATAATAACGCGCGCAATACCGTTGCTCTTCTCGTAAAGAACGTTCGCAAGCGAGAGCGTGGCCGCAGTCATTAGAGTCTCTCCTGTTTGGAATAAGAGGTGAGCCGTGCGCGGAAGATCTGCATCACGAGATTGCGCCAAGGATGGTGATACGGTCACGGCTCTCTCCTTGAAGTCCGAAAACTTAAATGGCGGTCAGCTTGACCGGGATATTGCCCTTGGTAGCCTTCGAGTACGGGCAGACCGTGTGGGCTTCCTCAACCAGTTGCTGGAGCTTTTCCTTGTCAGCGCCAGGGATCGAAACCTTCAGCTCAACGGCGAGAGCGAAGCCACCGTCCTTCTGATCCAGCGTCACTTCGCAGGTCACCCGCGCGGCTTGGCCATCGAGGCCGTATTTTTTCGCAATCAGCAGAATTGCCTGTCCGTAGCAGGATGAATAGCCCAGGGCGAACAGCTGCTCGGGATTATGTCCGTCGCCGGCGCCGCCGAGTTCCTTTGGCGCGGCCATGGCGAGCGCCAGCCCACCACTATCCAGCATCGCCCGCCCGTTGCGGCCGCCCTTGGTCGTCCCTGATGTCACATAAGCCATGGCTCGTCTCCTATCGATATGCGGCCATCAGATCGCCTCGCAGCCGGGGATGATTTCAATCAGCTCCTTGGCGATCATCGCCTGACGGGTTCGAATGTAAATCAGTGGGGCGTGCGCTTCGGCTCGCCGGTCCGCATCACACGAAAGCGCTGAGACCCGTGATGGCCTTGCCGACGATCAGGTTCTGCATCTGGTAGGTGCCTTCATAGGAGTAGAGCGCTTCGGCATCCGCAAAGAAGCGCGCCGCATTGTAGTCGACGATGATGCCATTCGCGCCGAACACCTCGCGACCCCAAGCGACCGTTTCGCGCATTCTCGCCGTGGTGAACGCCTTGGCGAGCGATGCATGATGGTCCTGCAGCTTGCCTTCAGTATCGAGTTGCGCCAGCCTTACCATCAGACACTGGGAGGCGGTGACGTTGCTGAGCATCCTCGCTAACAGGTCCTGCACCAATTGGAAGGACGCGATCGGCTTGCCGAATTGCAGGCGTTGCTGAGCGTAAGCAAGCGCGTGCTCATAGGCCCCCATCTGGTTGCCGGTCGCTTCCCAGCCGACGAGATAGCGCGTCATGCGCAGCACGCGCGCGGCTTCCCGGAACGAATGGCCCTCCTGAAGGTGGTTCTCTTCGGGAACGCGAACGTCCTTCATGGTGATCAAGCCGTTCTGGACGATCTTGAGCGATATCTTGTTCTGGATCTTCTCTACGCTAAATCCCGGAGTCGTCTTGTTCTCGACCACAAAACCCTTCACTTGATGGTCAGCGACGTCTTGCGCCCAGATAATCGAAAGGTCGCAAAATGGCGAGTTGCCTATCCACTTTTTCTGACCGTTGAGGATCCAGCTGTTGCCGTCCTTCGTTGCGGTAGTCGTCATGCCACCGGCCACGCCAGAACCCACCAACGGCTCGGTCATGCCGAAGCAACCTATCTTCTCCCAGCGAGCCATCTGCGGCAGCCACCTCTTTTTCTGCTCTTCCGATCCAGCAAAGTAGATGGAGCCCATGGCCAGCCCGTTGTGCACACCAAAGAACGTCGCGATCGATGCGTCGACGCGCGCCATCTCCATCGCGACGAAACCATTGAGCAGTGGGCTTCCGCCACGGCATCCGTAACCCTCGAGTCCGACACCGCCGATGTTCAGCTTGGGGAACTCAGGCAGCAATTCAAACGGAAAGGCGTCTTCAACCCAGTACTTGTTGATGACGGGCGCGACTTTTTCCTTCAGAAACACGCGCAACTGGTTCAACGTTGCGAGCTCCTCAGGATTCAGCAGTTCGGTTACCTCGTAAAAGTCGCCGTTTGGAGCCGGGAGTTGCTTGGGTTGCCGAAGTTCCTTTGCGGACGCTTGCACTGCTGCACTTGCCGTGGCCATGGGACTGCTCCTCGTCCTTGTTCGGTTTGAACTTGTGCATCAGGACTAGAGGAAGGCGGCAAAGGGCCGCTTGGACAATTATGCCTCGCTTGGAATGTTTAGGCCTGCGGCGTGAGGGGCGTGATCTCGCTGTCAGGCGAGCGCGATCAAACCGAAGCAGCGGATCTTTTTCAGAATGCTACGCGGCTTAACACCGAACAACGAGAGCCCTTGCGCGGGCTGCGCCATTGTTTGGCCTGACGGAATAGCCGTCGGTGTTGAACGGGAAAAGATTCTCAAATGTACTCATCGGAGACGTTACCCACTGCTCCGCGGGCGCGGGGCTCCAATGCACGAGAAACGGCGCAAATTGTCGTCGAATTGTTGCGGGCCGGCCTGGAGGCGCTCGACACGAATCGCGAGGCGGCAACAAGGCACCTCTCGAAAGCGCGCCTAATTCTCGAAACGGCGGGTCCTTCGATTTTCGACGGGGCGTCGGTTGGTCTCGTGCCCGGCGGGCTCGCTCCATGGCAGGTGCGCCGCGTGAAGGCTTACATCGAAATGAACATCGACAAGCCCGTGACCGCAAAGCAACTATCTGCCGTCGTCCGTCTGGGTCCGAGGCACTTCCAACGTGCCTTCAAGAAGTGCTTCGGCGTCGGCCCGCATACCTTCGTGCTCGAACGTCGCGTCCAGCGAGCCCAGGAACTCATGCTTGCGACCGACGAGCCGCTGTGCCAGATCGCGCTTGCTGCGGGATTCGCTGACCAGTCCCACCTCACGAAGCGGTTTCAATATGCCGTCGGCATTACCCCCAGCGTCTGGCGTCGGCACAGAAAAGAAGACTGCGAAACACAAGATCCGTTCGCTAGAGCCGCATAGCTCGCGCAGCGGCGGCCGATCCTAGGAGGCCCTGTAGCCATGATGTCTGACTCAATGCGAGGCTGCGGACGTACCATGAATCGTCAGAATGTCGCCGGGCGATAACCGATGGTCGATGCGTTGAGATTAGTCGGATGCCGCCCAGCTTGGAACGGATGCAACGCGACGCCTCCTGACTTCCAGGATCCAGGCGATACCGCCATAAAATAACGTCAGCCCCCACAGCAGCAAAAACTCGCCTCGCACGTCGGCGAGCGGAGCACCGAGCTGAGCGAGCCGGGTAAATCCGTTAATCGCGGAGGTACTTGGCACCAGCAATGAGACTACATGGACAGCGGGTGGGATCACTTCGGTCGGCCACGCAAATCCTGCGAGATAGAAAAACGGCAGTCCAATCGCTGCCAGGACAAGTTGAACCGACAGCGGGTTTTTGAAGGTCGCCGCGACGACAAGGCCTAGCCCGCTGATGGAAAGGACAAACGGCACGGCAAAGGCGAGTATCGGGATGACACCGCCGAGCCGGGGTAACCCATAAAGATAAGGCAGCGCGATCAAATAGAGCGGCAAGATCACCGCCTCGATCAGCAGATAGGCCAGCATCTTTCCCGCAACGGTCGCAAAAGCTCCCGGCGCCGGATCGTCTGTCGCATTCTCCGCCGGATCGGCCCCGGGCAACGTGCCGAGCAGTCCGACGCCTATGAGCAAAATCTGGTGCAAGATTATGACGAAGGCACCCGGCAAGACATACGTTGCATAGCCCCCCTCGGGATTGAACAGCGGCACCGCCGTCAATTGCATGGGGTCGGATGCGGCGCTGGCGAGAGCCGGATCGACGCCGATGCCGATCAGGCGGGCGGTTTCGATCTCCGCGCCTAAGGTTTGCGCCACCGCCGCGACGGCGCCGGCAACGCGCTGATACTGCAGGAAATAGCTGGCGTCGGCATAGAGCGCGATCGGCGACGCGCGGCCATGCAGCAAGTCGCGTTCGAAATTCTTCGGGATCGCCAAAATGCCGAAGATCTTGCGCGCAAATACCTCGCGCTCTGCACTGACAACGTCGGGTAGTACCATCGCCACCGCGATGTCGGACGTCGCATCAATGCGGCGCGCCAGTTCGCGGCTGGCGGACGTCCCGTCAGCATCGACGACGGCAATCGGCACGTTGCGCAAAGCTTCATTGAGGTAAGGTTGCGGGTAAAACACCGCATAGAACGCAGAGCCGACGATCAGGACTGAGAATACCGGCCGCAACGCGAAGATACGCCGCAATTCGTCTCTGAAGACTGCAAGTACCTGCTTCATGGAACTGCTTCCTGAAGCGCCGGCAGAACGCCGGAGGCATCACGAGCGGCATGCGCGCGCATGCTTTCCAGCCGCAACGCGACGAGGCCTGCAAGACCAACCGCAAAAGCGAGCAGAACGAGGATCGGTTTCCACGACAGATCAAGCGGCGTGCCCCGGATGGTCTGATCGATCCGCGCCGACAGATACCACGTGCCGGGCAGGATGGCGCCAAAGCCATAAGCGAACGCATTCATGCCCAGGCGCGGGAAGCCAATTCCCATGAAGCCGAAGGCCGGCGACGTCAGCAGCGTGCCGATGCTGACGGCGCTCGCCGTCGGCTTGAGAAGCAGCGCAAGCAGAACGCCGAGGAATTGGCACGACAGAATAAAAAGCAATCCGGCGATGTCGAGCAGCCAGCCCCGGCCGCGCAGAGGCAACTCGAGAATGCCGAACAGCACGGCATCCGACAAACCGAGCACCATCAGAAACACGATCGTATAGGGCAGCACCTTGCCCGCTATCGCAGGCCACAGTCCGCCGCCAAGCCGACGAAGAATTCGCAACCGGTGGCGTGTTTCGACGTCTATTCCGACCGAATAGGCCGACGCTGTCACCATAACGATTTGCAGCACACTCGGCAGAATCGCGGCAAGCAGAAAAAACACATAGTTCAGCGTTGGATTGAACAAAGCGTGGGTCTGCACCGGAATTGGCGAAAGCGCGGCCTGTGCTTCTTCGATCGGCTGACCTTGCGCGGTGCGTAGCGACAGGCGAATACCCGCGGCAGCGGTCGGCACCGCGGCGCTCACTCCGCGCAAGGTAAGATTGCCAATGGTAAGCGTCTGGGTGTTGTAAAAGAATACGACTTCGGGCCGGCGACCGGCGAACACGTCCCGCTCGAGATTTCGGGGCAGCATCAAGAGCCCGTGGACCTTGCCGGAAAGGATCATGCCGCGTCCCTCCGCCAGCTCGCCGACGCGAACTGCGACCGCGGTATCCGGCGTGGCGTCGACCATTCGTATGATCGAGCGGGAAAGGTCGGAACTGTCGAGATCGAGAACCGCAATCGGCAACCGTGTCGCAAGACCTGCGCTGAATATCAGGGTGAGCAGCGCCATCAGGCCAATCGGGACGATAGTGATGAAGGCGAGCAGGAACGGACGGCGGCGAAGCCAGTCGATTTCCCGCCAGAACACCAGCCAGAAGCCAGGCCGCAAATGTCTTCGGGCCAACATTTCAGCTTCCCCGCTTCGTCCAGGCAACGATCGCGCTCATGCCCGGGCGCAAGCCCTCGACAGGTTGGGTCGGCATCGCGCGGACCTCGAAGGTGCGCAAATCGAAATCGCCGGTGGCTCGCGTGGCACGCCACGTCGCATATTGTCCCTGAACATTTATCATGGTCACGCGCACCGGCATGACTTGGGACTTGAATGCCGGCACGGTGACATCGAAGGTATCGCCGATCTTCAGCCCGCCGAGCAAATCCTCCCGCAGGTTGAAGGTGAACCAGATTTTGTGGGTGTCGATCAGCGAAAACAGCGGCGAACCGGCGCTGAAATTCTCGCCGAGCGAAGCGACACGCGTCGTGATCTGAGCGGCGATCGGGGCGCGGATCGTCAACTCTGCGACATCCACGTCGCGCTGATTCAGCGCCGCCTCCGCTTGCTTGACCTGAGCTGCGGCAAGCG
>Ga0137409_10006580_pt1 | contig 12049 bp, 6 predicted proteins | sample CZODoug1_16funga_FD_122059 | JGI IMG/M metagenome (GOLD analysis project Ga0137409, IMG submission 122059) | Vadose zone soil fungal communities from Angelo Coast Range Reserve, California, USA - CZODoug1_16fungal (Hybrid Assembly) | ecosystem: Environmental > Terrestrial > Soil > Vadose zone... | reverse complement strand
CAAGGCACGCGCAGTGTAATGCGCCTGCTGAAGATGCTCCCCGGCACGCCGCACGCCATCGATCATCCCGTCTGGATCAAAACTCTTGGCGAGGTCGCCAGCCCCGTGGACGGCATTTTTTATCCGCTGGTTAAACGCGATACGTTCGTCGAAGCCGGCAGAAAACTTGGTGACGTCACCGACTACTTCGGCAAAGTCATCTTTGAAGCCCGCGCTCCCGTCACTGGCATAATTCTTCACATCTGCGCCGTGCCCTCAATGAAAAAGGGCGACAACATCGCCAACATCGGTGTCATCGCCCCCAAAGCCCCGTGATTTTTTGTTCTCTGTGAACTCTGTTGAATGTGCCTCAGGCACAAAGCCTCTACGGAATCCAGCGCGGCAACGATCAAGCCGTGAATCAGTCGTATCCCGACTACATCGATCTGCGCGATCGCAACCGCAGCTTTGACGATCTGGCAGCATATAACGTCACTGGGGTGGGGCTGGAGACGGGCAACAATCCAACCAGCTCTTGGATCTTGGAAGTCTCGGGGAACTACTTCGACGCACTAGGTGTTCAGCCATATCTTGGCCGCTTCTTTCACGGCGCCGATGAGCAGGGTCCAAACAGCGCTCCGTATATCGTGCTCACCCACGCGTTTTGGCATACCCGTTTTCAGGACGATCGCGGCGTGGTCGGTCGCGTTGTTCAGTTGAACAAGCATCCTTTTACCATCCTCGGTGTAGCGCCACCAGAATTCCGCGGGGCTTTGGTGTTTGTCTTCCCTGATTTCTGGGTGCCGCTAGTGAACCAGGAACAGATCGAGGGTGTGAATGTGCTGAATGCGCGCGGCAACCGCGGCATTCTGATGGTGTTGGGGCATCTCAAGGCAGGAGTCACCCCGGCACAGGCCGTCGCCGATCTCAACTCCATTGGCTCGTATCTGGAAAAGACTTACCCCAAAGACGATGGCCACATGACCTTTTCCTTGACGCGTCCCGGTCTCACCGGCGACTGGCTTGGTCGACCGTTGCGCGCATTCCTAACGGGATTGATGCTGCTGTCCGGATTAATTTTGCTGGCCGCCTGCGCCAACCTGGGCAGCCTGTTTGCCGCACGCGCCGCTGACCGTTCGCGGGAACTTGCTGTCCGACTCGCGCTTGGAGCAGGCCCAGTGCGAATTTTGCGCCAACTCTTTACCGAAGCCGTGCTGATCTCCCTGATCGGAGGCGCTGTCGGTCTATGGGGCAGCGTCTGGTTGTTGCGCGGGCTGAGCGTATGGGAACCGCTTCCCACCGCCCCCATCCATATCCCCGTAAACCCAGACGCAAATGTTTATGCAGTAGCTTTGCTGTTGAGTTTGGCCAGTGCATTCCTCTTTGGCTCGGTGCCCGCAAAACAGGTGCTTCACACCGATCCGTACCAAGTCATCAAGTCGGGCTCCACCGGCACTCTGGGCCGGCGGATCACTATCCGAGACCTTTTGCTCGTGGCGCAAATTGCCATCTGCGCGGTGCTGGTCACTTCTTCGATGGTCGCCGTGCGCGGACTGGCGCGCTCGCTACACAGCAGTTTCGGATTTCAGCCGCGGAATGCATTGCTGGTGGAGACAGCTCTGAATATGGCCGGCTACAGCGGTGACGCGCTGCCCGCCATGCAAAAGCGCATGATCGATGCTCTGCAGACGATTCCCGGCGTAAAGTCCGTAGGATTGGTCGATCGCCTGCCCTTGTATTACGGCGCGAACAGCACCAATGTCTTTATCGACAAGACGAGCGATCTGAGGCCATCGAACGCCGCTGCGGAAGCCATGACTTACAACATATCTCCCGGATACTTCGATGCGGCCGGGACGACCTTGTTGGCGGGCAGGGCTCTCACGTGGCACGACGACAAAAGCGCCCCACGCGTAGCCGTAGTGAATCGCGAGTTTGCCAGCAAAATTTTTGGCTCCGCAACCAATCCGGTGGACAAATATTACAAGTCCAAGGGTTCGCGCATACAAGTGGTAGGCATTGTGGAAGACGGAAAATATGCCAGCCTCGCCGAAGATCCTCAGCCGGCCATGTTTCTCCCCATCCTGCAATCGCCCTCAAGTCAGGCATGTTTCGTGGTGCGCTCGAATGTCGATCCGCAGCAACTGACCGCCGCGATTAAAAGCACAGTACAGAACTTGGATGCGGCGCTGCCCTTCGACATCCGCACATGGAACCACGAACTGGAGAGCGCTCTTTTTCCTTCGCGGATGGCGACGCTGTCGCTGGGTGTCATGGGCGTAATGGGCGCGATGCTATCTATCACCGGCATCTTCGGAATGGCTGCGTACTCTGTCAGCAAGCGCAAGAGGGATCTCGGAATTCGCATGGCCCTCGGCGCGCAGCGCAAGGAAGTCCTGCGGGCAGCCTTGGGACGCGCCTTCAAATTGCTCGCCTTTGGTTCTGCGGCAGGACTGCTCCTCGGAATTCTCGCCAGCCGGGTGCTCGCTTCCATCGTGTATCAGGCAACACCGCGCGACCCGCTCGTACTGGCCGGCGTAGTCTTGGCTATGGCGCTGCTCGGCCTACTGGCTACGTGGATTCCAGCGCAGCGCGCGCTCTCGCTCGATCCACTGACACTCCTCCGCGAGGAGTGAATCGGGCAGGATTGGAATCGACTCGCGACGGCCATTAGGTCTGCCCTTGCCGCGCAACTTTGTTTGCGCAGGGTTTGCAAGTACAAACCCTGCAACCCGGAGGAAGCATGAAACTCCTCGACGCGCTTCGCTTCCGCGTCGCCACCCTCTTCCGACGCTCTCAGATGAATGCGGAGTTGGAAGAGGAGCTGCGCTCCCATATCCAGCATCGTGCCGACGATCTTGAGCGCTCTGGTCTTCTTCGAGCCGAAGCCGAGCGCCGTGCGCGCATCGAGTTCGGCGGTGTGCTCCGCTATAGAGAGGAATCCCGCGAAGCAGCAGGCGGAACGTTCATCGAATCGCTGTTACAGGATCTGCGCTTCGCTCTCCGCTTGTTGCGCAAATCTCCCGGCTTTACTGCCGTGGCCGTCGTGACGCTGGCAATGGCCATCGGCGCAAATGCCGTGGTTTTTGGTGTTTTGAATGCCCTGATTCTGCACCCGCTGAATGTGCCTGACGCGGAGAGCCTCTACGCAATCCAGCATGGAAACGAAGCTTCCTCGTACCAGTCGTATCTCGACTATCTTGATCTACGCGATCGCAACCATACCCTCGATGGCCTGGCAGCGTGTAACGGCGGTCAGGCGGGGCTGGACGCGGGCGAAAATCCATCGCGCGCCTGGCTCTATGAAGTGAGCGGCAACTACTTCGACGTACTGGGCATTCAGCCTTATCTTGGCCGCGTCTTCCACCCCTCCGATGAGCATGGCGCCAACAGTGCTCCATATATCGTCCTCAGCTATGGGTATTGGCACACCCGTTTTCAGGATGATCGTGGCGTAGTGGGACGTACAGTTCAGCTCAACAAGCATCCCTTCACGATCGTCGGTGTAACCCCGCCCGAGTTCCATGGGACTTTAGTGTTTTTCTATCCCGATTTCTTTGTGCCCATCGTGAACCAGGAACAAGTGGACGGGGAGAAACTCTTGGACGTGCGCGGGAAGCGTTGGGTTTTTATGACCATGGGGCATTTGAAAGCAGGGGTCACTCCGGCACAGGCTGTTGCCGATCTGAACTCGATTGGCTCCTACCTCGAAAAGACCTATCCCAAAGACGATGACCAAAGGAGCTTTACCTTGGCTCGTCCGGGTCTTTATGGTGACTATCTTGGCCGGCCGGTGCGCGCATTCATGACCGGATTGATGCTGTTGGCGGGTTTAATTTTGTTAGCTGCATGCGCCAACCTGGGCAGCCTGTTTTCTGCGCGCGCCGCCGACCGCTCCCGGGAAGTTGCTCTGCGACTTGCACTGGGAGCGAGCCGCTCACGCATTTTGGGGCAACTATTTACCGAAGCCGTCTTGCTTTCACTGGCCGGGGGCACTGCCGGACTCTTGGGCGGCGTTGTGTTGTTGCGCAGCCTGAGCGTGTGGCAGCCATTTTCCAGATTTCCCATCCATTTACCTGCGAACCCGGACGCAAATGTTTATGCTGTAGCTTTGCTGCTCGCTCTCGCGAGTGGATTCCTCTTTGGTGCCGTCCCGGTAAGACAGGTACTTCGCACCGACCCCTATGAGATCGTCAAGTCAGGATTACTCGGCAGGGTTGGGCGCCGGATTACGGTCCGAGACCTGGTGCTTGGCGTGCAAATTGCCATCTGCGCGGTGCTGGTCACTTCTTCAATGGTCGCCGTGCGTGGACTGCGACGCTCGCTGCACAGCCATTTCGGTTTTGAACCGCGGAACGTAATGCTGGTGGACACGGATCTTCATATGGCCGGTTACAGCGGCGACGAAATGCGCGGAATGCAAAGGCACATGATCGATGTTCTGGAAACGATTCCTGGAGTAACGTCTGTGGGATTAATTAATACCATGCCATTGGTCAGTCGGGGCTATAGCGGGTCGCTTATTTTTACCGATGAAACTGCAGACCTGAGGCCATCGAATGCCGCCGCCGATTCCTTCATGTTCAGTATCTCTCCCGAGTACTTCCACGCGGCAGGCACCGCTCTTCTGTCTGGCAGGACCATTATCTGGCATGACGATAAAAACGCGCCGCCGGTGGCAGTGATCAACCAGAAGTTTGCGAGCAAGGTTTTTGGCTCCGTAACAAACGCCGTGGGCAGATACTTTAAGCAGCGGGATGGAACGCGCATCCAAGTGGTGGGTATTGTGGAAGACGGAAAATATCAGACCCTCACCGAAGATCAACAGCCGGCGATGTTTCTCCCATTGCTGCAATCGCCATCGAGTCAGACGTATCTGGCGCTACGTTCGGACCGCGATCCGGGGCAACTCATCGCAGCTATCAGAAGTACACTGCGGGACCTGGACGCGGGTCTGCCTGTATACATCGAGCCATGTGACAAACAACTGGACAACGTTCTATTTCCTTCGCGTGTGGCGGCGATGGCGTTGGGTGTGCTGGGCATGATGGGCGCGATGCTTTCCGTAACCGGCATCTTCGGAATGGCGGCGTACTCCGTAAGCAAGCGGCTGAAGGAATTGGGAATTCGTATGGCGCTGGGCGCCCAGCGTAAGGAAGTGTTACAAGCGGCGCTAGGACGCCCATTCAAATTGCTCGCTTTTGGCTCGGCCGCGGGACTGCTCCTCGGAATTCTCGCCAGCCGAGTGCTGGCTTTCATCGTGTATCAGGCAACTCCCCGCGATCCGCTCGTATTAGCCGGGGTAGTCCTGGCGATGGCGCTGCTCGGCTTACTGGCCACGTGGATTCCAGCCCAGCGCGCGCTCTCCGTCGATCCCATGGTCCTATTGCGCGAACAGTGAAGCCGCCGCCGTGTTTGTACCTAACGTAACGGATGCGTGCAGATTCTAAATTTCTGCCAGGTCTTAGATCGCAGCCACCTGCACCTAAACCGTCCCTCCGACCAGTTGTCCTGGCGTACCCCATGCCGTAACGTAGTGTATGAAACCTGGTCGCCAAGGCGACTAAGCGCTGCTCCGGCTCAAACCTGCTCGCCACTCTAAGGCGACCCGACGCAAAGCGAGAAAGAATCTCCCGCCGAGCCCGCCGACCGCGAACACAGCGCCAAGCACGATGCGCTCAACAATGCTCTCCATTAATGTTCCCTTCCGCTCGATCCTCGCCTTCGCGCCATGTCAGCCGCTTCTTTCTCGATGCGCTCCGTGCCTCTGCCTGCCGCGGCACGTAAATCCCGTATTCTCAGAAGGTTGCCGCCTCTTGAAATCTCTTGCCTCTCTTTTTCGCACTGCTTCCCTTTGTTTTCAAGAGCTTGCAGCCTCTTTTCGCAAAACACCCGGGGGTGGCGTGGGAACCCTCGGCTCACTCGCATCTTCCAAGCGGAGGCGCCACGGCGCTAAATCCTTTGGCTGCCACACATACAAATTCGCCCCCGCAAGTCCTTTCCCTGCCACACATACAAAAAGAGGGGGGTAGGGTAGGTATTATGGTTAACCAGCCACCCAGCGCCAACGTAGCTTCTCGCCTGACAGTGATGAATGCCGTGGCTCGCGCGAACCTTGCGCAGTCTCCAAGCCGGCTTTCTCCTAGTGGTATAAATGACGCATCGATGCCGCTCTCCCTGACCACCGAAGTTCGCATGATCAAAGGCGTCGGGCCCCAGCGTGCCGAACTCCTCGCTAAACGCGGTATCTATACGCTTAACGATCTTCTTCTCTATTTGCCCTTCCGTTATGAAGACCGCATCCATTTCTCCAACATCAAGGACATCAAGCCCGATGGCGTTTACACGATCCGCGCGCGCGTGATGAGCGGCCAAGCCCTGCGCACCATGCGTGGACGCGACGCCATCTACCATCTTCTGGTGCAGGATCCCACCGGCCAGCTCCCCTGCAAGTTTTTTCATGGCGGCTATCTCGAAGGGCGCCTAAAGCAAGGGCAACTCCTCGTTCTCCATGGAAAAGCCGAAATCGACAAAATGCGTCCCGCCCGCATCGAAATGGTCAATCCGCAAATCGAGCTGCTTAGCAGCGTCGATCATTCCGCCAGCGCGCATGAAGGCGACAAGTCTGCCGCGCAGGAGGACATCGACTCCACCGAAGTCGGCCGCATTGTCCCCATCTACGAGGGCATCGGCACCTTCGGCTCGCGCTCCATTCGCCGCACCATCTATACCGCGCTGCAGAATCTCGACCCTCGCATGCCGGATGTTCTACCCGAAGACCTGCGCGCCCGCCTTGGCTATCCCCCGCGCTTCCAAGCTTTAGCGCAAACGCATTTTCCTGCCGCCGAAGAATCAATCGAAGCCCTGAACGAATTCCGCTCTCCCGCACAACAGCTCCTCATCTTCGAAGAATTCTTTCTCTTTCAACTCAGCCTGGCGCTCGATCGCCGCGCCGCCCGCAAAGAAGATGCCATCGCCTTCCGGCTCCGCGAAGAAGGCATCCGCGATGCGCTCAAACGTATCCTCCCCTTCAAGCCCACCGCCGCACAAAAGCGCGTCCTGGCGGAAATCGCCGCCGATCTGGAAAAGCCCGCGCCCATGAATCGCCTTTTGCAAGGCGACGTCGGCAGCGGCAAAACTATCGTCGCGCTGCAGGCCGCGGTGATCGCCATTGAAAACGGTTGCCAGGCTGTTCTTATGGCGCCCACGGAAATCCTCGCCGTCCAGCACTTTCTTTCCGGGCGCCGCATCCTCGAACGCGGCGGCTATCGCGTCGAGCTGCTCATCAGCGGCCTGAAATCCGCCGAAAAATCCGCCGCCCTCGAACGCATCCGTTCCGGCGAAGCGCAACTCGCAGTCGGCACGCACGCTCTGATTGAAGATAATGTTGAGTTCGCGCGCCTCGGTTTCGTTGCCATCGACGAGCAACACCGCTTCGGCGTCCTGCAACGCAAGCGCCTGATGGACAAAGCCGCCGCCCACGGCCACGCGCCTCATGTTCTGGTCCTCACCGCTACACCCATCCCGCGCACACTTTCTCTCACCCTCTACGGCGATCTCGACGTCTCCATCCTCGATGAGCTGCCGCCGGGCCGCACGCCCATCGAAACGCACCTCACCTCCGTGCCCCATCTTCCCGGTGTCTGGAACAGCATTCGTCGCGAAGTTGAAGCCGGCCATCAGGCCTACATCGTCTATCCCGTCATTGAGGAATCAAAAATCGAATTGAAAGCCGCCGTGGAGGAGTACGAGCGCCTTTCCCGCGAAGTTTTCCCGAAACTGAAGCTTGGCCTCCTGCACGGTCGCCTCTCCAGCGAAGAAAAAGACGATGTCATGCAGCGCTTCCGCAAAAATGAAGTGCAAATCCTGGTCGCCACCACCGTCGTAGAAGTCGGCGTCGACGTCCCCAACGCCACCGTAATGGTCATCGAACACGCCGAGCGTTTCGGCCTTTCCCAGCTTCACCAACTTCGCGGACGCATCGGTCGCGGCGCAACAAAATCTCACTGTGTGCTGGTCGGCCCCGTGCGTATGACCGACGAAGCCCGCGCCCGCCTCGATACCATGGTGCGCACCTCCAACGGCTTTGAAATTGCCGAAACCGATTTGCAACTCCGCGGCCCCGGCGAGTTCTTCGGCACCCGCCAGTCCGGCGCCCTCGGCTTCCACATCGCCAACCCGCTGCGCGACCGCGAACTCCTGGAGCAAGCCCGCCGCGAAGCCTTCGCCATCGCCGACTCCGCGTCGCAAAAGCTCGTCCTGGACCGCCTCCTGCGCGGCCTCCCCGGCGAGTGGCAACGGCGGTATCATTTGGCCAAAGTTGGCTAGCCCAATATGCGCATCGTCGCCGGCAAATATCGCAGCCGCATCCTCAAGTCCCTCAAGGGCAACGCCCTCCGCCCTACCAGCGATCGCCTGCGAGAAACCCTCTTCAATGTGCTCGGGACCAACGTGGCCGGCTCCCGCTTCCTGGATGTTTTCGCCGGTACTGGCGCTGTCGGCATCGAAGCAATCAGCCGCGGCGCCACGCAAGTCGTCTTCATCGAAAATCACGCCGCTGCCACCACGCTAATCCGCCGCAATCTTGACTCCCTCGAAATACGAGACGGCGCGCAAATTCTCCTTTTCGATGCGCTCCGCGGCCTGGAAAAGATTGCCGGCCGTCACAAACCGACCGATACGCCCTTCGATTTCGTCTTCGTCGATCCGCCCTACGCGGAGAAAGAACAATACGACCGCGTCCTCGGTTTTCTCGGCGCCGCCTCATTTCTCAGCGAAGGCAGCCTGGTCATCGCCGAGCATCGCCGAACCCATGAGCTGCCCCAGCGCATCGGCCGCCTCATGCAAACCCGCATCCTCCGCCAAGGCGACGCCGCCCTAAGCTTCTTCGAGCACCAAGCCGCCGAACCAGACGCGATCCCGGAGGCGGCATGATCCGTCATCACCTTGGACACGGCTCGCACAAGAAGGAACGAGCGGTAATCCACGGCACTGTTCCGGCAACGATGGCAGCAGTCCGGGGGTCAGTCAACGAAGGGGCGCGGCCTCAGGTGTATACCTGATTTTGAATTCCGGTAGTCTCCCAATTGCGCCGCTACATCTCTACATTTAGAAGTGGTCGTGCACGCGCGAGCTGTTCCGCGTGTGCCGCAATTAATTCAGCACACACCATCACCAGCCTGGCGTCGGGGCATTCGACATGCCGCTGCCGCTTCGCTACCACACCTGCGGAGGCTCCACATGCGACTCGTTCGTGTTCTGATCTTCCCGTCTGCCGCCGTTTTACTCCTAGCATCGATCCTCTCAGTGCTATACCGTGGGACCTCAACCGCCTCCGCACAGACAACCACTCCACCGACCAGCACCATCAGCAGTGGCTCCGGCCCCCTGGCATGGGACTTCGCTCCCGTTGCGGGCGGCACATTCACCAACGTTGGCATTCAAGACGTTTGTCCGCCGGGGATGTGCGATGACCACGACTTGAGTATCGTTCTGCCCTCTGCTTCCGCCACGTTCTATCAGACCATGACGGCGCAGGTCACACTCAAATACACTTGGACCTCCTCGGTACCCGCCGACCTGGACATCTTCGCCATCAGTCCAAATGGCGCGGACCACGGTCCGGGCTCTCCCGATGACACTTCCACCGGAGCTGGAGAGGAAGATCTGACTCTTACTGACCCGGCTCCCGGTCTATGGCACATTCGTTCCGTCGCTGCGCTAGTCCCAGTGCCTACGGGCGCTCACGTCGTCGTCACGATGACGGTCGCACCGCGCCCCACCACTTCACCGCCTCCTCCGCCGGCTCCCGGCGCACCCACTTTCGTCAATTATCCAGCTCCGGAGGATTGTCCCCAGAACCAGCCGTCTTCGAGCTGCATCACGCCAGCGCTCGGGTCTACCACCTCGAGCGCCCACAGCGCCGGCGAGCCTTCCATCGGCGTTGACTGGGCGACAGGTGAAGCTTTTATCGAAGCCGGAAACCACACTCTCCGCGTAACTTTCAATGATTCGTTCAAACCTGCCACCGCGATCTGGGAGGATAAGCGCTCTCCGGTCGCGCGCGTGAGCCTCGATCCGATCCTCTTTACGGACGACGGCCATTTCGGTGGCACGAATCGCACCTTTTCCTCGCAGCTGGCTGGCGCGACTAGCGAACTTTCCTTTACCGACGATGACGGGAACAATTGGCTCCCCACGCAGGGTTCCGGCCAGCCCGCAGGTGTCGATCATCAAACGGTAGGCGGCGGTCCGTACGCTGCTCCCGTGCCCCCGGTCAAAATCAACTATCCTCACGCTATTTATTATTGTTCGCAGGACATCGTCACCGCCTTTTGCTCGCGGAGCGATGATGGCGGCCTCACCTTCGGTCCGGGTGTTCCGATCTACACGTTCACACACGTCAATGGTGTCGACTCCCCCGTCGCTCCCGGAACTTGCGGCGGCCTGCACGGCCACGTTCGCGTTGCGCCCGACGGCACCGCCTACGTACCCAACGAAAGGTGTATGGATGCGAATGGCGTCGGCCGTCCCGGTGTCGCCGTCTCCACCGACAATGGATTGAGCTGGGTGGTGCGAACCGTGCCCGACGCCAAGAGCATCAGCCCGGGCAGCGATCCCTCCGTCGCGGCTGGGGCAAACAACACGATTTATCTTGGCTACGTTAATGTGGACGGCCATGCCAAGATCGCATCATCCGCGGACCGCGGGCTGCATTGGTCGAAGTCCAAAGACGCTGGCACGCCGTTCGGCGTACAAAATGCAGAATTTGCGGAAGTGATCGCCGGCGACGACAACAGAGCTGCCTTCGCATTCCTTGGCACGCAGACGACCGGCGACACGCAGTCTGCTGACTTCCTCGGTGTCTGGCACCTGTACGTAGCCTTCACGTACAACACCGGGCGGACTTGGACCACCGTAGACGCTGCGCCTTCGGACGCGGTGCAACGCGGTTGCATTTGGAACGGTGGCGGCAGCAATCCTTGCCGCAATCTGCTCGACTTCAACGACATCACGGTAGATAAAACCGGTCGCGTCTTGGTTGGCTATGCAGACGGCTGCACCGGTTCTTGCGTCACCGACTCCACGCAGAATGCCACTGCGGGCCCGGCAACTGCACAGGACGCGCTGGCGACAATCGCCCGTCAAGTCGGCGGCCGCGGCTTGTTCAAAACACTGGATGGCACGCAATTCGGCGCCAATACGGGTGACAACGTTGGCGGTGGCCAGCTCTGCTACGGCGACCCAGCGACTGGAGTCACCGGCGGCCCGAACTGCAACCGCCACTGAGGCTGACGCCTGACTATGTGCGTCTAATCAATAGAATGAGCCGCAGATTCGCGGCCGATGTAGCTTCGCCCGAGGAAAAACGCAATGCGCTATCGCTTGAGGATTCTTACTCTGATGTGCGCGATGCTACCATGCGCGGCGTTATGGCTTTCCGGCCCATCTCTCGCCTCGCCGCAAAACGCGCAACCAGGCGGGCAACCCGACATTCGTACTCGAACCAACGCCCACCGCAGCAACAACTTTGACGCCTGCTCACTCCTGACGGGTAAGGAGATTACTGATCTCCTGGGTGAGCCGCTTGACGCGCTCAATCCCAGCGCGCGGTCCGCAGGCAATTTGAAGATGTCGCATTGCCTGTTCGTCACGCGGAATTTTGCAAAGTCTGCCAGCCTGGACGTGGCGACTTCAGCATCCGGCGATTCCGGAGCGCGCAACCTGTGTGCCTTCTGGCGCAATCAATTCCATTCACCGGGCAAGCACGAGGAAGAGAGACGGCCGGCTTCGCGCAAAACTCCCGAGCAATCCGCATTCAGTTCCCCAGCCGGAGCACGGACAACGGAAGTTGAATCTGAAAGTGAAGCGGAAGCTGAGGCCGGAAAACCGCTGCCGGTTGCGGCTCTTGGCGAAGAAGCATATTGGGTCGGAAGTCCGCTCGCGGGCGCGCTCTACGTTCTGCAGGGAAATCTCTTCGTGCGCATCAGCGTCGGAGGCATTCCCACAGAATCCACGCGCATGGCAAAGTCCAAATCAATAGCTAACGCTGTCCTGCTCCGCCTTCGCC
>Ga0137409_10006578_pt1 | contig 12052 bp, 4 predicted proteins | sample CZODoug1_16funga_FD_122059 | JGI IMG/M metagenome (GOLD analysis project Ga0137409, IMG submission 122059) | Vadose zone soil fungal communities from Angelo Coast Range Reserve, California, USA - CZODoug1_16fungal (Hybrid Assembly) | ecosystem: Environmental > Terrestrial > Soil > Vadose zone... | reverse complement strand
AGTCTTGGCCTTCGGGATATGGATATGGCAACCCCGAGTGCCGCGGCAGCGGCTCGACTGTGAACGCATGAGCCGCATAGAAATCAAGGTCCTTCTCGAATCCGTCGGCATAAAAGAAGTAATCGCGAATCCAGCCGGCAGGCAGCGCCGGAAGCTCGCGGGGATCGAAGTCCAGCTTCAATCCCTCTCCAGAACCAAACACCACAAATCGGTCGTCGGAATTTTTCAGCAGGTCATACACGTTGCCGTAACGCGTGTAATTCCCTGCCGCGTGTGCGTATGGACCGGTCTTGCTGCGGCGCGAGTAGGAGTAAACCGTGTCGCTCGCCGGCTGCAGCCGTATTTCGCGTGGATAGCCCACAAAATCCAGCCCTGCTTTGGCCAGCGGTACTTGCGCCACTCGGACCTCCTGTGCCTCGAGTGACTGATCGATTCGAATGGCGTCCCAATAAATTTTCAGGTTGTTGACGATTCGAATCCGCCGCGTCCCCGGCGGTATTTTCCCCGTCAAGTCCGCCACCATCGTTCGCTCAAGCCCCGCAGGAAATCCCATGTCCTCGACTACACGCAACCATTTGCCCTGCGCGTCCAGTGCTTCCACGTACGGCGCGATCACTTTGATTCCTGCCTGGTCCGCAGCATACATGGACGTCGCGGTGAAGTAATCCGTGTAGCCATCCACAATCAATCGCAGCGGCTTCCTCGCATCCCATTCTCCCAGGTAGAGCTCGACCCAGTGGAGTTTCGCAAATCCCGTGAAAGGTAAATCCTCGAACTCTGTCACGTATTTGCGATCGCGCTTTGAAAGCAGAGCAAGCACGTCGCGCCCGCCATCGTCCCACGCACCAAGTGGCGCGCGAGCATCGTGGCTTGCGACCACGCGAAACTCCGGAAATGGCGGCGCACTCACAAATCTTTCGTTCGGAAAAACTTCGTATTCCTTCGGATGGTCAATCGCCAGCAGCCGCACTTGATCCAGATACACGGTTTCTTCCATCGGCTCCATGAAGCGGAAGCTCAGCATTCCGTTGCGCGGTTTCACGCTTCGCGCAGGAACTTTCAAGTACTCGTCGGGGTCCGGCACGTCGCGTCTCCCCGGCGCAATCCAGTGCCCGACAACGCCCGGCCCGATCATGTCTGCAATGAATTCGTACTCCCGCCCATTCCAGGAAAACAGAATAGGACACGAGCTGCCGCGCCGGTCCAGCTCTCCGATAGAGTGCGTTTTGCTCGCGGCAAGATTGACTTCATCCTGTGGCACGCCTGTCGGCCACAGCAGTCGCACGACCTCCGCTTTCTGTTCTGTGCCGAGGCCGGCAACGATCGAAGTCGCATTCTGTCCCAGGTAGCCGGACGCGCCGGCAACTTCCCACTTCTGATAGAGCGTCCCCGAGTAAAGCTCAACCTTCGTGCCAATCCCACTCTTATTGTCGCTCAGTCCTTTGAGGTCGATTCGCATCCAGTTGTGTTTGTTCCCGCCTTCATTCCGCAAAACCACCGGCTCGCCGCCCAGTTGCGTCACCACAAGATCCGCCCCGCCATTTCCCCGCAAATCCGCAATTGCGATCGCCTGCGGCTGATTCAACTTCACGGCCTCGAGATGCACATCCTTGGTTACGTCCCCCCAGCCCTTGTTCCCCAGATTTCGAAGCAGTCGAATTTCTGCTCCACTTCTCGTTTCTCCTGCGGCGACGAGATCAAGCCATCCGTCGTTGTCGTAGTCCAGGGCCGCGATTCCCCACCCGCGTTGCCAGCGAAAATCCGGCAGTGGCACGCGCTCCAGCCGCTTCCCTTGCACGTTGCGCCATAAACTAATCCCCGGCGCGCCCGCATGCGTAAATGCCAGATCCATCCAGCCATCCTTATCAAAGTCGAACGCGACCACACCCACCGCTGCGGGCAAATTCTCTTTCCTGAAATCGATGCCGGAGAGCGCTGTGAATTTCCCTTCGCGCGGATTCAGATAAATCGAAGCTCCCGCCGCTCCTCCCGCTAGAACGAAATCGATGGCCCGATCGTTGTTGAAATCCGTGGCGACCACGCCCGCACCGGTGGCTGCAACGCCGAGCGCAGTTTCCTCCGAAATATCCGTGAACGTACTGTTCCCATTATTTCGCCACAGGATATTGCGAACGCCAGCGCCGGGCGTCATCGTCACATACAGATCGAGGTCGCCATCGTGGTCGTAATCGACAAACGTGAGTCCCACGCAACCTTTCTCCCGTCGAATGCCCGCCTTCTCCGTCACATCCACGAACTTGCCATCACCGCTATTTCGTAGCAGCTTCACCCCGTCGCTCAAACAAACCGCGAGGTCCGTGTGTCCATCGTTGTCAAAATCCCCCGCGGCGCAACCGTACCCGCTCCCCGACAGTTTGATTCCTGCCCGTTGCGTCACATCTTCGAAACCAACGCCGCCGGTGTTGCGAAGCAGTTTGCTCGTGCCGTTCGCCGTTCCACTCACCAAAAACAAGTCTGGTCTACCGTCGCCGTCGTAATCGACAAAACATGCGCCGGTGCTCGGTCCAGCCAGGGGCTCAGGATTGCCAGAAAGTATGGACGCAATCGGCCCCTGCCCGAAACGTACCGATATCGCAGCAGGCACCTCCACGACCGTGCTGCGCGGCAGCTCCGCCAGCGAATATCGCCCCTGATCTCCATAGCCCGCGCCGAACGGCGCTCCAAGATGCTCCGCAGTAATTTTCTGGAAACGCGCCAGGTGTTCCCTCGCCGAAGCGGAATCGCCCTTTCGTTGAAACGCCCGCGCCAATCCGAACTCTGCCGAAGCGTGATAAGGATAGAGCGCTAGCCCCTGCTGAAACGCGGCGATGGCTTCATCGTATTTTTGTAGCTGCGTATTCAGGTAGCCAAGAAAATAGTAGGCGTCCGCTTCGTTCGTCAGTTCCGTGACGTGCTGGAAAGCAGCGATCGCTTTTTCCGTTTCGCCTAGGTCTTTGTAGACAAGGCCCAGGTTGTACCAAGCGTAGGGATCCTTCAGAAGCTGCTGCGCCGCCTCTTCCAGTGCCTGCCGCGCGAGCTCCAGCTTCTGTTGGCCCATCAGAGAAATGCCCAGATTCAGTCGCGCCACTGCAAATTTCGGATCTGCTTCCAGCGCTTGTTCGAAATACTTTTGCGCGTCCGCCGGCCGCTGCTGGTTCATATACGCAACGCCCAGCGTATTGAAGCGGTACGCCTCGGTGGGATTCGCCGCTGCGGCCGCCCTTTTCGAAGCCACAGCCTTCTCCTGCCCCGGCGACGCGCTCGAACGCGTCAGCAGCGCGCCACAACAAATCAAAAATGATAAAAGTGAGACGGCTACTGCGCTACGCCAGAGGCCCCGTCGCATGAATTTTCTTTTCCTGTCCGCGCCGGACTCGCCGAAATACATTTCTGCAGCGCACCCAGCCGCATTGGAATTCTCCCGGCTGCCCCACCCATCGTCAACCATTTTATGAATCTCTAGCCGTTCTTTCGGTTCCCTGCTTGACCTTCCCCGATCACTTGCATACTCTCACGCATCGGCCCATGCAAACCTCCGCCTTCCCCACGATCCACGAAATCATCGAAGGCATTCGTTCGAAAGAGTTCGCCCCCATCGAAATCGTCGACGCCCATTTCAAGCGCATCGACTCTTGCGAGCCGAAGCTCAACGCCTTCGTCCATCTGGACCCGCACGAAGCCCGCGTCCAAGCCTCCGTCAGGCAGTCCGCCGTTTTGCGCGGTGATCCAGTCGGGCCACTCCACGGCGTCCCTCTCACCATCAAAAGCTGCATCGACGTCGCCAACTGGCCCGCCCCCGCTGGCTCTGTTCTACGCATGGGCTACATTCCCAAACGCGACGCCCCGCTCGTTACTCGTTTGAAAGCCGCCGGAGCCATCCTCGTCGGAAATACGAACACTCCCGAATTCCTGATGGCCTACGAAACCAACAATCTTCTCAAGGGAAGAACCAGCAATCCGTGGAACTTGGCTTATTCCGCCGGTGGCTCGAGCGGTGGCGAATCCGCTGCCATCGCATCCGGCTGCTCCGCGGGCGGCGTGGGCAGTGACGGCGGCGGCTCCATTCGAGTACCCGCGCACTTCTGCGGCATCTGCGGACTAAAGCCAACTCCCGGCCGCATTCCTGCAACAGGTCATTTCCCAGCTGGCGCAGGCGCCTTCTCCTGGATCGGCGTTGTCGGCCCCATGGCTCGCACCGTCGCCGACCTCCGTTTGCTCTTCGAAGTCATGGCCGGTCCAGACCCTGGCGACGCCCTTTCCTCACCAGTTCCACTGCGTTCGCAAAACAGAATCGACCCGAGCGGCGTCCGCATCGGAATTCTCGAAAGCCCCGCACTCTGCACCGCAACCCCGGAAACTCACGCCGCCGTCCAGCGCGCCGCAAGATTTCTCGTCGACCAAGGCTTCGCTCTCGAACCTTTTCGCCTCGATGGCCTCGATCGCGCTCTCGAACTCTGGTGGTTCTTCTTCGGTCCAGTGATCGGCCACCTCCTTAGCAAAGCTGTTGCCGGCAAGGAAGCTCAAATCAGCCCGATGCTGCGCGAATATCTCTCTTACGCAACAGCCGGCGGTCCCATCACCCTCGATCTTTTCATCGAAGCCTGCGCCGAGCGCGATCTCTTGCGCGCAAAAATCCTGCGCCAGATGCAAGAGGTCCCGATCCTCCTCTCTCCTGTCTCCTCCGGCCCCGCCTTCCTCCATGGCGGAGGAAACTATCGCCCCGGAACGGGATATCTCGACACCATGCGCTACTCGCAGTGGCTGAATCTCACCGGTTTCCCCGGTGCCTCCGTCCCAGCCGGTCTTTCGAGCGAGGGCCTTCCCATTGGCGTGCAAATCATCGGCCGCCCGCATGAGGACGAGCTTGTCTTGGCCGTCGCGGAGCGCCTCGAAGAGGCCCGCGGCCCCCGCCAATCCCCTCCCCTAGGGAGCAAGTGACCCGCCTCGCCCAACTTCCTCTTGAATTTCCCCTTGACATCGCCCGCCCATCGGATATTAACTCGATTTAACAACAGCGATTTAATGGACGCCAGCCCGGTGCAAGCTTGGCCGTCCAGCGAAGTATCCAGGGGTAGGGTGAGTGTTCTCGAGCCGTTTCACAGCTATATTCGCGCTCTTGATCCGGAAGCGCTCGGTTTCCGCTCGGTCTTTGCCCGCAAACCCAGTCTCCAATCGCAATTTCGAGATCTTTCAAGGGGGTTTATTGTGCGCATAAGAGAGATTGCTTTGTGTCTGCTTTTGCTCTTCGGATTTGCCGCCGCCCTTCCTGCGCAGGAGATCACTGGAAATATCTCCGGCACGGTGACGGACACCAGCGGCGCGGCCGTGCCTGACGCCAAGGTGGATCTATCGAGCGTCTTGACGGGCGCCGAACGTTCCACAACCACGACCTCCGCGGGAATCTTTTTCTTCACCAGCCTCCCGGTCGGCGACTACGCGCTCATCGTTTCGAAAGATGGCTTCAAGAGGTCGGAAGTCACCGGCATTCACGTGAACGTCAACGACAAGCTCACGTTTAACGTCAAGTTGGCGCTGGGCGCTGTCACCGAAAGTGTCACGGTGACCAGTGAAGTGGCCGTGCTGCAAACAGAGAACGCCGAGGTTTCCAATCTTGTCGGAAACAGCCAGATGAAAGCCTTGCCCCTCAATCAACGCGATTTCGGGCAACTCGTGGATCTTGTCCCGGGCGTCGCTCCGGACAATGGTCGGGTGGGCATCAACGACACCAGCGTATCCGTCAACGGCAACCAATCCAACTCTAATCTGTACCTGGTCGATGGCACCTTCGACGAGGACAACGGCAACAACGGCGGCATCATGGTGCGGCCGTCCGTGGACGCCATCGAAGAATTCAAAATCCTGCGCAACAATTACAGCGCCGAGTTCGGCGAAGCCACCGGCGCCATCGTCAACGTCGTCACCAAGTCAGGCGGGCAGAACTTCCACGGCTCGCTTTTCGAATTCCTCCGCAACAACAAGCTCGACGCCAGCGACCCCTTCCTCGGAGCACCCGGCAAACTCCGTTACAACGACTATGGTTTTACTATCGGCGGTCCTGTTTGGATCCCCAAGGTCTACAACACCGACAAGAAAAAGGATTTCTTCTTTTTCTCTACTGAGTTCTCCCGCGAAATCCGCGGGAACACGATCCATGACACCGTCCCTACCGAAGGACAACGGAATGGAATCTTTCAAACGCCGTGTGTGCAGCTGACCCCCGGTTGCGATCCGCAGGAGTTCCCAGTTGACGAACCGAATTTCACGGGCACGCCCGATCCAAACGCCGTTGCCTTTCTGGCCCGTTATCCTCTTCCCAATGCTGATATTTCGAACGGCTTCAACTTCATCGCCAGTTCGCCCGGCGTTAGCAATTTCAATCATTACGCGATCCGTTGGGACCATGTGATCGGCGCAAAGGCCACTTTCATGGCCAATTACATGCAAACGAACACCCCTTTGACCGCCCTCAATAGTGACGGCTTTTGGGGTGACGACAATTTCCCCTCGGTCAGCAGCGATTGGTACACCAAAGCAAAGCTTGTCACCATGAAGCTGACCACTATCATCAGCCCGCGGACCGTCAACGACTTTCAGTTCGGCTACTCCAACAATGTCATTGACATTAAGACCAGCAGTGTCTCCGACAAGACTCTGGCTTCGCGCTCGGGCTTTACCTACTCCGAACTCTTTCCCGAAACCAGCGGTTCCTTTCCGGCCTTAAACCTCCAGGATGGTTTTGACGCACTTTCACACAACGCCCCGTTTTTTGACCTCACCCATAATTTCTCGTACCGCGACGATCTCACCCACAGCTTCGGAAAGCACAACCTGAAGGTGGGGTTCTTTGCCCGCTTCAGCCGCAAGCTCGAACCCGCCAACGGCGGCGGGGATTTTACCGCCGGAACCTTTGACTTCGCGAGTCTTGCTGATCTACTCGCTGGAAACGCAGTGCAATATACCGAGGAACAAACCCAGAATTTTGTTCCCTCGCGCGGTCGCGATATCGCCGTCTACTTCCAAGACAATTTCAAGGTCTCCTCGAACCTCACGTTAGATTACGGCTTGCGCTGGCAGTATTTGGGCCAGGTATTCTCGGTAAAGCCCAATGTTTCCAGCTTTTACCCGAATCGTTACGACCCGGCCCGTTGCCCGGCAGCGACCGCCTTTGTTCCTGATCCCATTACCGGCGTCTTGTTGGTTGACCCAGCTACTTGTGACGTCCTCAACGGCATTGTCACACCCACATCTCCGGGCGTGAATCGCTCTCTAAAGGATAATCATTACAAAGACTTCGAGCCTCGCGTGGGACTCGCGTGGGCTCCTCTGGCAAATAAGAAGCTCCTCGTCCGCGTAGGCGGCGGGATTTACCACGGCCGGGACGCATTCTCCCAAAACAGCGCGGCGGGACAACAGCCGCCATTCGATATCCGGCCCGTGGTGAACCAACCTTCTTTCAACACGCTGAGTCCGTATGATCCAGCGACGCCGCAACCCCCGGCTGCTCTACTGGTGCTGGAGAAGAGCTACCCAAGCCCGCAAAGCTACCAGTACAGCTTGGGTGTGCAGTACGAGCTCATGCACAACACCAGCCTGGAAGTGAACTATGTCGGTTCGCATCAAATTCACCTGGGTCGCAATCGCAACATCAACCAGGTTCCGGCCGCAGACCAGCCCGGCGTAGCAGTCTTTGTCAATGGGTGCCCTGATCCTTCTCAGCCGTGTCCCGCCCCCATTGATCCAACTACGGTGCGCCCCTTCCTCGGCTTTGACTTCATCAATGTGAACGAGCGCGCGGCCACGTCCCGCTACAACTCACTGCAAGTCTTCTTTAATCGCCAGATGTCGCACGGCTTGGCATTCCAGGCTGCCTACACGTATTCCCGCAGCATCGCCACCACAGCCAACAGGGACAGCGAAGCGCGCGATCTACCCATGCAGGATGCTTTCCATCCGGAGCGGGAAAAGGCCGTGGCGATCCAGGACATCCCGCACTCGCTGGTACTCAATTATGTCTGGCAACTTCCATTCTTCGATAAAACCACGGGATTCAGGAAAGCCCTCCTCAAAGGCTGGCAGGTAAATGGGATCTCCACCTTCCGTTCGGGGCGTCCTGTCAACGTATGCCTCCAGAACGACAATGCGGGATTAGGCGATTCCGGGATTTGCGAGCGCCCGGACATCACCGGGAACCCTATCCTGTCGAAGTCAAGCCGGACCCTCGACGAATGGTTCAACGTCGGCGCCTTTAGCGTCCCGGCCCAGGGCACCTTTGGCAATGGCGGGCGAAACCCCGTTCGCGGTTCCGGCATCAACAACTGGGATCTGTCCATCTTCAAAGTCACGGACATTCCCTGGTTCGGACGTCACTCCGGCTGGAATGCAGCCGAATCTGCGAAAATCGAATTCCGGGCCGAGATGTTCAACGTCTGGAACCACACGCAATACGGTGACCCCGGCGGAACTATGGGCGACAGCGATTTTGGCAAAATCACCGGACTCGGCATCAATCCCCGGGAAATCCAATTCGGGCTCAGGCTCGAGTTCTAGGAACTCGTCGCAACCCAATTCTCTTCAACGGGAAGTCTCCTGTTCGGGGTCTTCCCGTTCTGCTTTGTGTTACTGTTTTCTCTCGGTCGGCAAAAAGAACCGTGCTCCATCTCAGGCCCATGCTCCGCAAGAAACCCAAGGTTTCCGATCTTCGTAGTTTGCGTCTACTTTCCACGCTGATTTTTTGCGCCATCTTCGCCGCGTCTCTCAGCGGCCAGGAACGGCTGAAAATCTCCCACGACGCCGCACAAAAACTCTTCGAGCGCGGGGAAGACGAGCAGGCAAGCGTTGCCTTTCGAGCGCTTCTCGCAGACACGGAAAAAGAGCGCCACGCGCTCTCCCGCAAGCCGCCCGCGCAGCGCTCCCAGCGGGACGCCGAATTGCTGGGCTTCTACACTCGGATTTTGGCCAGCGCTCGCAACTTCCTGGGGCTGATCGCCGCGCGGCATGAGAACTTTGCCGAAGCCGCCCGCCAATTCGCCGCCGTGCGCGCACTGCAGCCGGGCTTCCCCGACGCGGATTTCAATCACGGCTTGGCGCTCTTCGGGGCACAGCGTTATGCCGAAGCCGTCGCTCCTCTCGAGCACGCACTATCGGGCGATCCTTCCAACTCCAGAATCAAAAAATACGTAGGACTCACCTACGTGGAAACCGGCCGGTACGAAACCGCCGCAAGATTTCTCGAACAGATTCGCTCAAGCCAATCCGATGATTCGCGCGTGCTTCTTGCGCTGGGAAAGGCTCTCGCACGCCTCAACCGCCTTGACGAATCCCGCCAGGTGTTCGAGGAACTTTTCAAGTCCCAGCCGGAGTCCGCGGAATCGCACGTGATGTGGGGACAGATCTTCGCCGCTCAGTCGCAATCGCGCGAAGCCGAAGGGGAATTTCGCCGCGCCCTAGAACTGGATCCCAAGGTTCCTTCTGCTCATTTTTTCCTGGGTATGCTGAGTCTCGGCACAGAGCGTCTGGAAAACGCCCGACAGGAATTCGCGGCCGAACTCGCAACTCACCCTGCGGACTCTCGATCAAAATACCATCTGGCGTTTGTAATGATGGCCCTGCAACAAACGGATCAAGCCATTCCTCTCTTGCGGCAAGTGGTCGCCGAGCAACCCGGTTACGCTCAGGCCTACTACAGCCTCGGCAAGGCACTCCTGCAACAAGGAAACACCAGGGAATCCATCGAGCATCTTGAAACCGCAACGCGCCTTGATCCCTCCAAAGCCTACAGCCATTATCAACTCGCTCGTGCCTACCAGCGCGCAGGCCGCACCGCGGAAGCAGAGAAAGAATTCAAGCTCACGCACGGACTGGAAGCCAAGCAGAATTCAGGTCCTTCCCACACCCCGGAGGACACGCCTTGAGGAATCCTCTGCTTCTCCTTGTGTTCGTGTTCCAGGCAGCCGTCGCCCATTTCCTGATGGCGCAAAGCCTGCTGGACCGGAAAGAAACCACGGTTCACTTTACGGACGTGACAGATTCCGCCGGCATCGCCTTCCGCCACATCTCCGCCCCGGAGAAAAAGTACATTGTCGAATCGATTGGCGGCGGCGTGGCCCTCTTTGACTACGACAATGACGGCTGCATGGACATCTACTTCACCAATGCCCTCACGGTAGACACCGCCAACGACCCCCTCGCCTCGCGCAGCGCCCTCTATCACAATAATTGCGACGGTACGTTCACCGACGTGACCGAAAAGTCCGGCTTGGCGTATCCCGGCTGGGCCAATGGTGTTGTCGCTGCCGATTTCGATGGCGACGGCTTTGAAGATTTGTACGTCACCTGTCTCGGCCACAATCATCTCTATCGCAACAATGGCAACGGCACGTTCACGGATATCACCGATCGCGCCGGAGTGGACGATCCGCGCTGGTCCACCGGCGCGGCCGTTGCCGACTATGACCAGGACGGCGCTCCGGATCTTTTCGTCTCCAATTACGTGGACATCAATCTGTCCAAGCTCCCCGAGTTCGGCAAGACCAAGTTCTGCCAGTATCGCGGAGTGCCCGTACAGTGCGGCCCCAAAGGCTTGCCGGGCGCCGGCGATTCTCTGTTCCACAACAATGGTGACGGCACATTTACCAACGTCAGCAAGAAAGCTGGCGTCTCCGATCCCGAGGGCCGCTACGGTCTGGGCGCCATCTGGACCGACGTGGACGGCGACGGCTGGCTCGATCTCTTCGTCGCCAATGATGCCACGGGAAATTATCTCTACCACAACAACAAGGACGGCACTTTTACCGAAATCGGTTTACAAGCCGGCGTGTCTCTCGACGATGATGGCGTTCCCCTCGGCTCTATGGGCGTGACGGTCGGCGACTACCTGCACACCGGCCAATTCGGGATCTTCATCACGAATTTCTCCGGTGAGCACGCCACTCTCTACCGTCATGACAAACCTCTGCTCTTCACCGATGTCTCCTACGCCTCCAAAGTCGCTCCGGTCAGCACACCCTATGTCGGTTGGGGAACAGGCTTCTTCGATTACGACAACGACGGCTGGCCGGACATCCTCGCCGTCAACGGGCATGTCTACCCGCAGATGGAAAACGCCAGCGTGGGCACTACCTATCGTCAGCGCATGCTCTTGTTTCACAACGAGCGGGACGGCAAGTTTAGGGAGGTTGCCGCCGAGAGCGGCGCTGCGCTGATGACCCCTCGCGCCAGCCGCGGCGTCGCCTTCGGAGATCTCGACAACGACGGCTTCATCGACGTGGTGGTCAACAATTTGGATGGCAAGCCCACCATTCTGAAGAACGACGGCGGCAGCCACAACAACTGGGTCACCATCAAACTTATCGGGGGCGGCAAAAACCGCGACGCCATTGGCGCGCGCGTCAAGGTCGTCAGCGGCGAGCTCACCCAGTGGGATGAAGTTCACGCCGGCGGCGGCTACCTTTCTGCCGATGACCCGCGCCTCCACTACGGCTTGCAAAGAAAGACGAAAGTCGACTTGGTCGAAGTTCACTGGCCGGATGGAAAGCTCGAAACCGTGGGCAATGTTCCCGCCAATAACTTCCTGGTCATCGAAGAAGGAAAGGGGCTGAGCCGCGCCGCACCTCCGTCCGTCAAAAAATAGCGTTGAATCTCGCTTCCCGACAAATCCCCGTTCCCTTTTCTGTGGGAAATAGTAGAATGCGGCCCATGAATCGACGCACCTTTATCGGCACGTCTATCGCAGCCACACTGGCCGCCTCGCGGACATCCTGGGCCGCGGACTCCGCGTACAAAATCGACCGCATCGGCCTCCAGCTCTACACCGTTCGCGACGCCATGAAAACCGACTTCGAAGGCACCATCGCGAAAGTCGCCGCCATCGGCTACAAAGAAGTGGAGTTCGCCGGCTACTTCGATCATTCACCGAAGGATGTCCGCGCCATCCTCGACAAGAACGCCTTGGCCTCGCCATCCTGCCACGTCGGCTACGACGTCGTCGAAAAAAAGTGGCCGGAAACTCTGGAGGCCGCGAAAATCGTCGGCCACAGCTACATTGTTTGCCCCT
>Ga0137409_10006577_pt1 | contig 12052 bp, 10 predicted proteins | sample CZODoug1_16funga_FD_122059 | JGI IMG/M metagenome (GOLD analysis project Ga0137409, IMG submission 122059) | Vadose zone soil fungal communities from Angelo Coast Range Reserve, California, USA - CZODoug1_16fungal (Hybrid Assembly) | ecosystem: Environmental > Terrestrial > Soil > Vadose zone... | reverse complement strand
TGCCAGATGGCGTCTTGATGCCCCAGGACCTGGTGCGCTTGGCGCTTCACCGAATTGGCCATGCCGCAACAGTACTTGGAGAGGTTGAACTCGACCGGCTTCTCGGCGTCGCACCGGTATGGCGTCCACTATTCCAAGCGCTCACCAAGGCAATTCCTGTTCGATGGGTTGAGCCAGGTACGCCCGACGTGGGATGGTTCGGCGGCGAACTCATTCAAGCTCCCAAGCGTCTCGCGGTGATTCCCGAGTTGGTGACCTGCGCCAATCCCAGAGCGGAGGTAATTGAAGCTCTTCGGTGGGCTAGAAGCCTGCTTGCGAGCGGTCGAGCTCGACCAGAAGACATCGCGATCTGCGCCGCCTCAACCGACGAGTGGGACGAGCACTTTCTTGCGCTGGGGCAGGGTGCAGGGATGTCTATCCACATGTCGAACGGCGTGCCGGCGCTTTCCACTCGGGACGGGCAGGCGTGCGCATCACTCGCGGACACTCTCATCAGTGGCCTTAGCCAAGATCGAGTGCGACGCCTATTCGCTCATTCAATCGGACATGGGCACCTGCTGAAGGATCTTCCTCGTGACTGGGCAGCGGGAGTCAGCCCCGAGGCCGGGCTCTTTCAAGTCGAGCATTGGCAGCGTGCCTTGGCGGCTGCGCCACGCAGGAGTGACGGCTTCGACATTGCGGGCGCGGTGGCGCCTGTCCTCACGATGCTGGCTCGAGGCACGGCAGCAGCAGTAGAAGCCGGAACAGAATTACTCAGGCCGAGCGCTCGAGCTATCTGGGGTCGTGCTCTCGGCACTGCTCCGCCGGAGGCCCTCGAACTCTCATTGCAGGACTTGCGCCTATCCGATGCCACAGAGGCGGGGGCCTCTATCGCATGGTGCCCGGCAACGCACTTGGTCGGTTCGCCGCGGCCATGGGTATGGCTGCTCGGCCTGACCAGCGGCACTTGGCCGGTTCGTCGCCGTGAGGATGCGTTGCTTCCCGATCACCTGTTGCCTCGGAGGATCTTGGATCCCGATCCGATCAGCGAGCGACAACGTAGGGCATTCCAACTCATATGTTCCCGAGCTACGAGCGGTTGCTTCATCTCACGGAGCAGGCGTACGTCTCAGGGTGGCATTGCTCCAGCAAGTCCGTTGCTTGCCGATGCCACGCAGGCGACTGCCTTGAAGCGTGGCCGCATTCCTCAGCACGCGTTCAGTGAAACCGACCGTCTGTTGGCTCGGCCAGAAGATGCGGCGAATTCGTCGCAGATACGCTCGGCGAGTGCCTGCTGGCGAGCATGGCATACGCCGAACCTTACCGCCCACGACGGTCTTATTGCAGGACGTAACCCCATCATTACTCGCGCGTTGAAGCAGACCCAGTCTGCGACGTCCCTACGCCGTCTACTAAGAGACCCGATCGCATTCGTCTGGCGCTACGCACTAGGGTGGCAGGCGCCCGCGATTGTGGAAGAACCACTATCGCTCGATGCGCGGGTATACGGAGAGCTGGTTCATGAGCTCCTTAAGCGTGCCGTGGACCAGCTGGAGCCCTTGCCCGGATACACGCGCGCTACGAAGGATGACGTTCATAAAGCACTTGGGGTTGCTGTAGCTGTGGTGCGTGATCAGTGGCCACTGGAGCGAGCGATTCCGCCATTGCTGCTGTGGCAAGACACGCTGCAGCACGCAGAACGCTTGGCATTCAAGGCACTTACGTCTGACGAGTCATTCAGCGTGGGCACCCGATGCTGGACCGAGGTTCCGTTCGGAGATGACGAAACGCGGGTAGGGGAGTGGCCTTGGGATTCGTCAACCGAGGTGTCCTTGCCAGGAACTGAGATCCGCATCCGCGGCAGCATCGACCGGGTGGACTTGAATCCCCCACGTACGTCTGTTCGTGTAACTGACTACAAGACGGGGGTCGAACCCTCCAACGCTGCGAACGTAGTTATCGGTGGTGGGACAGAGCTGCAGCGAGTCGTTTACGCCGTCGCAGCGCGCCAGCTACTTCCTAACGCTCGCAAGGTCGTCGCACGTCTGTTCTACCTTCGCGAAGAAACGCCGCGAGCGTACGGATTAGACAACATAGAACAGGTTGTTGAGGATGTCTGCTCGTACGTCGCCGAGGCAAGCGCCCTCTTGGAAGACGGCAGGTGCTTGCCGGGAATGGTGCGCGACGAAGACGACGAGTACAGACTTGCTCTACCGGCCGCAATTGAAACCTACCTTTTTCGAGTAAAAGGCCAAGCCCTGCGAAGCAGTTTTGGACCGGTTGCGCGCATCTGGAGGATGCCGTGAGCGCGAATGCAGATACGGCAGCCCGTTTGCGCGCATTGGGGGATCTGGAGGCCACGCTTCTTGTGGAGGCGGCAGCCGGTACAGGCAAGACTGCACTGATTGCAGGCCGCATCACAATGTTATTGGCCAGCGGCTGCGAGCCATCAAACATCGCCGCTATCACCTTCACAGAAGCGGCTGCAAGCGAGCTCTCCTTCAGGGTTCATAAGTACGTTGACGACCTGCTGAAAGGCCGTATCCCTCCCTCCCTGGCCGAGGCGTTGCCGAGCGGCCTATCGGATATGCAGCGTGTTCGTTTGTCGTCCGCCCGCGCAAAGTTGGACGAGCTCACGGCGTCAACAATTCACGGGTTCTGCCAGACCCTCATTCATAGCTACGCGGTCGAATCGGACATTGACCCCGGAGCGCAGATCATCGACGCAACGCAAGCCGCGATTGCTTTCGATACGGTGTTCAACCGCTGGCTTCGTGCACGTCTCATGAATAGCGTTCCGGCGTCGGATCCGATCGCTCTGCTTTCCAAAGAGGATCCGAAGAAAGTTGTTGCGACCCTCAGGGCCTTCGCTCGCTTCCGCCGAGAGCATCGAACAGCGCGGCCAGTTCCGGCTGATCTCTCAGGTCGTCCAGATGTTGAGTTCACGGAGGCGGTGCGCGAGTTCCAGCGATGGTTTGCTTCGGTGCCCGCAGAACGTGAAACCGGATCCGTTTTGGAGGACTTGGCGCTCCTTGCCGAGTTCTACAAGGAGTCCTTCGGTAGCCGGCCAGATTTTCACAAGATTTGGAAGTTGGGACACCCTCCACGGGTCAATAGCATGCGCAGGGATTCTTTTGACCTGCGCAAGCCGAAGTGGAACTCATCCTGGCAGGGGCGTGCGGGGCCTACCTCCGGTGCAGAGCTGGCCGCCCAGGCACTCGAGCACTTCAATCGCGCTGAAGCCGCCTACGGTGCGCTGCTTGGAAAAATCGCCACCGCCCTTATCGCCACCCTGTCGACGGAGATCGATGAGGTGCTTGCGGAATACGCGGCGTTCAAGAGGGCCGCCGCTGTTCTGGATTTCGACGACTTGCTCTATTGCGCTCGAGATTTGATACGTGGACATCCCGAAGTACGCAGTGCCTTGAGCCAGCGGTACCAACGAATTCTGGTTGATGAATTTCAGGATACCGATCCTATTCAGGCCGAAGTGCTGTTTCGAATTGCCGCCACCGACGCACCCTTGGCCTGGCACGAAGGGACGCTTCGCAAGGGCGCCTTGTTCATGGTGGGGGATCCAAAGCAGGCAATCTACCGCTTCCGCGGGGCCGACTTCGATACGTATGAACTTGCGCGCAGTGCGATTAAGCGCGCGTCGCCTGAGGACATCATTCATATCACGGCGAGTTTCCGCTCTCTGCCACCGATCCTTTCCCATGTGAACCGGTGCTTTGCTGCGCCGTTGTCCGCGGCTGGACAACCTGGCTATGTGCCACTTACGTCTACGCGGTCCGGGGAGATCACCGGCTTGCCGTGCGTGGCCAAGAAGACCATCCACCTAGAGACAGAGCCGACTGCGGCGCAGGTTCGTGACGCAGAGGCGCGCGAGGTCGCGGATGTCTGTGCGCGGCTCATCGGGAACGTGAAGCTGGTCTCCGCGGACGACTCCGTGAGACCCCTTGCGCCGGCCGATATTGCATTGCTGGCTCCGACTGGAACTGACTTGTGGCGTTACGAACAAGCGCTCGAGGACCGCGGACTTCCCTATGCGTCGCAAGCTGGCAAGAACCTGTTTGGTCGGCAGGAGGTACAGGACCTCCTCTCTATTGCGAGGGTGCTGGCCGATCCCTACGACACGATGGCATTTGGCGCGCTCATGCGGGGGCCGCTGGTAGGGATGACGGAAGGGGAGTTGCTAGACATAGCTTTCCGGCTACCGGAGATAGAAGGTAAGCCTGCATTGATTCCTCGATTCTCCGTCCTAACCGATCCGGCGTCAGTCGCGCATCCTGTCGCTCATCAGGTGCTCACCGTCCTACAGGATCTTCGGCGTCGGGTTCAGGCAACCTCACCGATGCAGCTCTTAAGTGAAGCAATTGAGCGCTTGCATCTGCGCCCTGTAATGGCTACGCGCGAGGGGCTTCGTAGTGGTCGGGCAATGGCCAATGTGGACGTCTTTCTTCAGCTCGCTCGGAGCTATCCGGTACGCGGGCTCAAACAGTTTGTGCGCGATATCACGCGCGATTGGATGACGCGCGAGTCACGTGGGGAGGGGCGAGTAGATGCTGAAGGTGAGGCGATCGACCTCGTGACAATTCATAGCTCCAAGGGTCTCGAGTGGCCGGTCGTCATTCTGATAAACACCGCAACGCGATTCCGCTCCAGAGACGAATTCGTCTATCGTTCCTCAGATGACACGCTGCATTGGGTACTAGGGGACGTCGTACCGCCAGATTTGCGAGTGGCTCTTGAGTCAGATGAGAGAGGGGCGTCCAGAGAACGAGAGCGATTGTTTTACGTAGCGTTCACGCGCGCCAAGGATCTTTTAGTCCTGCCGAAGTTGCCGAGCAGCTTGCGATCCTGGGGCACCATTATTCAAGATCCTCATCTAGATCTTCCGGAACTTGATCTGTCGGCTCTAGAGGCAAAACCCCTTTCACCTCCAAGCGAGATGCCAAATAGTCAAACGACAGAGATCTTCAAGGCAGAAACAGGCGCCATTGCTGCTAGTTCTCGAAAGGTGACGTGGCTTCGACCAAGTCAAGATGATCTTGATCGCATTCCGCTAACCGACCTGCTTGCAGGAGAGGGTGAGGATCATGTCGAAACGCCAGCTATCGTCGGGGCAGGGCGTGTGAGGGGCCTGCTGCTCCACAAGCTCTTGGAGGAGGTCTTGACCGGCGAGGTATCCGGTGAGTTGGACGCGCTCGTTGCGCGGGCGGGGGAATTGTTGAAGCAGCTTGGCGGTCTCTCAGCGCCAGGTGGGGAGCTTCCGTTGGCGGAGGAACTAGGCGGAACGGTTCAGAGAACGCTGAACTTGCCGGATATCGTTAAGCTGCGCCACGGGCTAGTGCCAGAGGTGGAGCTGTATGGCACGTTCAAGGACAAAGAGACGACCTCGCTTGCCGGACGCGCGGACGCCGTGTTCATGGACAAGGGTCGGCCATCAATAGTGGTCGATTGGAAGAGTGACGTGGACCCTGCCCCCAGAGACATCGAACTTCACGCAGCCCAGCTTCGCTTGTACATGCGCGCCACCAATGTCGGCCGGGGCGCATTGGTATACATGTCCGTCACGAAGGTGCAGTGGCTGGACGCCAAGGCGTAAGGGGTATCCGCGGGGGTATTGGCACCCCATGGTTTTCCGCGGCATCTGCAATCTCAAGAGCTTAGATAGGCTAGTTCGGTGGCGTGGCCGTCCACCGACTGGACAACCTAGGTGACACCTTGCGGAGCAGCTAAAGCGCTAGCAACGTAAGGCGAGCGCCGGATGCGGACGGCCAACTCGGGTCCATGCGGGCCTGAAGACTCGCCAGGGGTTGAGCAGGGATCATCGAGCCAAAGAATCGCCGGAACGCCGTTGAAGGTCGGGGACTCATCATTGCTGCCTCCGCCTCGGCGTCCGCTCCTCGGAAGACATCGCTGAACTTTCTGACCCGGCGTTCCTTCCGCAGCTGAAGCATCTTTCGAGCGGTGATAGCAATCATCTACGTGCTCTCGACCGAGCGATTTTTCACGAGGAAAAAAAACATAGCCGGATCGGCCTGCGCCAGCTCGCGCAAACGAATCCTTTGACGCTGCTCAGCGAAAGCGCTGTCAAAGCCGCGGCGAACTGTTTCAGCCGAGGATTGTTCATGCTGCTCCTGCTTGCGAATAGCGTCGCGGTGCTTTTCACGTTGCTCCAGACCCGCGAGGTCGAGCTTTCGGACGTTGTATTTGAAGTTCTGACTCATAGTGTTGCCTCCCTTTAGCAGTAGAGCAGGCCCTCCGCCTCCGTTCAAGTAGCAGCAGTTGCCACGGCGAGCTTGAGGTCCTTCTCCGATAGTGCAGACGCCAGGAATTGGGCTGTCATAAGGCGGTAGGCTTTCGCCAATGAAGTGAACAAACTGCTCTCCCTGTGGCCGATCGACCGCTTTGCTAGCGTTGCATATGCTTTCCATTGAATGAAGTACTCCCACGCCAGCTGCAAGCTGAAGCCGTCAGGATCGCTGGCGGCGTCGCGTGGATGGATACCCGCGAGCTGTTCCCAGAATTGAGTTGTTGCCTTGGCACGCTGCAGCGCTTCTAGGCTCCTGATGCAGATGATCGCCCGCCCACGCTCGCCAGGCTCATACCGAGTTTCGACTCTCTTTTCGGCCTCGGATGTGGTCCATCGCCGGGTCGGGTCAATGTCCTGGAGGGCAGTCGACAGCGGCGGATAGCCAATCGCGTCGAGCTGCTCAACAAGGCGCTCAAATCCGATTGAGGCTGCCCGCTTGTGAGCCTCTCGTGCTGCGTGCTGCCCCTGCATAGTCTCCAAGCGCTCGAACCAATAGTCAGCATCGCTCAGGGCCTGTGCGGTCAGTTGATCCAACAGCTGCTCGTCTGGTGTTGACGATTCATACAAGGTTTTCATCGGCCATATCCCATCGCCTCGAGGATCTTCTCGGTGCTGACCTCTGGAGGCGGTTCAGGCTCATTGATCTGCTGCGCCCTCTGAGCTGCGAGCAACCTGTCCAATACAAACATCGCGGCTCGGAGGCGCGTCGGCTGGGCGCCGTTTTCGAGAAGCTCCCGAAGGGTAAAGACTGCGGTGGCCGTCATTGCGCGGAGCTCCAACCCCGCCCGCGAGACCAGCTCGCCCCGCAGTGAATCTAGTGCTGCCTGGAAATGAGGTTGCTTAAGCCACCCAGATATCGCTTGCGGATGCACACCAGCCTGCTCCGCTGCTTCCTTCTTCAGGTGTCCGGCCGCGAGCGCCAACACCGCTTTGTGCTGCGGTCCCGTGAGGAGGACGACTTCGTCTTTCTTCTGGTTACTTCCGGTCATTCCTTCAAAATATCAAGCGCCGATCCTCCTGAGGAAATTTCTTGATGACATTGCCTCAGCTTGCCGGTTCTAGCAGCGACGGGTCAATGCCGTGGACTGAACCGTCGTCAAACTTGACCACATACAGATGCGGAGGAACGAAGCGCCCTTCGCCGGGCAAGCTAGTAATGGTGCCAAGGACATCTCCGCAAACCTTGACGGCGCGGACACGGTCGCCCCTTTGGTAGGGAAGCTTCTTCGCATGCCCAATGGCAGCATCGAACTGCTGCCGAAGATTCTTGCTCATGTGATGCATTCCGTTGCTTTCACCAGCTCCTTGACCAGCGCCAAGTGCTCGTCTCGATGCGTATCGGCGCCATCCCACAGAGAAAAAGCTGAGCTCCATGCCGTCACGAACACGCGGAGTCGTTTTACGAGCACGTCCCTTTGAGGTTCGGATTGGACTCGCAGGATTTGCTTTCGCCGCCATTCGAATGAACGTCCGAACTTCAGAAGGTTCTGCTTCGTTGGCGTGATAACGACGTGACCGCTGTGGGGCGTGAGGCGAAAGCCTAGGAAATCGAACGGCTCGCCCAACTTGTACGCTTTTTCCTTTACCGAAAAGGGGCCGGCCGGGTGGCTCTTGAGAGCGCTCCGGAGGGTTTGCAAAGTCAGCTCTACGCCTTCTTTGGAGGTGTCGAGAACCATACAATCATCGGCGTATTGAGCGAACACGCCGCAATTGGAAATCTGCTCGACTACCGGGGCGAGCAGTGCCTCGGCCACCACAGAAGAGACGGGCGATCCCGCCGGGATGCCCAGCCGGCCCTCGGCGAGATATCCCCCAAGTGCTTCATCGAAGTCCGGTGGAAACTCGTCGGTAACAGATGTGTGTAGAAGATGGAGATCTTCCAGATGACTAGCTAGGTCTGTATTGAGCTTGTTTACCTCCTGGTGCAGGCTTTCCTGGTCTTCCACCCATCCTGGCCAGAGGCGGTATGCCTTAGCAAGGACGACAGTCTCTATAAGTCTCTTCGGCAGGGGTAGAACCCCTGCAAGCTTCTCCGGGCTTACGCTGCTATAGAAGTTGTTGATGTCGGCGTGAGCCACGTAGCGGCTGCCGGCTTCGATCGCCTCGCTGACGGCCTTCACGGCGGCGTGGGTGCCGCCTCCGGCGCTCGCATACTGCCGGGGGTGCAGCGCGACGCGGGGCTTCAGGCACTCGGCGACGAGGTGTTGCCGGGTTCTGTTCTCGACGCCGAAGTCATAGATGAGCCGGTAGGTGCCGGGCGTCTTCTTCTCCTCTAGTCTGAGCATCACTCTCTCGCCGCACAGGCGCCAGACGTTTGTCTCCCGCGCAGCCCGGACCATCGAGGTCGGTTGGGGCCGAAGATGCAAGGGAAACGATTTCCCAGCACGGCAGGCCGCGACTATCTTGGAGTCGAAGGAGTCCAAATAGAGGCGTTGCGCGTTTTCTGCCCGCCTGCTCGAGCCCTCAGCACCGGCGCTTGCGATACCGGCGCGGAGCTCACGCTCGTGCTTGAGCGCCTTCTTCAGGGTATGGCGAAGAGCAGTCGGCATCGGTTGTCATCCACGACGCGGCACTACGCCGGGAAGGTGACGTCGACCGTGATCTTCGGATACTCGGTCCCGAAGACTTCCAGAATCACACCTGGACCACCCTCATCGCTCTGACCGAGGTCCTCGGTGATTTCCTTGAATTGTTCGGCGAGGCGCTTCACCCAGTACTCCTTCAGCTGCGCCTTCGGCTTGGGCTTCTCCTCCTCGACGGCCTCCATCGTCACGGCGTTACCGAGAATGCGCTGCGCCATCTGGTGAAGTGCCACGCCGTCGTGATCGGTGTTGACCTCCTTCTTGATCTTGTCGATGGCTAGGTCGATGGTCTCTTCCTGATCTTCGAAGATTGGGAAGGTCTTGGTAGCCTTCTTGCTCTTCCCGCCGCCCTTCTTCTTGAGCGTGCCTTCGAGCTCTTCGACCGTAAGTTCTTTGGCGCGCTTGACGCACTTCTCCAGGTTCTTCATGGTGATCGCCTGCTTCGAGTCGATCGCTTTCTTCGACGCAAGCACACGGAGCTTGGACCAAGGGAGATCTTTCACCGCGCCCCACGGAATTTGCTCAGCTACGAGATGCTTGTAGATGCCGATCAGGTACATCGCCTTGCGATACCTGAAGTGGAACCGCTTCAGGCAGAGATCCCTGAAATCCTGGTGACCTTCGAGCCAATCCTCGTTGCCCTGGGTCTTGGTCTTGTCGTGAATGACCGCGAGTGCGGCGCCGAGCTTGAAATCGGAGATGCCGCCTTCGGCGAGCAGCTCATCGACCAGCTCGAACGCATGCTCCTTAGAGAGGTTCTCGATCTTGTGGGCGTGCTGAAATAGAACATCGCCGGCTTTGGCCGCGGTGGACTCTTGCTTAAGTTGGGCTGCTTGTTTCATGAGAATTTGGGGATCAAAAATGGTTGTGCACATCTGTGCAAATCGGGTGGATTGCGTGTTTCGCGAGGTGGCGTCCATGGTCACGGCCGGCGCTCCGCGATAAGGCGCGCCACAAGCTGTCGAATTTGGCGGTCAGAGGCGCCGGCCTCACGTGCTGCCAGGATCTCGTCGACCTCCCGCGCCGGCCATGCCGAGCATCGAGGCCCGAGCGAGACGGGAGGCGTGAACGTGCCGGAGCGGATGTCGGCGTAGATCGTCGACCTGGAACGCGGATATTGGCGGCGGACGTCTGGCATCCGCAGCATCCCGGCGTCGGTCGTATCTCGCCGTCGGCGCCGCGGTTGATACCTAGGCGCTGGAGAACGGCGTGTATCTCCCGCGGCAGGGGTTCGGTGAATGGATCGTGCAGGTAGAGCGTGTGAAGCGACTTTTTTCATACTGTCCTCATACGAAAGAGTGTGGGTTTGATCCGGCCCAAGCGGGGGGGCCTTGTGTCCCACACTCCTTTCTTTCAAGAGTTCAGATGCTGCTACTTCCTGAAGCTCTCGAGGGACAGCGGGATCGGCATCGGGCGCGCACGCCACAAGCGATCCGTCACCATTGTCGCACGCAGGTATCCTCCGTGCAACGCACCGCGCTCAAGCAGTTCTTCGTTGCGCTTACGCGGCTCTCGGCTTTTCCATCTGCACGATGTCGGCGCCGCGCTGCGAGCTCTCCAGCTTTTCTCCCCACCACGCCATCAGCGCAATCCGTTGTTGTAGGCGCTCGCCACGATCGTAGGCGCGTACCACGTCGTTGTCGTGGATGTGGTCCAGTGTGAGTTCCACGACGTCACGTTCGAAGTCGTCATCTCGGGCAAGCGTGGAGAACGATGCCCGCCAGCCGTGCGGGCTGTGCTTGTCTTGATAGCCGAGGGTGACGCGGTAGGCTTTTTCGAGCGCCTCACGGGTGATGTGGTTTCGGCCCGCCATCGAGCGGAAGACGTACCCCTCCCTGCCGACCGTGCTACGCCAGGCGCGCAACTCAGCCGCGATCGTCCTGCACAAGATGATCTTGTGATCGTGGTGCCGGTCATGGGACTTCATTTTCTGACGCGGAATGACCCACATCGGTACTTCGGCGTCCAGGTGGAGCTCGGACCATTCCGCCTCGACGATGTTGCTGATCCTGGCCACCGTAAAGGCGCAAAGCCGGTGGGCTATGCGCACCGCCGGGGAAAGGTGTGCAAGTTCGGCGCGCCGGAGCAGGGCACCCAACTCCTCGAACGTCAGGAGTGCCGGCATGCGCCCGGCCTGCTTCTTCGCCGGCAGAATCTCGTGAACCGGCTCCGCCGGATTGTCCCGCCGTAACCCGCGGGCTTGGGCGAAGCGGAACACACCGCCGATGTGCTGCAGAATCTTCGTAGCCGTGTCGACTGCGCCCCGTTTGACGATCGCCTCGATCACGCCGGCGATCATCGCGGGGGTGATGTCCTTAATGGGCAAGCTGCCAAGGCGGGGGAAAACATCTCGCTCAAGGGCGCGGGTGGATTTCTCGCGGTGAATGTCGCTCCAGTCCTGGTTGGTGAGCCAGTCCTCTGCGGTTGACCCGAACGTCTGGCCCGAAGCAACCGAGGCAGCGGCACGGTCGAGCTGGCGAACCTTGACTGGATCGTGGCCTTGGCGGAGCACCGCCTTGATGCTTTCGCGCTCGGCTCGAGCCGCATCTAGGCTGAGGCTTGGATAGACGCCAATTGCGTACAGGCGTTCCTTGCCGTGGATGCGGTACTTGAGCCGCCAAACGGGCGTGCCCGCCGGCGTGACCATTAGGTACATGCCGCCGCCGTCGGAAAGCTTCGTGGTCGGCGCCGTGCCGGCCTTCATCTTGGCAATGAACGCGCGAATCTTCGCGTCAGTCAGCTTGTTGATCGCCCGGCTACTGATACCCCCATCCATGCTCTACCCCGTTCCGATACCCCCTTCGATACCCCCAGGAGGATCGGCTATCGGTAGACATCCTAAGACGCTACCGCACTATGAAAATGAGCGTCTTTGAGGCGCTCGGCAGGGGGTATTGTAGGGGATATTGGTGGAGGCGGCGGGAATCGAACCCGCGTCCGTAGACCCTCCGCAGTCAGGACTACATGCTTAGCCTGGTTATTTGAGCTTCGCCTCGCGCCCGCCAACCGGCAGGCTGACGCTCGACTAGCCGCTTCGACGGATCCCCTGGGCGAAGCGGCCACACCCGGAGGAGAGGCTGATGTGAATGACGCTGCACCTCCTGGCGGGTTACCCCGCCGCGGAAGCCTGGCCCATCAGCAGACCAGTGCAGCGTCTAGCCGGTATTAGGCG
>Ga0137409_10006575_pt1 | contig 12052 bp, 10 predicted proteins | sample CZODoug1_16funga_FD_122059 | JGI IMG/M metagenome (GOLD analysis project Ga0137409, IMG submission 122059) | Vadose zone soil fungal communities from Angelo Coast Range Reserve, California, USA - CZODoug1_16fungal (Hybrid Assembly) | ecosystem: Environmental > Terrestrial > Soil > Vadose zone... | reverse complement strand
CACTCCCGCTCATCGTCTTCGAGGAGACGCGCCATGGTCACCGACGTCCCGATCATCTCCGCCGACTCGCACATCACCGAACCGCCCGACACGTACACCGCCCGGATCGACGCGCGCTTCCGGGATCGCGCCCCCCGGCTCGTGCACGACGCCAAGCGCGGCGATCTCTTCGTCATCGACGGCCTCGACAAGCCCATCCCGATGGGCCTCATCGCCGCCGCCGGCAAGCCGGCGGAGGAGCTCACGATGTTCGGGGCCCGTTTCGAGGACCTGCATCGGGGCGGCTGGGATCCCGAGGCCCGGCTCGCGGACCAGGCGCGCGACGGGGTCAGCGCCGAGGTGATCTACCCGACCGTCGGCATGATGATCTGCAACCACCCCGACTTCGACTACAAGCAGGCGTGCTTCGACGCCTACAACCTGTGGATCGCCGAGTACTGCGCCGCACATCCCGACCGGCTCCTGGGCATCGGGCAGACCGCGATGCGGTCCGTGGACGACGGCATCCGAGATCTGGAGAAGATCCGGAAGCTCGGGCTGCGCGGCGTGATGCTGCCCGGGAACCCGGCGGTGGCCGACTACCACGACCCGGTCTACGCCCCCTTCTACGAGGCGGCGATCGACCTCGGGCTACCACTCTCCTTCCACATCCTCACCAGCCAGCAGGACACGTTCAAGGTCCGCGGGCCCAAGCTGAACGCGTTCATGTCGATCATCCGCGGCTGCCAGGACCTGGTGGGGACGTTCGTGCTCGGCGGCGTCTTCGAGCGGCATCCGCGTCTGCGTCTGGTCTGCGTCGAGGCCGACGCCGGGTGGGTGCCGCACTTCATGTACCGCATGGACCACGCCTACGACCGGCACCGCTACTGGCTGCCGTCGGGAACGCTCACGAAGATGCCGAGCGAGTACTTCCGCGAGCACGTCTACACCACCTTCCAGGACGACTGGGTCGCCTTCCAGGTGAAGGACCTGTGCAACATCCGCCGGTTGCTCTGGGCCAACGACTTCCCGCACAGCGACTCGACGTGGCCGCGCTCGCAGGAGCTTCTCGCCAAGCACGCCGCCCACCTGACCCCGGAGGAGCTGCGCCTCATCCTCCACGACAACGTGGCCGAGCTCTACGGCCTCGCGGGAGCCTGAGCGATGGATTTCGATCTCGTTATCCGGGGCGGCACGATCGTCGATGGCACCGGAGGTCCGGGCGTCCGCGGTGACGTCGGGATCCGGGACGGCCGGATCGTCGCGGTGGGCGAAGCGAAGGGCGCCGCCGGGCAGACGGTCGACGCGGGAGGCCTCGTGGTCGCGCCCGGCTTCATCGACGTCCACACCCACTACGACGCGCAGGTGATGTGGGACCGGATGCTCACGATCTCGCCCTGGCACGGCGTGACCACGGTCGTCATGGGCAATTGCGGCTTCGGCGTGGCGCCGACGCGCCCGGACCATCGCGGGCTCATCATGCGCACGCTCGAGAAGGTCGAGGGTATGAGCCTCGCCGCGCTCGAGGCGGGCCTCGGCGAGAAGTGGCCCTTCGAGACCTTCCCCGAGTATCTCGACGCGGTCGAGCGCCGCGGCGCCGCGCTGAACGTGGCGGTGCTCCTCGGCCACACGCCGCTGCGGCTCTACGTCATGGGCGAGGAGGCGACCGAGCGCCCGGCGACGGACGAGGAGATCGCGCGGATGCGAACCCTGGTGCGCGAGGCGATCGACGCCGGCGCGATCGGCTTCGCGACCTCGAAGGCGTCCACCCACATCGGCTACGCCGGCAAGCCGGTGCCGAGCCGGGCCGCCCAGTTCGCCGAGATTGAGGCCCTGGCCGGCGCGCTGGGCGAGGCGGGGCGCGGCATCGTCCAGGCCACCGTCGGCCGCGATCTTTTCTTCAAGGAGTTCGAGAGCCTCGCCCGGTCCACCGGACGGCCGGTGACCTGGACCGCGCTTCTGGCCGGCATGATGGGGCCCGGCTCCCACCGCGATCTGCTCGAGAAGTCGCGCGCCCTGATCAAGCAGGGCCTGCAGGTGGTGCCCCAGGTCACCTGCCGGACGCTGAACTTCGAGTTCCAGTTCAAGGAGCCGTTCATCTTCGAGAGCATGTCGGTGTTCAAGCCGATCTCCGTCGCCGACTTCGCCGGCAAGCTCCGGCTCTACGGAGAGCCCGAATTCCGGCGCGCGTTCAAGGAGAGCTTCGACCGGCCGAAGAAGGGGGCGGTGTTCGCCGGGCTGAGCTGGGCGCGGACGTGGATCTCCTGGTACCCGCCGGATCCGTCGCTCGAGGAACGCACGGTCGACGAGGTCGCGGTCGAGCGGGGCGTGCACCCGATCGATCTTGCGCTCGACCTGGCGCTGGCGACGAACCTGGACGCGCGCTTTCGGATGGCGGTGTTCAATCACGACGAGGCCGAGGTGGCCGAGCTGCTCGCCGAGCCCGACGCGGTGTTGGGGCTGTCCGACGCGGGCGCCCACGCGAGCCAGCTCTGTGATGCCTGCTTCTCGACGTACCTGCTGAGCCGGTGGGTGCGGGAGAAGCAGGCGATTGCGCTGCCCGAGGCGATCCGCATGCTCACCTCGCGGCCGGCGGAGGTGTTCGGGATCACCGACCGGGGGCGCCTCGCGCCCGGCCTCGCCGCCGACGTCGTCGTCTTCGATCCGGCCATCGTGGGGGCGAGCAAGCTACGGCGCGTGCACGACTTGCCGGCCGGGGCGGATCGCCTGGTGTCCGACGCCAGCGGCATCGAGGCGGTGATCGTGAACGGCACGGTGATCCGTCGCGGCGGGCGCGACGCGGTCGCGGCGGACGGCGCGCTGCCGGGGGCCCTGCTGCGCAACGGCAGCGCGCGCGGGGCAACAAGCCGAGCTCACTGACCTGGTCATGATCCCCGTCATCGACCTCGCGCCGTACTTGGAGAAGCGCCCGGGCGCCCGGGAGGCCGCCGCCGCCGAGCTGGGCCGCGCTCTGCAGGACATCGGTTTCTTCGTGATCGTGAACCACGGCATCCCGCAGACCCTGATCGACGCCACGTTCGCCGAGGCCCGGCGCTTTCACGCGCAGCCGATGGAGGCCAAGCTCGCCCTGCGCATGAACGAGCACAACAACGGGTACATGATGCTCGGACGGTACGCGGTGTGGACCTCGGACGTGAACGCCAACGACAAGCCCGACCTCAACGAGGCGTTCTTCGTCAAGCGCGAGCGCGCGCCGGACGACCCCCTCGTGCGCGCGGGACGGCGCTTCGCCGGGCCGAACCAGTGGCCGGCGAGCTTGCCCGGCTTTCGCGACGCGGTGATCGCCTACACCGACGCGGTGGACGCCCTGGGGCGGCAGCTCCTGCCCCTGTGCGCGATGGCCCTCGATCTGCCGGCGGACACCTTCGACGGCGCCTTCGCCGAGAGCCAGTTCAGCTTCCGGCTTACCCACTACCCGCCGGTGGCGTCGGAGCCGAACCAGTTCGGCATCGCGCCGCACACCGACGCCAACTTCATGACGTTTCTCGCCCAGAGCGAGGTGCCCGGGCTCCAGGTCCGCCTGCCCGACGGCGCGTGGACCGATGTGCCGTACGTGCCCGGCTCCTTCGCGGTGAATTCGGGCGACATGCTGAAACGGTGGACCAACGACCGGTTCAAGTCCACGCCGCATCGCGCCCTGCCCCCGGTGGGCCGTCCGCGGTACGCGATCCCCTATTTCATGGGCCCGCATCTGGACACCGAGATCGCGTGCCTGCCCACCTGTCAGGGCCCGGGGAACCCGTCGCACCATCCACCCATCACGTACGCGGCGTACCTCGACTGGTGGTACGACGCCAACTACAATGCGGCACGCCAGCGCGACGTGGTTGCGTCAGACCAGCGCGACGTGGCTGCGGCACGCCAGCGCGACGTGGCCTGAACCCCGCGCATCGGCCAGGAGGCGGACATGAAGGTCGGGATCGCGCTCAACATGCTGACCCAGGAAGGCCGGCCGGATGCTGCCGTCCTCTCCGACCATCTGGCCCTCGGGGATCTGGCCGAGCCGCTCGGCTTCGATTCGCTCTTCGCGCTGGAGCACCACTTCACCGGCTACGCCATGTCGCCCTCCCCGACCCAGCTCCTGAGCTACTTCGCGGGCCGGACCAAGCGCGTCACCCTCGGCACCGCGGTGATCGTGCTACCGTGGCACGACCCGGTCCGGATCGCGGAGGAGATCGCCCTGCTCGACATCCTGTCCGGCGGCCGGTGCCTGCTCGGATTCGGCCGGGGCGCGGCCAGCGTGGAGTACGCGGGATTCCGCATCCCGATGGAGGAGGCGCGGGCCCGCTTCGTGGAGACCGCGCAGATCGTGGTCCGCGCGCTCAGCCAGGACGTCTTCGAGTGGGACGGGGAGTTCTTCAAGATCCCGCGGACGTCGATCCGCCCGCGCCCGATCTCCCACCCGGAGCGGCGCATCTACGCCTCGTCGGTGAGCCCCGAGTCGGCCGAGATCATGGCCAAGCTCGGCCTCGGTGTGCTGGTCATCATGCAGAACGAGTGGCCGAAGGCCGCCGAGGACATCGGGCGCTACCGGGAGATCGCCCAGAGCGTCGGCCACACGCCCCGGCCGCCGATCATCCTCACCAACGTTTCGGTGGCGGAGAGCCGGACCGAGGCCCACGAGCGCGCGGTGCAGTATCTCAGCCGCAAGTTCGACTCGATCGACACCCACTACCGCTTCTCGGACGGCCATCTCGGCTCGGTCAAGGGCTACGAGTCGTACGGCGCGACCGCGAAGACCTACGCCAAGATGAAGGATGCCAACTTCCGGCAAAAGGCGGCGGATTTCTACGTGAAGATCCAGGTCGTCGGCACCCCCGACGAGTGCCTCCAGCAGCTGGCGGAGCTTCGCCGGCTCACCGGCCTCGACCACCTGGTCACCGAGTTCGCCTTCGGCGGCATGCCGCACCACGAGGCCGAGCTCAACATGCGCCTCTTCGCCGATCGCGTCATGCCGGTGCTCCAGCGGGACGCTGCGTTCGGGGCGCCGACGTCGTCGGGACCGAGCGAGGCGTCGCCGGTGGGGCAATCAGAGGGAATCTTCGCGCCGGCCTGATCGGGCCGGCCGTTCTGCTCGCCGCTCTCGGCCTATCTTCCCTCCACATCGCCGACCGGGCTGACCTCGCTACCCCACCGCCCGGTGCCGACGCCGCCATCGCCGCCAACGCGGAGCTTCGACACACCCGTATCATCCTGTCCGAGCGAGACTCTCAGCAGGCGGGAGAGCCTCCTTCAGCCCGATTTCTTCTCCTGTGCGACGGCCGCCTCTGCGGCCTGGAAGCCGACCTTGCTGTGGGTACCATCACAGAATGGCTTGGTAACCGAGGCGCCGCACCGACACAGCGCGAATCGCGAACCCCGCCCGCTCACGTCAACCTCGTTGCCGTTCACGTCCACCAGATCGACTTCGCCTTCAACCAGATACGGACCATTGGGCCGGATGCTGATCTTGACCGCCATTGGCATACCTCCTCAAGAGATTGGGGGAAGGATATCCCAAAAGGCGACGACGCCACACCCTTTGACCGCCTGGCATCTATGATGCTGCTCGAGAGGCGGCATGAGTCCCGAAATTCTTCTCTGTCCTGTGTGTCACGAACGCGTCGATCTGGATCAGCACGAGTACGTCGTCACAAACCGGGATACCGCGCGGACGAGGCACAATCGGCTCTACGCTCATTTTGGTTGCGTCAGAGGCCACGAGAAGTCGGTTCAGGATATGAGCGATATGGAGGTCGAAGCCGTTCACCGGCGCATTCTGTCGGAACTGGACGACGGAGCCATGGAACGACTCGGCATACAGCGAATCAACAAGGACACTCGCTGACGGGACAGTGGGAGGGCCCCAGCCGGCGGTGCCACTCAGCGAGAAATCTTTACCGTGGTCCCGGAAGGTATTACCGGGATCAATTACTGGGTCCTATCCGATTGTTCCGAAATCAATAGTTACACGGGTTCAAATGTGGCACCCAGAATGCTCACATTTCCTCCACGGCACCGATGATACGGCGCGACGGGCAACGGGCGGTAGAAGGTCAGGGCGTTGTCTCTTGCACAGAGGCACCGTCGACGACGATTTCGTCCACGACGATCCGCATCGCGCTCCTGAGTGACAGCGCCCTTTTCCGGTCCGGCCTCCATCGCCTCCTCAGCTCTGATCGTTCGTTCCTCGTGGTGGGCGAGATCACGGCACCCCCCATGCGCGAAGCACTGCGGAGTAGCGTTCCCCAGATCCTCCTTGTGGACGCGCAGACCTCGGGGGCCCTCGAGATCTGCCGGGAGCTTCGCCTGAATGGTGTGCGGCCATGGGTCATCATGGCGGGCGCCGACGGACACGAAGGATGGGCCGTCGAAGCTCTGAAGGCGGGGGTTCGCGGAATTCTCTCCAAGACCGCCACCGTCGAGAACCTCCTCAAGGCGGTCCGTGTCGTCCACCAAGGCGAGGTGTGGGCGAGTAACCGGGTAATCGCCCTGAGCGTCGCGGAGCTGGCGGCCCGGTCGGTCAATCCCCGGGAGGGAAAGCTGGCCTTCGGTGAACGCCTGAGCGCTCGAGAGCAGCAGATCGTGCACCTGGTTGTCGATGGGCTCAGCAATCTCGAGGCCGCGACTCGACTCGGGATCACCGAGGCGACCGTGAAAGCACATCTCACCCACATCTTCCAGAAACTGGCGTTGCGCGGCCGTGCTCAGCTGGCCGCACGCTACCACGGTCGCCTCTCCGCGCCGTCTCGGGGCGCCCGGCGACCCGTCCTGGATGCCTGACCCGCCTTCTGCGCGCGGCGGGCGCCCGGCTCCTACTCGCCGCCTATCTCCGATCGAAGACGCTCTTCACGCGCTCAACGAGCTCTCGAATCTCATCTCGATGAGCGCCTTGCTCGAGGACCGCGATCTCGATACCGGGTTCTCGATGTACGACGCTGCCTCGTCGAAAGAGGACAAAGTACCCTTTCTCGCCGCGCTCGATCCACTCGACCACGAAGTCTCCCCGAGTCTCCGCGATCGCACGGCGCAGATTCATCGCCGCGGATTCTTCACGTGAAGGCCACAGCTGCTCTTGCATCGCCGCTCTCCTCGTGAGCCGGAACGTATCAACTAGATTACGCAGAACATGCCGCGGGGTCTGTGAATCTTTCGCCAGAAGAACCCGAAGGTCCGGCCACCTCGGTCACCCGCCAGCGACTCCCGGCGCGGTCCTTGACCCCTCCGGGCCGGCCAGACTAAGCTCTCGCCCACTGTCCGACGTTCCCCGCCGCAAGGCATGATGGCCGGAATCCACGGCGACATGGATCGAGAAGCAACATGACGCACCCTCGGAATTTTCCCCCAAGCGGGAGCCGACTGGGTAAAGATGTTCGGCTCGACAGGAAGCGCGCAAGACGTCTCCGGAAATCAGACTTTCACTTACGATGAGATGAAGGCGGCTGTTGATACGGCGCATAGCCTTGGTAAGAAGATTGCGATTCATTCATATGGTCCTTCTGGAGCGCGCGATGCTGTCCGAGCTGGAGCTGATTCCATTGAGCACGCCACCGATATGGATGAACAGACCATTGCGGAGATGGTCCGGCGTAAGACTTTCTATGTTCCGACGATTGATCACAATCGCTATTACCTGGACAACTGGCAGAAGATTGGCTATGCGAATGGTTTTCAGGAGAAGAGCGAGGCGTTCATCCAGCGCAATCTGGAAACGGCGCGCAAAGCGCACAAAGCGGGCGTGAAATTCGCCATGGGCTCCGACGCCATTTACACCATGTTTGGAGAAAACACTCGTGAGTTGGGGTGGTTCGTCAGAGCTGGTATGACGCCGGAGCAAGCGTTGCGCACCGCGACGACCAACGGGGCGGAGTTGCTGGGCAAAGAAAAGGAACTAGGCGCGGTGGCCCCCGGATATTTTGCGGACTTGGTCGCCGTCGAAGGCGACCCGCTGTCCGACATCGATGTGGCGATTTACAAGGTGAAATGGGTGATGAAGGGTGGGGCAGTGGTGATGGACAAGACCAAGGGGCAAGTTCGCTAGTGAAGTAGCGAATCTGTGCCCCACCCGCCAATTCAATTTGAAGCAAAAACTACTGATGGAGGAGTAAGTGTGTCGACCAAAGTCAAAGAATTTTCACGAAGTTTTTTTCATGGTACCAAGGCTGATTTGAAGCTGGGAGACCAAATTATTGCTAGTCATAAGTCAAATTATGGAGAGAGGGCGCAAGCAAAATACGTTTATCTGACTGCGAATTTGAATGCGGCTGTTTGGGGCGCTGAGCTGGCCGTTGGTGGAGGGCCCGGTAGAATTTATGTAGTAGAACCAACCGGCCCTTTTGAAGATGACCCGAATTTGACGGACAAAAAGTATCCAGGCAATCCAACTAATTCATACCGTACCCGAGATCCACTTCGGGTGGTAGGTGAGGTGATAGAATGGCAAGCGTATTCACCCGAAGAAATTAAACTTAGGAAAGAGAACCTCGAACGACTATCACAAAGCGGTGCTAAAATTATTGAGGATTAGTACTAGTTTATGCTTCTCAAAGGTTGATCTTGGTTCAAATACCTGGTGGATATTAAGTTGCATGCGTGGCGATGATTCTGCTGGCTCCGGATGCTTTTGTCGGGAGTGACCAACACTTCGAACCCGGCTTCCTCAGCGGCTCTTAGCAAATCGCCGTTCTTGAGCTTGTCCCACCCTCGTTGCCAGGCTGTTTCAACTGTATGTCCCTTAAGGAAGGGACGGATAGGGACCGGAGTACTCTGGTCGAAAAGAACCAGCATCAGCGGGCAACAGGCGATGAGGGAGTCACGTCAAGGCTGCGAGCGGCAAAATCCAAAACGGTCGCGATTTGTTCGCGTGTCAAGTCAAACCATTCCATGATTTCTTCAATGCTGGCGCCGGCTTCGAGATTCTGGAAGACGATGGCGACCGGCATACGCGTGCCTTTGAAAAGCCAGGCGCCGCTTACTTTTCCCGGGATGCTTTCCACCGCAGGGCATTGTGACCAATCCAGCGCTGCCACGGAAGGATTCTCCTTGCGATCATTCTATACCTTTTCGCTATACCTTTTCGCGGGTCCGTGCGGATATCCGTTCGCTCTGAACAAATGTGAAATGGGTGATGAAGGGCGGGGCGGTGGTGGCGGACAAGACCAAGGGACAAGTCCGCTAGTGAAAAACCGAACCGCAGAAGGGACCCACCCTTTCAAAAACCAAACCCGAAAGGGTAGGCCACCCACAAGCGTTTTTCGGAACTAAGGCGCGGCCACCCGCCAGGCGCTGAGGTTCAGAAAGCAGCTTATTCGCACGTCGCTCTCGGGAGAACAGTCTTTGCCCAATTCCGCCCGCGTCGAGATACGGACTTCACTACTTCTTTTCCGTTGGCACGAGGCGTTTCAACTCTTCCGTCCAGTTCAGCACGACGTTGATCTGCGTCGGCGCCGCCTGCTCGCCTTCGACGGGCCGGAGCATCAGGAACCGCTGCCCATCCGGTGAGACGTCGTAATTGGCGCGCGCATACCCGCCGCCTGTCAGGTAGTGGCGCTCAAAGAGTTGCCGGGGCTTCCCCGCAGCGAAACTGGCCTGAGCGGTGATGTCCACCGCCATCATCTTATCCCCATTGCGATAGAACAGCTCCCGCCCGTTGTGGTTCCATTGCGGCTCGCTGCCGCCATCGGTCGAGATCTGCCACTTGCCGCCCGGGCCAGGATAGGGCCTTACGTAGATTTCCTTGCGGCCCGACTCGTCCGAGACATAGGCAAACCAACGGCCATCGGGGGAAAACTGTGGAGCGCCATCTTGCACGGTTCGGGTTTGAAGGAATCGCCGCGTCTTGCCGTCATGGACGTGCAACGCCCAGAATTCGGCGCCGGTCGTTGGAGTGAGTTGAACGAAATCTAGCGTTTCACCGTCAGGTGACCAGGAATACGGAATGGGCAGAACATCAGCAATGGAAGTAGCAGCATTGTTTGTTAGTCGCTCCGGCCCACCACTGCCGTCAGCCAATTGCCAGAAAATCTGCGTCGGGCCCTCCCTGTTTGACATGAACGCGACCCGTCTTCCGTCGGGTGTCCAAACTGGGTGTCGGTTGACTCCCTCAAATGTAAACGGGGTGAGCGTATCCCGCGCGAAGTCGTACAGCCACACCTGCATGCCCTGTATGTTCTCAATGACATCCACGGCCACGCGTTTGCCATCGGGCGAGAGCCGGGGCTGATTGTAGCTACGCGCAGGAGCGCCCAAGGTTTGCTCAATTCCATTGCGGCGGACCCACACGAGTTTACATTGCGGGTTCTGTGGGGTACCCGGAACATAGACGAGCGATCCTATGGATGAAATGCTGAATTGCGCAGCCCCGCTATCCGGAAATTGCAGAACATCTTGCACTACCGAGATCGGCTCGCCCTTGAGCTCCAAATGTTCGACATCAAATGGCACGGCCATCAGATTGCCAGCTTGCGCGTAAATCAGGTGCCCGGAGGATGCGTAGCGGGGCATACCCACTGCTTGCCCTTGAATCAGGTTTCGACGTTCGCCGAGGCGGATCGGCTGAACGGCAATCGTTGGTGGACTAGCAGAGAGTGCGGTAAAGAGGACCGCTTTGCTGTCTGGCAAGAGCGAGGGCCACGTATGAGTGGTTTCCCCCTTCTCAAAATGAGTCAACGGCTGGGAAGCACCTCCCCCGTCGGATATTTGCTGGAGAACTGACGAGTAGGGAGCGAGAGCGATAGTGTGATTGCCCCAGCTGGCCCCCAAGGGGTTCACGATTTCCAGCAAAGTCTGCGCTGTCCCACCCCTCATTGAGATTTTCTTTAGCTTTCCGTCAGCGAAAAACCCCAGCCACTGGCCGTCGGGCGAGAAGAAAGGATCAGTAGCACCCTCCGTACCGGGAATTGGCTTGGCCACTATGTCATCCATCGCTCGCAGATAAATGTGCTGCGTGCCGGCTTGACTCGCCGCAACGTAGCAGAGTTGACTACCATCGGCCGAAAGGGCCAAAGCGGGGGCAGGCAAACCTGCCAGCTGTTGCCCCGATGGGAGAGTGATCGTAAAGCGTGTGACGTTCCGCGGCGGAGGTGAAGGCTTCAGATTCCAAACGCCGAAAGCGGCGACGACAGCCGTGACCAGGCACGCAAGCCCGGATACGAGCCACAATTGTCTCGACCGTGTCTGTTGCGGAATAGCATCAGCCAGATCAGGCACGCCAAAGAGAACTTCGTCGAGCGCTATGCGGGCGTCGCCGATCGCTTGCAACCGTTGCTTCGGATCTTTCTGCAGGCACTGACGTAGGAGAATGCGAACGCGCACTGGCGTTGCGGCGGGAAGTACGGACCAGTCGGGCTCTTCCTTGAGCACAGCAGCAAGTGTGCTCGCGACACTTTTCCCGTGGAATACCATCCTTAGCGTCAGCAATTCATACAGCACGCAACCGAGAGCCCAAATATCGGATCGGAGATCAGCTGGCCTGCCGTTCGCTTGCTCGGGTGCCATGTATGCGGCGGTTCCAAATAAGCCCCCTGCTTGGGTCGTCATTTGAGTAATTGTAGGGGAATTCTCGATATCGACCGAAGTAACGTATCCGTCGAGTGCCTTGGCCAATCCAAAGTCTAGAAGCTTGACGGTATCACCGTGCGTCAGCTTTACGTTCGCTGGCTTTAAGTCTCGGTGAACGATTCCGCGCTCGTGGGCATATTCTAGGGCCTCGCAGATTTGTTTCGCGATACGCAGCGTTTCGTCGATGGGAATGGAACCTTGGTTAATGCGCTCGGCCAACGTCGGCCCTTCGACCAGTTCCATCACCAAGGCTCGCGTCCCGCCGGAATCCTCGAGGCCGTAAATTGAAGCGATGTTAGGGGAATTCAGCGCGGCGAGCAGCGTAGCCTCGCGCTGGAAGCGTGCCATGCGGTCGGCGTCGTGCGCGAACGCTTCGGGCAGGACCTTCAATGCGACATCGCGCCCAAGTTTCGCATCCCGCGCACGGTACACCTCTCCCATCCCGCCCGCACCAATAGCGGCGGTGATTTCATAGGGGCCAAGGTGTGTGCCTGGAGCAATGGCCATACGTGGC
>Ga0137409_10006574_pt1 | contig 12056 bp, 13 predicted proteins | sample CZODoug1_16funga_FD_122059 | JGI IMG/M metagenome (GOLD analysis project Ga0137409, IMG submission 122059) | Vadose zone soil fungal communities from Angelo Coast Range Reserve, California, USA - CZODoug1_16fungal (Hybrid Assembly) | ecosystem: Environmental > Terrestrial > Soil > Vadose zone... | reverse complement strand
GGTGAGGGTGGCCCGCTCGAGCCGCTCGCGGCATTCACCACCAACCCGGCGGGAGCGGCCGTCGTCGACGCGATCGGCCCGATCCGGCAGATCGTGCGGGCTTCAACGCCTGGGGAGCGCCGCTACCTGGTGATCGCGGCGGGCACGCCGGCCCAGCCCGGGCCGGTGGTGCAGACGCAGGTCGACTGACGACCGGGGGCGGTTCCACCATGACGCCAGACACGAACAACGGGATTATCGACGCACGGAGCCAACACTCCGTCGAGCAGACGGTGGAGAGGCTCACCGTCCTGCTGCACGACAAGGGCGCCACGCTATTCGCGCTGATAGACCACAGCGGGGAGGCGGCGAAGATCGGAATGACGATGCGACCGACCAAGCTCCTGATCTTCGGCAACCCGAAGGCCGGCACGCCGCTGATGCTCGCCGCGCCGAGCGTCGCCATCGACCTGCCGCTGAAGATTTTGGTGTGGGAGGATGCGCGGGGGAGGGTCTGGCTCTCCTACAACAGTCCCGCGTACCTGAAGGACCGGCACGGCGTGCCCCAAGCGCTGTTGTCAAACTTCGCCGTCGTGGAGACGCTGGCGCGCGCAGCCTCTGAGGGTTGAGAAACGCGAACGCCCGTGCGAAGTTATGACCTCTCCGGCGCCGTAGCCAAGTGGTAAGGCAGAGGTCTGCAAAACCTCTATTCGTCGGTTCGATTCCGACCGGCGCCTCTTTCGACATGGCACGCGTACTCATCATCGACGACGACGTCACGCTCCGGCAAGCCCTGACCAAGCACCTGGAGCGCGCCGGCCACGACGTCCGCCAGGCGGCGGACGGCGACGCCGGGATCCGAGCGAACGAGCGGCATGCGGCCGATCTCGTGATCGTGGACATCTTCATGCCCGGGCAGGGTGGACTGCAAACGATCGGCCGGCTGCGCCGCGAGTGGCCGACGGTGAAGATCGTCGCGATGTCCGGGGTAAAGAGCGCGGGAGCGATCGATGTGGGTGGGCACGCTGTGGCTCTGGGGGCCGATCGCTTCATCACGAAGCCGTTCGAGGCCGCCACGTTGGTCGAGCTGGTCAGAGTGCTGCTCGGCGACAAGAAAGAAGGGGCCCCTTAGGGCGGGGTGGCGCTCACGCGTCGCGACTTGGCCGGTGCAGCCTGCTTCGCGGCGACGAAGCTCGCGATCTGTCGCAACGTCCGGAAATCGTCGATCTCGAGCTCTTCGAACGACACGTGAATGGAGAAGTGCTCTTCCAGCGCCGCCAGCAGCTTGACGAACATGAGGGAGTCGACGATGCCGGCGGCGAACAAATCGACGTCCGCCGCGGGCACTTCGATCTGCAGGCGGTCCGCGAACAGCTGCGTAATTCGCGCCTCGAGGTCACGGACGTCACGCATCCGGCAGCTCCCGGTGCTCGGTGGCAAGCAAGTCGTACAGCAGCCGGTCGTACGGCCGGCCGTCGATCCAGTGGCAGCGTCGCTGGCGCCCGATGTACTGGAAGCCGAGCTGCTCCAACCCGCGACGGGCCGGAACGTTGATCTCGACGGTCCACGCACCGACCGATTCGAGCCCCAGCTCCGTGAATGCGAGCGTCAGCAGCTTGGACGCCGCGCGGGGTGCGAAGCCGCCATATCGCTTGCGCCCGAGCACCGCCCACATGGAGGACGCCGTCTTGAAGCGCCGATCCACGTTCGACAGGCCCACCACGCCGATCGGCAAGTCGCTGCCATTGGGCGTGAACACGCGCAGCACGTGCAGGTCGCGCTGCGTCATCACCTTGAGCGAGATCGGCGTCGGGCTCGCGACTCCGTTGCCGAAGTCCAGCCACTTGTAGTTGTCCTGCTGGCTCAGCCAGTTGGCCGCGAGCTCGATCAGCTCGGGGCAGTCCAACGGCAGGAGCTTCATAGCTGTACCACTTTCCCTTCCCGCTCGGGCGGCACACGGGTGCACCTCTCTAGTAAGCAGAGTTCGGGCCACGCAGCCTCCCAGCTTCAGGGCGGTCGCGCGTGCCCGATTCACCTGGCATGTGGCCTCGATGCAACAGGATGTGCGACGCGGGTCGCACTAACCTGCGTCGGCGTGCGCCTGGCGCCCGCACCGACTTGGAGCATGGTGTCAGAAGCACATCCACCACTCCCCGTCGAGGCGCGAAAGAGAGGCGTCGCCGCGGTGGATGGCTGCGGAGAGCTCGGGGCGTTGGGATTGAACCAGCACCCAAGGCGCGTCGCGGGAGACGAGCGCTCCGCGGGCGCCAATGGCCGACAGGAGGCCTGGTTCGAGCCGACCTTGTAGGGCGACCAGCCCCTGTTCCCACGCGTGGTGAAACAAACACTGGAGCACGTCACCGCCCCGGTCCCGTCGCGCGGCTACTTGCACGACCTGACCAACACCGCCGGCATTTGCGTAGTAGAGATACCACCCGACGAGCGATTCGTCCGCGTCCCGGACCGCGACGCCGCGCAACTCACCCCGCTTCTTCGTCGCCGCCAACTGATCGAGCAGCCAGCGCAGCGATCCCTCGTCGTACCGGGGCTGCAGCATCACGTGGTCCAGCAGGTCGGGGAGGTGCGCAGCCATGAGCGCGGGGGTGAGCGGCGACTCCCGTAGCCCACGCGCCGGGGGCCACCGGGCGGTGAGGCCGTCGACGGCCCAGGACACCGGTCGCAGCCCCCACGCCAGCGCCCGCGCGTGCAGCCGCAGTGCCACGCGTCCGACGTAAAACCTTCCCAGCCGCAGCGGCTGTGTCCAATGGAGGCTCTGTACGAGGGAGACTGTGCCGCCCAGCGCCTCCCACAACCTGCGACTCGCGTCATTTGCGAGATCGGCCAACGACAGGTCCTGTGGACCTGAGAGGAAGGCCTTCACCAGCGCGACGCCGACCACGCCACGAGCGGCCGGGTCAACCATCAGCTGCGTGCCGACGGCGACGCGGATCGGCCGGTTCTGAAACGTGGCTGGGCGCGGCACTACGCCCATGAACCCCACGATCTCCCCGGTGGCGTTCATATAGACCAGCGACGGCATCGCCTCGTCGCACCACGGGTTCCGAAAGAAGATCTGCTCGAGATAGGCACCTAGATCATCTGCGGTCGGACGGTCGCTGTGCCGAAACGTTTTGCGCCGCAAGGATACGATGGCCGGGATGTCGTCGGGCGCGAATTGCCGAATGCGACCCATCGCACGGATCAACCCCGCAGTCTTCAGGGGCCGCCGTTGCGGCGGCGCGCGGCGATGAGCGCCGCGATCGAGTCAAGGGAGCGGAAGTGATCGATCTCGAGATCCTCCATGTCGACGCGGAGACCGAACCGCTTTTCGAGCTGCAGCAGCAGCTCCACCACCGCGACGGAATCGAGCCGTCCGGTCGCCAACAGGTCGGTCTCCGGCGTTGGCACGTCGATGTGCAGGTCATTGGCGAACACGACCGCGAGCTCGGCTGCGACCGAGGACGTGGTGGGAGGAGACACGGTCGTCACCGGGCACCCACGGTCTCGGGGGCGAACACCTCCTTGAGCCTGCGACGATCGATCTTACCGTTGGACGTCTTGGGCAGCTCCGCGAACGCGAGCCAACGGGAGGGTAGCATGTAGGGCGGCAACGCGCGTGTCAGGCTCTCGCGCAGACCGGTCGGCGTTACCTCGGCGCCGGCGAGCGGCGCGAACGCGCAGCAGATGGCCACCCCGTCGAAGTCCTGGCTCGGTACGCCGACCACGGCGCACTCCCGCAGCGTGCCCAGCGCGTGCAGCGCGGCCTCGATCTCACCTAGCTCGACCCGATAGCCGCGCGTCTTGATCTGCGAATCCGCCCGCCCCAGGAACCGGACCAAGCCGTCCGGGCCGAGGGTCGCGAGGTCGCCGGTGCGATAGATCCGGTCCGCCGGGTCGGTGCCGCCGGGATACGGTAGAAAGGCGCCCTGCGTCTTCGCGGGGTCGCGCCAGTATCCCGGGCTGAGGCCCGCGCCGCGGATGTAGAGATCCCCGACTTCGCCCGGCGGGACCGGCCCAAGTGCTTCGTCCAGGACGAGCAGCTCTTCGCCGCCGCAGGCCTGCCCGATCGGGATCACTTCGTCCTCGCTCACGGGGCACGACGGGACGGTGTGGTAGCTGCTGGCGATCGTCGCCTCCGTCGGGCCGTACAGATTGGTGAAAGTGACGTGCGGCAGCCGCTGCATCCAATACATGAGAGGGGGCGTGGGGAAGACTTCACCGCACCACAGCACGCGGCGCAGGCTCGGGAAGTCAGCGTCTTTCACGACGTCGAACTTTGCCATGTAGTTGAGCACCGACGGCACGGAGAACCACTGCGTCAGCTCGGCGCTGCGGATCAGCTCGGCTAGCTTGTGCGGCAGCAGGTTCAGCTCCGGCGGTACGAGGTGCAGCTCGGCGCCCGCCGCGAACGTCCCGAACATGTCGAAGGTGGAGAGGTCGAAGTGCAGCGGCGGATGCCCCGAGATCCGATCGGTCGGCCCGGTGTCGAAGTAGGGCACCGCCCACTCGATGAACGCACGCACGCTGGCGTGCGTGATGACCACGCCCTTGGGCACTCCGGTCGAGCCCGACGTGAACAGAATATGGGCTGGGTCCTGGGGACCGTTCGCTCCGGGCGGGAGCGTCGATGGGTACGCGCTCAGATCCGCCATGGAAAACTGTGTCGTGATAGCAGCCGGGGGCTGGCCGGCGCCGAGCCAGCCGATCGCGTGGTCGTCGGCGAAGCCTGGAGAAGCGAATAGGGCCTCCAGCGTCGGCCCGACAGCTCCGCTCGCCAGGATCCAGCGGTTGTCGCACGAGGCGATCATCTTCTCGAGCCGGGGCACCGGGCTTCCAGGATCGAGGGGCACGTACACGGCGTCGGCTTTGAGCACCCCGAGGATGGCGACGATTGCGGCCGGGGACTTGGGAGTGAGGAGACAGACCCGGTCGCCGCGCGCGCACCCCGCGTCCTTGAGAAGGTGCGCCAGCCGATTGCTGGCCAGCTCGAGCGCCTCGTACGTGAGACGCTCCTGCTTGAAGACCAGGGCTCCTGCCTCGGGACGTCGGGCGGCCTGCGTGGTGACCCAGTGCTGCAACAGCAAGCTCACGACGTCACGCGCTCCGCCGCACGCTCGCACACGACGCCAATGTGCTCCAGCTCTTCTGGGCTCGCCGGCACGTCCAGGATGATGGTTCGGTAGCCCACGCCGACGTAGCGGGCGATCTCGTCGGCCACCCGATCATAGCTTCCCACCAGATAGGGGCAGAACGTCTTGTAGTTCTCGAACGGCACCATCCAGTAGGGCTGCTCCTCGCCCGCGGCGATCTCACCGAGCCTGGACAGATGCTTGTGCCACTCGGAATCGGACACCTTCATCGCTAGTTGATGGGTGAGCTGGCCGCGCCGGTCCTCGGGGAACCGGGCCCGGGCGACCGTCCACGCGTCGCCCGACTCCTCGCGCGCGATGATCCCGATCCGGATCCCCAGTGCCGCCGCGTCCGGCGGGGGAGCCGCCTCGTATTCGGCAACGGGCTTGGGGTAGCGCACCGCGAGCGCGCCAAGCTCCCGGGCGGCGGCGAGTCCCGCCTCCGACGACCCGGACACGAACACGCCCGGGATCAGGTCCGGCTTGAGCGGCGGCGTCATCCTGACGTTCGCCACCTTGTAGTAGCGCCCGTCGAGCGTCACCGGCCCCGCCCCGCTCAGCAAGTCCATGATGAGCTTGGTGTACTCCACCAGGCGTGTATAGCGCTCGTCGTGCGGCGTCGGGTCGTTGAGGGACTCGAGGTCGTTCTTGAAGCCCCCCGCCACCATGTTGAGGTAGATGCGCCGCCCGTGCAGAAACCCTAGGGAGGCGACCATCTTCGCGACTGCGTACGGATGCATGTAAACGGGCTGCACGGCCACGAGGGGGCAGAGGCGCTCCGTGTGCGTGATCATCGCCTGGGCGATCAGCCACGGATCCACGAGCCCGTTGTCCGTATAGATCAAGACACCTTCGCACCCGGCCGCCTCGCTCCACCGGGCCACCTCCAGGACCTCCCGCAGGTAGGTCTGGGGTGATGCGGCGTAGGATGGCGGGCAGGTCGCGAACACCTTGAGCCCGGTATCGAGCAGTCGACCGGTCATGCTACCTCTCATGAAAGCGACGGTGAGAGCTGCAACGCCGGCCCTCCGTGCAAGAAGCGGGCTGTTTGTTCTCCAGGCCCGAGGACCTTTTCCCCTGTGGCGCGCGCGCCACGCACCCCGTGCCGTTGGCTTTCCGTCATTGCGTACGGTTCTTGCGCTCCCTCCGTCCGAACCCTAAAAAGCCTCCTCTCTGAAGATTCTCGGCATCAGCGGATTCGAAGGGTCGATCCCCTTCAAGCGGGCCCACTGGCCGAACCTCGACGAGCGGGAATATCGCATCTCACAGGGGCACGACTCGGCCGCGGCCTTGATCGTGGACGGGACCGTCGTCGCGGCGGTGGCGGAAGAGCGGATCGGCCGGCACAAGCATACCGGCGACTTCCCCAAGGGCGCGATCGCGTACTGCCTGGCTGAGGCCGGGCTCGGGATCCAGGACATCGACGAGCTGGCCCATGGGTTCGACTACGCGCCCTACCGCAGCGTGTACGCGGTCGATCCCGTCTCCCGCGACTTGTACCGCGAGGTGTATTCCCGGGACGCGCTGCTCGCGCTCGTGACGCGCGACTTTCCGGGCTTCCCCGCGGAGCGGGTCCATCACGTCGGTCACCACCTCGCGCACGCCGCTAGCGCGTACTACACATCGGGGTGGGACGAGTGCTTGGTGGTAGTGATCGATGGGATGGGAGAGGTGCAGAGCGTGACCGTGTACCACGCGCGTGGCGGACACCTCGACCGGATCGCCCAGATCCCCGCGCACGACTCGATCGGCGTGTTGTACTCGCTCGTCACGCTGCACCTGGGCTTCGACTTCAACGCCGACGAATACAAGATCATGGGGCTCGCCCCCTACGGCGACTCCGAGCGGTTCTGTCACTTCTTCGAGAACGCCGTCGAGCTGGAACCGGACGGCGGCATCCGGATTCCGCTGCTGCGCGCGAACCGCAACCGCGGCGAGCGCGAGCACTACCTCGCGGCGCGCGCGCATCTCACCGAGCACCTGGTGCCGGCGCGGCGTCCCGACGACGAGATCACCGATGTGCACCGCGACGTGGCAGCCGCCCTGCAAGCCTGCCTCGACCGGACCATGCTGCACCTGTGCCGCCATTTCGCGGCCGAGACGGGACAGCGGCGCCTCGCGCTGGCGGGCGGGGTAGCCCTGAACTGCACCGCGAACGGGAAGCTGCTGTGTTCGGGGGCCTTCGACGAGATCTACGTGCAGCCCGCCGCGGGCGACGACGGCACCGCCCTCGGCGCGGCGCTGCACCGCGCGGCGGTCGCCGGCGAGGTGCGGAACGATCGGTTTTCGGTTCCCTTCCTTGGCCCAGGCTTTACGTCATCGGACATCGACGCGGCGCTCGCGCAGTACCGCGATCGCGTGCAGGTCGAGCGGTTCGGCACGCTCGCGGAGGCCTGCGCGGAAGCCGCCCGGCTCATCGGGGAGGGCCGGGTCGTGGCGTGGTATCGCGGCCGCATGGAGTTCGGCCCGCGGGCGCTAGGACACCGCAGCATCCTGGCCGATCCCGGCCATCCCGAGATGCGCGATCGCATCAATGCCATGGTGAAGATGCGGGAGGCGTTCCGGCCGTTCGCGCCCGCCGTGTCGATCGAGGAGGTCGATCGCTGGTTCGAGGTCGCGCCCAACACCGAGCTGCCGTTCATGATCATGACGGTGAACGTGCGTGAGGAATTCCGAGATCAGCTGCCCGCCATTACCCACGTCAACGGCTCGGCCCGGGTGCAAACAGTTTCGGCCCGAGACAACCGCGAGTTTCACGAGCTGCTACGGGCGGTGGGGAAGACTACGGGGCGCGAGATGGTCTTGAACACCAGCTTCAACATCAAGGGCCAGCCCATCGTCAACACGCCGCGCGAAGCGATCGACACGTTCCTCGGAACCGGCATCGAATTCCTGTTCCTCGAGAACCAGCTCGTCAGCCGCCGCCCCGGCTCGAGCTGGTCCCGAGTGCACCGCGACCGCTACGCGGCGGCGACCTTGAGCGGCTCCGGAGGGGCAGCCGAAACGATCACCCCTTGGCCGAGCGATACACCCGGCGACGGGGTCGCCCCCTGCTCGCCGAAATACGCTTCCTCGCCGTGCTCGCTCAGATCGAGCCCGGAGAGCTGCTCGCGCACCCCGGCCTTGGCGCCGAGCGTGGCCTGGACGAGCGCCAGAATGACGGCCGTGCCGGCCGCGGCGATCACCACGGCGGCGAGGATCGCCACGAGCTGCACGCCCATTTGGGCGAAGTTGCCGGCCAGCCAGCCGTCACCGCCCGCCGGGTTCGCCAGTTTGGTGGCGAATACACCCGTGAGGAGCGCCCCAGCCACTCCCGCGAGCCCGTGGCAGGAGAACACGTCCAACGAGTCATCGAGCGTCGTCTTCGCGCGGATCTGGATGGCGGTGTAGCTCACGAGCGCCGCCAGGGCGCCCACGGCCAGTGAGGCCGGCACGGTGATGTAGCCCGCCGCCGGCGTGATGCCGACGAGGCCGACCACGAGGCCGGTGGCGGCGCCGACGGCGGTCGCCTTCCCGGTGCGCAGCAGGTCGAGGCACACCCACGCGACCATTGCGGTCGCGGCCGCGGTGTTGGTATTCGTGAACGCGAGGGCGGCGAGCCCGTTGGCGGCGAGCGCCGAGCCGGCGTTGAATCCGAACCAGCCGAACCACAGGAGGCCCGCGCCGAGCAGCACGAGCGGGACGTTGTGCGGCACGATCGCCGTGCGCTTGAAGTCTTTCCGGGGTCCGAGCATGCGGGCGGCCACGAGCGCCGACACGCCGGCGCTGATGTGCACTACCGTCCCGCCGGCAAAGTCGAGCGCGCCGAGCTTTGCCAGCCAGCCGCCCGACCCCCACACCCAGTGGGCGAGTGGGTCGTACACGAACGTCGCCCACAGGACGAGGAACACCACGTATGCGCGGAAGCGCATGCGCTCCACGATCGCGCCCGAGATCAACGCCGGCGTGATGATTGCGAACATCAGCTGGAACATCGCGTGCGCCTGCAGGGGAATCGTGGCGCCGTACGCGGCATCGGGCTCGAGGCCCACGCCCTTGAAGCCCAGCCAGGCGAGCCCGCCCCACCAGGGCGTCCCGTGCCCGAACGCGATCGAGTAGCCCACCAGCACCCACTGCACGCTCACCACGCCCAGCGCGACGACGCTCATCATCATCGTGTTGAGCGCGTTCTTGGGCCGCACCAGGCCGCCATAGAAGAATGCGAGGCCGACCGTCATTACCATGACCAGCGCGGCGGAGGTGAGGACCCAGGCGGTATCGCCCGCCGAGATGGCGTTCATCACTCCCCCTCGCCGGCGACGGCGCCGGCATGCTGTGCGGTATTGAGCGCCGCGCGCTGCACGGCGTCCGCGTTGACGGCGGTGAGCGCGGCGTTGTCGATCTCGCCCGTCCTGATGCGGATCACCCGCTCAATGGCCTGGACGAAGATCTTCCCGTCGCCGACTTCGCCGGTGCGGGCGGAAGCCAAGATGGCCTTGATGCACGGTTCGACGAACGGCTCCGAGCACACCATCTCGATCTTCACCTTCTCGTGGAACTCCATGACGACCGTGGTGCCGCGGTACTGGCTCACGATCTCTTGCTCGCCCCCGTGGCCGCTCACGCGACTGAGGGTGATCCCGGTGACCCCGGCCTGGAACAGCGCCGCCTTGACCTCGGGCAGGCGTTCGGGCCGAACGATGGTTGTGATGAGTTTCATCATGAAAACCTAGCCCCCGTAACATACGCTGTCAACCGAATCGTGCATCAGATGCATGGATTGAACGTCACCCCGACAAGCCGCACCCACAGCATACCGTATGCCGTCGCGGAAACCATGCTAGTTGTGCAATCCGGCTGGATCACCCCATCCATTTGGACTAACCGTTTGTGGGGGGCGCACGACACCTGTGCAGCATCGGGATGGGGGCGGTCGGCTGACCACGGGCGGGGACACCTCCGTCTCGCCCCGCGTGCTCGTCTCTTCCGGCATGGAACTCGCCCTCACTCCGTGCCGTCACCGGGAACGGGAGGGCTCCATGCACGCAGCGCGAGTCGTCGGACTGCTCGCCGCGCTTTCCTGCGCGGCGGTCGCGGCCCAGGGGCAGTACCCGCAGCGCCGCGACGGCTTCTGGATCGGCTTCGGCCTGGGCTATGGCTCGGCCAACATCACATGCGACGCCTGCGGCAGCGGGCCACGCACCGACGGCATCACCGGGTTCGTGAAGCTCGGCGGTGCACCCAGCCGCAACGTGCTGCTCGGCGGGGCGATCAACGCCTGGTCGCATTCCGACGGCTCGGCCACCGAGACCATGACCAACCTCACGGCGTCGCTGTACTTCTATCCTGCCGTGAGGAGCGGGCTGTTCGTCACCGGCGGCCTGGGATTCTCGAATTATCACGTCAATTCGGCTCCGTCCTTCGACGGTACGGGTTGGGGGTTCACCGCCGGCGCGGGTTACGACATCCGGGTCGGCCGGGACGTGTCCCTCACGCCGGTCGTGAACTACGTGTATGGCGCCGTGGGCGACGTGAACGAGAGCGGGGTGGGAAGGTTCGCCACCGGTTGGAAGCAGAACGTCGTCGAGTTCGGTCTGGGCGTCACGTTCCACTAATCCGGGCACGCTCCCGGCTTTTCATTATCTTGACCCACCGGTCAATGCTCATGTTGCTCGTGGCGCTCGCCTCGCAGGTCCCCCCGCCGTGCCTGCACGCCGCGGCCGTGGCTGGCGAGGCGACCGCGGGTTGGGAGGAGTACCGTCGTGGGGCCATCGCGCAGGCGGCGACGCACTTCGCCGTCGCCGATTCCCTGTGCCCCGGTGATCACGCCACGCAAATCGGGCTCGGCTTCGTCCGTCTGCGGCAGGGCCAGGCGGGCGCCGCTGCCGAGCGATTCCAGCGGGCCGTCGCGAGTGACGCGACCGACGCCGAGGCGTGGTACGGGCTCGGCCTGGCCCGCTCGCGCCTCGGCCAGCGGGCGGCGGCGGCGGACGCATGGCGCCGCACGCTACGCCTCGCCCCGCGGTACGAGGACGCCGAGCTCCGGCTCCTGGCGCTCGGGATCGACAGTGGGCTCGCAGTCCCCGCCGTCGTTCGGCCGGTCGACCCTGATGTGCCGGCCCGGACCGCGGGAGACGGCTTCGAGATCTACACGACCGGCGGGTGGCGACCGTTTTACGTGAAGGGTATCAATCTCGGCGTCGCACTTCCCGGCCACTTCCCCTCGGATTTTCCCACCGACGATTCGACGTACGGCCGCTGGCTCGAGTTGATCGAGGGGGCGCGTGCCAACGCCGTCCGTGTCTATACGATTCTCCCGCCTGCCTTCTACCGGTCGCTCAAGGTCTGGAACGACGCCCACCCCGATCGCACCCTGTGGCTCCTGCACGGTGTGTGGGCCGAATTGCCTCCGGGCGACGACTACGATGCCGTGAACTGGAAGGCGGCGTTCCGTGCCGAGATGCGCCGGGTGGTCGATCTGGTGCACGGGCACGGGCTCATCGCGGCCCGGCCGGGCCACGCCTTCGGCCGCTACGACAGCGACGTGTCGGATCACGTTCTGGGGTTCATTATCGGCCGAGAGTGGGAGCCGTTTTCGATCCGGGCCTACAACGCGCGCCGCCGCGACCGGACCAGCTTCGCGGGCCGCTTCCTGACGCTGGACCGTGGCACACCGGCTGACGCGTGGATGGCGGAGCAGTGCGATTACCTGCTCACGTACGAATGGGACACCTATCACGCGCAGCGGCCCACCGCCTACACCAACTGGCCGACGCTGGATCCGCTCGCGCACCCGACCGAGCCCACCCTGGAGGAGGAGCAGCGGCTGCGCCACCGTTACGGCTTCCCGCCCAATCCGCGGCTCAAGGAATACGACAACGACCGTGAATCACTCGACGCCATGCTGGTGCACGTCACCCCCGCGAACCTTGCCGGCTATTTCGCATCGTATCACGCGTACCCCTACTA
>Ga0137409_10006572_pt1 | contig 12057 bp, 19 predicted proteins | sample CZODoug1_16funga_FD_122059 | JGI IMG/M metagenome (GOLD analysis project Ga0137409, IMG submission 122059) | Vadose zone soil fungal communities from Angelo Coast Range Reserve, California, USA - CZODoug1_16fungal (Hybrid Assembly) | ecosystem: Environmental > Terrestrial > Soil > Vadose zone... | reverse complement strand
GCGAACCATTGCCATCCGCCTAAGAGCAGAACGACCAATCCCAAGATGACCCACATCATTTTCGCCTTACCTTTCGCGACTTTCGCCGTTTGAATCGGTCCAATATCTCTCCGTTCCGGTGATGTCCCATGGCATTCCCACCCGCCACCCCCACAATCGCAGCCGCGATAGTGTGAATGCTGTTCACTTGTGAATCTGTGCAACCACGGCCCACTATCATGCAGGTCGCTACCAAGCCAGTCGCGATTAGAACTAATGCCACATGGTGCCAAGTCATACTGCCACCTACACGAGAAAGCCCGGGCGATGCAATGGAGGGGAGTAATCCATTGTACCGCCCGGGCGCTATGGGGTGCTACTTCCGGGATGGGGCTAAGTGGTCGGCGTTCCCAGAACGGTGTTGAGAGCCGTCGTGCTCGCGACAACGGCCGCCGTCGCGGCGACAATGGCCGGAGCGTCAGTCGGGTCGCCCGCTCCAGGGTTCTGCAGCAATGATTGCAGCAGAGCAATCGCGGCATTGGTTGCAGAGGTGTTGGCGGTCACCGCATCGGTCAGAGCCTGTACAGCTTTCGTCATGACATGTATCTCCTTGAGAATGAACTTGAGGACTTCCACATTGCACAGTTACGTCTGTGACGGCATGAGTTCGAACTTGACGAACAGGTCACAATTGGCCTGGACGTTGGTGTCAGAGCGAAAGGTCGAGATAGCCCATAGCGGCCCGGCCGACTGAGCTATCGCATACTGGTATCCGACTGCGCCGTTCATGTTGGGACCAAGGGTCACGGACACTAGGACCTTGGTTGGGTCGAGTGTCGGATTGGTTCCAGCAAAGTCGATTTCCCAGAAGCCAACTCCAGAGTGTTGGAAGCTTGCTCCGAATGCCTGCTGAGCTTTACCAGAGGGTGTAGCGGTCGCGGTAGGGCAAATGCCCGCGGCGACGACTTGAGGGCTTAGCTGAGGGATGTTTCCCATGAACCATTTCTCAAGTCTGCTTAACCAGGACCAGCGCGCCACGGCCCTCTACCTTTTCGATGTCGGTTGCGGCTCGGATGTGGTTGACGAGCTCGGATGGGTGGCGTTCGCACTTGTCGCCGGCGACGGTGACTCCGCAGCCGTTGCAGATCTTAGTCGTATCGTAGTTGTGCGGGTTGGTCTTGAGTCGGTCGATTTCCGCCTGCATGGCGGTGATACGGGCGTCGGTGTCAGACATTGGTATCTCCTTGTTTACGAAAGTCCTATCCACCATTTGGCAGGTGCAGTTCCTATAGCTACGGTCATCGGATTGGGTAGATCTGTGAGTCCAGTTTGAGAACCATAGTATAGAGGTTTCCCCGCCAACGCTTCACCTAAGCCAACGTTATTTACCGACGGACTCATGATAGCCGCCCATCGCGGCATGGTGGTTGTTGCAAGACACAGAATACCCATGTAGTAGATTCCTGTAGTGGGAACGGTAAAAGGTGCTGTGAAATTCTGTGAATGCCGACCTAACGTTGCCCATGCGGCTCCCTGATCGGCCGTTGCAATCAGCAGTGCACCTGCTGTGTTGTAGAGACCGATCTTCCCAAAGGTAACCAGCACCCCCAGAAAGCCTGTATTGATATGGCTCGTTGTTAGGACTTGACCTGCTTGTAGAAAAATCTGTTGAAAATAAAGAGTACCTGATACTGGAGCTCCCGCGCCGAGCTGAACATCTTGCGGAATTGTTTCGGCCAGTAAGCCGCGTGCCTTTTGCAGTGCGATGACCGGGTTGTTCCCGCCGAATCCGTCCCCCGCTGGCGTGGACACCAGGTTATAGGACGTGTCGAGATAATTCCCGACGCCCGTCGATGCGATGCTCGCGACGACCCCGCCGGGGCCGAGAATCAGATCTGCGTTGGTACCAGTCCATGTCGGAAGGTTCGCAAATTGAGCACGTGAGCCCATCTGGTCAAACTGAATTCCAGCAGTGCCATTGACAATGCCGTATACGTATCGGCTGGAAATAAAGCTACCTTCGGGGAATGGAAAGTAGATTGCTGGAATGTTAGCCTGCGTTGCACAAAACTCAAGGTCACCACCGGTGCCCGGACTAATTCTGCCTGCTACCCTTCCACCGGTTTCGCAATTGATGGCATATATAGTGGCAGCCGGACCAACAAAAAATGTTCCGCCTTCTGATGTAATCAATCGATGGAAACCACCTAGAATTTCGGCGGCGCCGCCCCCATATAGTTGGTAGGACTGCGTTGGAACTACGCCGGTGTAGCAATTGAACGAAGTGCTATGGCAGTCATAAAATAGACAATCACCAATACAACTTTGAATGACGATTTCGCTGTTATAGCTGTAGAACTTACCGCCATTAATCTTCAGACCTAGATACCAAATCTGGCCAAACCCTGTCTCGATAGTGTCATTGGTACCGAGTGACGGGCAGTCATATACTGTGACGGTTTCACCGTTTGTGAATGTACTTTCAACGCCCGTTCTGGACATCGGCGGTGACAGCCAAGCCGTTTTCGCTGCTTCGTCTTGAACAACAATGGATTCTCGAATTGTTCCTGTTGCCGCTTGGACGATCTTTCCAACCAGGCCGCTCGCCGTCCACGATACCGGTAGACCTGCAATGGTCATAGATGTATGTGTGCTAGTTGCTCCGTTGCGATTGACTATTCCAGTGATTACTCCCGTGAAAAGTACGACTGGTGTTCCGATGAACTTTAGGTAGGTAAATGGTCCAGAAAAGACTACTGATTTACCAACATCGCCAGCTAGCAAACTAGAAGTGATGGTTATCGAGACAATCTGAGTAAGTGTCACCCCTGCCATGCGGCGATAAAATTCAGTACGCGTCTGAATCGCCGTGGCTAGCGTTTTTCCATTGTTGCTGTTTCGTCCGTTGATTGGATCAATGAACCAAGCAGCTTGACTTGCTAGTGATTGTTGTACTGCAAGACCATTGTGCGCAAGCAGCGCGCCCATGGTCGGTCGTCCAACTGTTTCAGGGAAGTTCATCTGTATTGGTCCAATACGTTAAATCTTCTTGACTTCTGCCCAAAAGTTTTGCGCACTCGACACCAGGTCGGTCCCCGATGAGATCAAGCCTCGGTTCTGGTACGCCGTCTGAATCTGCTTCCAGTAGCACCAAGCTAGCCCAAGTAGCAAGCCGACGATGCCACCAAGTATGAACGATGACGACATCAGCAGTTACAGGGTTTGAGGAACTTGTTATAGCCCCAGAGTCCGACCGCGATGGCGACTCCGAGCAACAAGATTGAAAGGATGAGACCCATCAGAGACCTCCTAGAAAATGAGCGGTTCCCACTTCTGCGTTGCGTAGTTCCAGTACTGTCCCGGCGGCGGAGTACTACCCATGAGCGGCGTCTGTACCGACAGAGCCTTGTACAGGTCGTCACCAGAGCCCGTTGGCGTGAAGCCTGACGCGGTTTTGGCATAACTGAAGATAGCCGCGGTTTGTGCCTTGCCGGCAATCACCTGTTGAGCTGTATGAGCTTGATACAGGTCGTCAACGGTTGGCTGCTGCCACACTCCATTGACCGTCTTTCCTTGTGCCGCTGCAGCCGCCTCGAGCTTATCGGCTCTTGCAATCGCATCGTTGCGCCGCGCAATAACGTCAGGGTCGTTCGGGTTATACGCCGTTGCCCCACCTGCCGCCGCCATCTGCGCGTCCTGACCTGGCACCGTCACGAATTTGATGCCGCCGTAGCTCACAGTCTGATCAGGCGTCTTGACCGCGTCGGTCGGAGGCGCGCCCCCGGCAATTGAGGTTGCCGCAGTCTGCGCATGCGCGCGGTAGAGTACGTACCCAATGGCGGCTATGAGACTAGCGATGAGCAACCCGATCATCATGACTCAACTCCCAATGGGTTGGACCGGAAACGACGACGTACCCGGCATCGCTCCCGGAGCAAGATAGGCACCGGTGATAGGATCGACGTCCGGACCGTTGAACACCGTTGCCTCAGCTGGCTTGATGGTCAAGTCGCCGAATGTGAGAACACCGGTTATGGTCCCGGTCTTCTTGTACCGGCTGTAGAGCCAGATGCCCAGCAGGACAGCGCCGAAGGTCCACCAAAAGCTTTTCTTGCTCATCAGTCGGTTCCGTAGGTAAGGGTTTGGCCCGTGGTCGTATCGACCAGGGTATTGCCGGAGATTTCCGATGGGTTGACGTTGTAGGTTCCGGCATTGACGTAGGGCGAGGCTGATGGCGTGCCAATCTTTCCAATGGCCGTCGCTCCCAGCTTGAACAATGAGCTGAAGATATCGTTGCTGGCCGATGGTGCAGTGACACCAGTCGGGACCGTTGGCCGATTGACCATCACGTAGACGATACCTACACCGACCAACAGAAGTGCCCAATACATGAGTTTCATGGTTGCTCCTAGAACGGATTGATGTAGTTGAGCACGCGCTTGGTCTCATTGTAAGCGACGTGACTAACGGCAATCGGCGTAATGATGAGTTCAATCGGCTTGATGCCAGAGGTTGCCGTCTTCACCTCTTGCGTGACCGGTCTCAACGTGTTGCGGGCATCAGATGCCAATGTCTTAATGCCCGCTGCTAGGTATTCACAAGGTACCGAGACGCCCGCGCCAGCATACGAGGCTCCGCAGTTGGCCAAAGTCCTGTCAACCACCGGTGGAACTGCCTTGGGACGCGTGAGCAGATAGAGCACGACTCCGCCCAGGCCGAGAATGATGAGAACTGGGAAAAACTCTTTCATGCGCCCGCCGTTCCGAGGACGAAGGGAGTACCGCCGCTTCCTTGTAGGATGACTCGGCTCAACGCTTCCTGAGCAGCCTTGATGTCCCACCACTGGCCATTGTACTCGACGGTCACCTGAACAAGCAACTGACCATCAAGCCCGGTCTGAATCGAGGTGATGAGTGATTGATTGGCGTTGACGTCGATGTAGACTTCGTCAGCCTCGGTCTGGAACTCCCAACCAAATGGCAGGTCTTGTGGCAGGGGATGGTTTTCATTCTGCGCCGCCGTTGGGTCCTGGAACACCGGCCGCAGGAAGATGCGGCCTGCGTTCGGCGTGAGCACACTAGGCGTGAGCTGCATGGTGACCGCGCCCGGACCGAGGAATGCGGGGTTGATGGGGCTACCGTCGGTCGGTGATGAGAACGAGCCGCAGATGTGACAGTTCAAGTCGCCGGAGATGTTCTTGAGCTGCAGCCGAAACGGTACGACCGCGCTCGCCGCTGGTGTCAACGGATCGAGACGCGCCAGAATGACGGCTGGCAAACGCCGTTTGAGCACACCTCGCTTGATACTGTTTGTCGAGCCTTCGGCAGTCTGCGGTGAGTACATTATCCGATTGACCCCGTTGGTGAAGAGACTTTGACGTGCGTGAGAGTGTAGATGATTCCGAGCACCAAGAAGACCACAATTCCGACCGCAACCCAGCCGATGGTCGTAAGCGTACTCAGGAAGCTCGAGACCGAATTGCCGACCCCGCTAGTTGCTTTACTGAGTAACGATTGCTCGTCGGGCGGTGGAGCTTTGACACCAGGGATGCCGGATGGCAAGTCGTCTGAACTCTGATTGCCGGTGCATCCCCAACCGGTCAGCTTGTCTGACCAATCCTTAGCTTTCTGTTGCCAACTGTTGGTTGCGTTGATGCTAGCCGCAGAGAAGTCGCTCGCGCTATTGTAGAACTCGCGCCAGGCTTTCAGGTCGGTTGCGAATTCGGCGAAGGCGGAATCTGGCGTGTTATCGCAGTTTTGCCAGACTCCCCACAACGCGTTCCACTGCGCGTTGAGCTGGTCCTGACGCGCTCGCGTTTGCGGGTCGGACCAGAGATTGAGTGGATCGAGGAAGTCCATATTGGACCGATACTAGATTTTGTTCCCACCAGCGCCAGGAAGGGCCGGTTGCACAATCGCCGGTACATCCTGAGTCATCAAGGACGACTGCGCATCGGTCATGTAGTTGCCACCCTGTATGACCGAATCACGGCCGTGCCAGTAAGCCCGCGGCGTGGTAGCGGCAAAGACCTTCTGGTCATCGGTAGCGTACTGATACGTTGTCTGCAAGCGCAACTGATTCGAAGCAGCGATGTAGGGACTTCCATTCGACGTTGCGGGGGACGGCACGCTTGCCGCGCCGCCGCCCGGAACCATCATGTCAGGACCGAGACTGGTGGTTGGCTGAACCCCTGGCGCTTTCTTCGCCAGATACCACACCAGCAGACCTAGTCCGCCAACCACCAGCCATTCCATGTTACGCAGTCCTCTTCTGGACGATGCCGCGAGGTAGACAGAACGCCTTACTCGGGTCGATGGGCTTGACATTCTTCTTCGCCAGCTTGGGTACCAACAGGACTTTGTTGGGGTCGATGCCAGCCGCAGCCAACATCTCGCTGCACTTGCTGAGACCCCATTCTTTCACCTCGCGCGTGTTGACGCTGAACGAGCCGGACTGCGACGCGGAGAAGGTCATACCGTCCAGAGGGTAGTTGCCCTTGAACTTCTGCATGTACGTAATCAAACTCTGATCGGGCTCTTGCCACACCAGCGGCGTATAGAACGCAGACGCGTCGTTGAGCGGACCGGTACCGGGGTTGGCGACCATCGGGTACGGTTCAGTGTTGTCGTACACATCGACGACCGCCGGAGTGAAGCCAAGCTTGTTGCGCTTGGTTGCTTTCAAGAACCGTTCGAAGAAAAAGCTGGGCAACGTCGACTGTTGCTGGTCACGCCACGGCATGGAAATGGCCGTGATCTGATCTGCCGTCCCCGAACCGGTGAAGCCGCCCGACTGTTGCATGAATAACATCGCGTCGAGACGTGCACCGTCCGAGACACCGTAAAGCGGGCCCGCGTCGCCAGCATTGACCAGCTTGGGGCCGTTCGACGCTGCAGAAGCGGCCTGCTTGTAGTTCCGATGAGCAACCCAAGGTGGAATGATAAGTTCCGGCCAAGGCACGGTTTCGATGGCAGAGTTGAAGGTCACGCTGGTGATGGTCACACCCGAGATGCCGAACGGCGTAGTACCGTCCTGAACGAAGAGCTCGAGAATGTAGTCATTCAGCCAACCGAGCCAGATGTCCCAATGGTCCGGTTCGATGTTTGCCAGCTGAGCGAAGGGCAAGAACATTTCGAGAGTACGCGTGTAGGTTCCGTCGGAGCCTGGAATCGGCTGGCGATTGACGCCGGCGTAGCGATAGCCGAGACCGAAGTACTCGACGATGTGCTTGGCAGTCATGCCATCAATGATGGTCGGATCATAGAGAGTGCCGAACATCGAACCTTGCAGCGACACCGACTTGACGGCGCGTGGAAACTGGTCGGCGTAGATTGGAGTTGTGCCACCCGAAGAACGAACGACGATCATAACCGCTTGAATCATGATGCCGCGGACCATGTTCCAGAGTCCTGCCTTGCCTGAGCTCGCGCCAACGCGCGATTGCTGCGGGTCAAAGATGTACTGGACAGACGCTCCGGGGGCGAGAGCGCCGCTCGACCGCGACCCTCCCTGAGTACGCAGATCGATCTGATTACCTTGACGCATGTTATTTCCTTGGCTGTGGTTGGGAGGGTATTGGTCCGAACGTTAGGCGCTCTTGATGCCGGCGAGACCGAGGACCTTGCGGACCGGATTGGTCAACAGGCCCGGCTTGTAGCTCTCGATGAGCAGAACGATGAGCAGAACGGCGAACATGACGCCAATGGCGAGCACCGGAGTCCGGCGAACGCTATTGATGACAGTGCTCGGGACTTCCTTGACTTGCGTGACGACAGATTCGGCCATTGCAGATTTCTCCTTGAAAGTCGTTGCTTTGAGCAGCAATGCCTATTCGAACATCAACGCCGTTCTCTTGTCAAGCGAATATACTTCACCATCCCAAGGTTGCCCCTTGACATACAGACAGAACTGGTGGTTGGGCAAACCCTCATTATTGGGGCCGGCAACAGTCCTTATGAGCGCCGGATCAAGGTGCAAACGCTCTCCCATGTAGTTGACATCAGGACCAGTAAGACGAAAGAACGCAATTGACGACGCTTGTCGTAAAATGTCAAGCGGAACATTGGCGGGCGATTGGGTGGTACCCACAAGACTGACGCCCATTTTTCTGCCCTGCTCGATGAGTTTGAGGACAGAGGGAGACTTGAGTTTTTTACGTCCTCCCGATGCCGCTTCCGAGAGCTCCTCAATGACACAGACGTGGGGCACCGTCTGCCATTGACCGTTGACCGTGCGACCCTTGCGCGCCATCCCGAGACTGAGCGCGGCCACGTCTTCCGCTGGTACTTCAATGTCGTTACGTGGGTCGCCTCTGAACGAGACTGCCGGTATTTCTCCTTGTCGAAAACCTCGACCGAGAAATTCTTGGACGCTTCGTACTTGCACGGAACGTGGGTACTCAGGCCATATGTTCTTAGTGTCATGGATGAGCGCAAACTGTGCGTACCCGCGTAAGATTGTGGAGTAGACAACCACCCGCATGAGACTGGTTTTTCCCGAACCAGTCTCGCCCAAGCATACGAACCGAAAGCCTTCATTGACAATCACTCCCCTCTTTTCTTGCGGCGCTGCTGGCGCGATGATCTGATCTACGATGTAAGCGTCCCGTTCGTTGAGAGCGAATGGGACGCCGATTGCGCGGACTGTGCTGTCACCACCGTTTGACACGTTGGAGCTCCTCACCGGCGCGGTGATAACGATGCTTGGCCTCATCGTAGGCACGTTGTTCGGCAGAACCTACGGCCTTACCTTTGGCGCGTTGGCCGGCGATGTAATAGAGACGTTTGAGTCGTTCATACTCCTTGTTGGTCATCGCCGCGCCAGGAGCATCAGAAAGAAGAGACCGGCCATGATGTACAACGAGATCTTAAGCTCCTTGTTCTCCCGTGTCAGCTCGTTGTAGTCAGCAACAGAAACGTCCCGCCGCACAATCTCAGGAGGCATCAAGAGCTCCAACACATCGTCCATGCGGCGATGCAACGCCAGCAGATTGTCCCTTACCGTCAGTTCTAGGGTACGCTCTTGAGTTTGGGTTCTGGTTGCTTGACCTTGTTCTTCGGGCTTTGCAACCACATCGCTATCGGGATTCCCAACGTGAGCAAGAACATCATTTGCCATGGCTTGATCTCCCTATCTCCGAACCATTCGGTGAACGTCTCTTTGGTGCAGTCAGCTAGATCGTTGACCTGCTTTGGATTCGGCTTGGCAGGCGCCTCACTGACCCGACTGACCGCTTTGGTCGAAACCATACAGACGCCGGCTGCGTAGCCGACGCCTGCTAGCTCCATCAGGGACTTGGCTTGCTTGGCTCTCCGAGCTTTCTTCTCGGCCTCTTCCTTGACATCCGGTGCCGCCGTCCGCAGATCGGACACTCCCGTTGTTCCGGTTGAGGGGAGGTTGAAGGATTGCGCGACGCTGGCGGCAAGTTCAGGCGATACCCGGATCGGTATGCCCCAGTCATCGACAACGGCGGCTGGTTGTGGAGCTTGAGGTATCGTTCCAATACTTCCTGCAACGGCACTTGAATCTCCGAATAGATTGCGTCCGACTGTTTCAGCCTCAGCTCGAGTGTCAGTTTGTATCTTAACCCTCTGCCCGTTTTTTCGGACACCACTGAGAAAGTAGCGGCCGTCTTTGTCGCGTACACGGTAGGTACCAGGCTTATCCGGTAGACGCGGCATTGCTCCGCTCCTGCACAACCTCAGAAAGCGCCTCGGTCAAGGTATCTTCAAGCCCCTTCTTATCCACCAAACCCATGCCCATTTCGAACATGGCGGTGGCGGCGTGAGGCTTGAGAATCTCGATGACGGCTGGAAACGCTTTCTCGAGCGTCGTGCGATGCTCCTCTAGCACCTTCTTTGCGACGTACATGAGCACATGCACTACCTCAGCTGGTAGTGTGTTCAGCGCTTTCTTGACGTCCACCTTCAATGCATCCATGTCCATTGGTAACCTCCCTCTTGTTAGTTGTTAGACCTTGCGCCAGAAACGTATACCTCCGTCGGTGTCGCCGACGTCGACTAGTTCAGAACCGGAAGCTTCACGGTTAGCGGCGACGGCGTCGGGATTTGACTCACCCGACGGTCGGTCGAATTGGTCGGCGCCATCGGTAGGGTCAGCGAAGGTTCCATCAAGGACACCTTGCGCCACTTGTACGTGGCCAGCGTAAGGATCTTGAGCCGTCGAGCAGTACCGGTCCGAGCCGTTGTATCCGTCGGTCCCGACTTCAATGTTTCGTTGCGTGCCATAGTGCCCCTTGTGCGATGCCAGCTTGGCCGCAGTCACTAGCGACGTGATTGTCTTTCCCGCTTGGCTAGCATGGTTGCGGATTGCCCAAGCGACAGCGACTTGAGTGCCATTAGACGAAGTACCTTCCTCACTGGCCAGAGCGCGAGCAAGGCTGTACACGTCAACATCAACACCAGCGATAGCAGCCAAGCTATCAGGCGTTCCAGGAACGACTCCAGTGGTCTTTGAGTATGGTGCATTGGTCATCCGCTTTCCCTTGACGATGCTCGAGATGATATCCTTGATTCCATCTCCAAGTTTGTCAGTCACGCTTGCTCCTTCCCCGTCGTCGCGCAGCAATGCCCAAGCGGCGAACACGGTCGCGGCGAGCATGCCGAATATGATGCCGGTCAGGCTTGACGACTCGTTTGAGGTACTCATTCCACATTTCCAGCTTGAGTTGGTGCCAGTAGCCTAGAACAGTTCGACGGCGTTTGTATTTACGATCCCAGAGCATATGATAAACGGTTCGATAGGTCAAACCGGTCCGAAAGGTGGAGTAGGTCACGGTGAAAACCAGAGTGTATACGCCTCGCGCTCTGTCAAACCAAGTTGCGTGATTGACTGAATGAACGCGGATTCGTCCAACCACTGGTACTGACCTTCCCGTTTCTTGAGCTCCTCCAGCCGTTCGGGGTAAGCAAAGACGTCCTCTCCATCTCGGCGCTTTGGCTTGCGGCCAAAGACTCGTTTAGCATCGGGTCCAACGAGGGTCCGCTTGACTTCCTCGAATGTAATTGAGTGCTCGCCCTTCTTAGAACGCGCATGGCCACGCGCTTGCGCCAGCGAATAGCCGCGGGCAAGGCCGCGGGCTTTGCGGCGGCGGTACTCAGCATGGTAGTCCCGTGGTTTATTTCCCACGTGTCGCCAAAATCAATTGAATGAGAAATGTTATCGTCATGAAACTGGCACCATGTCTGAGAACCCTCCATCCGGTTGTTCTTCGGCAATCAACTCAGCCAGCTTGATTGCCTCGAGATCAGGATTGGTCATTGCGCGTGCATACGGAACCGACTCCCAATCTGCATAGGAGTGACACTTGAGCCGTCGGTCGCTCATGATGAGCTCGCGCTTGGGAGCAGGATGAAAGGTCACGCGAATGGGATGTTCTACCCATTCACCGTAATCCTTACTGCACTTGATACCCGACTTCACACCACGGGTGATTGACGACTTAGCTCCACAGAAACGCTCGATACCGCGGACTTCCAATGCATCGGCGCCTTGCTCGAAAGCTTCAACGATGCGAGGCCATTGCTCGTAGAGAACTTTCTTACCTAAGCCGCGCGCACGGACGCTATCCAATTCGTCAGCAGTGGGAGCAAGAGGGAAGTAGATACCCGGACGTACGGCGAAGATGCCTCGGTCGTATCGCTTCTCTTCCCAGCCGCCAAGTGGTTTAAGCAGATCGCCAGTCTGTGTATCGAGCGGTGCTGGCGGAGTAAGGCGCTCGCGCGTGAATAGCCCGTCGGTCGCAAGCATAAGAACATTCCACGGATCACGTGCCAACGCGAGTAGCTCAAGCAACTGCGCGCGACATCCGCTAGTGATACATCCGGCCCAGACCCATGATTGATAAGGCGGATTGAGGCCAACACTCTGAGCAAGCTTGCCGTAAATACTGTTTGTTCCGAGCTTAAGGACGATACCCTTAGCGTCCTTCCCAAGACGGACTCGCTCACGGTAATAGGTGGGTACGTCTTTGAAGGGCGCGCAATCGCAGTCGGTTTCATAGAGCCAAGCTCCTTTGCACTCAATTGAGGGTTCTAGTTTGCTGGCGGCAATGAACTC
>Ga0137409_10006570_pt1 | contig 12062 bp, 8 predicted proteins | sample CZODoug1_16funga_FD_122059 | JGI IMG/M metagenome (GOLD analysis project Ga0137409, IMG submission 122059) | Vadose zone soil fungal communities from Angelo Coast Range Reserve, California, USA - CZODoug1_16fungal (Hybrid Assembly) | ecosystem: Environmental > Terrestrial > Soil > Vadose zone... | reverse complement strand
AACCGTCGCTCGGCCACGGTCGCGGAGAAGAGCAACGAGCCCGATGATGCGCTGCACGCGCTGGATTTCATGACCTATGCCTACCTGCAGCTCGCCCGGGACAGCGACGCGCTCAGATCCTTCGACGAGGCGCGCACGCTGACTGGGTTCAATCCGGCACGCGCCACCGCGCCGTACGCCCTCGCGGCGATTCCAGCGCGCTACGCGCTCGAGCGCGGCGCCTGGGGCGATGCGGCGAAGCTCGACCCGACGCCAACGAAGTATCCCTTTACCGAAGCGATGACGCATTTCGCGCGCTCGCTCGGCGCGGCCCGGAGCGGGGACACTGCCGCGGCGCAGAAGGATGTCGACCGGATTGTAGTGCTGCGCGACGAGCTGAAGGCGGCGAACAAGACGGGGAACAACGAGTACTGGGCGAACGAAGTCGAGGTTATGCGCCTGGCGTCGGTCGCCTGGATCGCGCTCGCGCAGAAGAAGAGCAACGACGCCCTCGCACTCATGCGCCAGGCGGCCGACGTCGAGGACAAGAGCGAGAAGAACATCGTCACGCCGGCGCGTCTCCTGCCCGCGCGCGAGTTGCTCGGTGACATGCTGATGGAACTGAAGCGCCCTGCGGAGGCGCTCAAAGAGTACGAGGCCTCGCAGCAGCGCGAGCCGAACCGCTATCGCGGGCTGTACGGCGCCGGGCAGGCGGCGGCGCAGTCCGGCAACCGCGACAAGGCGCGGCACTACTTCTCCAAGCTGAGGGAATTAGCGGGCTCTGGCGACCTCCGCCCCGAGACGGAGAAGGCGCGCCGATATCTCGCGAGTAACTGACCTCGCAAAGGCACCTGTTCTCCTTTTGCCAGGAGGTACTAGTACCCTTTGCAAAAAGTGCCGGTCGCGATCCTAAGTTTGTGAGATGCATACAAAAACGGCTCACGATCGACTTGGCGCTTAGATGGCGCGCTACTGGAAAAGACTGTACCCTTACGTAGATCACTTTGACGGCTGCAAGGCCCATTTGGATTGGGAAATCGGTGGAGGTCAGGTTAGGTCCAAGGCCACTTTGAGGTCTTGAAAATCGCCGTTTGCAAGGATATGCAGGTCCGAGTCCTGTCCCCTCCGTCATAATTCTCAAAACGCGTCCTGGAGTTGGCCGACTTGAGTCTGATGTTTCTAATCAACCCCAGGTTCCTATCGGCGGTGCTGCTCTTGCAGGACGGCTTCGCCATCTTCAGACGCATCTGGTCGTACCTTACCTTTCGTTTCATAGACTCCCCCAATTTAAAAGTATCAGCTGCGCGGCTGGTGATTGGTATCGCGCTGCTGGTGTTGTCGCTCTTTTTTTCAGGAAAGCTAAGCTCGCTTCTGGACCGCCGCATTGCCAGGCGCACGCATATCAATCCCGGACTCCGTTACACGATCGCACGCCTGCTCAGATATCTGCTGATCACTATTGCAATCGTGGCAGTGTTGAAAGGGGCCTTTGAACTTGACCTCACTTCAGTTGCGGTTGTGTTTACCGCACTGTCAGTCGGCATTGGTTTCGGTCTGCAATACATCGCTGCCGACATCGCTTCCGGATTTATTCTGCTCTTCGAACAACCTATTCGCGTCGGCGATCGCATCACCATTGGCGACGACGAAGGCGACGTTCAATCCATCAAACTCCGAACGACCATCATCTTCACCAATGATCGCATCGCCATCATTGTTCCGAATTCAAGACTCGTCAGCCAGCGCGTAATCAACTGGTCCTATGGCGACCCGCGCGCGCGAATCGCGATACCAATTAGCGTGGCCACCACGTCTGACGTGAATGTGGTAACGGAAACTCTTTTACGCGCGGCGGAGGGAGTTGAGAACGTGCTGACTGATCCCCCGCCGAAGGTGCAGTTCCTGAAGTTTGGGGATTATTCGCTCGACTTTCGCTTGCTTGTCTGGACTCGTCAGCCCAACCGCCATCCGCAGATAAAGAGTGATATCAACTACCGAATCGAGCGACTCTTCCGCGAGACCGGAATCGAGATTCCCTATCCCAAGCAGGAGTTTCTGCTGCGTCAGCTGAAGCCGGAAGCGGATGTCGATGACTTGCTTTCAGGCGATCGAGACGATAGGGATAGGCGAGCTGGGAGAGCGTCGGATGAACCGCGTCGCGACTAGAAACAAACATCTCATGGTTTCCGCTCCAGGTATTACTGATCAGATCCTTAATTCTCAACGCTGACAACTCGGCCATCAAAAGGCAACAAGCGAATGAGGTTGCGGGGCTACGTCAAGGAACAGCCGTAAAAACCCGTCTGCACTGGAACGAGTTGCGTAACCCCAGTGCGGCGGGTACGCTAGCATTGCAAACTGAGTGGCGATTCATTCAGCGGAAAGCGATGGGCAATCGCCAATCAGGCTGAGGGGTCAGAGAGAATGTTGGCAAATGAGAAGCGCTCGTTCACTTAATTCCGACCGGCCCGTGGTGGCTGATAAACGCGAAGCAATTCTGCGCGCGGCTATCCGAGTCTTCGCTCATAACGGGTATTTCAATTCCAAAGTTGCTGATATTGCCAGCGAGGCTGGAGTGGCCGACGGCACGGTGTATCTCTATTTCAAGAGCAAGGAGGAGATACTTCACTCCATCTTCGATCGCAGCATGGAAGAGGCAATTGCCGCCGGGCGAGCACAACTCGAACAAACCAGCGACCCGCGAGAAAAATTACGTCGCATAGCTTTACTGCATCTCGAGCGACTCGGCGCCGATCGCGATCTTGCTGTTGTCTTCCAGGTGGAATTGCGCGGCTCCACAAAATTCATGGAAGAATTCTCAGCCGCGGGCTTCGCTGAGTACCTCAATCTTATTCGCTCCACTTTTGAAGAAGGCCAGAGCGCCGGCGTGTTTCGCGCCGAACTGAACGCCAAAGTTGTCGCCAAGATACTTTTCGGTGCGCTGGATGAAATGGCCACCAATTGGATCCTTTCAAAACGCCGCTACAAGCTGGCGCCAATGGCAGATCAAGTGCTCGACATTTTCCTTAACGGAGTTAGCGCGAAGTGAATCAGATCAATCCCGCGTCAACTCTCGGAGTGGAACCACAGGCCAATCCGGTGGTGGGCGCGGAAGTGGAAATCGCCAAACGGATTCCGCTCAAGCAGGATGAGCCAAGAACGCTCGTCGAATTATTCGAATACATAGCTCGCGTTCATCAGCGATCCGACACGCTCAACTACAAACGCGACGGCCGCTGGGCTTCCATTTCTTCAGACGAATTGCTGGCGCGCGCGCGCCATATCGCTGCCGGCCTTCATTCGCTGGGTGTGAGATCAGGCGACCGCGTTGCGCTTCTCTCGGAGAGCCGGCCCGAATGGACGTTGACGGATGCGGGTTGCATGTTTGCAGCCGCTATTGATGTTCCGATTTATCCTACGTTGACCCCGCCACAGGTTCGCTACATCCTGAGAGATTCGGGGGCGCGTGTACTGGTGGTCCAAAATGAAGAGAAGTTTCTGCAGTTGCGCGAGATACTCGTTGAGTGCCCGGCAATAGAGCAGGTCGTTTTCTTTGATAGGCCCGCGGCGGCTGAAGCTCAGGGAATTTCCTTGTCTGAGCTCGAAGCTCGCGGCCAGACCATCGAAGACGCGCAACCTGATCTCATAAGCAACGCCGCACGGCTCATCAAACCCGATGACCTGGCGACAATCATTTACACCTCGGGAACCACCGGCGAACCCAAGGGCGTGATGCTCACTCATGCCAATCTCGTCTCAAATCTGATCGACTCCTCGGGACACTTTTCTTTCGCCCAAGACGACAGCGCTCTCTCGGTCTTGCCGCTGTCGCACGTGCTCGAGCGAGTAGCCATGTACATGTACCTCTTTCATGGCATGGCCGCGTATTTTGGCGAGTCGCTCGAGGCAATTGGACAGAATCTGCGCGAAGTGAGGCCAACGATTTTTGTGGGGGTCCCGCGAATCTTCGAGAAAATTTTGGCGCGCGTCAAAGAGAAAACCGCCGAGAAGGGCCGACTCAATGTCGCCCTGCTCAACTGGGCGGTCACCGTGGCGAAAGAATGGGCGAGATTATCGACGCGTCACCAACGGATACCGGCCCTGCTCGAACTCAGGCGCAAGATCGCAGACAGGCTTATCTTTGCAAAAATGCGCAACGCCCTCGGCGGACGTATTCGCCTGTTGATATCCGGAGGGGCGGCGTTGCCGGAAGACCTCGGGCTTATCTATATCGGCGCCGGACTGCCAATCGTGCAAGGTTACGGGCTAACTGAAACATCGCCTGTGATTACAGCCGGAGTGATGGAAGACAATCGCGTTGGCACCGTGGGCAGGCCGATCAGGAATGTTGAGGTGCGGATCGCGAGCGATGGCGAGATAGAAACTCGCGGGCCAAACGTGATGCGTGGTTATTACAACAAGCCTGAAGAAACCCGCGCAGTGTTTACAGACGATGGCTGGTTTAAGACCGGCGACATCGGAACGATTGATGATGACGGATTTTTGCGGATCACCGATCGCAAGAAGGAACTCTTCAAGACTTCAGGTGGCAAGTACATTGCTCCGCAGCCCATCGAGCAGCTGATTAAGGGGTCGCGCTTCGTTAACCAGGTGGTCCTGATCGGCAACGGCCGCAGGTTTCCCGCAGCGCTGATCGTGCCTGACTGGGAGCGCGTTGAGTCCTATGCACAACTCAAAGGCATCAAGGCCAGGAACCACTCGGAACTTTGCACAAATCCGCGCGTCATCGATCTTTTCGAACGGCAGATTGCCGGCCTGACAACGGATCTCGCCCAGTATGAACGCGTGAAGAAGGTCGGCCTGCTGGAAAATGAACTTACTATCGAGGGCGGAGAGTTAACGCCAACCCTGAAGGTTAAAAGACGCGTAGTTGATGAGAAATACCGCCACGTAATCGATGCCCTTTACGCTATTAAAGAATAGCTCACAGAGAGTGGTTGAATCGTTTACGTTTCAGCCAGGACTAGCCCTGAGGAATACGACCCCTAAACTTAGCAATAATTCGGTCGGCAGTATCGCGCGCGGCTTTATTCAAATAATAGTCACCGTCGATTCCGGAAGTAGTGGGGCCCAGAATGACGTTCGCGTTGCCTCGTCCGGGATACGAACTGCCTGACACGAGTATTTTCGCAGTTCCCGGAGAAAACACGGCGTATTCAATATAGGCGTTGTTCGCACTTCCAGGCCGACTCGAGCTCATCGTATCCTCACGTATCCGTAACCACACCACATACGAGTCCTTTTCAGCCTTCGCCCGGCCTACGGCGTCACCCCGCGACATCGAACGTTGCGCGACCTCAACCGTGATCCACTCGGGTTCTTCGAGTCGGTGGGAACAGTTTTGCAGCACGGCACTATACGTATACAGAGACACGCTGCTAAAACTATCGTACCGTTCAATACCGACAACTAATCTAAATAGAGGCTTCGATCTGTCCGCGGAAGTTGCCGGCACAGGAGTGGGTTCAGGAGTTGATACCGCAACCGGTTTCGATTTCGGTGCGCGCCTCCCCGATTGCGCTGCCGTGGCGGATAAACAAGACAGGGTGCAGACTATAGCGAAAACGACAGCGAGGCTTCGTAATAGTATTGAGCTCGAAGACATGCCGAGTCCTTTCGGTGTGGGCAAACATTTAGTTTGCATTTGCGGCTGGGAAGCTAATTCATTGTATCGGTCTTGCAGAAAATAAGTCCATGGTTGATGGTAGACTAAACCTTAGCTCGGCATTCAACCGGAGGACAAATCAGCATTGACTTCACTGAACATAACCAATGTCCGCGAGCAGTCACGCGGCGTGCGCTCATTCGATCTAATGCCTGAGGGTGCCACCGGAACGCACGGCGTCGCTTTTGTTCCCGGTCAGGTTGCAGTGCTGGCAATTCCGGGCGAAGCGCCGGCGTATTTTGCGTTTGCAGGGGCGCCCGAAGATGCGGAGCTGGAAGTGCTGGTTAAGCAAAAGATGGGCGCCAGCAATCTGATTTTCGACTTGAAAGTTGGCGAACGGGTTGAGCTGTTGGAGGTTGCGGGTCACGGGTTCGCTCTTGACGATCAAAAAGGAAAAGACCTGGTGTTCGTAGCTATGGGCACGGGCGTCGCACCTTTGCGGTCAGCGCTGCGCCACGTGCTGAAACGAAAAGAAGAGTTTGGCCAATTGGTAGTGCTCTACGGCGCGCGCACGCCCGACGATTTTTGTTTCCGGGATGAGACGGATAGTTGGGAAGATGCCGGAGTTGAGTTGCGCCAGGTGATTTCAAGGCCCGATGGCCACGACTGGTCAGGTCCCACAGGTTATGTGCAATCGCTGCTTGATCACGTGCTGCCAAATCTGAATTCGCCGGTGGCACTGATCTGCGGTTCGGAGGAAATGATCGAACAAACGCGCGACCGCCTGGGACGGATGGGTTTCAAGCCGGATGAGATCTTGACGAACTATTAACAGTAGAACTAAGTAACGCGCGTCTTTTCGCATAATGCCAGCTGCGCCATTATTCCTTCAACCAAGCCTTTCGTCTTAACAGGAGAAAAGATGATAAGTAACCTGAAAACCGGCTACCGATCTCTGCTCATCATCGTAGCCCTGGCGTGCCTTTTCACCGCATCGCTAAGTTTGTCGCTTCGCGTAAGCGCGCAGACCGCTGCCGGCAAAGTTCCGCTCACGCACGAGACTATGTGGATGATGAAGCGTGTTGGCGCGCCTAACCCCAGTCCAGACGGCAAATGGGTTGTTTTTTCGTTAGTCGAACCTGCCTATGACGAAAAGGATCAGGTATCTGATTTGTGGATTGTGCCGACGGACGCCAGCGCGAAGCCGCGGCGACTGACATTTAGCAAAGGAGGCGAGAGTGGCGTGGCGTGGAGTCCTGACAGCCGGCGGCTCGCGTTTTCAGCCAAGCGAGAGGGCGACGAGGTGAGCCAGATTTACGAGCTGGACATTGCCGAAGGCGGCGAGGCGGTCCGCGTGACCTCGCTTTCGACGGGTGCGCGTTCGCCGCAGTGGCGACCTGACGGCCAGGCACTGCTCTTCACCAGCACAGTGTTTCCCGGCGCCGCCGACGAAGACGCGAACAAGAGAATTGCGGCCGAACGAAAGGCCCAGAAATACAAGGCGCGCGTTTACGAAAAGTTTCCGGTACGCAACTGGGACAAGTGGGTTGAAGACACTCAGGGTCATCTCTTCGTTCAGAGTCTTGGGCCGGATGCAAAAGTCAGGGACCTGCTGGCGGGAACGAAGCTCATTTCCGAGCGCGGCTTTGCGGGCCGGGTCCAGGATTCGGGCGAAGAGTTTGATGCCATCTGGACACCGGATGGCGACTCGATCATTTTTGTTGCCACTACAAACAGAGACAGAGCGGCTTACTCAACTACCAACTCGGCGCTGTTCAAGGTTTCGTTCGGCGGTGGCGAGCCGGTACAGTTGACCACTGGCGCGGACAGTTTTTCTCGTCCGGTTTTTCGTCCGGACGGCCGGGCGCTCTACGCAGTCTTCACTGTCGAAGCAAACGGCAAAGTCTATAACCTCGATCGCCTGGCTAAATTTTCGTGGCCGAACCTCGGGCAGCCGACAATTATCACTTCCAACTTCGATCGCGCGGTTAGTAGTTTCGCGCTCACGCCTGATAGCAAGTCGATCTACTTAACGGCTGAAGAGGCCGGAAACGAAAAACTCTTTACCATGTCCGCCGATGGCGGTGACGTTACGCTCGCCATGGACATGACCCGCGGCGTCTACACCGGACTCAAGATTCCCAACAGTGCTACTTCGTCAATCATCATCGTCAACTGGGAAAGCGCGATGAACCCCCCCGAGGTTTTCCTGCTCGACTTGAAATCCAAAACGCAGATGCCACTCACCAACTTCAATGCGGACCAGCTTGGGAAAATCGACTGGCAGCCGCTGCGACACTTTTGGTTTACAAGCAAGGCAGGGAAGCGGATTCATAACATGATCGCGCTCCCGCCAAACTTTGATGAGAACAAAAAATACCCGCTGCTGGTTGTAATGCACGGCGGACCTAACAGCATGTGGCGTGACAACTGGGGTTTGCGGTGGAACTACTACATGCTGTCGCGCCCCGGATACGTAGTCTTGTTGACGAACTATTCTGGCTCAACCGGCTTCGGTGAAAAGTTTGCGCAAAGCATCCAGGGCGATCCTTTCGGCGGCCCGGGTAACGAGATCAATGAAGGAGCCGACGAAGCGATTCGTCTCTACCGCTTCGTCGACGGCACGCGGCAAGCCGCGGCAGGCGCAAGCTACGGCGGACACCTGGCAAACTGGCTGCAGGCTACGACCACTCGCTACAAGTGCCTGGTGAGTCATGCCGGTTTGATCAATCTGGAGTCGCAATGGGGGACGAGCGATACCATCTATTTCCGCGAAGTTACCAACGGCGGTCCGGTCTGGGAACAGGGACCGATCTGGCGCGAACAAAACCCGATTCGCTTAGCCAAAAACTTTCGCACGCCGATTTTGCTTTCAGTTGGGGAGAATGACTTTCGCGTCCCGCTCAATCAGACGCTCGAAAACTGGAGCGTGCTGCAACGCCTGCGGATTCCCAGCCGCCTGATCGTCTGGCCAGAAGAGAACCACTGGATTAGTAAAGGCGAGGACAGCCGCTACTGGTATCAGGAGCTTCATGCCTGGTTGAAGAGGTATCTGGGCGAACCCGCGAACCCAACGGCGGACTAAAGCACACAGCCAACAAAATCAGAAAATTCGCGACGGCGGTAATCGTAATATCTCGCGGGGTCCTTCCTCCGAACCTTGCTGAATGAATGCTCATTCAGTATTATGTTGCATCACCCGGGGCCAGACGTCAGTAGTTTTCCAAGGAGAACCGCTTAATACAATCATGAGGATCGAAAGAGCCGCAGTTTTGGGAGCTGGAACCATGGGGGCGCAGATTGCCGCGCATCTGGCGAACGCCGGTGTGCCCACAATTTTGCTCGATATTGCGCCGCGCGAGTTGGCGGCCGAAGAACAAGCCAAAGGTTTGACGCTGGAATCGAAGCAAGTGCGCAACCGCATTGCGCGAGCCGGATTTGAAGCGGCCACGAAGGCCAAGCCCGCGGCGTTCTTCACACCTGACAAGGCGTCGCTGGTGAGTATCGGAAATTTCGAAGACGACCTGGCAAAACTAAAAGACGTCGATTTGATCATCGAAGCAGTTGTCGAGAACCTCGAAATCAAAAGGAGTCTGTATGAGAAACTTGAGCAACACCGGCGGCCAGGCTCCATCATCGGCTCAAACACGAGCGGCATTCCTATTCGTCAGTTAGCCGAGGGCCGTTCTGAAGATTTCCGCGCCCACTTCCTTGGCGTCCACTTTTTCAACCCACCACGCTACCTGCATCTTGTTGAAATAATTCGCACTGAGTGGACCAAGCCGGAAGTGTCTTGCTTCCTCTATGGCTTCCTGGATCAGCGATTGGGTAAGGGAGTGGTTCCAGCTAAGGATCGGCCAAACTTCATTGCCAATCGCATTGGCACCTTTGGCGCCGTGATCACAATCAAGACGATGCTCGAGGATGGCTACTCCATTGAAGAGGTCGACAAGATCACGGGACAGATAGTAGGCCGACCCAAGAGCGCCACCTTCCGCACACTTGATTTAGTGGGACTCGATGTATCTGGTCATGTGCTGAAGAATCTTTACGAAGCGCTGCCGGAAGATGATGAGCGCGAAGTTTTTACGGCGCCTGAATTCCTGAGCGCGATGATCGGTCGCGGGATTCTGGGGAACAAGACAAAGGGCGGCTTCTATCGTCGGCAGCCGGGAGAGGGCGGTAAGAAGGAAATCTGGACGATAGACCACGCGACGCTCGAGTATCGTCCGCCCCAGAAGGTGAAACTACCGGCGCTCGATGTGGCCAGGAATATCGAAGACCTGCCAGAGCGTATCAAGGCTCTCGTTTGGGGCAAGGATCGCGTGGGCGCTTTTCTTTGGAAGACGATGTCGCGCACTTTCCGTTATGCCGCGAACCGCATACCTGAGATTGCCGACACGGTAGTAGAAATAGATCGCGCCATGCGCTGGGGCTTCAATTGGGAGTTAGGCGTGTTTGAGACCTGGGACGCCATTGGCGTTGAAAAATCTGTGACGCGGATGAAGGAAGAGGGCGTGGCGATTCCAGCAAACGTTCAAAAGTTGCTGGATGCCGGGGCGAAGTCTTTCTACAAGAAACACGACGGGCAAAAGTTTTTCTTCGACTTTGCTACCGAGCAATACCTCCCGTTGGCGGATCAACCAGGGGTGATCATTCTCAAATCGGTTAAAGACCGCACCGGAGTAGTTAAGAAAAACTCCGGAGCTTCACTGATCGATATCGGCGACGGTGTGGCTTGCCTGGAGTTCCATTCAAAGATGAACGCCATCGGTGGCGACACGTTGCAGATGCTTAAGCAGTCGCTGGCCGAGGTGGAGAAGAATTTCGTTGGCTTGGTGGTGGGGAACCAGGGAGTGAACTTCTGTGTCGGCGCCAATATCATGCTGATGCTGATGGAAGCGCAGGAAGAAGACTGGGAAGAGCTCGACATGATGGGGCGAGCTTTCCAGAGCGCGACGATGAGTTTGCGCTATTCGCCTAAGCCGGTAGTAGTCGCACCATTCAATCTGGTTTTTGGCGGCGGCTGCGAAATGGTTCTGCATGGCGATAGAGTCCGGGCTGCAGCGGAGACCTATATCGGGCTGGTTGAAGTTGGTGTCGGCATCATTCCGGCTGGCGGTGGCACCAAAGAGCTGCTGCTGCGCACGCTCGATTCGATTCCGAAGAATGTTGACGACGCCGATCCGTTTCCCTTTGTTAAGCGAGCTTTCGAAACGATCGCGTTGGCAAAGGTCGCCACTTCTGCGGAAGAAGCGCGCACGCTCGGCTTCCTGGCTGAGGACGATACGATTTCGATGAACGGCGATCGTCTGATTGCCGATGCTAAGAAGGAAGTGCTGGCGTTGGCCGCGAGCGGCTACGTACAGCGACAACAGAGAACGGACATTCTCGCGTTAGGCAATCCGGCACTGGCGACGTTGAAGCTCGGCATCCATCAAATGAAGCGGGCCGGCTACATTTCGGATCATGATGCGCTGATCGGCGAAAAGTTGGCGCGCGTTCTAACGGGCGGAGACCTAAACCACCAGACGCGCGTTTCGGAGCAGTACCTGCTCGATCTTGAACGTGAAGCGTTTCTGTCGTTGGCAGGAACGCGTAAGACACAGGATCGTTTGGCGGCGATGTTGAAAACCGGAAAACCATTAAGGAATTAGTCCAAAGTCCAAGGTCCAAAGTCCAAAGTCAATTTGGATGAGCGGACACTGGACGTTGGACATTGGACTTAAAACCATGAAAGAAGCAGTAATCGTAGCGGCGGTTAGAACCGCAGTTGGCAAGGCGCCGAAGGGGACTCTGAGAAACACACGTCCCGATGAAATGGGTGGCGCGGTGATCCTAGGAGCGCTGGCGCGCGTGCCTGGCCTCGAAGCATCCGAGATAGAAGACGTAATTATGGGTTGTGCGATGCCTGAAGCGGAGCAGGGAATGAATGTCGCGCGCGCTGCGGCCATTCGCGCCGGGCTTCCGGTCGAGACCAGCGCCATGACGATCAACCGTTTCTGTTCATCAGGTTTGCAGTCGATCGCAATTGCCGCGGACCGAATCAGAACCGGAAGCGCTGAGGTTGTCATTGCCGGCGGGCTCGAAACGATGTCGATGATTCCGATGGGCGGCCACATCATTCGTCCTAACCCGTATCTGGTAGAACACTATCCCGACTTTTATCTGAACATGGGCCTCGCAACTGAAAACGTGGCCCGCAAATACAACGTGAGCCGTGAAGAGCAGGACGAGTTTGCCTTGCGTTCGCATCAACGTGCCGCCGCTGCACTCGATGCGGATAAGTTCAAAGATGAAACAGTACCGCTGACAGTGATCTTCGAAGACCTGGATGAGAAGGGACGCAAGCAGACGCGCGAAGTTATTTTTGACGCGGATGAAGGAGTGCGTCGAGACAGTACCATCGAAGGCCTAAAAAAATTGAAGCCGGCCTTTAATGTCAAAGGAACGATAA
>Ga0137409_10006568_pt1 | contig 12066 bp, 12 predicted proteins | sample CZODoug1_16funga_FD_122059 | JGI IMG/M metagenome (GOLD analysis project Ga0137409, IMG submission 122059) | Vadose zone soil fungal communities from Angelo Coast Range Reserve, California, USA - CZODoug1_16fungal (Hybrid Assembly) | ecosystem: Environmental > Terrestrial > Soil > Vadose zone... | reverse complement strand
TCCGGGATGAACTGCGAGGCGCGCGGCAGGCGGATGCGCACCATCTGCGAGGTCTTGCCGCCGAGCATCTGCGAGAATACCGCGCGCTGAGCGACGTGCTTCACCGGCCGTCCTCCCTCGCGCAGCAGCTTCAGCACGATCGCCGACGCCTCGCGGATCGGCAGCAGCGGCGCGAGCCACGCGTGCAGGTCGGCGTTGCGCTTGGGGCCGTCGCGGTTGAGCCAGTAGTGGTACGAAGGCAGATCGAACTCGCACGCGCCGCCGGGAATGCCGGTGCGTTGCTTGACCGACATCAGCCACTCGTTCTCGCGCAGGTGCTGGCCGATCTTGCCCGTCATGGCGAACAGCGCCGCGCTGGTGCGCTCGATGTCGGAAATCACTTGCTTGAGGACGTTCTCTGCGATCTGCGGGTTGTTGCGGAAGGCGAGCAGGACCTGCTTCTGGCGCTCCAACTCCTGCAGCAGGTCCGACTTCAGATCGGCGCGGCTCGCCACCTCGAGGATCTCGAACAGCGTGAGCAGCGTCGCGTGGTGGTCGCGCGAATCCTCCTCGTTGGCCAGAAAATGATTGGCGCGCCCGAACAGGTTCTCAAGCCGCATCAGCGTGCGGATACGCTCGTTGAGCGGGTACTCGTAGGTGATCACGTCACACCCGAGGCTCTTGAGTCGGAGGCTTGTTGGAATGAATTTTGCCGGATTCTCACCGATCCTCCGCGAATTGACAACGGCTCATTCGATGTCACACCGTACTCTCGCGGGCGAGCGTGAGATATTTCTCGTGCAATCGCGCCACCTGGCCTTCTAGAGCCTGCGGGGCTCCGCCGTTGTCGATGACGTCGTCGGCGGCGGCGAGGCGCTGCGCGCGCGTCGCCTGCGCGGCGAGGATCGCGCGCACCTCGGCCTCGGGCAGGCCGCTTCGCCGCATGACCCGCTCGAGCTGGCTCGCCTCGGGGCAGTCGACCACGAGCACGCGCGGGGTCCGCGACCGGTCGACGCCGCTTTCCACCAGCAGCGGGATCACCAGGATAGCGTAGGGGCCAGCGGCGCGCTCCAGGCGGCGCGAGCTTTCCGCCCGGATCATCGGATGCAGAATCGCCTCGAGGCGATTCCTCGCCCGGGCGTCGCCGAACGCGAGCTTGCGCATGGCGGCGCGGTCGAGCGCGCCGCCTCTCGTGATCGCCTGATCGCCGAACGCGCTGCGGATCGGCGCGATCGCCTCGCCCCCGGGCCGCGTCAGCTCGTGCGCGATCTCGTCGGTGTCCACCACGTCCACGCCGAGCCCCGCGAACAGTGCCGCGACCGCGCTCTTGCCGCTGCCGATGCCGCCCGTGAGTCCGACGGTGTAGGGCTTCACATGAACTGCGGGAAGAACTGGCGGGTGAGCTGCGGGCCCCAAAACAGGGCGATGATGCCCGCGATGGCGAGGTACGGCCCGAAATGAAACCTGAAGCCCCATTCCCATCCGCGCTTCGCCGCGACCATCTGGGCGACGCCGAAGACCGTGCCGACGATCGACGACAGCAGGATCACGAGCGGCAGCATCTGCCAGCCCAGGTAGGCGCCGACGGCGGCGTTCATCTTGAAGTCGCCGTATCCCATGCCTTCCTTGCCGGTGACGAGCTTGAACAGCCAGTAGATGCTCCACAACACGAAGTAGCCGGCGGCGGCGCCGATCACCGCGTCCGCCAGGGGGACGTAAGTCCTGCCCAGGTTGAGCAGCAGGCCCGCCCACAGCAGCGGCAGGGTGATGTCGTCGAACAGGTACCCCGTCTCCTGGTCGATGAACGCCAGCGCGATGGTCGACCATATGAAGATCGCCGCGCCGACCGCGGCGAGGCTGAACCCGAAGTGATAGGCGGACGCGAGCGCGCCGATGCCCGCGAGCAACTCGACCAGCGGATAGCGCGCGCTGATGCGCGCCTTGCACGCCGAGCAGCGCCCGCGCAGCACGGCCCAGGACACGACGGGGATGTTCTCGAGCGCGGTGATGCCGTGCCCGCACGAGGGGCAGCGGGAGCGCGGGACGAACAGGTTCAACGTCTCTTCCCCGGCCTTCTGCCGGGGACTTGCGCCGTCCAGCTCCGCGCATTCGTCACGCCACGCGCGCTCGATCATCCTGGGCAGGCGATGGATGACGACGTTCAGGAACGAGCCAACCATCAGGCCGACTACGAAACAAACGACCGGGAAAACGGCGGGGTGGGCGACCGCCCTCAGAGTGTCGCTCATCCGCGCGAGGAGCGCGCTCCTATACCGCCTGGCCGATCTTGAATATCGGCAGGTACATCGCGATGACCATGCCGCCGATCAGCACGCCGAGGACGACCATGATCATAGGCTCCATCAGGCTGGACAGGGCCTCCACGGCGTCGTCGACCTCGGCCTCGAAGAAGTCCGCGACCTTGCCGAGCATGGCGTCCAGGGCGCCCGACTCCTCGCCGATCGACACCATCTGCACCACCATGCTGGGGAACACGCCCGATTCCTGCATCGACGCGGTGAGGCTCGTTCCGGTACTGACCTTCCTCTGGATCTCCTTGGTCGCCTGCATGTAGATGTAGTTTCCCGACGCGCCGCCGACCGAGTCGAGCGCCTCGACGAGCGGCACACCGGCCGCGAACATCGTCGAGAGCGTACGGGTCCAGCGCGCGATCGTGGACTTGCGGATCAGGTCGCCGAACACCGGCAGCCTGAGCATCCAGCGGTCCATGAAGATCTGGATCGGCACCGAGCGCTTCCACAGCTCCAGGAAGCCCCACACGCTGCCGATGACGACCGGGAAGATGATGTACCAGAAACGGACGAAGAAATCCGATACGCCCATCACGAACAGCGTCGGGGCGGGGAGGTCCGCGCCGAAGCTGGTGAACACCTGCTTGAACGCGGGGATCACGAAGATCATGATCACCGCGACGATGATGAACGCGACCACGATGATCGCGATCGGGTAGAACAGCGCCGCCTTGATCTTCGACTTGATCGCGAGGATCTTTTCCTTGTACGTCGCCAGGCGGTCGAGGAGCGACTCCAGTATCCCGGCCTGCTCGCCGGCGGCGACCAGGTTGCAGAACAGCGCGTCGAAGTGGAGCGGGTACTTGCGGAACGCCGCCGCGAGCGCGGAGCCCGTCTCGACGTCGGTCTTGATCCCCATCAGCAGCCGCGACACCGCCGGGTTGGCGTGCCCCTTGCCGACGATGTCGAACGACTGGAGCAGCGGCACGCCCGCCTTCATCATGGTGGCGAGCTGCCGGGTGAAGAGCGTGACGTCCTTGTCGCTCACCCTGCCGCCGCGGCCGATCCGCTGCTTCGCGACCTTGGTGACGACGATGCCCTGGCGGCGCAGGGTGACGTTGACCAGCGCCGTGCCGCCCGCGCGCATCTGGCCCTTGATGATCTTGCCGGACTTGTCCTTGCCTTCCCAAAGATAGATCGCTTCCTTGATCTGGACCTTCGGTGCGGACGCCGCTGCGGTGGCCATTCAGTCCTCTTTACCCCCTGGGAACTCCGCGATGATGCATGGGGGCCGGGCGTTTGTAAAGCCTTAAGACCTTGCTGCAATTCCTTGAAGACAAGGTGCAATCACCGGTCGGGGCGTGATTATTGCTCGCCCCGGTTCAGGCCGCCCGCGCGAGGTCGGCCGCGGGCGGGCGGAACAGGCGCACGGTCTTGATCACCCGGTCCTGGGTCTGGACGATCTCCATCGCCACCGCGGCGATCTTGAGCGCGACGCCGGCGTCCGGGATGTCCCGCAGATGCTCGAGGATGAGCCCGTTCAGGGTCTTCGGGCCGTCCAGGGGCAGCGCCAGCCCGAGCTTGCGGTTGATCTCGCGCAGCAGGCTCGACCCCTCGACCAGCGCGCTGCCGTCCTTGTCCCAGGCGTAGATGCGCGACTTCATCGGCGCCGTGGTGGTGAACTCGCCGATGATCTCCTCGATGATGTCCTCGAGTGTCACCAGCCCCTGCAGCTCGCCGTACTCGTCGACGACGAGCGCGATGCGTTGCCGGTTCTCCTGGAAGTACTGGAGCTGGGCGAACACCGGTGTGCTGCTCGGGACGAAATACGGCTCGGCGACCAGGTCCGCGAGGCCCGCGCGGTCGAACTCCCGCTCGCGCAGCAGGCGCATGAGCTTGCGCAGGTGCAGGATGCCCGCGAGGTTGCCGAGCTCGCCGCGGTAAGCGACCAGCCGCGTGTGGTACGCGGTGGTGATCTTCGTGAGCAGCGTCTCCGCCGACGCGTCGAGGTCGATCGCCTCGATCTGCGCCCGGGGCGTCATGATGTCCTCGATCGTGATCTCCTCGAGGTCGAACAGGTTGACCAGGATGCTCTGGTGCTTTTTCGGCATGAACTGCCCGGATTCGAGCACCAGGATGCGCAACTCCTCGTTCGACAGGCGCTGCGGCTCGACCTCCGTCGGGACGCGCATCAGCCACAGGAGGCAGCGCACGAACAGGTTCGCCAGCCACAACATCCACCCGATGCTCTTCACAAGGGGCTTGAGCGCGAAGCTCGCGGCGAGCGCGACCTGCTCGGGGTAGCGCGCGCCGATCACTTTGGGCGTGATCTCGGCGAACACCAGGATCAGGAACGCGACGGCCACGGTCGCGATCCCGAGCACGGCCCTCTCCTGCCCGAACAGGTCGATGGTGATGACGCTCACCAGCATGGTGATCGCCGCGTTCACCAGCGTGTTTCCCGCGAGCAGCACCGACAGCAGCTTGTCGGTCTCGTGCAGCAGCTCGGATGCGAGCCGGGCGCCGCGGTGACCGGTGCGCTCCAGCGCGCGCAGCCGGTAGCGGTTGATCGCCATCATCCCGGTCTCGGCCATGGCGAAGAACGCGGAAAGGACGAGAAGGAAGACGAGCCCGGCGAACAGCGCGAGGAGAGGGACGTTTTGCAAGCCCGGGCTCCGGCCGGCCTAGGCGGCGGCGCGCTGCAGGATCACCTCCAGCACGAAGCGGCTGCCGACGTAGGCGAGGAGCAGCGCGACGAATCCCGCGAGGGTCCAGCGCAGCGCGGTGCGCCCGCGCCAGCCGTAGAAATACCGTCCAGCGAGCAGCGCCGCGAAAATGAACCACGAGGCGATCGCGAACACCGTCTTGTGGTCGAATTTCATCGCCTTGCCGAACAGCGTCTCGGAGAACGCGATTCCCGTGACCACGGTGAGCGTGAGGAAGGCGAAGCCCGCGAGGATCACGCGGAACAGCAGACGCTCCATGGTGAGGAGCGGCGGCAGCGCCGCGAGCGGACCGGAGATGGCGCCGCCGTGGAGGCGCCGCTCCATCAGCGTCATGAGAAGCGCGTGCAGCGCCGCGATGGTGAACAGGCCGTAGGCGCTCATTGCGACCGCGAGGTGCAGGCGGAACTCGACGGAGTGCATCACCGCGGAGGGCGGCGATGCGAGGCCGGGGAAGACAGCGGGCAGCGCGACGCACACCGCCGCGAGCGCCAGCACCGGAGCCTGCATGCCCTCCAGCTGCAGGAACCGGCTCTCGATCCAGTAGATGATCACCGCGAGCCACAGCGTCATCGACAGGGCGTGCGCGAAGCCGAAGCGCAGCTCGGGCTGCAGCCACAGCATGTCGTAGATCAGCCAGGTATGCAGCGCGAGCGGGGCGAGGATGGCGGCGCGCTCCCAGCGCGCCAGGACCGGGGCGCTCGCGCCGCGCCAGCGCGTGCGCCAGAAGTGGAAAGCGAGCGCGGCATAGAGGAGAAACGCGGCGCCGTAGAGTAGAATCGGCGGCATCCTCGAAGTGTACACCGGCGCAGCGCCTTCCCGTTCCCGAGACCGTGCTAGACAATCTGACCCAGCGGCTCGCGCGCATCGTCAAGACGATCCGCGGCGAGGCGCGGCTCACCGAGTCGAACACGCAGGAGGCGCTGCGCGAAGTGCGCATGGCGCTCCTCGAAGCCGACGTGGCGGTGCCGGTGGTGAAGGAATTCGTCGAGCGCGTGCGCCAGGCCGCGCTGGGCGAGGAGGTCGCGGCGAGCCTCACCCCGGGACAGGCCCTCGTGGGCGTGGTGCAGCGCGAGCTCGCGCGCCTCATGGGCGGGGAAGGTGCCGCGCTCGATCTCGCGGTCGCGCCGCCCGCCGTGGTGCTCCTCGCCGGCCTGCAGGGCTCGGGGAAGACCACCACCGCGGCCAAGCTCGCGAAGCTCCTGAAGGAGACGCGCGGCAGGAAGCCCCTGCTCGTGTCCTGCGACGTCTACCGCCCGGCGGCGATCGAGCAGCTCGCGACGCTCGCGCGGCAGATCGACGTGGAGGTCTTTGCCTCGCACGCCGGTGAGAAACCCCTCGCGATCGCGCTCGGCGCGCTCGATCACGCGAGAAAGCACTACAACGACGTACTGATCGTCGACACGGCGGGACGCCTCGCGATCGACGAGCCGATGATGAAGGAGATCTCGGAGCTGCACGCGGCGCTGTCTCCCGTCGAGACGCTGTTCGTCGTCGATTCGATGCAGGGCCAGGACGCGGTGAACGTCGCCAGGGCGTTCAACGAGGCGCTGCCGCTGACCGGCGTCGTGCTCACGAAGCTCGACGGCGACGCGCGCGGCGGCGCGGCGCTGTCCGTGCGGCACGTGACCGGCAAGCCGATCAAGTTCGCCGGCGTCAGCGAGAAGCCCGACGGCCTCGAGCCCTTCCACCCCGAGCGCATGGCCGCGCGCATCCTCGGCATGGGCGACGTGCTGTCGCTGGTCGAGGAGGCACGAAAGAGCGTCGACCTCGAGCTGGCGCAGAAGCTCGCCGACAAGGTGAAGAAGGGCAAGGGCTTCGACCTCGAGGATTTCAAGCAGCAGATCGGCCAGATGCGCAAGATGGGCGGGATCGCGTCGATGCTCGACAAGCTCCCGGCGCAGCTCGCGCAGGCCGCGCAGTCGCCGGGAATGGACGAGAAGCACCTGCGCCGGGTCGAAGGCATCATCAACTCGATGACGCCGGCCGAGCGCGTGCACCCGGAGATCATCAAGGCCTCGCGCAAGCGCCGCATCGCGGCGGGCGCGGGCGTTTCCGTTCAGGAAGTGAACCGCCTGCTCGGCCAGTTCGAGCAGATGCAGAAGATGATGAAGATGATGAAGGGCGGCAACCTCGCGCGCGTTATGCGGGGCACGAAGGGTTTCATGCCGGGGGCGAGATAGCCTAGGGGTAGAGCTCGGTGTCGCCGTCGCCGTGCCAGAAGTTCCACTCGGCGGCCGCGATCGGGTCCTCGGCGGAGCCCGCGGGCCGGTAGGTGAAGAGCGGCGTGGTGTGGCTGTTCGCGAAGCCCGCATCCGCGAGCAGCTCGCGCGCCCGGTTCGAGCTGGCGAACGTCCACAGCAGCGCGGCGCCGTTCTCGCGCGCGCGGCGCACCGCGGCCTCGATCAGTGTGCGTGCGAGGATCGGGTCGGCGAGATCCGCGACGAGGTCGACGAGCCACGCATCCGCGCTCCCGGGCGCGCCCAGGCGCATCACCGCTGCGCCCAGGGGCCGTTGCGCCAGCCGTGCCTCGAGGATGGTGTAGGTGCGCGACGGGCAGCGCAGGTAGCGCCAGGTGAGGTAATCGGCGGGCTTCCACTGACCGCACCACGGCGAGTGCAGAGCGCGCTCGGCGATATCATCGTAAGCGCGGCCGAACGCGTCGACTTGCCGCACTTCGGGCGCCGGGCCGGCGGCCGCGGTCTGCCTGCTCAGGGCGCGCAGGCTCAGGAACGGCGCGGCGAGGCGGCGCCGCCAGCTGCCGCGCACGCCCCAGGTGCGCAGCACCCGGATTAGGTAGGTCGAGTTGGGCGCGTCGCGGAAGCCGATCGACTTTCGCAGCTTGTACATGGAGGCGCTGATCCCCTTGGCGAGCACCAGGGCGCGGGCCGCAGCGGCGCTCTCCACGAGCTCGGTGGCGACGCCCCTGCGCCGCGCCGCCGGCGACACGATCGAGTCCTGCTGCCAGATCGCGTCGATGCGGCGGCCGCCTCCGGCGATCGGGCAGGGAACCGCATTGACCGTGCCCAGGAACTCGCCCTTGCTCCACGCGCCCCAGGGACGGTTGGCGCGTCCCGGGGCCGAGGCGCGCCATTCGAAGAGCTGGGCCACGCGATCGCCGTGTCCGCAGTGGCCGCGGTAGAAATCCAGGAGCGCCGGGATTTCCTCTGGACGCACCAAGCGGACTTCGAGCGCCTCCGTCGATCGCGAAGCCGCGGCGACTTCGCGCGAAGTGATCTCCAACTCGCCCCCTCTCGGCATGTGGATACCAGACGGAACTCTAAGGAAAGAGGTTGACGATGCCCTGACGAAGGCGCCATCGGCTTGCGGAAGCCTATTGAGGGTCAACCCGGGGTGCGCCCCGGGATGCGCGCCGCTCTTGGGCGGCGGCTGCCCGGCTAGGGAACGACGCGCAGCGAGGGATCGACCGAGCGCACGCCGCCCGCCTGTGCTGTCTTGAGGCTTTTCGCCGGCTGATACGGCGCATCGGCGTCGGGCTCGGCGACGCTTGCCGCGGCGAGCCGGACGTTGACGCTGTCGTGGATCCACGAGCCCTCGCCGATCGGCCGGTTGACGGTGATGAACCGGGTGAGCATGCGGTCGATCCAGGCGAGGAAGCGGTTCTTGCCGAGGTCGATGAACTCGCCGAGGGAATCGCGGCGCTTGGCGAGCGGCGCGGGGCGGATCGCTGCGAGTGCGGCAGCGTCGAACTTCAGGTCGTTCCTCGTCGCGCGGTCGATCATCCACTTGAGAGCGATGTCCGAGAGGCCGGCGTCGGCGTAGCCTCCGCCGACGTTCGAGTGTGCGCCAACGAACCAAGTCTGCTCGACTTTGGAGCCCGCGACGTTGACGCGCGCCGGGCGGCCGCTCGGGTCGGTCCACAGGGTCGGCACGAAGGGCTTGCGGTGCTCGTCGATGGCGACCGCGTGGTACGCGGCCTCCACGCGCGGGTTGAGGTCGGTGTCGAGGAAGGCGTAGAGCTTCTCGTCGAGCTGCTTGTCGAACTTCTTGAGGAAGGGAATGACGCCGTCGGGGATGCCGAGCGAGCCGACCGTGTCCCACACGCCGACGAGGCGCACCGGCGTGTCGTTGCAGTACTGCTGCTTGAAGCGCTCGACCTCGGGGCGGTTCTTGGGGTCGTAGGCGCGCTTGTAGAGCGCGAACACGCGGTCGACGACGTCCATGCGCAGGTCGCCGTCCTGCTGCGTGGTCAGCAGGTCCGTGCCGAGATCCGGGAATTTCGGATTCGCGTCGCGCTTGATGATGCCGCAGCGAAGCACCATGCCCGATAGAGAACGGGCCGAATACGCGCCGCGCGAGAAGCCGAAGATATAGATCGCGTCGTCCGGCTGGAAATTCTCGCGCAGGAAGCGATAGCCGTCCTTGATCTGGTCAAACAAGCCCCAGCCGAACGCGCCGCCCGTCACCTTCTCGCCGCGGTCGGTGCCGACGCCCTCGAGATACTTCACGATCTGGTCGGGCAGCTTCGCGAGCGCCTCGGAGAGCTTGAGGACGTTCGTCTCGGTCGCGACGCCCTCGTCCTTCTGTCCGGGCTTGTTCCAGGTGCCGTCGAGGCACACTACGAGTCGGCGGGGCATGAAGCCTCCAAGCGGGGATGCGCGATGATGCAATCGTACGCCGCTTTTCCCTTGCCTTCCCCCTCTAACCTCGCGTAAAATCACGCCCTTTTCGACTCGCGGACTTCCCGATATGGTGGTGATTCGACTGGCGCGCGGCGGGGCCAAGAAGCGGCCGTTTTTCAACGTGGTAGTCGCCGACTCGCACAAGGCTGCGAACAAGCGCTTCATCGAGCGCGTGGGCTTCTACGACCCGAAGGCGCCTCAGGGCCGCGAGTCGCTGCGCTTCGAGACCGACCGCCTCGCTTTCTGGCGCGGCAAGGGCGCGAAGCTCTCCCCGACGGTGGCGCGGCTGTTCAAGGGCTACAAGGCGCCGGCCGAGGCTGCAGCGAAGTAGCGGCGGGCTGGTTGGCCGAGCCAACCAAACTGGTGGTGATGGGGCGCGTGCTGGGGCCCTGGGGCGTGAAGGGCGCCGTGAAGGTCGAGCCCTTCGGCCGCAACCTCTGGAAGTTCTCGGCGTGGTGGGTCGGAAAGCCGGGGAAGCACAAGAAGATCGCGGTGGCGGAATGCCGCGAGCACGGCGGTCACCTGGTGGCGCGCTTCGAGGGATGCGGAAGCCCCGAGGCGGCCCGGGAGTACAACGGCGCCGAGGTGGCTCTCGAGCGCGACGAGTTGCCGGAGACCGCCGAGCACGAGTTCTACCAGGCCGACGTGATCGGCTTCGAGGTGGTGAACGGCCAGGGCGTGGTTCTGGGGCGGGTGAAGGAATTCTTCAGCGCCGGCGTGCACGACGTGATGCGCGTCGAGCACAAGGGCGGTGAGCGGCTCCTGCCGGTGGCGGGAGACGTGATTCGGAAGATCGATCTGAGGGCCGGCAGGGTGGAAGTGGAGTGGGGAGCGGACTGGTGATCCGCTTCGATTGCGTGACGCTCTTCCCGGAGGCGTTCGCCGCGGTCAGCGAGTACGGCATCACGCGGCGGGCGAGGGAAGACGGGTTGTGGAGCCTGGCGCTTTGGAATCCGCGCGACTTCACGACCGATAACTACCGCACGGTCGACGACCGGCCGTACGGGGGCGGTCCCGGCATGGTGATGCTCGCCGAGCCGCTGGCAAAAGCGATCGCCGCGGCGAAAGCGGCGGCGCGGGATGAGGTGAAAGTGATCCATCTGTCGCCTCAAGGGGCCGCGATGGATCACCGCAAGGTGATGGCGCTGTCCGCGGAGAAGCGCCTGGTGCTGCTGTGCGGACGCTACGAGGGCGTGGACCAGCGCCTGATCGACGGCGCGGTCGACGAGGAGCTGTCGATCGGGGACTACGTGCTCTCCGGCGGCGAGCTCGCCGCGATGGTGCTGATCGACGCGGTGGTACGGCAGCTCCCGGGGGCGCTGGGAGACGGGATGTCGGCCGAGCAGGAGTCCTTCGTCGACGGCCTGTTCGATTGCCCGCAGTACACGCGCCCGGAAGTGTACGAAGGCAGGACGGTGCCGGCGGTGCTGATGTCGGGGCACCATGCGCAAATCGCGCGCTGGCGCCTGATGCAGTCGTTGGGGCGTACCTGGCTGCGAAGGCCTGAGCTGCTCGAGCGGCGCGGGACGAGCGAGGCAGAAAAGAAGCTGCTCGAGGAATTCAAGCAGGAAGCGAAGACGAAGGCTTAGTTGACGAGGAACATGCGATGAACGTTATCCAGCAGATCGAAGCCGAAGAAATCAAGCGGATGGGGAAGAAGCTCCCCGAGTTCTCCCCGGGCGACACCGTGATAGTCAACGTGAGTGTCGTTGAAGGCGAGCGAAAGCGCGTCCAGGCCTACGAGGGCGTCGTGATCGCCAAGAAGAACCGTGGCATCAACTCCTCGTTCACCGTGCGCAAGGTCTCCTCGGGCGAAGGCGTCGAGCGCACCTTCCAGACGCATTCGCCTTCGATCGCCTCGATCGAGCTGAAGCGCAAGGGCGACGTGCGCCGCGCCAAGCTGTACTATATGCGCAAGCTCTCGGGCAAGGGTGCGCGCATCCGGGAGAAGATCGAGACCGAAGAGCAGGGCGGCGGCGAGCAATAAGCCGCTCACCGGGCGCGGCCCGGCGCCAATCGGCGTAAAATTCCCGCCCGTCACCCGGGCGGATCCATGAGCCTCAATTCGATTCCCGAAATAATCGCCGAGCTGAAAGCCGGCCGCATGGCCGTGCTCGTCGACGACGAGGACCGCGAGAACGAGGGCGACCTGATCTTCGCGGCCGAATTCGTCACCGCCGAGAAGATCAACTTCATGGCGAAGTTCGGTCGCGGCCTGATCTGCATGCCGATTACCGAGGCGCACGCCGAACGGCTCAACCTGCTGCCCATGGTTGCGCGCAACCGTTCGGTGCACGGGACCAACTTCACCGTGTCGATCGAGGCGGCCTCGGGCGTCACCACCGGGATCTCGGCCGCGGACCGCGCCCACACCATCAAGGCCGCGGCCGCACCCAAGGCGACGCCGCGCGACATCGTCCAGCCCGGCCACGTGTTCCCGCTGATCGCGCAGAACGGCGGCGTGCTGGT
>Ga0137409_10006567_pt1 | contig 12069 bp, 7 predicted proteins | sample CZODoug1_16funga_FD_122059 | JGI IMG/M metagenome (GOLD analysis project Ga0137409, IMG submission 122059) | Vadose zone soil fungal communities from Angelo Coast Range Reserve, California, USA - CZODoug1_16fungal (Hybrid Assembly) | ecosystem: Environmental > Terrestrial > Soil > Vadose zone... | reverse complement strand
CGCTGCCACACATGCGCAAATTTCGCGCGTAAACCCTTTCGCTGCCACACATACAAAAATGGCTCTCCGTAAGTCCTTCACCTGCCACACATACAAAAAAGCAGGGTTGTCCCCCACGGGTTGTCCCGATCAGGATGGCGTTCTCTTTCGGGAATTGTTCAGTGGGAGGTGTCGCGCAGCAGGACCGCGTCGGATTCGACGTGCCCGCGCTCGATGGCCAGTTTGGTCCCGTCCGGCGAAAACCGAAATCTCATGATTCGTTCCTTACTGAAATGCGTGAGTTGCCGAGGGGGCGAGCTATCGAGCGGTTGCTCCCAAAGATTATCGATGCCCTTTTCTCGCACCACGTACACAACAGATTTTGGGTCTGGCGCGAAAGCCAGGGGCGCTGAAGCCCGTTGGTCCAGCTCATGATAGTTCGTCTTCTTATCCTCGGTCGAGTAAACCGTGAGGACTAATCGGTGATCCAATTCCCTCACGTCCCTGCCGACAATCCTTTTCCCATCCGGCGAAACGCTCCATCCCCAGGAGGCGTCTCGGACCAAGGTCTCCGGCTGGCCGCCTTCAATGGAAACGCGCTTGATCGCCTGATTATCTCCGCGGTCGACGTAAAAAACCCACTTTCCCTCGAGCGTGCATTCCGGTTCGCTTTCGTTGGGGCCAAACGTAAGTTGCTTCAAATTGGTTCCGTCGCTGTCCATACGCCAAAGATTCATCGAAGCTTTGCCGGCCCGTCCCGCCGAACGAAACACATAATATTTCGCTCCGCAGGTAGTGACCTGATCGGAGATGTGCTGCGCGTCGGAAAGCAAAATCGTTTCGCCGCCCGCTGGATTCACCATACGGATATCCGGAGTCTGCGGCACGATCAACCGGCCATCTGCGGCCCAATCCCATCGCCAAACATCTCGATGCGAAGCGAGCGGCACCGCTTGCACCGCATCGGGCGAACTTGCAGGCGCCACCTCGATTTGAAAGTCGCCGTGCACCTGACTCGCCACGATGCTTCGGCCATCGCCGGAAACGCTCGGGTGAAAATAATCATTTGTGTCGGTGGTGAGTTGGCGGGATTCTCCGGTCGGATAGCTCACCAGGGTCAACTGTCCGTGCAAGCTGGTCATTTGACTCACCGTCGACATCACCAGGCCCGTGCCATCCGGCAGCCACACACCACCGAAATACAGCCGTTCCGCCGAAAATGCGCTGGTCTGGTGTTTGCCGGTGCCTACGTCAATGGACTCCAGCCCGGAAATCGTGTCCTGCGTGGGCTGTGCCACCGGAATCACGATGGTCTTGCCGTCCGGCGACCATGCCGGCTCAAAACTGTTGCTGGCCAGTGGCGTATTGCTGAACAGCGCGCGGTCTGGCGTGCCGTCGCTGTGCGCAATCAACAGATCGTAGAATGGCGTATCGTGATGCTCGCGCAGATACGCGATGCGTTGCCCATCCGGAGAAAACGTAATCGGGCTGTCGACATCCCTGGTCAGCAACTGCGGCGTGCCCCCAAGTACCGGAGCGCGATACAACGAGGCCAGCGTATGTTCGGATTCGTCGCGGCGCACGCAGTAGATATAGCTGCCATCCGGAGAGAAGGTCAGCCCGGCGTACTGGGTTGCCGCGGGTGGGACCACCTGCGTATTGCTCATGGTTGGAATATGCCGCAGCCACAGAGACTGCAGCCCATTTTCATCGCGCACGTGCAAAAGATACTTGCCATCGGCTGAAAGCGCGGCCAGCGATACGTTGCCGTTGTTGGTCAGGTTGGCGATCGTGAAATGCTCGAAGGGCAGGTGTCGATTGCGTTGCAGCAACGAGTACACGCCAAAAGCGGCCGCAGCCAACACAATCAGTACGATGACAGCGGTGAATCCTGCGCCCAATTTGTTCTGTTTCGCAGCCTGGACAATTACCGAGCCGCCGGATTTCACACGAGGCGGCATGGCTTCCTGGGGAGTTGGTGCTAGCGGAAGGGCAATCCACAGGATGGGGTATAGAAATAATCCCACCCCGGCGCCGAGCAATCCAAACAACCAAAGGACCCGCATAGTTGTGGGATCAACACTGAAATAGTCAGCCAATCCGCCGCAAACGCCGGCGATCTTTTTGTCTGTGCTGGAACGCACTAAACGTTTTTTGCCGGTGGTTTGCGCGACGCTGGCACTCTGAGGAGCAGGGGCGGTTCCGATTCGCGCTGAAGACGAAGCTGCGGCAACCCGGCCAGAATCGATTTCGCGCTGCAGACGCTTCAAGTCCGCGCGTAACTCGGCAGCCACCTGGCACCGAACGTCGCGGTCTTTCTCCAGCAATTTATTGAGGATGCGTTCAAGCTCCGCGGGCACGGCAGGATTCAGGGAAACGGGAGCTACAGGCGCGGTATTCAATATGTTGTCAAAGATAACGGCACTGGTCGAACCGGGAAATGGATGCTTCCCGGTAATCATCTGGTACAGAACAGCGCCCAGAGAAAACAGATCACTCCGCCCGTCCAGCTCTTCGCCGCGCGCCTGCTCCGGAGACATGTACGCGATGGTGCCGACCGCAGTGCCTGGACTGGTCAGGAGGTGTGCCGTGTCCCCAATCGTCTCGCCGCCAAGGCTCTCCTCCCCGTCTCGAAGCAGCTTGGCGAGACCGAAATCGAGAATCTTGGTGGCCCCGCGCTCGGTAACAAAAATGTTGGCCGGCTTGATGTCGCGGTGCACGATTCCTTTTTTGTGCGCGGCGTCCAGCGCATCCGCGAGCTGTATACCAATCTCCAGAACGCGTGGAATCGGCAACGGGGCGGTGGCCAGCAATTTGTCCAGCGTCTGGCCTTCCAGTAACTCCATGGCGATGAAGGTGCGCCCCTCGTGCTCCTCGATGGCATGAATGGTGCAGATTCCAGGATGGTTTAATGCTGAGGCCGAGCGCGCCTCACGCACGAATCGCTCAAGGGATGTGGGGTCTTTGGTCTCGGTGGGCAGGAATTTTAGGGCCACGCGGCGCCCGAGCTTGGTGTCCTCGGCTTCATAGACCACACCCATGCCGCCCCCGCCGACCTTGCGGACAATCTTGTAGTGCGCGATGAGTTGGCCTTCCATGTTGTTTGGAAACAAAGATGGTAGACGCTGCCGGGTAAGCGGTCAACGTAGCTTGGGAGTATTTTTTGGAGTGAGGTGGCTAGCCACCGCTTTTACGGAGAAACCGCCGGCACCTAGGCTGGATGCGCGCTATTCCTTCGGCGCGTAGTAGCCCTTGCGGGCGAGCACTTTTAAATCATGATTGTTCATTTCGACTTTAATCTTGCGGAATTTTCCGTCATGCGTAGCATTGGTAGGATAGTAGCCAAGCGTGTATTGGCTGCGCAGCTCCTCGGAGATTTGGTCAAACGCTTCCGCCAGATGCTTTTCTGAATTGACCACGATGGTGCGTCCGCCGGTCTCTTCGGTAAGTTTGTGCGCCACGCTGCCGTTGCCGCCGCCAAAGTGCGGGTCAGCCACCAACAAAATGTGCACAACGGTATCGGTACGCTGCGCGGCTTCCACGGCTTCTTCCAGGCGCACCTTACTACCTTCGTCCTGCGCATCGGTTACGATCAGGACGGCTTTGCGGCCAGCCTCGGTGTTCAGTTTTTCGTTGCACGCCAGATAAATCGCGTCATAGAGCGCTGTTCCCGTAATTTGCCGCGAACCGATGGGGCCTGGGTTGCTGGCGATGCTTCCGCCCGACGGAGTATTAATCCGCGCCTTGTGAATGGCGCGGTTAATTTGGCCGCGATCATCAGTAAAGTCCGAGAGCAAGTCCACGTCGGAATCGAACGACATTACCAGCGCCTCATCGCCCTTGCGCAGGACCCGCTCCATGAAGCGGCTGCCGGCATCCTGAATTGAGCCCAGCATGTACTGTTCGCTGCCCGACGTATCCAGCAACATGGCCAGTGTTATGGGTAGGGTGACTTCCTTCGAGAAAAAAGCGATTTGCTGCGGCTGGCCGTCCTCTGCCACCTTGAAGTCATCTTGTTTCAGGTCGGTGACGATGCGCTTGCTTTTGTCGCGCACGGTGACAAACAGGTTGACCAAGCTTACCTGCGTACGAATTACCGGGGGTTGCTGCGACGGTTCCTGGGGTAGCGCCTGGAGGGTGGTCCCAGCCGCTAATCCCAAGGCCACACAGACCACCAGAACCTTCATTGCAGAACGCATGTATAATTTCCTTGTACAGGATACCCGGTCAGAAGTGCCCGCCGCTAGGTCGCTCACCATCGTAGGATGCGGGGAAGCTTGGCGGGGGATGCGTGACTCAGCCCGCCGGAGCTGCTGGAAACCGCAGAAAGTTTGGCCTGAGGACCATGAAAAGTCTACGAAAAATAGTCTTTGCCGCTATCGGGGTGCTACCTGGCTTCGCCATGTACCTCGCGGGGCAAACCGCCGGCCAACCGGCGCCTGCGACAGATTCCACACAGAATTCCTCGCCGCAGACCCCGCAGGGTCCGCCTGCCGGGCCGCCGCCGAGTGACGCGCGCGCGAAGATTAGCGTGAACTCCCAACTGGTGGTTCTGCCGGTGACCGTCAAGGATCGCTCCGGCAATCTTGTTCCGGACCTGCGTCGCGACGAATTTCGCGTGTTTGAAGACGATGTAGAGCAAAAAATCGATGTCTTCACCGCGGAAGCCTTTCCGCTGTCGATGATCATCCTTCTGGACAACGACCTCAAAGACAAGGACGCGCAGCAGGTGCGCAAGAGCCTCGACGCGGTGGTCGGGGGATTGAGCCTGGAAGACGAAGCATTCATCTGCCGTTTCGACCAATTTTTCCATCCGGGTGCTGGATTTACGGCCGACCACGATGTGCTGCTTACGGAACTCCAGCGCACCAAGATCGATTCACAACCCTCTACGGCTCCGCCGGGCGGCGCCATCGCCAATGCTCCCTCGATCAACGGACATTCTGCCATCGGAGATTCACCCAATATGGCGTCCGCGACGATGAATATCCGCGGGCAAACGACCAAAGCGCTGGATGACGCGGTGTTCGGGGCCGCGCAGCTTCTGCACAGTCGCGAGCGAAATCGTCGCAGAGTAATCCTGCTGATTTCAGATGGCGCCAATGGCGGGAAAAAGACCAATAAGATGAATTACGACAGTGTAGTGAAGACCTTGCAGCACGACAATATCGAGGTTTACAGCGTGGCGGTGGCCAGCGCCTTCCTGGAGCGCAAGTTCAATCGGTTGATCGACTACGCTCACGACTCCGGCGGTGAAGTCTATTTTGCAGCCAAGCGCGAAACATTGGAGGAGCTGTACTCGCGGATCAGCGAAGAAGCGCGCAACCAGTACACGCTCGCGTACGTACCCCGAGGCACGGATCGTTCCGCGGAAGTCCATAAATTGGAGGTTCGGGTGAAGCGCGAAGGGCTCACTATCAAGACGCGCGACCGCTATTACGCCGGCGAGATTCCGGGCGCCACCCCTCAGTAGCGCGATTTTTTCCGCATGATGTAGTGAATACCTCTTGACACTCGCGTAGCGCGCTCGTATATCTCAAGCTTCGTAATTAACCGGCGGCATCGCCGGCACCCCGCAGAGTGACAGAAGGAGCTTCCATGAAGAAAAAGGGTAAGAAGGACGACAAGGGCGGCAAAAAGGGTAAGTAATACATTCTTCGGTTTCAACCGGGGCGCTGCGGAGTTTGCAGCGCCTCTTTTTTTAAATTTGCCGAGTGGGGCTCAGCAATGCTCCGCGCCTACGGATGGTCAGCCGGGCGAGAGAGTTTCTTCGTGGGCGGGGCAGATGGGGCGGTAGGCGCAGCTTCGGCAGATGAAGCCTTCTTTGGCGGGGAAACTTCGGGCGCGGATGTCGGCGGCGACTTCTTGCACGATTTCCTGGGCTTCCTCGAGTTGTTTGGCGGTGCGGGTGGTTTCCTGGCGGGAATTGTCCTGCAGATAGTGGAATACGAGTCGGGCGGGATTGAGTTCGAAGATTTCTTTAGCGGCCATGGCGTAGATGCTCAGCTGTAAGTCGCGGCGCGCTTCCGTTTCTTTCTTGGCTTTGCCGGTTTTGTAGTCGACAATTTCGACGTCTTTGCGTCCAAGCGAATTAATCTGGTCGATTCGCCCCTTTAGCACCACATTGTTTTCGACGGGCAGCGCGAAAGTCTTTTCGATCTCCAGTATTTCGGGGGTTTGCAACAAAACCGCGTCGTGCAGTGCGCGCAGCTGCTCCAAGCCGTCTTTTTTGTATTCGCCTTCCTGATAGTCGTCTTCGAAGCCGGCGGCGGACCATTCCGTTTCGAACAGGCGCTGAACCTCCTCAAATGGCAGACGATTGCCCTTTTTGAATTCCGCCATCACGCGGCGAATGGTTCCGTGCATGACACGGCCGAACGTCAGCGTAGCCTTGGCGCCTTCCTGCAGCGACCACAGGTAGGCGAAGAGATATTTCTGCGGGCATTTGCGGTAGCTGTCCACCGCGGAAGGATTCAACTCCAGCGGCTCGGGAGACGGAGGAAGAAACGCTTCGGCCCACGCGGCTATGCGGGAAAAAATCTTGGGGTGTTCGACTGGGGGAACGAAGAGCGAGCCGGTGGCAGCGGGAGTGACGGCAGGCTGTGTGCCGTTGACGGGAACGACTGCGGGCTTGGGCGCCAGACGCAACACGTCGCGGCGCTGGAGGGCCGGCTCCATCAAGATGTCTTCGAGAAAAGGCGGAACACGGCCCTTTTTCTCGGTCAGCGCGGTAATGGTGAGGCGATCCTCGGCGCGCGTCAAAGCCACATAAAACAGGCGGCGTTCTTCTTGATTGTGAAATTGTTCTTCGGGCGCGCCTTCCTTCATCAGTGCGGCGGGGAATTCGAAGACGTGCGGGCGCTCGGGCTGCGGGAATTTGTTTTTGTTCACCCGCAACACGAACACGTGAGAAAACTCCAGCCCCTTCGCGCCGTGCACGGTCATCAAGCGCACGGCATCGCCGGGAGCATCGCCTTCCAGGCAAATAGTGCCGCCCGCTTGCTCGAAAAAATCCAGATACTCGATGAACTCCGGCAACTTGCGGGTATCGCTCTTGTCTTCCCATTGCTCGATAAATTCGGCAAGGCGCTTGACGTAATCGCGATCCTGGGCCGAAGCGCGCTGGTAGACTTCGAGCCATTCGAACAGATCGGCGACAATGTGGCGGGCGTCGCGGCGCTTCATGGTTTTGCGCTGCGCGGTGGTGAATTTCAGAAGCTCGATCAACGCGCTGTGGGAGGGATCGAAGGGCAGCGGCGGTTGTTGCGATTGCAGTACGTCGTAAATTCGCGAGCGTTCTTTGCGGCCGCGCTCTGCAAATCGTACCAGGTCTTGAGGCGCAAGTTGCCAGGCAGGGGCGGCCAACACGCGGGCAGTGGCAATGTCGTCGTAAGGAGTCGCAATCAAGCGCAGATACGCGAGCACATCTTTGACTAGTGGATGCTCGAGGATGGAAAGCCGCGAAATCACAAACGGTATTTTGCGGCGGGCCAGCTCGCGGACGAGTTCGTCGCGATGATTGTGGGCGCGATATAGAACCGCGAAGTCACGCCAACGCCGGCCAGCTTTGTGAATTCGCTCCAGTTCGCCGGCAACCCAGCGGGCTTCGTCTTCCGGCGCAGCCAGCTCGACGATGCGAATCTTCTCGCCTTCCGGCTTATTGGGGCTGAGAATTTTCTTGGGGAAATCCGCGCTGACCGTGTTCTGGCCGATGACTTGGGTGGCGACACGCAAAATATTAGGAGTGGAGCGGTAATTTTCAGTAAGGCTGACGCGGAACCTGGTGGAGTCCTGACCCTCGCGCCAGCCCGCAAAGCGTTCCAGGAACAGCTTAAAGCTTCCAAAAGACGCACCGCGAAAGCGGTAGATGGCCTGATCGTTGTCGCCGACCGCGAAAATATTCTTGGAATCATTGACCAACAGCTGCAGCAGGCGCAGTTGGGCGATGTTGGTGTCTTGAAATTCGTCAACGAGAATGTAACGAAAGCGATTTTGCAGCGAGGCGCGGAGGGCGGCGTCGCCCTCCAGCAAACCGACTGCTCCGGTGATCAAAGTTCCGAAGGAAGAGCACTTCTTTTCGCGCAGCAGCTCTTCGCTGGCGCGGTAGGCGCGAGCGATCTCTTGTTCGCGGGCCACGGCTTCTTCGCGCTCCGCGAGCGTATCTGCGTCGAGCTCGGTGCGCTCGGCTTGAAGCTGTGCGGCGAGTTGGTCGACGTATCGCTGATAATCGTCACACGAGACCAACTCATCCTGGCAGCGCGAGAAAAACTCCACGAAATCGTTCAGGAATTGCCCGGGCTCGGCCAGGCGACGGTAGCGATCGAGCTGCAACCGCGAAAGATTGCGCCGCAGCAGAATCCAATGATCGAACTTGTCCAACATGCGGCGCTGTGGGTCGGTATCTTTCAAGAGCCCATCGCAGAAAGCGTGAAATGTTTTCAGCGTGACATCTTTGGCGCGCTCGCCGACCGTTTTCACGACGCGCGCTTTCATCTCCCCGGCGGCTTTGTCGGTGAAGGTCAGACCCAGGATGCTTTCACCCGGCAGGTTTGCATCGGATAACAGTAAGTGACGGATGCGTTCGGTGATGACGCGGGTCTTTCCGGTGCCCGCGCCGGCAATCACCAGCAGCGGTCCCTCACGATGTGTGATGGCGCGGCGCTGGGCGTCATTCAGCTTCAGGCCGGCATCAGCCAGCGGCTCAAGGTCAAAGAGTGGAAGCGTTTTCAAGTGGGATTCCCGAGAAAAGGGTAGCGGATTGCGAGGCGAAGGGGAAGCGAAACTTGCTGGACCTAATTTTGTGGTAGTGGGTCAGTTTTCGGTAACCCGACTTCCCAGGACCTAACCGAAAACTGCCGTTCAATTTCACTCAGTTCGGTAACTTTACCAGTCTAAGATGTCCACCTGTGCCAATCAGGAGGAGTTCGCCCTCCGCCGAAAGTGCAGATTGTGATTGCTGATACGGCAAGGGATCAGACTTGAAGGCGATGATTGCTCGACGGCGGTCAACATCGTAGACGACTAGCCATTCATCCGTCAGGTAAGGCGGGTCGCCCGGATGCCAAGAGGACACGGCGATCACGAACCTCTTGCCATTCTTCGATCGCCTCCCAAGTAAATGTATGCGTCATTGAACACGTCCGTGAAGAGGACGTGCCCATCAGTCCCAATTATTGACATCGTGCTGCATCCAATGATTGCAAGGGTCGTCTTCGAGACAAATGAATCCATCACATAGCCACAATCTGCCTGAAAACTGCTCATCGACTGATCCGCATGAACGATTTCCACGGATGCGGGCCGACCGTTATAGCCCAATTTCACGTTCACTTTCTGAACGCCCGGGCCGACCGGGCTGTTCGCTTGCGTTCCGATTATTTGTCCATCCTTCATCAGAAAATAGCCATCAGCGAACCCGTAGAATTGCGAGTCAGCGGTGCAACAGACGACAGTTGGGCCAACTCTTATCGGACCCGGCCGATTAGCTGTCGTCAACACCGAGCCGTTCTGAAGCAACATCGTGAGGAGATTGCCGTCCGTGATTAATTTATTTCGTACGTAGTGGCTCTTGCGAAATGCAACTGCGGCCAATGAGCCGGACAACGCGACCGTGCTCTGCGCTTGAGAGTGTGTATATGGCGAGTCAAAACTGTCTTGAGGGAACCCAAAAGGGCTCAAGTCTGTGTCCCAAACAACCTGCGGACTGTTGACTATAACTGGAGCCAGTTTCTTAGAAATGGATACGACAAGGCGCTTATACCGATATTCGGCGACTAGCGCCCAGACAACGACGACCACTACACATAGAGCAAGTACCACGCCTAAGGTGATAGCAACGAAGCGAATGAAACGTTTCATTCGGATTTCCTGTGGTGGCTGTCGCGAATCTCATCATACACTCGGGCTTTGATCGAGCGACAATTGCGAGCCAAGTCCTGATTAACGCTGCGAGCTCAACCGGTCAAGTGGATTTGGGACCCTAACCCGCTGCGCGTTTACGTCAGGGTAGGACCTGAATTTCAAGTTCCATCGCACGCCCATCCCGGATTGAAAATGCCCGGATGGGCGTAGTCGCGTACGGCCGGGGCGTGACGATGAAATAGATCGCTACAGAATAGTGGGCCAGCGCGATGTCTTTGGGCGAAGGCTCGTTCGTGTCCAGCCAATTCGGATGCGAGTGGTAGGTGCCGAGGAATTCGAGCCGCCGCTTGCGGAGGTCCCCCATCAGGCGCACGATCTCTTTGGGCGCAATTTCGTAATTCCTGACTGGATCAGCCGCGACGTTCTTCGCAGGGAACGCCCGCGTGATTAGTCCGTCCTGCCCCGCCAGAATTCCGCAGCATTCCCGATGCGGCTGGCGGCGGACATGCTCCAGGAGTTGCCCGTATACTTTGCGGCGACTTCGGACGGCTCGCTTCATTCCGGGAGTATATAAGAACCACCACCTAATTTGCCGAGCCGGAGGGATTTGTGCCTGTCCCACTGTTGGCCTTGGCGAAATATCCGCGACGGGCACGTACCTGGTAACCCTTGTGGTCGGGCACCTCGATGCGGATGCGGTGATACTTGCCGTCCAGCTGATAGTTGTTGGGGATATACGCGATGGAGTATTGATTGCGCAGCTCGTCGCCGATGTCCTGGAAAGACTGGTCGAGATCATCGACGTGGTATGGAAAGAAAGCGCGTCCGCCGGTCTCTTCTGCCACGTCTTGCAGAATCTTGTCGCCTTCGGTGAGATGTGTTTTGCGATTAGCAGATTTGTCCGGGTTGGTCTGGGAGAGCTGAATCCACTGCGTGCTGGTGCTGATGGTATAGATGACCACGCTGTAGCGCTGAGCCATTTCGATGGCTTCCGCGCGCGTGTGATTGGAGAGATTGTCGTCGCCATCGCTGATCAGAATCATGACGCGGCGCACCACGTCGGGCTGGTCGCCCGGAGGACGCGGCGGGTGGCTTAACTCTTTTTGGCAGGCAGTGTAGATCGCGTCGTAGACGGCGGTACCGCCTCCGGCACGAGTCTTAACGATTTCATCGCGCAAACGCCCGGCATCGTCGGTAAATGCCTGGAGCACCGCCGGCTCGTCATCGAAGGTCATTACAAAGGCTTGATCTTTATTGTGGCGGAGTACGCTAAAGAGAAATGAAACGAGTGCGTCTTGTTCAAACTTAAGGCGATCACGGATGCTGTTGGAAGTGTCCATGAGCAGGCCGATACGCAGGGGCAGATCGGTTTGGCGGCTGAAATAGCGAATCGCTTGGGGGCTTTTGTCGTCCCAAATCTTGAAATCGTTTTCGGCCAGGTCGGGCACGGGTTTGTTGCGGCGATTGAGGACGGTGAAGAGAACGTCCACTAGGTTGACGACCTGGGTGATTTTGCCCTGATTTTGCTGCTGCGGCGCGGGTTCTTGCGGAGACGGGGGCTGCGGTGGGGGATCTTGCGGCTTGGCAGCGGAGCTATCCGGGGATTGCTGCTGCGCGCGCGCGCCCGCCCCGACAGGCAAGCCTGCCCCTACAGGCAAGGTCACGGCGGCGAAAAACGAGCCGGCGATCAGCAATAAAGAAATGGTAGCCCGACGCATGTGACTCGATTATAGGTAGGGCGCAAGGGCAGCGTCAATTCGCGATGGAGACTCGCCGGATGCATCGGCTAGCTGGTGGAGGAATTCGCGTAGGTCTCGCGGAAGCGGAGCTTGCAGTTCGATCCACTCGCCAGTGCGCGGTTGTGCGAAGCCAAGCTTCGCGGCGTGCAAGAAATTGCGGCCCAGCGGTGGAAGCGCGCGCTTGCTAACTTGCAGTTGGGGCGCAGCACCGTAGAGCGTGTCGCCCACGACTGGATGCCGTAGGGCAGAGAAATGCACGCGAATCTGATGCGTACGTCCGGTGTGAAGCTGAACTTCGACGAGGGTTGCGTTGTCGAGGCGAGCTAGTGTGCGCCAATCGGTGCGGGCCTCGCGGGCGTTGCTCAGCACGATGCTGCGGCGCGCCGTCATGCGCGTGCGGTTTTTCGGGTCACGGGTTATAGCCAGCTCGATACGACCGCTGGCTTCCTTGAAATGACCTTCGAGTATCGCGAGGTAGGTCTTCTTCACT
>Ga0137409_10006566_pt1 | contig 12069 bp, 9 predicted proteins | sample CZODoug1_16funga_FD_122059 | JGI IMG/M metagenome (GOLD analysis project Ga0137409, IMG submission 122059) | Vadose zone soil fungal communities from Angelo Coast Range Reserve, California, USA - CZODoug1_16fungal (Hybrid Assembly) | ecosystem: Environmental > Terrestrial > Soil > Vadose zone... | reverse complement strand
GGGCGATCTGAAGCCGCGCCAGAAACTGACCGCGGAGATCGTTTCCAGCGATGGCACGCTGCAACGCATCTCGCTGCTGTGCCGCATCGATACGCTGGACGAGCTGGAGTACTACCGGAACGGCGGCATCCTGCACTATGTGCTGCGCAAGCTGGCTGCGTGACGCCGGATGTGATGGCCCCTCACTGCGAAGTGAGTGGCAGCTAGGGGGGAGGCGGCCTATGAAAGGCCGCCTCCTTACGTTGGGGCCTATGGGACCAAGTCAAACCGATCAAGTGAAACCAGGGCGTGATACGGAAGATCGGGTGCCGGTTTTCCGAAAAGATCATGCTCAACCGGTAATCCGAGCATGATCCGGAAAAGTGGGTACCGGTTTTCCGCAAAAGATCATGCTCAACCGGAAACGAGAGCCCGACGACGCTTCGTTCGAGAGTCGTCGCGTTTGAGGTGAAAGAAGCGTTAACGATCGCGGGTGTAGTTTGCAATCATGACAGCGATGATGGCCTATAATTGTATTTCGCGATGGTCGGGTGCGCTTGGCGTTTGCGCGATTGTCGCCGTCATTCGTCCGGCCCATGCCGACCCGCGCGCGGTCGTCGAATTGTTCACCTCGCAGGGATGCTCGTCCTGCCCGCCCGGCTCCAGGAAGAACGACCAGGGCCCGTGTTTGCCCGCATAGCGGGAGATGCCCCGGAGCAGGCCGCGCCCGTAGGACGACGACGTCTCGATGAGAAGGGCGACCTTGAACGGGCGGGCCATGTCGTAATTCTATAGCCCGGCTATGGATTTGGGTAGCCCGCCCCACAGCAGAAACGGGAGAGGCGGACACCTGGGGATGTTCGGGTGAGGCTCTCCGCCTCAGCCCCTCGCCCGTTCTTACCCCCTTTCGGACTCAGGTGGGATAGACCCAGGGGCCGCGGTAGGGGCGCTGCAGCAAGGCGCTGGCTTCCGGGTCGCCGACGATCTCCTCCTTCGCGCCGTCCCAGGCGATGCTGCGGCCGACGCGCATCGAGAGCATGCCGAGCATCGGGAGGACGGAGGAGCGGTGGGCGCGCTCGATCGACGCGATGGGCGCGCGGCTGCCGTCGAGCGACCCGAGAAAGTCCGCCCAGAGCAGCTTGAGGTTGTGGCCGTCGGGCTCCTGGAGCTGCGCGTCCTCGTGGATCGTCTTCTCCTTCGCGTTCGCGGGGTGGAAGGTCCAGCCGTCGCGCCAGCCGATGTGCAGCGTGCCCTTGGTGCCGTAGAAGTACGCGCCGATCTGGTGCTTCTCCGCCTGGTTGTCGCCGAACTGGCGGTGCTCCCACGTGCAGGTGAATGATTCGAAGTCGTAGACCGCAATCTGGTGGTCGGGCGCGTCCGTCGTCTGCTCCTTGTCCGTCAGCACCGGCGCGCCCTTGATCTGCCGGCCGCCCGCGCTGTACACGCGCTTCGGCGCCTTTTCGTCCGTCCACATCAGGACCTGGTCCAGCCAGTGCACGCCCCAATCGCCGAGCTGGCCGTTGCCGAAGTCGAGGAACTGGCGCCAGCCGCCGGGATGGATCTTGCGGCAGAAGGGCCGCATTTTCGACGGGCCGCAGTACAGGTCCCAGTTCATCCCCTGCGGCGGCGGTCCGTTGGGCGTCGGCTTCTCCCCGGCCCCGCCGTAGTGCGCAAAGAGGCGGACCATCCCGACCGTGCCCACGCCGCCGTCCTTGAGGAACTTCTGCGCGCTGACATGGTGCGGCCCGATGCGGCGGTGCAGGCCGACCTGCACGACCTTGCCGCTGTCCTTCGCCGCCTTCAGCATCGCGCGGCTCTCGTTCACCGAGTGGCCGGTCGGCTTCTCGACGAACACGTGCGCGCCCGCTTTCACCGCGGCGATCGTGATCAGCGCGTGCCAGTGGTCCGGCGTCGCGATGATGACGATCTCGGGCTTCTCTGCATCGAGCAGCTCGCGGAAGTCGCCGTAGACTTTCGGCGTGTCGCCGTTGAGGTCCTTGACCTGGTCCGCCGCGACCTCGGCCGCGCCGGCGTCGACGTCGCAGAGGGCGACGACCTTCGACTGGCCGGCCTCGATGGCTTCCTTCAGGATGTTCTTGCCCCACCAGCCGGAGCCGATGAGGGCCGTGCGGTATTTGCGGTGGCTGCGCGCGCCGAGGATGAACGGGGCGGCGGCTCCCGCGGTGAGAAACTCCCGGCGGCTCAGGCTCATCGACCGTCTCCTCAGGGTGTTTTCCGGACGTCGACGCAGACGACCTGCCCCTCCGCGTTGCGGCTGAGGATGCGGCCGTTGGCGAGCACGGGCGCCGTCCAGCACTTCCCGCCCAGGATCTTCGCGCGCGCCACCGGCTTGAACGCCTCGGACGACGCGGGCGCGATCATCAGCTCGCCCTCGCCGCTGAGCACGATCAGCGATCCCGCGGCGGATGAGACGGCCCCCGAGCCCGCGAGCGGCTGGGACCACTTCTCGTTCCCGGTCGCGAGCTCCACGCACTTGAGCGCGGTCTTCTGGCCCGCGTCGCCGTCGACGCCATATAGGTAACCGCCGAGCAGCACCGGGGGATTCATCTGGCAGCGAAGGACGCGGTTCTGCCAGACGAGTTCCGGCTCGGCCTTGCCCGTGCGGTACAGCGCGGCCCCCTTGCCGTAGCCCGTGGAGAGGAACACGGAGGAGCCGTCGACGACCGGGTCGGCCGCGTTGACGCCATACTGCGTCATCCATTTCACGCGCCAGGCTTCCTTGCCGGTCCGGGAGTTCACCGCGAGAAAGGCCTTGCCGGAGCTGAAGAGAAGCAGGGGCTCTTCGCCCGGCAACGGCAGGGGGGTGGAATAGCCGCATTCCGCGGCGCCGGACTTCCAGACGGTCTTGCCCGTCGCTTTCTCCAGCGCGATCCCGGCCTCTCCTATATTGAGGTAGAGGAGGTCGCCCAGGACGGCGGGCGAGCCGCCGAAGCCCCAGGCCGGCACGGGAAGGCCGGATTCGGTCGCGATGTTTCGGGTCCAGGCAATCTTGCCGTTGGCCGCGTCGAAACAGAACAGGTCGCCCCACTTGCCGATCGTGTAGACGCGGTCGCCGTCGACCGTCGGCGTCGACGTGGGCCCGCCCTCGAAGAACTTGTCGCCGAGGTCGGCCGGATACGGGTGGTACCAGACGACGTGGCCCTTGTCGGCGTCGAGGCAGAAGACGGTGTCGGTGTCATGGGCATGGCCGATCGTATAGACGCGACCCCGAGCGACGGCGAAGGAGGAGAAACCGATGCCGACCTCGGCCTTCCAGAGGACGCGGGGTCCTTCGGCGGGCCAGGCGTCGAGCCATCCGGCTTCGGCGGAGATGCCGTTGCGGGCGGGGCCCCGCCACTGGGGCCAGTCGTCGGCGGAGGCGGGGAGGGCGGCGGCCGCGACGGCAAGCGCGGCGGCGATCCGGAGTCTCGAAGAGCGGCTCATGCAGTCCGGCTATGATACGCGCGAAAAGGGCCGCCCGCAATGTCGGAACGTCTGGCGGGGTCCGGGATCTTCCGGGTAAGATGCCGCCCGCGCCAAGGGGAGGAACCGCGATCATGCCCGCGCCGGCAGCCGACGTCGAACGCATCCGCGAGCGGATCGCCAGTTACCGGAACGGCGAAGATCCCGACCTGTCGGCGCTCTGCCGCGCGCTGTGGGAGACGCTGTACGCGCGCATTCCGTCGCTGACCGGCACGCGGGACAAGAACGCGCAGCACCGGGTGCTGGAAAAGCACCTGGTGGAGCTGGGGCTGCCCAAGAGCCCCGACCTTCAATACATCGCCGGTCCGGTGCTGTGGTACGCGCGCGAGCGGCGCGTGCTGCCGGCGCCGCTGCCGGAAGACCGCGCCCGCGAGTCGTGGGTCCTCGACCAGCACCTCTACGAGGAGGCGGGGAAGACGCTCGAGGAGGGCCGAACGGCCTTCGGCGACTGGATGACCAACGCGCTCCGGGACATCCTGGCGGAGCAGCAGTAACCCGCCGGCGGGTATAATGCCCCGGCATGAGCCCTGAACCGCCCCCGGCTCCTGTTTCCGCAGACCCCGGGCTGCTTCGCCCGATCCTCGACGAGGCGCTGCGGGGCGATCACGATTCCCTCCACGCGCTGGTGGAACTCCTGGCGACCGCTCACTACCGGCGCATCGTCGGGTTTCTCCGGAAGCATTCGTCGGCGCGGACCCAGACCATCGAGGTCGCCTTCCAGGACAGCATGGTCCACTTTCATGAGCTGGCCGAGGCGGGGGAGGTGGACATCCGCGGCGACGTCCTCAACTGGGTGATGTTCTTCTGCCTGCGCACGCTGAGGAATACGAAGAAGGCCCGGAAAACCCCCGCGCACGACCGCAACTGGAAACGGATGACGGCGGTCCTGGAAAACCTCGAGGCGCGGGACTTTTCCGGTCCGGCGACGATGGCCGTCCGGCACGAGGCCCAGGAGGAGCTCCGCCACGCGGTGGAGGAACTGCCCCCGCGCATGAAAGAGGTGCTCGACCTTCATCTGAAGGGAATGACCCCGGACGAGATCGCGGCAAAGCTGGGCATCGCCGTCAAGACCGTCTATGACATCCAGGAGAAGGCCAAGCTCCGCGTCCTGCTTGAATTGACGCCGCCGGGGACGGCACCGCTCCCGCGTCCGGCGGCTCCCCGGAAGGATGCCCGGGCCGCGGCGTTCATCAAGTCCGCCGTTTCCGCGCTGCCGCCCGCAATCCGTCGGGTGATCGAGGCGCTGCATTTCCGGAACGAGACCGAGGAAGCCTCGCGGTCCGCCCTCGGCCTCAGCGAGATGACGCTCCGGGAATTGAGGGACGAGGGATACCGGCTGCTCTCGAGGAAGCTGGGGATCGGCTTCCCGGAAGCGTTCAAGTCGCTGGGCTAGCCGGCGAGGCCAGGAGCGCGGCCGCGTCGACCAGGTCGGGCATCCCGAATCCCTCGTTGAAGGTCGCGATCACGTCCTTCAACGCCTGCCGGGCCGGGTCCCGCTGCCCGCGTTCCATCCCCAGCCGGGCGAGCGCCAGGGTGCTGCGGAGCTGCATCGACTTGCTTTGCTGCCGCCGGGCGACGTCGAGAGCCTTCAAATAGTCCTTTTCGGCCTGGGCCGCGTCATGCGACTCCGCCAGGGCCAGTTCGCCGCCGAGCAGATGCAATTCGGACTCGCGGAACCGATCGTCGTTCTTCTCCGAGTACCGGAACGCTTCGCCCAGCGCGATCCGCGCTTCCGGAACCTGGCCCGCGAGCAGCCGCGTCCTGGCGACGAGCAGGCAATAAAACGGAAGCGCCATTTCGGCGCCGCTCGCCCGATACTGGTCGATGCCCTCCAGCACGAGCGGCAGCGCCTCGGCCGGGCGGTTCCGGAGGATCAGGGCGCTCGCGCGAAAGATCTTCGAGGTCGCGCGGAGCAGCGCGAAGCCGTGTTCGTCGGCCAGCCGGCTCTCTTCCTCGGCCGCCGCCGCGGCCTCCGCGGGCATGCGGCAGTTGAAGTAGAACCAGGCCGCGTGATGATGGATGTACGCTTCGGTGTAAGGGTGCCCGATCCGCCGGGCCAGCTCCGTCGTCTCCCGTAGGACTTTCAGGGCCTCGTCGAGCCGTCCGAGATACCAGAGGCTCAACGCCAGGTAGCAGCGATGCGCGACGCCCGAATCCTGCCCCGTGATGTCGGCCCAGTGCCGGGTCCGGGCGCGATCGTCTAAGCGGGATAAGGCGTCGCTGAGGTGACCGTGGGCGCCGGAGAAGTCTCCCCGGGAGAACTTGGTCAGGGCGGGCATGAACAGCGCTTCCATCCGGATGCCGGGATCCCCGAGGCGCTCCGAAAACGCCATCGCCTCGTCGGACAGCGTCATGCAGAGCGGGTATTCCGCCCGCACGACGTGCCAGGCCCAGACTCCCCACAGCGTCGCGAAGTGCTGCACCGGGTGACCGATCCGCTCGCTCAACTCCCGCGCCCGGTTCATGACCGCCCCGGCGTCCGCGCTCGCGTAGCCGGAGACCGCCATGACGGACATGCCCAGGGGCTTCAGGAACTTCATCTCCAGGCCGTCCCGGTCCGTCGACTCGTCCAGCGTCGGGATCAGCGCCAGGCCCTTTCTCAGATGGCCGATCGCCTCCGCGTGGGCCCAGCGGCCCAGCGACTTCGACCCTGCCGCAAGCCAGGCGTCGATCGCCGCTTCCGTCAGGCCCGCCTCGGTGAGGTGATGCGCGAGCAATTCGGGCTGCGCCTCGACGACCTGGGGGAACTGCGCCTCCAGAACCTCCGCGATCCGGCGATGATACTGCTGCCGCTTGGGCTTGATCATCGACGCGTACGCCGCGTCCTGCAGCAGCGCATGCTTGAAAAGGTAGGTGCAGCGGGGAATCCGCCCCTTCGGATACAGGAGCTCCCCCGCGACCAGCTTCGACAGTCCGGCCTGGAGGGTCGCCTCCTCCTGGAGCGCGACCGCCGCCAGCAGCTCGTAGGAGAATTCGCGGCCCAGCACCGCGGCGACCTGCACGATCTCCCGCTCCCCGGTCATCGAATCGAGACGCGCCATGACCAGGTCCTGCAGCGTCCTCGGGATCTCGGAGCTCAGCTGGCCGGAGGCCGGCACCATCCGGGCATACTCCTCGACGAAAAGCGGGATGCCGCCGGTCCGGTCGTGCATCCGGGCCACCAGATCGTCCGACACCGGGGCCGCGCCGGCCTTTCCTCGCATCAGTTCTCCCACCTGCCGGCGCGTGAGTCGGTTGAGCGCCAGGCTGGTCTGATGGGAGAGCGCGGGCCAGGGCGTCTGGAACTCCGGACGGAAGGTAAGGAGCGTCAGGACCCGGTCGCGCAGTCCCTCGGCAAGAACCTGTCCCAGCAGCTCCAGGGTCGACGCATCCAGCCAGTGAAGGTCCTCGATGATGAACAGAAGAGGGCTGCGGGCGGCGCAGGCGCGGAGCCAGTCCCGGAGCGCGCGGAACGTCCCTTCGCGCTCCCGGGCCGGCGACAGGACGGGCGCCGTGAAGCGGTCGTCCAGCGGCAGCGAGAGCAGCGAGGCGAGAAACGGGACCACGTCGTCGCGGTCCAGCTGCAGCGTCTCGAGGTGGGCCCGCAGCAGCCCGAAGCGCTGGGCCGGCGACTGACCGCGCTCGAAAGACAGGAAGCGCTCGAAGAATTCCCGCGCCGGGTAGAGGTCGCTGTTCACGGATTGGGGCGAGCAGCGCCATTCCAGGATGAAGGGCTCGGAGGGGCCCTGACCCCGCACGTGCTGCATCATGGTATGCACCAGGCGGGACTTCCCGAGTCCGGCTTCCCCGATCAGAAGGACGACCTGGCCCATTCCCTCCAGCGCCTGCTCCCAGCGATCCTTGAGCAGGCTCAGTTCGTGGTCGCGCCCCGTCAGCGGTGACAGCCCCGCCGACACCCGCGCTTCAATGGGACTCAGGGCCGACTGCTCGTCGCCGATCGCGAAGATCTCGACCGGGGTGGCCATCCCCTTGATGCGGTGCCGCTCCAGGCTTTCGCAGAGGAAGTGCCGGCTGATGAGCGGATGAGTCGTCTCGCTGCACACCAGCGTTCCGATCGGCGCCCGCTCCTGGATTCGGACCGCGACATTGCGGGCCTCGCCCACGACCGAGACGGTTTCCTCTCCCGCCTGGACGATGGCCACGCCCGTGTGAAGGGCGACGCGGGGCTTCAGATCCGCCGGCGCGCCGCCCCTGCCGAGATCGAAGGTCCGGATCGCTTCCAGAAAGGAGAGTCCCGCCCTCGCGGCGCGCCGGGCCGCGTCCTCGTGTGCGACGGGATACCCGAAGCAGACCTGCAGGCCCTGGGGATTGCACTGGATCATCGTTCCCCCCGCCGGGAGGACCGCCTGCTCGGCGAGGGTCTGAAAGCGCTGGATGGCGTCGGCCTGCTCCTCGGAATCCAGGCGCTCGAGGAACTCCTCCGATTCGAAGGCCTCGAGCGTCGCGACCAGCATCGTCACCTGGCGCCGCTCCGCTTCGCGTGACCGGGACGTGGGTTTCGAGGTCGGGCGCTGCGGCGCCGTGCCCATGGAGCGGGACTTCGGCGTCGCCGGTTCCGGAGCACCGTCCACGACCCGCCGCAGGTCCTCGGCGAAGTCCGACGCGGTCATATAGCGGTCGTTCTGATGCTTCGCCATCGCCCGGAGGCAGATGCGCTCGACTTCCGGGGGGAGGTCGGGCACGAGCTGGCGCAGGGGCTGCGGCCCGTCGTCGGCCACCTGGCGGAGCAGCTCCGTCAGGTTCTCGGAGACGAACGGGAGCCGGCCGCAGAGCATTTCATAGAGGACGACCCCCAGGCTGTAGATGTCCGTGCGCCCGTCGATCCGGTGCGCTTCTCCGGCCACCTGCTCGGGGGACATGTAGGCCGGGGTCCCGACGACGATGCCCAGCTCGTCGCCGCCCGTCATTCCCTCGTCCAGGCTGATCCCGAAGTCGACGAGCACGGGTTTCGATCCGGCGGTGAGGAGGATGTTCCCCGGTTTGACGTCGCGGTGCACGGTCCGCTTCGAGTGCGCGTATCCCAAGGCGTCGGCCACGTCCGCGACGATCCGGACCGCCTCCGGCCAGGCCGGGCGGTTTTTCACCAGCCAGCCGGCCAGGTCGGGACCGTCCAGGAAATCGGAGACGATATAGATCCAGACGTCCTCGACTCCGACGTCGTGGACGCTGACGATCCCCGGATGCCGGAGCCGCGCCACCCGGCGGGCCTCCCCCATGAACGACTTCACCTGCTCGGGCTTGTCGGCGTCCATCGGGAAGGTCTTCACGGCGACGGGACGGTCCAGCTGGCTGTCGTGCGCAAGGTAGACGTTGCCGTACCCTCCCGAGCCCAGGTGCATCTTCACCTGGTAGCGGCCGAAGGACGTCGGAAGGGGGGGCTTTCCGGCATTCTCCTGCCCGGACGTCCCGAAGCCCCCGGTCGTCGGGCTTCCGGGGGTCTTCTGCTTCAGCTCCTCGTACAGGGAGTCCAAGGGGTCTTTGGGCGGAGGATCAGGACGAATGGAGTCATTCATGACGGCCTGACGGCGGGACAGGGGGGCTACTTCCCGGCACGGCGACGGCTCCTCCCCCGGTGGCTTCCACGACCCTATCGCCGTCCGGGAGCGGGGTCAACGGAAACCGTTTGAACCTTCCTTGAGCGAAAAATCCGATTCCGATCGGAATTCCCGGGACGGCAGGAGACTCCCTGACATGGAAATGAAGAATCGGAACGCCTTCGGACGACTGGCCGCCGCGCTCCTGGTGGCCGCCGGCATCCTGCTCGCCGTCGGGTGCACGACCGCGTCCTCCCGGACGCCGGAGGCCATGGAGATGTCCCCCGACGTCAGCCCCTCGAAGGGGGCGGTCGGGACGAAGGATCAGACCGCCCTGTCCCGGGGCGTGGAGGCGTACCTGAGGTCCACCCCGGGGGTCTCCGTCGTGGTGCTTCGCGGCGGAATCCGGGGGATCCGGATCCGCACCAGCACGGTCCTGGTCTACGAGCAGATCGGCGGCGCCCGGAGCACCTGGCTGGTGCTGGTCTATGATGCCCGGACCCGCTCCCTCCGGATGGCGGATCAGGAGACGGGAGCCCTCAACCCGCTGCTCGACCGGGTCACCTGCAACTCCGACGGTTCGGTCGAGCTGCGCTTCGGTCAGACCGCTCCGGCGGACAAGGCGTCGAACTGGATCCGGACGAGCTCGGACGTTCCCTGGTAGGAGGAAGGACCATGAACGAAATCGTGATGCTGCTCGCGCTGTGCCTGCCCGGACCCGCCGGGATCGAGACCCCCGAGGGCGCGTCCGCTCCCCGGACCCCTGTGGGCGCGATGCTCCGGATGACGGAGATCGCTCCCGACGCCGCCGAAGCCTCGGAGACGCTCCCCCGCTCCCTCGCGGAGCCGGTCGCGGTTCCCGCGTTCGAGGGGTTCGCCATCCTCCGGCCCTTCTCGCGGCCGGTGCCGGGAATGCCCGACGACGTTCCCTCCTATGCCGGCATGATCTTCGGAGACCGCGAAACGGTCCTTTTTGACCGGGTCGAGGAGCCGGTCAAGGGGAGGATCTGGATGGACAACGGCAGTGGGAGCGGGCTCCTGGAGACGTCGGGGCGCCTCCGCAACGACGGCACGGACTACCTGAACGTCACGGTGGGGATCAACATCGCGGTCCGGTAAGACCGCTCAGTTCCGCGTCAGCTCCGTCAGCTGCTTTGTGGCGATTCCGATCGGCCGGTCGAGCGGGACGCCGGCGCAGGCGAGAATCGTGCCGAGCAGATCGCCCTGGTTGCCCTTCGTGTCCGGCAGGAAGCGGCCCGTCTTGATCGTGCCGCCGCCGCGGCCGGCGAGGATGAAGGGCAGGTTCGCGCGGCTGTGCTTGTTGCCGTCCTCGAGCCCCGAGCCCCACATCATGATGCAGTTGTCCAGCAGCGTCCCCTCGCCCTCGCGCAGACCGTGCAGGCGCTTCACCATATGGGCGAACTGGGCGATGTTGAACGCGTTGATCTTCGCGACCTTGTCGACCATCTCCGCCTTGTTGTTGTGGTGGGTCTGCGAGTGGTGCTCGTCGGTGAATCCCAGCTCGGGATACGACACGCCGTTGGGCGTCGAGCCGATGTACGTCATCACCCGCGTGGTGTCGGTCTGGAAGGCCAGCACCGTGAGATCGCACATCACCTGCATATACTCGCTGCGCCTGGCGCCCTCGGGGATCGTGACCTCGATCGGCGCCGAATCCGTCGCGCTGCGTTTCGGACCCCCGGCGTCGAGACGGCGCTGCTCGAGGGCGGCGATGCGGCGCTCCAGCGAGCGGACGCTGTCCAGGTATTCGTCGAGCTTGTGCTGATCGGCGCGGCTCAGCTTGCCCCGGAGCTCCCGCGCGCCGCCGAGCACCAGGTCGAGCATGCCGCGGTCGAGGGCATCCGTGGCGCCGGCGCCGCCGGCCGCCGGGTTCGCGTCGCGGGTCTGGAAGAGCCGCTGGAGTACGCTGCGCGGATTCGTCTCGGCGGGAACGGGCTGCGTCGGGGATCGATAGCTGCAATGGGAGTAATAGGCCTCGTTGAGCCCTTCCTGGTTTTCCTTATGGGTCTGGGGCATCGTCGCCAGCTCCAGCGACGGCAGGGCGGTGAACGCGCCGATCGTGTTCGCGGCGATCTGATCGGCGGAGATCGCGATGTTGACGACGTTACGCTTGTCCGTGTCGGGCAGCGAGGCGGTGAGCCACGTCGACAATTCGAGCGCGTGCGGGGCGCCGTTTAGCGGAGCGATGGGGACGCCGCTGATGCCTTTCATCAGCAGGCACTGGTCGATCACCGGCCGCAGCGACTCCAGCAGGGGCGGAGGCGAGGAGAGGAACGCGGCGGGGTCGGAGGGCCAGAACTGCTCCATGATAACCCCGTGCGGCATGTACATGAAGCCGAGGCGCACGGGCGGCTTGACGGCGGCGGCCTGGGGCGCATCCGCCCAGCCCATGGTCTCCAGGAGCGGCAGCGCCAGCGCGGCGCCGGCTCCCCGCAGACAGGTGCGACGGTCGATCAGCAGGTCATTTCGCACGGGGCGCTCCTGAAGAATCGTTGAGACGGCGATGGGTGAACGGATAACTCGACACGATCGAGGTCACCAGGGTTTGCATGCGGTAGCCGTCCCTGGCGATCGCGGCGGAGAGCTGATCGACGACGATCTCGTCATAGCCCTCGAGCTGCCGGCATAAGGCGTACGCGAGCAGCCGGCCGGCCAGGTTGCGGCAGAAGTCGTCGGTGCGCGCGGCGATGATCCGCTTCAGCTCCTTCGGGGCGCCGAACCGCTGTCCGCCCGGGAGTTCTCCGGTGGCGTCGATGGCGCCCCCGCTGTCGTCCCGGTCCCGCCAGCGTCCGACGGCGTCGAAGTTCTCGAGGCCGAAGCCGATGGGATCGATTCCGCCGTGCCGGTAGAAGCGATGGTCCTCCACGGCGATGACGGCCTCGCGCAGGGCGGGCCCGACCTCGGGCAGGGGCACGTCGCGCCGGTGCTCGTCGAGCGAGAACCAGGGCTTGCCGTCGGCACCGTAGAAGACGGTGTTGCCGACCCCGCGGGTCAGGCGGTGGACGCTCCAGGCCTCCTTCGCCGTCCAGCCCAGCCCGATGGCGCCCCCGAC
>Ga0137409_10006565_pt1 | contig 12071 bp, 7 predicted proteins | sample CZODoug1_16funga_FD_122059 | JGI IMG/M metagenome (GOLD analysis project Ga0137409, IMG submission 122059) | Vadose zone soil fungal communities from Angelo Coast Range Reserve, California, USA - CZODoug1_16fungal (Hybrid Assembly) | ecosystem: Environmental > Terrestrial > Soil > Vadose zone... | reverse complement strand
GACCGATCCAGGATTCGGCATCGAGGAGGATCCAGTCGCCGGCCGGCTCGCGCGAAAAATTCACGGTGAGATCAGCGTTGAGAAAGGTCCATTCGCGAAAATCCAGCACCGCCGAGGTGCCGTTGCAGAAATCCGCTGCCGCCATCGCCCGCATCGCCTGCGAAACGGCTGCGCCTTCCACGATCGGCCGGTCGACGCGGTACCAGATCGCGCCGGGTCCCGGCACGCCGAAACGGCCGCGGGCGGCGCGCAGCGACATCCCGGTGACAAAAGGGCTTGAAGAGAAATCGACGCGCTCGATGCGCGATTGATCCGGCCCCGGCAGTTCGACCGGATCGATCACGGCCTCCGGCGGCAGTTCGTTGGCCTGCACCTTGATCTTCAGCACGGTCGCGCCGACCACGACGACGCCTTTCGCAAGAAGCCTGACGGCGCAGAGCTGGATCTTGCGCCCCTCGCGCAAGACCTCGCTCTCGATGGTCAGCGGCCCTACCGGCACGGGGCGCATCAGGTCGACGGTCACGCGCGCGACCCGCATCGGGACGGCTGCCGGAATCCGCTCTGCCGCCCACACCACCAGCGCCGCCGGCGGCGAGCCGTGCTGCATGCTCGGGTCCCAGGGCCCCGCGGCAAAGGGGCTGGTGACGACGTTGTTGCCGTCAACACGAAAGATGGCATCCATCGGGTGGGAGGTCCTGTCGATCAAAGGGAACCGCTTCTTGCCTGCTTCGGCGGAACGAGTCGAGGCCGGCGCAGTGACGGCGGATTTCTTTCCACTGCTCGGCGTCCAGCCGGCGTTGGGACGCAACTTCACCCAGGAAGAGGACGCGCCCAACGGTCTAAAGTCGGTCATTCTCGGACACGGCCTCTGGCAGAGCCGATTTGGCGGCGACGCGAACGTGCTGGGCCGGACGATCACATTGAACGAACAAAGTTACACCGTCGTGGGCATTCTTCCGGCAAGCTTTCAATATCCCGAACCGTTTCAACTTTGGATTCCGCTGGCGCTTAGTGAAACGAGTGCAGCCTTGGCGGGGTATGGTGAAGGCTCGGTGCTTCTGAAAGCCATTGCTCGATTGAAACCCGGCGTGACGCTTGAGCAGGCGCAAACCGAGTTGCAAACAATTGCGCAGCGCATTCAGCCGGGAGGACCGACCGCGACTCCGGGCGGCAATCCCCGGTCGCGCGGCGGGCGCGGCGAGGGCGGCGGGCGCGGCGATAGTGTCTTGACGTTGGTCGGCCTGCACGAGCAGGTCGTCGGCGATGTGAAGGGAGCGTTGCTCGTGTTGCTCGGCGCGGTCGCGCTGGTCCTGCTCATCGCCTGCGCGAACGTCGCCAACCTCCTGCTCGCGCGTGCGGCCGCGCGGCAACGGGAGATGGTCATCCGCGCCGCGCTCGGGGCCGGACGGCTGCGGATTGCCCGCCAGTTGCTTACGGAAAGCGTGCTGCTTTCCCTGGCCGGTGGCGGTTTGGGTTTGTTGGTGGCGTTCTGGGGCGTCCGGGCGCTTGGGCAATGGGGCGGCTCCAGCCTGCCGACGATGCACGGGATCGGAATTGATGTCTGGGTGCTGGCGTTCACGCTAGGCGTGTCGGTGATCACCGGATTAGCGTTCGGACTGGCGCCGGCGGTTCAAGCCTGGCGCACAGACGTCAACGCCGCGCTCAAAGAGGAGGGCCGCGGCGATATGGGCGGGCATCGCCACTGGCTCCGACACTTTCTAGTCGTGTCGGAAGTGGCGCTGGCGCTCGTGTTGCTCATCGGCGCCGGGTTGTTGATCAAGAGTTTTTCGCGGTTGCGCGACGTCAATCCCGGCTTCCGGACCGATGGCGTGTTGACGTTTCAAGTAACTCTGGCGAAGGGGGAATCCTCGCCCCGGAAAGTCAACTTCATTAAACAAATCGTCGAGCGGTTGAAGGCGCTGCCCGGTGTGCAGGCGGTCGCCGCCACGGATTCCCTGCCGCTCACCGATTTTTCGCGCATTGGCGTGGCAGAGATCGAGGGCCGGCCACCAATAGACTTGAGAAAGGCGAAGCCGGGAGAGGTGAAGCCGGTTTCCAGGCCGACGGTCACCCTCGATTACTTCAACGCGATGGGTATTCCGCTGAGGAACGGGCGGGCGTTCACTTTGCAGGATGCGCGCTCCCCGTCGGAATCGGTAATCGTCACCGAGGCGTTTGAGAAACATCACTTTCCCGGGCAAAGCGCGGTTGGCAAACGAATCCGCCTGAGGGCGCGTGGCGGCGAGGCGCACTGGCAGACGGTGGTGGGGGTCGTCAGCGATGTGCGGCAGAGTGGATTGGCGGGAGACATCCTGCCGGAGGTGTATAGCCCGGAGCTGGAAGACGTGGGAGGCGAACTGAGCTTCGTCATCCGCGCCACCGGCGAGCCGGCTAGTCTGATCTATGCCGTGCGACGAGTGGTGGCGGAGGTGGAACCGAACCAGGCGCTCCACAACGTGATGACGATGGAGCAACGGCTGGCGAACGCCACGACCTCGCGGCGACTGAACACGATCTTGCTGGGCAGCTTTGCGGGAGTGGCGCTGTTGCTCGCCGTCGTGGGCATCTACGGCGTGATGTCGTATGCGGTCACGCAACGCCGGCGCGAGATCGGTGTGCGGATGGCGCTGGGGGCGCAAAGGGGCGACGTGTCGCGTCTGGTTATTGGAGAAGGAATGAAGTTGGTGCTCAGCGGCGCCTTGCTTGGATTAGGCGGAGCGTTGGCATTGACGCGATTGTTAAAGACCTTGTTGTTCGGCGTGAGCGCAACCGATCCGCTGACGTTTATTGTCATCGCGGCGCTGCTGATCATGGTGGCGCTGCTGGCCTGCTGGATTCCGGCGCGGCGGGCGACCAAAGTAGACCCAATGGTCGCATTACGCCACGAGTAGGTGCGATCAGTTCCTCCGAAATGACTCTCGTAGTCAGGGATGGAGGGCTAAGACCGAAAGGTCCTTGATAACTTAAGCTTTGTGGACTTTTGAGTACGAACCAAAAGGTCGCACGTTCGAGTCGTGCCGGGCGCATCAACGGAATCAAAGACTTAAGGCCGCCACGATGGCGGCCTTAAGTCTTTAGGGACATCATTGGGGACATCAAGAAATCAGAGTTCTACAGCTTTTGAAAAAAACTCTGACCCTGGCAACCACCATTCTTCACATCCAGGTCGAGGGGCGAATCGGACTCTTCAATTTTTGGCGCCGAACGTTCCTTTTATCGTTCACGTCCGGGCGGATGAAACTTATGGACGTGAGCACGCTGAGGTCTTGCTGAACCAGTTACTCCCGGCGGCGCCGAATATTCCTGTTCAGGTTGCACATCTCTGGGGAGGTGAGGGCTTTTCGGTAGACGCCCTGGTCGCTTTCGCTAACGCCGTGTCGACGCACCATCAAGCGACCAGGAATCTGTACTTCGACGTTGCGGAGCTTGCGCTTGTGGTCGGCGGCCAGAGGGAAACGCTGCAAAGGATTGCTAAGCTAATCCGACAGATCGGAGTCGATTGTATCCTCTATGGGTCCGACGGCCCCCGTTTTCGGGAATTCGCCGCCAGCCGGGGCCTGGGCCGCGTTCCGCAAGGAGGCGCCTCTCACCGACGGAGAGTTTAGGACTATCGCGAACAACACCGCGCCGTATCTGCGCTGAAACTCGAAGGCGGCCCAACAGAACGATGCAGCCGACAATCGGCGCGCTCATTGTTTTCGCTAAAACAAACGGTAAGGCTTGCGCCGCTTGCGGCTGATCGTTAAGTCGTTAGGCGTCAAAACAGCTATAGGAGACTCGACAATGTCTACCGCCTCTACTCGCGCAAGTCGCCATGTGAAAGCAACTCGCGCAAACGTCTATCGCGCGCTTCTCGATGCAAGCACGGTTGCGACTTGGATTGCGCCGGATGGCATGACCAGCCACGTGCATAGATTCGAGGCCCGCGAAGGTGGCGCATTCCGTATCTCACTCACATACGACGAACAGACCGGGATCGGCAAGACAACCGCACACACTGACACGTATCACGGACGCTTCATCAAACTCATACCGAATGAGCGAGTGGTCGAGGTAATGGAGTTCGAGACGGTTGATGACTCGATGCGCGGTGAGATGACGGTCACGTTCACGCTCACCGACGCGGATGGAGGCACGGACGTGCTCGCTGTACACGACCATCTGCCGCCCGGTCTTTCACCCGCTGATAACCGTTGCAAAGCACAGGAGAACAAAATGAGTAAAGTGATTGCCAGACGATGGCAAGGTAAAGTAAGCGCGGAACGTGCTGAAGAATATGCACAATATCATTACGAAAATGGCATGCAACGAATTCAAAGCATCGCCGGTAATTTGGGGGTTGAAGTATTGCGGCGAACGATAGAAACCCTGGTCGAATTTACTACGATATCTTACTGGGAATCTCAGGATGCCATTCGGAGATTTGCCGGAGAAGATATAAATAAACCGCATCACCTACCGCGAGACGCCGAATATTTAATAGAATTGCCGCAGGAAATAGTTCATTACGAACTTGATTTTAGTGATTTGCAACGAGTCGCCCAATGCGACTGGAGAACATTGGAACAAGGTGACTAATGGCTCAATGGCTAACGAGCCGAATCATCCAACCTGGAGGTATCCCTTGAGAATAGCCACAATCATCATACGCAGTCTGATGGGCCTGCTGTTTCTATTTGCGTCGCTCACTTTTCTCTTCAAACTCATAACTCCTCCGCCCCTTACCGGCGCGATAAAGGTATTCAACGATGGCCTGGATGCTTCCGTCTACCTCATGCCTACGGTCAAGATTATCGAGTTGCTTTGCGGACTCGCCTTTGTCTCCGGACGATTCGTACCGTTAGCCACGATTCTGATCTCGCCGATCATCGTGAATATCGTCCTCGTTCACGCCTTCATGGCGCCGGAAGGCCTACCGGTGGCGATATTCCTGGTACTCGCGAACTCTTTCCTGGCTTACGTCCACCGCGAAGACTACAAGCCTCTGCTGAAAGCGTGAAACCGGGAGCATCAGATCTTTGACCACCTCCAGATGCAGCGCGTGCAGTTGCTGTTCGGCAGCCGGCGCTGTCACGCCCACCGCGCGAATCAGCCAGAGCCAGAAGCGAAAGCGCGTTGTGGGTTTCGCATCAGCCATCGGCTTATTCGTGACGAAGCGCCACTAACGGATCAACCCGAGCGGCACGGCGGGCGGGCAAATACCCTGCTATTGCCGCGACCACCAACAAGACCAGTGCCGCCAACCCAAGCGCCAGCGGGTCCTGCGCCTTCAGTCCAAAAAGCAAACTCTCCACCCAGCGCGTCAGCGCCAATGCCACGCCCAAACCTAGCCCAACGCCCAGCGCGACCCACAACAGTGTCTCGCGCAGCGCCAACCACACGACGCGGCTGGCGTTCGCGCCCAGCGCCATCCGAATACCGATCTCATTGGTTCGGCGCGCCACGTCGTAACTCATCACGCCGTACAGTCCGATCGAGGCCAGCAGCAACGCCAACAAACCGAAGAAGAGCGAGAGTGTGGCCACCAGCCGCTCCTGCAACAGCGACTGATCAACCTGCTCGTTGAGCGTCATCAGGTTGGTCACCAGAATGTCATTGCCAGCCGCGCGCAGTTCGTTGCGAACAGCGTTCATCAGGTCGGTTGCCCGACCATTCGCGCGCGCGCCCAAAGTCAGCCGCCCCAACTGGTCGAGCGATTGCGGCATGGGCAAATAAACCAGCCGTGTGTCCGGCTCACGCAGGCTGCTGTAGCGCGAGTCTTTGACGACGCCGATCACTTGGTAGGACAAGGGGGCGGCTGTTTGCCCGCGCTTGAAACTGAGTTGCCCGCCGATGGGGTTGCGGTCACCGAAATAGAAACGCGCCGCCGTTTCGTTGAGCAAGGCTACTTTGGGCGCCGCTTCATTGTCGCCTTCAGTAAAGAGACGGCCTTGCAGCAGCCCGATCCCGAACGTTTGGAAAAAGCCGGGCGAGACTTGATTCAAGCGGATGTCTTGATCGCGCTCGACGCTCGGCGTGAACCCGGACACCTCGACCCGCACGCCACGGTCATTGCCGTCGAGGGGGCTGAGCGTTGAGAAGCTGGCTGAGCGCATCCCCGGCAGCTTCTCGACGCGCGCTAGAAGCTCTTTCCACAGGTTGGCGAGTTGCGCGCCCTGATAAATCGTCACCGATGGGTTGACGCGCATCGTTACTACGCCGTCGCGCTGAAACCCGGCATCAATGTTTTTGAGATTGCGCAGCGTTTGCACAAACAACCCCGCCCCAACCAGCAGCAGCAAAGATAAGGCTACTTGCGCGATGACTAGCGCTTTGCCGAAACGCGAGCGCGAACGAGTGCTCGCGCCGGCGCCGTCTTTGAGTGCGGGCGCGGGGTTAATGCCGGTCGCTTGCAAGGCTGGGGCAAGTCCGAAGATCAAGCCTGTGAGCAGCGAGACTCCGGCAGTGAAGAGCAATACGCGATGATCGAAAGTCAGCTTGACGAAGAGCCGGTTACTGCCGGTGGCAAAGAAACCGACTAGAAAAGCGCCGCCCCAGCGGGCGAACAACAATCCCAACATTCCACCCAAGCCGACCAGCAGCAGGCTCTCGGCCAGCATCTGGCGCGCCAGCCGCTGGCGTCCCGCGCCCAACGCCGAGCGAACGGCGAACTCCTTGCGGCGCGCCGCCGCCCGCGCCAACAGCAGGTTGGCAACATTGGCGCAGGCGATCAGCAGGACGAGTGCGGCAATAGCCATCAATGTTGCGAGCGGTCGAGAGAACTGCCGCCGCAACGTGTCCAATCCTTTGCTCGCCAGCGCGAGTTCGATGCGAGCGAAAGCATCGCGCCGCATTTCAGCCGACACCGAAGTCTCGTCCATGAAAGGTTGGAAGATTGCATTGAGTTCCGCTTGCGCCTTGGCGACTGAAGCATCGGGCTTGAGACGGCCCACAGCCTGGAACCACCAGGACTCTTTGTCCGCTATCATCGAAGCCCCCACAAACATCATCGGGAGCGAGATGTCAATTTCAGTACCGGGGAACAAACCATAAAATTCGGGCGGCGTCACACCAACGATGGTCACGGGATCGTTGCCGACCTGCACAACCTTACCGATGACTTCCGGGCTGCGTCCGAAGCGGCTCGTCCAATAGTTATGGCTGATGACCGCGACCAATCCATCCGGCCCGCCCCGCTGCGGCGCTGTATCGTCCGCCGGGCTGAGCGCGCGTCCCAGCACTGGACTGACGCCGAGCAGCGAAAAATAATTTCCCGACACAAACTGCCCCATCACCTCTTCGCGTTGGCCGTCAATCCTGATTCTCAAATCACGCCGGGTGAATGCCGCCAAACCGGTGAAGGACTGATTCTGATCCCGAAACCGCTCGAAACACGGGTAAGGCGGCGCGCCACCACCGAGCCGGTGCGGGCCGACGTTTTGAATGAAGTAGAGTTGTTCAGGCCGCTCAACCGGCAACATCTTCAGCAACACCGCATCCATCAAACTGAAGATCGCGGTGTTGGCGCCGATGCCGAGCGCCAGTGACAGCACAGCGACCAGCGTGAAGCCTTTATGCTTGAGCAGCATTCGCACGCCAAAACGCAAGTCTTGAAACATTTCATCCTCCCATCGTTTCGGTTGCAGCCAGAGCGCATCAGCGAACGCCCCCGCGCTGTGCCACAACAAAGCCAGTTTGTTGCGCCCATTCAGATTGTCCCATTCGGCAAGCTGCTGCTCGCGCCATTGCAACTCCGCTTCCCACTCCTGTCGCCAATCGGCGCGCAAGTGGCGTGGGACGATCAGGCCGATAAAGCGGATCAGCCAGAGCCAGAAGCGAAAGCGCGTTGTGCGTGTTGTTTCCGTCATCGGTTTCACTCGTAACGAAGTGCGACCAGCGGGTCTACCTTAGTCGCTCGTCGCGCGGGCACGAAGCAGGCCAGCAAGGCCACCAGCACGAGCAGCAGCGCAATCGCTGCAAACGTCACGGGATCAGTCGCGCTCACGCCGAAGAGCAGATTCTTGATCGTGCGAGTCAACGCCAATGACGCGACCAGGCCGAGCGCTACACCAATCAACGCCAGCATCATTCCCTGCCCGATCACCAGTTTCAGCACATCGCGCGCCTGCGCGCCGAGCGCCATCCGCACACCGATTTCACGCATGCTCTGCGCGATGGTGTACGACATCAAGCCGTAAATCCCCAGACAGGCCAGCCCGAGCGCGACGACGGCGAAGACCGTCAGCAACAGCATCGAGAAACGCCGAGGTGCGACCGATTGCGCCACCGTCTGTTCCATAGTGCCCACATTGAAGACCGCCTGATCTTTATTCAAGGCCGCGATCTGAGCGCGCACCGCTGAGACCAGGCTCAATGGTTCGACCTCGGTGCGCACCAGCACGTTTATGCGCCGGACATTGTTGGGCAGCCCTTCCAGGGAAATCTGGTTGAAGTTGGTGTAGAACTGGGCGGCGGCTGGCGCTTGACGATCCAGGCTGTCCTGTTCGACGTGCCGGACGACGCCCACAATCTCCAAGCCCGGCGAGTCGCGCGACATCCTCAACCGCTTGCCCAGCGGGTCTTCGTTGGGAAAGGCAAAGCGGGCGAGCACGTCATTTATGATCACTACACGTGAGCTGTCGCGCGTGTCCTGTGCGTTAAAGACACGACCTTTGAGCAATTCGATGCCTAGCGTCTGGAAGTAATCGGGACTCACGGTATAGCGAACGGTAGGCGGTCTATTCTCCAGGTCTGGTCGGCCTTCAATGAAGAAGGTCGGGCGGTTTGCTACCCCAAGCGGGAGCCCGTTTGACACCGCAACCGATTTGACACCGGGCAGGTTGCGGACGTTTTGCTGCAACTGCTCGAAGAAGTTCGCGATTTGTCGCCCGTTCGGGTTGTTGACCGAGACCTGCATCATGAGCAGGTTCTGCGGCTTGAAGCCCGGATCAACCGCTAGCACGCGCCGAAAGCTTTGCATGAGCAAACCCGCGCCCACCAGCAGCGTCAGCGTCAACGCGACTTCGCTTACGACTAACACGCTGCGCAACCACTGGCGTCGCCCAGACGATCCCCGCTCCCCTTCCTTCAAGCTTTCGGCCAGATTCGGGCGCGAAGCCTGCAAGGCTGGCGCTAAGCCGAAGAGCAAACCGGTCAGGAGGGAGACAGCGAGGGTGAAGACCAACACCCGCGCATCAACAGTGGCTTCCTGCAAGCGCGGGATGCCGGCTGGCAATTGGGAGGCGATGAAACTTGTGCCCCAGTAGGCAAGCAGAGTTCCCAGGGCAGCGCCCAACGCCGCCAGCAGGATGCTCTCCGTCAGCAGTTGCCGAATGATGGTGGCGCGGCTGGCTCCCAATGCCACGCGCACGGCCATCTCTTTTTGCCGCGCCGAGGCGCGCACGAGCAGCAGATTGGCGACATTGGCACAGGCGATCAATAACACCAGTCCGACGGCGCCCAGCAAGATCAACAGCGGTTGGCGGACGTTGCCGACAAAGGTTTCGTGCAGCGGCGCAATCATCACGCGCCGCCCTTTGTTGCTTTCGGGATACTGTTGTTCCAGCCGCGCGGCGATCAGATTCAACTCCGTCCCCGCTTGCTGCACGGACACGCCTGGCTTCAAACGCGCGACAACGGGGCGAACTCCCGGATCTGCGCCGCGCGCCCGGAATCGTTCCGCCTGAAGACCGATGGGTACCGTCACGTCGGCTTCCAGCCCGTACTGGAAATTCTCTGGTGTAACGCCGACGACAGTGTAGCTCTGGTTGTTGAGTGTGAGCTGTTGCCCGATGATGCTGGGATCAGCGGCGAACCTGCGCTGCCAGAATTCGTAACTCAGCATCACTGCCGGAGTCGCGCCCAAACGATCTTCTTCCGGGAGAAAGTCACGCCCCACGAGCGGCTTGATACCCAAAGTAGAGAGAAACTCCGCCGAGACGAGCCGCCCTTGCAAGCGCTCCGGTTCGCCCGCGCCAGTGAGGTTGAAACTCTCGTTCCCACGCGCCGCCGAGATTGCCTCAAAGACCGTATTCTGGGCGCGCCAATCAGCAAAGTTGGGATAGGACACCGAACCGCCTGAGACAAACTCCCCCAGGATCACCAGGCGCTCCGGCGCTTGGTACGGGAACGGGCGCAGCAGCGCCGCATCGACAATGCTGAAGATCGCCGTGTTCGCGCCGATGCCCAGCGCCAACGTGAGTATAGCGATAAACGTAAAGCCCGGATGCTTGAGCAGCATTCGCACGCCAAAGCGTAAGTCTTGAAACATCTCATCCTCCCATCGCTTCGGTTGCAACCACAGCGCATCCACAAATGCCCCCGCGCTGTGCCACAACAGAGCCAGTTTGTTTCGTCCATTCATCTTGTCCCACTCGGCAAGCTGCTGTTCGCGCCACTGCAACTCGGCTTCCCACTCCTGCCTCCAATCGGCGCGTAAGCGGCGCGGCACAATCAGGCCGATGAAGCGCAACAGCCACAGCCATGGGCTTCGGATCACTCTGGGCATGGCGTTACCCTTCTTCGCCCGCAGGCTTGAGATCGCCTGCGGCGGACGGCGTCAGTTGTTCCAGCAACCGGAAACGGCCGCGCGCTTCGGCCAGCGCTTCGCGGCCCGCTTTCGTCACTTCGTAATACTTGCGCGCCGGACGCTGTTCGGCCTGCGCGATGCTTTGTTTTTCCCATTTGGACTTGATCAGCGTCGCATCCTCCAAACGCCGCAACGCCGGATAGATGGTGCCGCTCGCCAGCCCCGTGATCTGCATCACTTCAAAGCCATAGCGGTAGTCGTTCTCAATCGCCTGTAAAATCAGCGCCATCGTGTAGGAAAGATACTTGTGTCTCATGATTCGCTCCTCGATCCGGGTGACGTCTCTTTGCTAGATGTCTACTTGTATAACTATCTACATAGGGTGTCAAGAGAGATGGAATCCCGCTTTCAGAAGAACCAGCGGAGGCAAAAGCGCAAATGAAGCAGGCGTTCATCGAGGCTGGTCCGAATGGTCGAATCAGCTTCGCCGAGTTCTTATTGAGGTAGGGTGTTGAAAGGAATCGTCTACAGCTTGACACTCCCACCGCTGGAAGCGGCGGGATTCTTGCTTCACTGCGAATCGCCTGCCGTAGCAGGTCTTACACTCGCTCCACAAGCGTTTAACGTCTCGGTATGCCCTACCGCGACGAGTATTCTAATTCCTTCGTCTCTGACGTTTTGGGCCGCATTATGATCTCGGTCATGGCCAACTCCACAAGCGGGACAAGTCCAATAACGATCTGAAAGCGAAAGCTCTTGATTGCGATGACCGCAGTTGGAACACAATTGGGAAGACGGAAACCAGCGGCCAATGAAAACGAAGTTTCGATTCCGCCATCTGGCTTTGTATTCGATCTGCCGGAACGTCTCACGGTGCGCGGCGTCGCTGACCGACTTGGCAAGCTTGGTTCTCGACATGCCTTTGAGATTCAGCGTTTCGCACGCAATCGTGCTTTTGTCTTTGACGACCGAAATGGAAAACTTATGAGCGAAGTCGGCGCGACGGTTGGCGACCTTCTCGTATTCACGAGCCAGCGCGCGGCGCGCTTTGGCCCGATTCGCGCTACCCTTCCGCTTGCGGGAAAGTTCCCGCTGGGCGCGTTTGATCTTGCGTTCGGCTTTTCTGAAAAATCGCGGGTTTTCGACAATGCCGCCATCGGAGTCGGTGGCAAAACGATCAAAGCCCACGTCAATGCCAACCGCCGTTTCAGTTTCAATCGAGGGCTTTGGCAGATCGGGAAGATAGAACTCGGCGACCAACGAGACATACCATTTGCCGGTCGCATCGCGCTTGAATTTCGCGCTCTTCAGCGGCAAGTCAACCGCCTGAGATTGTCTAATCTTGACCCATCCGATTTTAGGAATATAGACGCGGCCATTTTCGAGTTTGACCCGCTGAGGGATGCGGAACGATTGTTGAGCGCTGTGTTTCTTCTTGAATTTAGGGAAACGCGCCCTCTTTTGAAAGAAGTTGTCAAACGCCCTCTTGCAATCGGCGATGGCTTGTTGCGACAACTGCGAATCAATTTCTTTCAACCACTCGAAACCAGGCTTGTTCTTAAGT
>Ga0137409_10006564_pt1 | contig 12072 bp, 11 predicted proteins | sample CZODoug1_16funga_FD_122059 | JGI IMG/M metagenome (GOLD analysis project Ga0137409, IMG submission 122059) | Vadose zone soil fungal communities from Angelo Coast Range Reserve, California, USA - CZODoug1_16fungal (Hybrid Assembly) | ecosystem: Environmental > Terrestrial > Soil > Vadose zone... | reverse complement strand
GCTATCGATAGTTCGTAACCCCCTCACCCCACCCCTCTCCCCTGCGGGGAGAGGGAGCCGGCCGTGCTCGCGGCATGCCCGTGCCTCCATTCGACCGAAACTCGCACTAGTCGATTGCGGCGTAGATATCGCCCGAATTAGCCTCGACCGGCAGCTCTTTGAGCCAGCGCGCAATCTCATCGACGGTCTGCCAGCGTTCCTCGACAAAGCTCTGGCTTTCGCCGAGCGCAGCCTTGTAGCGCCGAAACCCGAGCGCCGTGCAGCGGATGAGGCAACCCAAGGCCACATCGCGCTGGATGGTGGTAAACTCGAATGACAGCGCCTTGACCGGGCGCGAGAGACCCGCGAGCGCTTCCGCCTCGAAGCCCTCGACGTCGATTTTGATGAAGGCCGGCCGGCCATGCCGCTCGATCAAGACGTCAAGCGTGGTCAAAGGCACCTCGATCGTTTCGGTCCAGGCCTGATTTTGCCAGCCAGGCGCACCATCGGCCGCGCGCACGAAGGCCTCGGAGGCGGTAGAGATCGTCGGATTGTCGATATTGAGCTTGAGCGCGACCGAGCCAATCTCGCGCCCGATCGCGGATGGCTCGATGATGACGTTGCGGTTGAGCCCATAGAGCAGTTTGAGTGTGGTCACGAGCGGCGGCTGCGGCTCGACCGCGACGACGCGCGCGCCGAGCCTTCGGAAAGAGCCGACGCGGTCCCCCACGTGAGCACCGACGTCGAATACGAGGTCGCCTGCGCGCACGAACTGGCCATAGAGGCGATCCATGGCGGCGCGTTGGGATCGATTTCCGTAGTAGATGCCCAGCGACCGCAGCACGCCACGCCAAGTTCGCCAACGAGTACGCCAATGAGTGCGCCAATCAATGCGCCAATCAGTGCGCCCCTTGGCGCGCCAGCTCACGGCTCACGCTTTCCGGCGGCGTGCCGCCGCTTCGATGGCAGGTAGTGCAAGCGCGGTGAGCTCAGCTGGCGGCGCGGCTTCCTCGGGTAACTGGCAAAGCCCGATGCGAACCATCACCGGGCCGGCCGCGGGCATCGTGGTTGCGATCGCAAGCGGAATCGACAGCGCAAGCCCGCCGGCGATGAACAGCGCATAGGGGATCGCCGCCGGCACGGTCGCGCCAAGCACCAGCAGCACTGCCCAGCCCAGCACGGTCTGTGGCCACAGCGCACGCGCCGCGATCGCCCACGGCACCCGGTGATCATCGCGCGCCTGCGCGGTCCAGCCGACCCTGCGGCCGGTGAGGAGCCTGATCAAGAACATGGTGTGGCCAAACCACATGATCGGCAGCAGCGCCAACGTAAAGATTGTCTCGACCGTGACGCTGGCGAGAAATCGCAATCCGCCGCCGAAGGATCGCCGCAGCGACGGCCGTGCCAGCACGTCGATGATGGTCGCGATCTTAGGCGCAAACCACATCACCAGCACCAGCACGAATACCGCGATGCCGGCGTCCGTCCGCATGAAAGCATCGGGCGAGCCGGTGAGCGCGAGCGCTGCCGTGCCAAGCACTAGCAGCCCCATCCAGGCGGGCGAGCCGAGAAACATCAGGATCGCGAAGATGAGCTGATAGCGGCTGACCAGCTTGAGCCCTGGGATCAGCAGGAAATGCCAGTACTGCATGTTGCCCTGGCACCAGCGCAGATCGCGGCGGATGAATTCGATCAACGTCGGCGGGTTCTGCTCGAAGCTTTCGCCTTCGTCGGTGAGCACGCGCACCGCAAAGCCGGCGCGCCGCATCAGCACGGCCTCGACCTGGTCATGGCTGAGGATATGGCCGCCGACCAGCGCTCGCTCCGGCAATTTCGGCAGCTCACAGTGCGCCATGAATGGCGCGAGCCGGATGATGGCGTTGTGGCCCCAATAGGGGCCGCAGTCGGCCTGCCACCAGGCGCTGCCGATGGTGTAGGAGCGCATGCCAAGCCGCATGCCGAACTGGAACAGCCGCGCGAAAGCGCTCGCCGAGGGCATGCCGATGACGAGGCTTTGCAGGATGCCGAGCTGCGGCTCGGCTTGCATGACGCGCACCAGCCGCAGCACTGCCGGCGCCGTCATGACGCTGTCGGCATCGAGCACGAGCGCGAAATCGTGGTGCTTGCCCCAACGGTCGCAGAAGTCGCGGATGTTGCCGGCCTTGAATCCCAGATTGATCTCGCGCCGCCGATAGGTGATGCGCAGCCGCTCGCGCCAGGTCTCCGCCATCGCGGCGAACAGCCGTTCTTCGGCCTGCGCGATCGACGGATTGTCAGTATCGCTGAGAATATAGAGGTGAAAGTGCGAGGCGGCCTCGCTCGCTGCCAAACCCTGCAACAGTGGCATCAAAAAGGCAGCCGGCCGCTCCGGCGGCTCATTGCGGATGCAGATCAGGACGGCGGTCGAGGCCGTGATCGGCTCCCGGCCGGTGATGCGCGCGGCGGTCGGCGTAACGGTTGCTACCGGGTCGCGCGCGAGCCGCATGATCAGGAAACCAATGGTGGCGTTCCAGAAGCCGATCACCATCCAGGGCAGCGTCACTGCGAACAGAACCACGAGGATGAAATCAGCAAAGCCGAAGCCGCCGGCCGACAGCGCCACTGCCAGTAACCCGATCATCGCCGCCATCGTGAGCCCGACCAGGGTCAGGAACAGGATACGGCGTAGCGTCAGCGCCACCGGCGCTGCCGCAAGCACGGCTTGCTCAAGGGATTGCTCGGACATGGAGGGCTGTGCTTTGCGTCAGGCCAGGATGATATAGCGTCAGGGGGCTTGGGTCATCCCGCGTCCATCCGTTGTGAACATGGCGAAAGATCGGTCAATGGCGAAAGCCCTCTGGTATGTCGGCGGCGGCCGGGCGGAGCTACGCGAGGAGGCTGCGGCGGCGCCCGGTTCCGGCGAGGTGAGGGTGCGTGCGCTTTATGGCGGGATCAGCCGCGGCACCGAGCGGCTGGTGGCGTTTGGGCGGGTGCCGGCGAGCGAATACGAGCGCATGCGGGCTCCCTTGATGGCCGGCGCCTTTCCGTTTCCGGTCAAATACGGCTATGCGACCGTCGGCCGCGTCGAAGCTGGTGCCACGCCCGGCCAGCTCGTGTTCGCGCTTCATCCCCACCAGGATGAATTCACCATACCGGCGACCATGGCGGTGCCGGTGCCCGCTGCAGTCCCGCCCGCGCGCGCGGTGCTCGCCGCCAATATGGAGACCGCGCTCAACGCGCTCTGGGACGGCGCGCCCGGTCCGGCCGACCGCATTGCGGTCGTCGGCGGCGGCATTGTGGGACTGCTGATCGCGCGGCTATGCGCGCGCATGCCAGGCGTCGAGGTTACGCTCGTTGACATCGCGCCTGAGCGCGCTGCGCTTGCGCGCGCGCTCAGTGCGGGCTTCGCCACGCCGGACGAGGCACCGCGTGACTGCGACCTTGTGTTTCACGCCAGCGCCTCCGCCAAAGGTTTGGCCACCGCGCTCGGTCTCGCAGGCGAGGAGGCAACAATCGTGGAGCTGAGCTGGTATGGCGCCGGCCAAGTTGCGGCTCCGCTCGGTGAGGCCTTTCACAGCCGCAGGCTGCGTCTCGTTGCGAGCCAGGTCGGCAAGATCGCGCCCTCGCATCGCACGCGCTGGACGCACGGTCGCAGGCTTGCCGCTGCGCTCGCGCTGCTCGACGATCCGGCGCTCGACGTGCTTCTTGCTCCTGCGATCGATTTCGGCGAGCTGCCGGCGCGGCTTGCCGATCTGCTGGCGTCCAATGGCGACGCGCGCTGCCCGCTGATCCTTTATCCTGCAGCCCGCTAAGAATCCGGAGGCTTACCTTGTTCGCTGTCGAAGTATCCGACCACATCATGATTGCGCATTCGTTCCGCGGCGCGGTGTTTGGCCCGGCGCAGGAGCTCCATGGCGCGACCTTTGTGGTGCGCGCCGCCTTCATCGCGGAGCAGCTCGATCCGAACGGCATCGTGGTCGATATCGGACTTGCAACTGACGTGCTCAAGGCGACGCTGAAGCCGCTCAACTACAAGAACCTCGATGCGCTGCCGCAGTTCAAAGGCGTCAACACCACGACCGAGTTCCTCACCAAATACGTCTTCGATCAGCTTGCCGATGCAGCGCGGGCGGCCAAGCTCGGGCGCGACGGCCGTGAGCTCAAAGCGATTCGCATCACGATTGCGGAATCGCCGACGGCGCTTGCCTGGTATGAGGCGCCGTTGTGGTGAAGGCGGTGGCGTTTGCGGTGCCTGGTGATCTCAATACGCCGACCGGCGGCTATACCTATGACCGCCGCATCGTCGGTGAGCTCGAGGCTCTGGGCTGGCAGGTCGAGGTGCTCGACATCGGCGACGGTTTTCCGCGCCCGACGCCGGAGTTGCGAACCATCGCCGGTGCACAGCTCATGGGTTTGCCAATCGGCCAGCCACTCGTGATCGACGGCCTTGCCTATGGAGCCATGCCGGAAGAGGCTCAGTCGCTGCGAGAGCGCTATCTCTTGGTTGCGCTTGTGCATCATCCGCTCGCGCTCGAGACTGGCCTGGGCGACGCAGAGGCCGCAGCGCTGCGCAAGAGCGAGCGCGCGGCGCTCGCCTGCGCCCGCCACGTTATCGCAACGAGTGCCTCGACGGCACGTCTTCTGATCGCCGACTATGGCGTTCCGGCTGAGCGACTGACGGTGGTGAAGCCCGGTACTGATCGCGCCACAGCGCATGAGTCTCGTCGCTCGGATCAAGGGCTGATGTTGCTTGCGGTCGGCGCCATCGTGCCGCGCAAGGGCTATGACGTGCTGGTCGAGGCGCTGGCGCGGCTCAAGGACCATAACTGGCGGCTTGTGATTGTCGGCGACAATACGCGCAGCCCCGAGACTGCGGCCCGCCTGGACGAGGACATTGTGCGCTACGGATTGTCCGATCGCATCGAGATCGCTGGCCCGGTGTCGGAGGAGCGTCTGGCTGAGCTCTATGCGGCGGCGGATCTGTTCGTGCTGCCATCTCGTTTTGAGGGCTATGGCATGGCCTACACCGAAGCGGTGGCGCATGGTGTGCCTGTTGTCGGGACCAATGCCGGCGCGATCCCCGATACGGTGCCGCCTGGCGCCGGCATCCTCGTCCCGCCCGACGACGTCGAGGCGTTCGCCGCCACGCTGCGGCGGCTGATCGACAATGCGCCCGAGCGCGAGCAGCTTGCGGCCGGCGCGCGCGCGGCCTCGGCCTCGTTTCCGACCTGGCGCGAATCCGCTGTGCTGTTCGCCGCAGTCCTGGATGGCCTCGCATGACCTTCTCGGCTCAATGGCTGGCGCTGCGTGAGCCGTACGATCAGAGCGCGCGCAGCGTCACCGTGCTCGATCAGGTCGCAGCGGCGTTCGCCGGTCGGCCCGAAATCTCGGTGGTTGATCTCGGCTGTGGCACCGGCTCGACCTTGCGCTCCGTGGGACCGCGTCTGCCTCCACGCCAGCGCTGGCGGCTGGTCGACAATGACCTCGGTCTGCTGGCGCACGCGTCCGCGCTGGCGCGCCCGCCCGACCTGCTTATCGAGGCGCGGACTATCGACCTCGTGCGCGACCTCGAGCTGGCGCTCGATGGCGCTCTCGATCTGATCACCACCTCGGCGTTGCTCGATCTTATCTCGGCCGACTGGCTCGAGCGGCTCGCCGTCGAAGCCGCGGCGCGGCGACTGCCGATCTATGCGGCGCTCACTTATCAGGGCAGGGCGACGCTCGATCCGGCGGAGCCGTTCGATCTCGAGATCGTTGCGGCGGTGAATCGGCATCAGCGGCGCGACAAGGGCTTCGGCGATGCGCTCGGCCCGGAGGCTGGGGTGAGCGCGGTGCGCGCCTTCGAGCGCGTGGGCTATTCGGTCGTCAGCGGCTCCTCGGACTGGGAATTCGCCCCGGACGATCGTGCGATCCAGCTGGAAGTGCTTTCAGGTTGGGCTGCTGCTGCAGCCGAGCTCGGCGGCCTGCCGCAAGGCGCGATCGACTCCTGGCTCGCGCGCCGGCGCGCGCTCGTTGCCGCCGGCCGCTCCAGCATGCGGGTTGGTCACGTCGATATCTTTGCCACCGCGACCCGCTGAGCGCTGAGGTCGCAGTCGAGCAGCACCTCCTCGCCAAGCTTGTGAATTTGCATCGGCACCCGCATGGCCTCCTCGACGCGTGCGATCGGGGCGAGCGAGACGCTGGTCCGGCCGGCTCCCAAAATGATCGGCGCGATCACGACATGCAGCCGATCGAGGCAGCCGGCTGCCAGGAAGCGCGATACGGTGTCGGCGCCGCCTTCGATCAGGATGCGATGGAAGCCGCGCTCTGCGAGCGCCGCCAATATGGCGTCTGGCGCCAATTGCCCGCGCGGCGATGGCAAGGCCAGGTGCTCGACGCCGGCCGGCAGCCGCGTTTGCGTCTCGGCCCGGGTCATGACAATGCGCTTGATGCCGTCGTCGGCGAGCAGCCGGGCGGTGATCGGCAGGCGTCCGCTTGGGTCGATCACCACCCGCGCCGGGCTCGGCCCGGCGACATGGCGAACGGTGAGCTGGGGATCGTCCGCCACCGCCGTCCCGATCCCGACCACCACCGCATCAACCAGCGCGCGCAGCCGGTGCAGGTGGGCTAGTCCAGCCGCGCCATTAATGTAGTGTGAATGGCCGGTCGGAGTGGCGATTCGGGCATCGATGGACTGGCCGAACTGCCCGACAACCACCAGATTATCCCTAATGCCCTGTCGTAACGGTCCAAAAATCTCCTGCCAGGGCGCTGGGAGCACGCCATCGGTATCCCGAAAAGCCCTTGGAATATCGGGCCAAGACTCTCCAGCGCAGTCGGTCGGCATGATGCTACGTACTCTGGTTGCCGGCCACTGTCGCTGCGCGGCAGGTTGGGTCAATAGGCTTTTATTACGCCTTCATCGCGTCATGAAATTAGAACAGGTTGCCTGCCCTGAGATGAGTCTGATGGGGTCTGGCACGCCCATTGAAGGAACAAAACGGCTCATTAGATTGTTTTTGTAATGGTGCCAAAAAAAGCGAGGGGCCGTGGGTATTAGCAAAAAACAGGGGGATGCGGTGAGTCCTGACGTGGGCCGCGACGCGGGCCTGCTTGGCAAGCCTGAGCACGTGGCAGTTGAGCGCGGCATTGCGGAATTCCGGTCTGGCCGTCCGGTGGTGATTGCACGCGGCGGCGTGGCGGCGCTGGCTCTGCCGATCGATGGCATGACCGACACACGGCTGGCCGCCTTTCGACGTCTTTGCGCTCCCGTCGAGCCCCATTTGGTGATTACCGACCGCCGGGCGCAGGCGCTTGGGCTGCCCGGCACCAATTCGATTGGGCTTACGGTGTCAGGCGACAATACGGCGGCCATTGTGGCACTTGCCGCTGACGCGCGCGTCGAGCGGGGTCTTGAGGTTGTCGAGGCCGGCCCGGTCGCGGACGCTGCCATCGAGCTTGCCAAGCTGGCGCAGCGGATGCCCGCCCTACTGGTTGCCGATGCTGCCAAGGTGCAGTCATGCGATCCGCCGCTTATGACTGTCGCGGCGGATGCCATCACCCGATTCCGCCGGACCGCAATCGAATCCCTTGCGGTCGCGGCCGAGGCTGACGTGCCGATCAACGGCGGCGTGTCGGCGCGCTTCGTCATCTTTCGCGATGCCATCGGCGGCAGCTCGGTTGCGGTGATCGTTGGATCGCCCGATCTGTCTGAGCCGGTGCCGCTGCGGCTGCATTCGGCCTGTCTGACCGGCGACGTGTTCGGATCGCGGCGCTGCGACTGTGGCGATCAGCTGCGGCTGGCGCTGCGCCGCCTCGAGGAGCAGGGCGGCGGCGTCATTCTCTATCTCGAGCAGGAAGGCCGCGGGCTTGGGCTTGCCAACAAGATGCGCGCCTATCAGCTGCAGGACGCCGGCCTCGACACCATCGATGCCAATTCGGCGCTCGGCTTCGATGATGACGAGCGCGACTATGGGGTTGCGGTTCGCATGCTGCAGATCCTCGGCGTCAAGCGCGTGAAGCTTTTGACCAACAATCCGGCCAAGCTCAACGGGCTCACTCAGGCCGGCATCGAGGTGAGCGGCCGCATTCCGCTGCATGGCCCGGTCAATGCCGACAACCGGCGCTACCTCACAGCCAAGGCGACCCGCGCCGGCCACAAGCTCGATCACCTGCTCGCCGCGTTGGCCGAGCCGGTTGACGCCGCCGACGCTCCGATCGGCGGTGAGCGGACGCCTTAGTCCCGTTCCATTGGTCTCGCGACATGCGCTACTATGCAAGAGTGGCGCATGTTCCGGCCGAGCGCGCGCCGCCATAGCGAGGGGGCAAGCGCCATGGGCGACCAAGCGGCGATCGAGACGAGCGCGGGCTACACGGCAACCGCACGCGTGCTGCACTGGATCACGGCGATCCTGGTGCTGGCCCAGATCGTGCTGGGCATTCTCATTGCCAACAAATGGACTGGCGCCTGGCAGGACCAGCTTTACGACCTGCACAAGTCGAATGGTGCGGTGCTGATCCCGATCATCCTGATCCGCATTTTCTATCGCTGGGGACATCCGCCGCCGCCGCTGCCGGCCGACATTCCGGCGATCCAGCAATTTGCCGCCCACACCACGCATTACCTGCTTTATGGCCTGGTGGTCGCGCAGGTGTTTCTCGGCTGGATCGCAACGGCATCCTATCCGGCGCCTGTGCCGATCTATGGCCTGTTCAACGTGCCATCGATCTGGCCGGAAAACCGTGCTCTCTCCGAGCAACTCCTGGCCATTCACAAGATCGTCGGCATCTCGATCGCGGTCGTCGCCGCCACGCATATCGGCGCGGCGCTGTTTCACCATTTTGTGCGCAAGGACCGCGTCCTCATGCGCATGATCAGCGGCTGACGCATGGCCCCATCGCTGCCCGCGCCGAGCCGCAAGCTCATCGAATTGACGTCGGCGGAGAGCGCGCGGCTGATCACCGAGACCTCGATCCTGTGCCTGCCGCTCGGCTCGATCGAGCAGCACGGTCCGCATCTGCCGCTCAACACCGATGTCGTGATCGCGGAAGGGCTCACGCGCGAGATCGTGGCGCACTGGGGCGAGGAGTTCGATCTTTGGCAGCTGCCGGCCGTTCCGGTTGGCCTCGCGCGCGAGCATGACTGGGCCGCTGGCACGCTCTCGCTCTCGATCACGGGCTTTGTCGCGCATCTGCGCGAGCTTGCCGGCACGCTGGTGCGTGCGCTGCCGGCGCGCAATCTCCTGATCCTCAACGGCCATGGTGGAAATCGCGGCGTGCTGGAGACCCTGCTGCTCGAGCTCGCGGGTGACTTCGGGCTCAATGTCTGCGTCATTCATCCATTCGATCTTGCCAAGATCGACCGCAGCTTCGCGGCGCCTGACGTGCATGGTGGGCAGCACGAGACCTCGGTGATGCTCGCGCTCGCGCCCGATCTCGTGCGCCGCGAGCTGGCGGCGGAGTTCGACCGCAAGCGCGACGCGATCCGGGCACTGATCTTCGATCGCGGCACCAGCTGGCCCTGGCGCACCGACGATCCGCGCCTGGCGCGCGATGGCGTCATCGGCGATGCCGCGGCGGCCTCGGCCGAGCTCGGTGCCGCGATCATCAAAAGCGTGGTCGAGGAGGCGCGTGCCGTGCTGGTGCGCTTGCGCGAGAGCGCCCGTCATCCGGACTCTGATGCGGGCGCGCGCTCGCGATAGGCGGCGAACAGCGCAGCGGCGGCGACGAGGCAGGCCGGCACGCACCAGTAGCCATAGCGGAAGTCGGCCGCGACGCCGAACGGCAGAAATGTCAGCACGTGGATCGTGGCCGATCCGGCCACCGCGATGGCGAAGGCGCCTGCCCGCCGCGTGCGTGCCGGCATCGCCACGATCACGATCATGCCGGCGAGAATGAGCCAGCAGCCCGGGCGAAACAGCACCGTCGGCTTGAGCGTATCGTGCAGCGCCACCATCGTCTTGAACCGGTTGTTGCCGGCGAGCGGCGTTGCAGGATCGTTGATCCTGTAGAGCTCGAACGTGAGCGTGTCGGGATCGGCCAGGAACCGCCAGAAGAAGGTAAGGCGATGGCGCAGATAAGCAAGCGGCTCCGTTGTGACGGCATCCTTCCAGGCTTCGGTCAGTCGCGGGGTGCCGAAGATGACGTCGTCGGGCCGCTCAAGGCGTGCCATCACGAAGCGGCAGGGCTCGAGCGTCCAATAGACGTCCCAGCGATCGGGATTGTAGCAGCGGCTGGTCAGCAGCGCGGTCTCCTCGGCGCTCCATTCGACCGGAAACTGGTTCTCGCCGCTGAAATGCGTGATGCCGCCGAGATCGAAGACGAAAACCGAGTGCAGCGGGTTCTCGCGCTTCAAATCGAGGATAACGTAGTAGACGAGGTGGATCAGCAGGAAGCCGGCCGCGAGCGCCGGCAGAAACAGGATTGTCATGCGCCGCCATTCGAAGCGCATGGGCCAGAGCGCGTAGCCAATGAGCAGCGGTGCGGCGACGAATGCGGTCGGCCGCAACAGCACGCCGAATCCGATCAGCACGAGTGCAACGACCGCTGCCGCGATGCGTGCCGTTTGGCCACGATCCGCCATGAGCAGGACGATCGCAGCGGCGAGCAGCCAAGCCGACGCAAACAGAATATCGCGCCAGATCATGGCGAGCATCAAGAATGAAGACGGCACGAGCGCCAGCAGCGGCACCACCACACCCAGCAATATGGATCGGCGCGCCAGCGCAACGCCGACGAGCGCGAAGCCCAGCCAATAGGAAAACGCGATCAGGAGAAACATGCTGCCCGGACCGGGCGAGATCGGGTCAATGACCCACCACAGCATGCTCATAAGTGGCGATTGCCAGTCGCCGAAGCGCCAGTCACGCATGTACTGATAGATGAAGGCGGCGTCAGTGGTCAGGTAGCCGGGAAAAAACACGAGCACCGTGAGTCCAAAACCCAGCGCGGCGATCGTGGCGATGAGCGTGATCGTGCCGGCCGATGCTGCTAGTGGAAGTACCGATGGGCGGCCGGCCGCGTTCAGCTCCTGCGACATGCGAGGTATTCTCTCCGTATCAAATCGGCTGCTGCATCGACACGCGTGGCACTAATAACCGTCACGGGTCAATGACTGTTCCGCGGCACACCGGCCTTTTGCGCCACCCGCTGGTATTTGACCGCCGGCTTGAGCACCATACCGTCGGCGAGCTGGTCCACGAGGTCGCGCTGGATCTCCTGCCAAGGCGTCTGGCTCTCGGGATAGGGATAGCCGCCGCGCTTCTGCAGCGCCGCGCGCCGCTCGGCAAGCTCCTCGGCCGAGATCAGGATATTGGCGGTGCCCTTGAGCAGATCGATGCGCACGCGGTCGCCAGTCTTGAGCAGCGCTAGCCCGCCACCTGCCGCAGCTTCTGGCGTCGCGTTCAGGATCGAGGGCGAGCCCGAGGTGCCGGATTGCCGTCCGTCGCCGATGCATGGGAGTGATGTGATGCCTTTCTTGAGCAGCGCGGCTGGCGGCTGCATGTTCACCACTTCCGAGGAGCCTGGATAGCCGATCGGTCCGACCCCGCGGATGAACAGCATGGTGCGCTCATCGATCTTGAGCGAAGGGTCGTCGATGCGCTTGTGATAGTCCTCCGGTCCGTCGAACACCACCGCGCGCCCTTCGAAGGCATCGGGATCCTTGGGATCAGAGAGGTAGCGCTGGCGAAACTCATCGGCGATCACGCTGATCTTCATGATGGCGGAATCGAACAGGTTGCCATGCAAGACCCTGAAGCCGGCCTTCTCCTTGAGCGGATTCTTGTAAGGAAAAATCACATCCTCATCCCCGATGATGGCGCCGCGCACGTTCTCTGCAATGGTCTCGCCGGTGATGGTCTTGGCATTGCCGTGGATGCGCTTGGCCTTGATGAGCTCGTTGAGCACGGCCGGGAGCCCGCCGGCGCGGTGATATTCCTCGCCGAGATATTTGCCGGCGGGCTGCATGTTGACGATCAGCGGCACGTCATAGCCGACCGTCTCCCAGTCCTCGATCGCAAGCTTGACGCCGACGTGACGTGCGATCGCATTGAGATGGATCGGTGCGTTGGTCGAGCCGCCGATGGCGCTGCAGACGACGATTGCGTTCTCGAAGGCTTCGCGGGTCAGAATGTC
>Ga0137409_10006563_pt1 | contig 12073 bp, 9 predicted proteins | sample CZODoug1_16funga_FD_122059 | JGI IMG/M metagenome (GOLD analysis project Ga0137409, IMG submission 122059) | Vadose zone soil fungal communities from Angelo Coast Range Reserve, California, USA - CZODoug1_16fungal (Hybrid Assembly) | ecosystem: Environmental > Terrestrial > Soil > Vadose zone... | reverse complement strand
CCGTTGAGCCCTACGCTCCAAAGATGCCGGCGATCGATGTCGTTGCAATTCGAATTGAAGAGAACCGTTTTCTTGTCTGGCGTGAACGACCATTGCTCGACTTCGCAGTCGCCCGGTGTGAGCAGCTTCGGTTTTCCACCGTCGGCGGAAAGCGCGTACAGATGCTGCCAGCCGTCCTCTTCCGAAGCGATCACCAGTTGATTGCCGGCGGCCCAATTGATGACGCCGCCGCCGGTATCGCCCGCCATGTAGGGATAGGATCCTTGCGGCGCGGCACTGCTATGCCAGATTTCTTTTGCCGCGCCTGTCGCCGCGTCGGCACTCCAGATAGCCCACGGATGAGGTTTGTCCGGCGCGATGAAATATCCCTGCGGCGCGTCTCGCGGTTCAGCCGGCCGGCGCACGAAGGCAATGCGCCTTCCGTCGAGCGACCAGACCGGATCCCCATCGCGATCCACCGAAGGCGCGATGTAACGAATGCTCCTGGCAGATACGTCGTAGACGGCGATGAATGCGTGATCGCCGCGCCCGGCGACGAACGCCAGCTTTCCTCCATCCGGTGACCACTGCGGATCCGAGCAGTTGCCTCGCACCACGATCTGTTTGGGCTTCTCGCTGCCGTCGAGCGGCGCGGCCCAGATTTGGTTATCTTTGGCGTACGCCACCCAGCCTTTCGCGGAAACCTGCGCCTGGAGGCCGCCTTCATCGATTTTTCTCGGCGCGCCGCCCTTCCAATCCACGGCCCACAGAGCCATTTGCGCGCCGGCGGGATCGCTAGTCGGATTTCCATATTGCCCCGCGGGATTTTTTCCCTCCCCGCGTACGTAAACAATTATGTTGGCGTCCTGCGAAAAAGTTACGAAGGAAAGCTCGCCGCCATCATCCTCGGTGTAAGACGTCAGTTTCCGCGCCGCGAAATCCGGCCCTTCCGCCACCCAGACGTTTCGTATTCCTTTTTCGTCGAGCGTCCAAGCCACACGGTTTCCCGTTTTTGCCGCCGTCAAATTGGCGGGGAACGGCGCGCTCATCACTTGCTCCAGCGTGAATGGCTTTTGCGCGTCCAGGCGCGAGATGAAAATCAGCAATCCTGCTACGCACAGCAGAGCGCAACGCTTCATCGATCGTTTCCTCCAAGATTCAAGCGAACGATTCCCTCGAAAGTTCAACATTCAGTCCGCGGGCTGCCGCACGCCTGCTTTTTCAACGGAAACCTTTAGTCCATCCAATGGACCGGAAATTTTCAGAACGCGACCGTTCCCGAAGTCACTGGCTCGGCGGTCCTTGCTGTTCCGCGCGCTCGCCGTTTCGACCGCCAACTCCGCGTTCTGCCCAAAGCTGAGGGTGCCATTGACCAGCGTCATTTCCTTCCCACCGTCCAGCTTCAAGCCATCCAGAAGAATGCTGTGGTCCTTCAAACGGAACGAGCCGGTTCCAGCGGCCCAGCGCGAAACGCCGGTGTGCGCCGCGCCATCCGCAACGCTGGCGTTGACGTCCCACCCGCGAAGTTCCACCTTTTTCAGACGCAGATCGCCACGCCCTTCGAGCTTGCCCAGCAATTCCTCGCGGCCGACCCCTTCGGTCTTCAGATGCAAAGTCCCCGCGGCTGTGCCGGTCAGCCGCTCGGCAATTCGCCCCGTTCCGGGAAGCTGCGACAGATTGACGTGTTCAAGCTCCGCCGATATGTCATAGGCAGGCCGCGGCAGAAACTTTGCGTCAATCTTTGCGCGGACTTTTCCGCCAGCCCACTCCGCATCCGCATTGTTGACTTCCAAATGCAGATCGTGCAGCGAACCCTTCGCGTGAACCTGCTCCAACTTCAGTTTTTCGATGGTCAATTGCCCTACGTCGAGCTCGCCTTCGGCATTGACTCGCCGCACCAGCTCGCTCGCGGGAATGCTCGGCGCCGATCCACCCAGCAAGGACGGCAGCAGCCGCTGCAGCCAGCCGGGCCGCGCCCTAGGCCCCACCCAGCGATCCAATTCCGCCGCATCCAACTGGTCCCCGTGCAAATGAAAAATCCACTTCGGTGCATTTTCATCGTCCGTGGCGGCCGCCTCTTCTATGTTTCCCGTCCACAGTCCACCAAGCGCTTCCACCCTCATCACGCGCGCGATCCGGCGGCCGCCGGCAAAATCCAAAGCGCTCTCGGCCATTTTCACAGGCTGGTTAAGACCCGCAACAGTCAGGTTTGCCCTGTTGAAAAGAATTCTTCCATTCCAGGTTCCGCTGAACGGTTTTTTCCATTCCCATTTCGTCAGCGCCATCGCCTGTCCGTTCAATTCCCAGCCGTGATTCAGGGAGTGGCCGAATGCCGAAGACAATTTCAGGAGATCTTCAACCTTGAGAAAATTCCCTTCGATGCTGATGCTCCCGGCTTGTGTGCTCAAATCGTGCTCAAGAGTCAAATCCGCAGCATTATTCATTGCCAGGTCCACACGCCGTCTTTTCGGCGCCATCACGTCGCGGATCTCTCCGCCGAGAGCAACGCGCACCGGACCAAACACCAGCAAAGATCGCTCGCGTCCACCGCTGACTGGACCGATTCGAATGGGCTCGGCGAAACCCGGAACCCTGACGACACCTCCTCCACTCGAGATGGCAGCCGATTCCACGGCCAGCGGCCAGCCGCGCAGAATCATCCCGCCGGTGAAATACTGATCCGCAGTCACGCCATCAGCTATGTCCGGATGAAAGGCGCGGTACCACGCGAGCAGATCGGCAGCCTGGATTCCCATCGAATCAAGCCGCAGTTCCGTTGAACTCGCGTTTCCGCCGGCCCGTTCGAACCTTCCGCGCAGATTTGATTTCGGCCCTTCCAGGACAATCTGCTCGGCAACCAAGTTGCCAGTTCCCGCGTTCCACAGGCCCTTCAGGTTTGCGTTCACGCGCGGATTGTCGGAACGCTCCGTCAAATCCCACCGATGGATCTGCGCCGCGCGCCCTTGCACCGAGAATGTCCAATCACCAGACTGATCCTCCTTGGCGATGCCGCTCTTCGCCGTGGCGTCAAGCGCGAACAACCCGCGCACTCCGTAGTCTTGCCCACGGAAAAGACGGAAGAGGTCCGCGAGCGAGGCGTCGCTCCAATGCAATTCAATCTCCGCGGGCTGCAGCCGCGTGGACGTGCCCGCCAGGTCTCCACGCACCCGGATCGTGCCGGCCGATTGCAAGGACACGCCGCTTCGCCAGGGCTCGGCCTCCAGTTGCAAACGCCAGCGCCCAGGCGACACCTGCTCCACGCTTCCCGATACATTCAAGAATGCGAATGGCTGCTTATCCTCTTGCATTTTGAAATTCACGCGGCCATCATCAAATTCTATTTTCTGCAGGCGGTTCACCGGCGCCACGGGCGAAGCCGGCCCGTAGACGCGCGAGGCTGAGCCGGGATTTACTTTTGCCGGCGGCAGCCATCCCTCCAGGTTCCAGCGCCCTTCCGCATTGCGCACCAGGATCAGGCTCGGCTTGCTAAGCGACATCGTGCCGAACTCAAAGTGCCCCCGCAGAAAACCCATCCATCGCAAACCCGCACTCAGGTGCTCTGCGCGCAGAAAATATTCATAGCCAAAACCGGGATCTTCCCCGACTGTCACATTGCCCGCATCGAGCTGCGGGCGCGGCAGGATCCGCACATTGAAATTCCCCACCTCCACGGGCCGCCCAAACGCGCGCTCCAGACGCGCCACGAGATAGGCATGCACGCGGCGAGTACGCACGAGCAGAGAAACGCCGGCCTGCAGCGCGATCAACGACATCAGGATCGCCAGCGCCGGTTTCCACCACTTTCGCAGCGTTTTCATTTCGCTCGGAAGTCTCGCAGACTCGTACGGAAAAGGGTAGGGGCGAGCTTGGGCTCACCCCGGGTTCCGGCCCGCGGGACCGAAGCACTAGTGCACGGTGCGGAGCATGCGGCTCCATCGCGTACGCGACGGCAGATGGGCCAGGGTTTGAAAGATTCCGGACAATCGTGACCAGAACGTGCTGTCCCCGCTGTAATCGCCGCTGGTCGCGTCCACCGACCAGTAAATCAAAAAGGGGCGCCCCATGATGGCCGCACGGTCCACGAATCCCCAGTAGCGGCTGTCCTGACTGTGGTCGCGATTGTCGCCCATGGCGAAATATTTTCCGGGCGGAACAACGATCTCGTCACCCTGAACGTATTTCTTGATTTCCGGGCGCCACTCGGGAATGACATTGGGCGAAATCATCTGGCCCCGGATGGGCGGAAATGAAAAGTTGAATGGATCGACGGACGCCAGCGGATCATGCACGGCGTAGGGCTCATTCAAGCGCTTTCCGTTGATGTGCACCTCTCCGTCGACGACCTTCACGTGGTCGCCCGGCAATCCAATGACTCGCTTGACGAAATGCTGGTGGTCCGCGAAGGGATACTTGAAAACGATAATATCGCCGCGTCGCAATTGCCGGTACGGCAGCACCTTTTCATACCAGGCGCCGGTTCCGCCGAAAACGAATTTGTTCACCAGCAAGTGATCGCCGATCAGCAGCGTTCCTTCCATTGATGCCGAGGGAATCTTGAAGGCCTGCACGATAAAGCTGGTTCCAAAGAGCGCCAGGATGACCGTCACCAGAAGCGACTCCAGGTATTCGGAAATCGTGGTCTGGCCTTCGCGATGCTCCTGCTTTTTTTCCGCCGCCGGCTCTTCGACTAATGTTTCGTCGGGCATTCCGCCTCAGCCTCTCGTTTCCGCATGTTCGAGCTTCTCCAGGGCGCTTCTCGCGGCTCGCTGCTCCGCTTCCTTCTTTGTGGCGCCTTCTCCCTCCGCCATGAGCTCCCCATTCACCCACACCTCGATGAGAAAAAGTTTCTGGTGGTCCGGCCCGCTCTCTCCAGTCAGGCGATACTCCGCGGGCGGACGCCCGCGGCCCTGCAAGAATTCCTGCAGAGCCGATTTTCGATCCGAATCCGCGATCCGCTCGCCGCGCTCTTCCAAAGCCTGCTCAAACAAAACCCGGCGTAATACTTCCCGCGTAGGGCCCAGCCCCGCATCGAGATAAATCCCTGCGACGACTGCTTCGAACGCATCCGCCAGCAGCGTCTGCTTCTCCCGGCCGCCGGTTTTTTCTTCGCCGCGTCCCAGCCGGAGATGTTCGCCGAGCCGCAGCCGCCTGGCGGCAGCCTCCAGCGAGCCAGCGTTCACGATCCGCGCCCGGCCCTTCGAAAGCTGACCTTCGCTCCACTCCGGAAAATTTGCCAGAAGGTATTCGGTCGCCAGCAGCCCCAGCACGGCGTCGCCGAGAAACTCCAGCCGCTCGTTGTCCATGGGGAGAGTGGCGTGGCTTGCTTCTTCTGCGCCGGATACTTTCAGCTCCGGCACCGCCGAGCTGTGCATTAGCGCCCGCTCGAGAAGCGCCCGGCTCGAAAACTTGTAGCCCAGCCGTTCCTCGAGCCCAGCGTCGCGACTCCGGGTGTTCTCTTGCATAAATCCGGCGCGCTGAACGTTTGTGCTTACTTTGGCGTGCTCAATTGCGTGGACCCAAGCTTTTTCGCCTCTTCCGCGCCGCTCTTGCACGTCGCCTGCATCGCGCCGGGCATCGCCACGCAACGATTGAAAGCCAGCACTGCCTCATCGAAGTGCGATGCGTTCTTGTTCGCTAATCCCAGCAGGTAGTAGTTCACCGGATCCGGAGTGGGATCAATCTTTACCGCCTGCTCGAGTTCCGGGATGGCCTCCGCGTACTTTCCGCGCCGCACGAAAACCAATCCCAGCCCGCTGTGCGCCATCGCCAGCGATTGGTTCTTGGCCTGTTCAAATTGCGCATCGGTAAGGTCCGTCGGCTTCGGCAGCGTGGGCGCAATTTCAATCGCCTGTTTGGAATACTTTTCCGCCTTGCTCAAGGCTTGCGCCGCCTCGGGCGGGTTGCTAGGCAGCCTGCGGGGAAGCGTCTGGCCGAGTATGGCGAGCGTGGCCACGTCGTTTGGCGCCAGCTCGAGCTCCTTTTCGCCGTACTCCAACATTTTTGGCACCTGGCCTAGCTGCTGGTATTCGAATACCAGCGCTGCATACACGGGAGGCCTGTAACGGCTCTGCGGATACTTTTGGAGAAACGCTTCTCCCGACTCGATCTTCTTGTTCGCGATCTCCATCGAAACTTCGTGGAATGCCTTATAGGCGGCATCTTCGTCTGCGCTTACGGGCGCCGGAGCGTCCAGCGTCAGGGGTGTAATCTCCGGTGTCTTCGATTTGTCGCTCGGTTGGGGAGCAGGCTGGCCCTGGCTTCCCTGCCCGCTTTGCGAACTTTGCGCGCGGGCGATTCCGCTCGCGCACAACAGCAAAACCGCAATCGTCATCATTCTCCAGTTTCTTCTCATCCCTTTTCTCCTCTTCCCTTATTCCTCGTACAAGCTTCGGGCCCGAACACTTGCGCTGCCACTGAAATCGCTCCTCGAAGCCTAATTCGATCCTTGCCTCATGGCCGCGCTGTCGGCTTGTCTCCGCCGAATGCCGCGAGTCCTTTTTGTGCCGCCAACTTTGCCTGGTCGGGCCCGCCTTCCACCGCCAGCGCGGACTGATACTCGGCCTTGGCCACGCCCGGATTTCCCTCGTCGTCAAAGATCCGCGCCAAATAAATGTGTGACCACGCCAGCACCATGGGGTCCGCCGTCGCCGCGTGCTCGCCCGTCGTCAGCCGCCCGAATACCTGCTTGGCCCTTGCCGCGTCATGGTCCAGCAGCGCCACCAATCCGATGCCATACCAGGCACGCGCCTGGTCCGGATACTTCGTCAATACTTTCTGAAAGGAAGTCTCCGCCGCGCGCGGATTCTTCTCCGCGATGCGCCGTTCCCCTTCCGTCAGCGCGGCGATGATCTCTGCATCATTGGGCACCGTTGTTGGCGCAGCTTTTTTCTTCCGCGCCACGTCTTCGGTTGATGGTTCATCCCCTGCTTTTGCCGGCTCGGCTGCCGCAAAATTCACGGCTGCCAGCCGTTTCGACTCCGCGCCGACATCGATCGCCCTCACCAAATCCGGGAAAAAAAGCTTCATGGAGGGCTCGGAACTCTCGTACTTTGGCAGCGCGCCGAAAAGCGGCCTCGCCAGCACGTAACCGTCTTCGTCATAGCGGCTCAGCGCCGCTTCCTTTTCGCCCGGCGACATCCTCTTCAGTTTCAGCTCCACCGCCCGCACCAGGCATTCCGCAAAATAAGACGCGAAATCGTCCTTCAGTTCCGGCGCGAGCCGTGGCGCCAGCGCCGCTTTCTCAAACAGCGGCCGCTTTACGGCAACCACGTGCGGATACATGAGCGGCAGCCGGTCCAGCAGGTAGTGCAGGAACGCGTGCCGCAACACATCCGTGGGAATTTCTTCTCCGCCGCTGAGCACCAGCGCGTAATGAGACCCGAAGTTCCGCACGTTGGTGATTCGCCCCACCAGCGGCTCGACTACGATTGTGAATGTCTCCGGATCTGAGGCATCCAGGATTTCGCGCAGGTAAGCCGTCGAAACGAACACGATTTGCGAGACCGGATCATGCAGCCGCACCACTTCGCGCTCGTAAATCGGCTGCACCTGCCTCCAGAGTTGGCCGATTTTCTGTTCCTGGTAATAGTTCGAGAGGATTTCGCCGAAGCCTTCCAGCGCCAGCACTTCCGGTGGTATTTCGTCCCGCCGGAGAACCGTTTGAAACTTGGGCGCGGGCCCCGTCACCAGGCCAAACCAGAGGTAGCGGGAAAGCGTTGCAGCCGCATCCTGCAGCTCGTGCTGCCTGTAGAATTCCCGCAGGGCGTCCACCGCCGGCCCTTGCTGCCGCCGCAACCTCTCCCGCATCTGCGCCCGGAATGCCGTCCAATGGTCCGCGCTGACATTGGATTCAAACCCTGCCGCTACCAGCGCGCACATCGTCGCGAACATTGCTTCGCTGCCGTCCACCGTCACCGCGCTCGGAGGTGCCGCTCTCTGGCGTGGACGCGCCACGGGCGAAGGCGCCGGAGGTGGTGCTTGCGTTTGCACCTGTGCCGGGACTGGCGTCTGCCCTGCCGCTGGCAAAGCCATCGCCGCGCACAGCGCAGACAAAACTATTCTTTTTGTAGTTTTCTTCATTCTTCTTGCCGCAGTTCTCACTCGGACCAAAGGCACTTTCTCAGCTTGCAGCGTTTCTCGGCACGGGTGTGTATGTCCGCGAGACGACCCTCTCCTCTCGCAACGCCGCGGCATTCTGTCAATTTACCGTCGCCCCCCACTTCCCGTCAAGGAATCGCTCCCATTTTCCTCTCCGCCTCCGGTGCAACTCTTGCCTCTTTTCCCGGCATCTGTTAACAGTGAAGATGCTCCCAAAGCCCGCGCGGGATGGCTCCCTCAGATGCTTGTCGGCCCCATGAAAAAAATTTCTCTCCATCTTACATTGGCCATCGCCACGGCGGCCTTCCCATCGCGCCTTGCTGCCCAGCTCGTGCGCGATAGTCCCACGCCGCCGCCGCAAGCATCCGCCAAGCAGGAGGCGCAGAATTCTTCAGCTCTTTCCGTACCTCCTGGCAAGAAGCGCGTCTCCCAGGAGATTCAGCTCACCGGGGAAGAAAACTGGCTGGATAGCGGCATCGACATTCAAGCCGGCGAACACGTGCTGATTACTGCAACTGGCAAGCTCCGTTATGCCGACGCGAACGAGGACAACGGCCCGGAGGGCCTCGGACGCGGATTCAAGGATCTTCTCCGCGTTCTACCCTTCAACGAAGCCGGCCGCGGCGCGCTCATCGGCCGTATCGGCGACCAGGACACTGCTCAGACGTTTTTGATCGGCGCGCGCCGCGACGTGCTCGCTCCTGTGCCGGGCCGCCTCTCCGTCGGCATCAATCAAACCACCAGCGACACCGGCGACGGGAACTACGCCGTCCGCATCGAAATCTATACTCCCGAAGGCGGCTCCACTCGCGTCGCCACCAGGCAAGTCGCTTCTCTTCCCGGCATTGACAACCAGCTCTTCTCCAAGATTCCGCGGCGCATCGGCGACAAAGACGGCAATCCCGGCGACATGGTCAACTTCCTCATCCTCGGCTCCGAAACCGCCATGCAGCGCGTTTTCACCACCGCCGGCTGGGTGAAAGTCGACGCCGACGTGAAAGACACCGTGCTTCACGGCGTTCTCGGCAGTCTTTCGAAAGAATCCTATCTGACCATGCCCATGAGCCAGCTCTACCTCTTTGGCCGCCCGCAGGATTACGGTTGGGCGCACGCCGAGCCCATCAGCGTCGTCCGGTCGCGCAACCATCTGCGCATTTGGAAAGCTCCATTCCAGGTCAAGGGCGAAACGCTCTGGGTTGGCGCCGCCACGCACGACATCGGATTCGAACGCGACCAACGCAATAACGGCATCACCCACAAGATCGATCCGGACATCGATCTCGAGCGCGACTACGTCGAAAAAACGCTCTCGTCTACCGGCCTTGTAGCCGAGGTCTCGCACTTCCTCCCCGACAATCCTCTCAAGGAAGCCAAGACCGCCACCGGCGGCACCTTTCACTCGAACGGCCAGCTCCTGGTCCTCAAGCTCGCCGACTCCGGCAAAGACGTCGCGGCGCCTAAATGAGCCGCCATGTCTCCCAATTTGGGGTATGATTTCGCCCCGGCCAGGATGCACCCCGGACCGCGTTTTCCCCAGGAGGTGGCTCATGGTCATCGCTAAGCCAGCCAACGAAGAAGCCCGCGTCGCTGCCCTCGAAAAGTACGCCATCCTCGACACCGACCCGGAGCAGTCTTTCGACGACCTCACCCTGCTGGCGTCTTACATTTGCAATACGCCCATCGCCCTCATCTCGCTTGTCGACGAGGACCGTCAGTGGTTTAAGTCGCACATAGGCATCGACGCCCAAGAGACCTCGCGTGACATCGCTTTTTGCTCCACTGCGATTATGCAACCCGATGTCTTTGTCGTACCCGATGCGCTCGCCGATGAACGCTTTCGCAACAATCCTCTCGTCGTTTCCGACCCGCACATCCGCTTCTACGCCGGTGCTCCCCTGATCAACGAAGACGGTTACGCCCTCGGCACACTTTGCGTCGTCGATCGCGCGCCCCACGAATTGGCGCCCGATCAAAAAGACGCGCTGAAAGCCTTGAGCCGCCTGGTTCTCTGCCAGCTCGAATTCCGGAGGAATTTGATCCTTCTGAAGGAGGCTCTCACGGATCGTACGAAGGAAGAACACGAGCGCCAGCGCGAGCTCGTCCACGTCCAGGAGACCCTGATGCGCGTGATGGGAATTCGCCACTGAGGACTCGCTCCCGCGGCGTTGACTTGGCTCTCCGTGCATCCTAAGATGCGCCTGTCCTGACGCATCGCGATTCCCGTGCTGATTCGCCCTGCGCGACGGAGGGTTTGTGAGCGATTGGAAGTTTGCTCAAAAAGAAGTTTCCGAAGAGCTGGCCCTGCTGCATCATTTCTCGATTAAGAAGAACCAGAAGGATGGCGACATCGATTTTCTCGTGACCGTTAAAGAATTCGCTGCTCCTCCCAAGGGCCAGTACGCGCGCTTTTTCGCCCAGGCAGACAAATTCGTCAACCAAAGGACGGCGCCAATTCTGCCGACCGGATGGGGAAACTCCCTCCTCGACGCGCTCTGTGCTTGCGTTCGAATGATTCGTCAATTTCCCTATGAAGGCGAAACGACGCCCGCAGCCAAAAGCGCGCCCGGGGCTTGACGGATTTCCCGACGATGAAGCGTCAGCGAAAAGTCGCGGCTTTCTACTTTAGAATCTTGCAGACAAACGGACGGTTCCTTTGCTAATCAACAAGAAAGAGCTGAAGCCCGGCATCATCGTCCTCGAGTTGAGCGGCCCACTCCAGATGGGCGTCGAATGCAAGCAACTGGAGCTCGCCTTCGATCAATTGATCAGCGATAACCACACTCGTGTCGTCATTGACCTTTCGAAACTCACCAAGCTCGACAGCGGCGGCCTTGGAAAACTCGTCAATTGTTTTTCCCGTTTGAAAATAGCCGGAGGTACGCTGCGCCTCACCGGCACGACCGGCATGATTGACGGCGTGCTCAAACTCGCGCACGCCGACCGCTTCTTGAAAGCCTATCCGACCGCCCTCGAAGCTGCCGACAGCTTCTCCGGTTCCTCATAGTCCACGGCGGGACAGTCCCAGCTCCCCTCGATCGGCGAATCAAGTTCTCCGCCTATTTGCTTTGTAGAAGAAGGCTCAGCAGGTTCGCGAGTTGCGACTCGCGTCGCAGCATCGCGTCCTGATTTGACGAAGAATCGTCTCGCTCGGTCAACCGCGCGAGTTGCGCCGCCAAATTGCGCACCGCCACATCTTGCGGCACATAGATGCGATCCGCTGGCATGACCGCCTCCCAGCCCGATTCCGTGCGGCGAAGTTCCCAGTGAATTTTCTCATTGCGGCGTTTCAACTCCGTTCCGCCGCCTGCAGGGAAGGCTCGAGTTGCGACTTTTAGGTGCGCCCAGCCGTGGTCGCGCTTGATTTCCACTTTTTCCACGTCGAATCGCTCAAAAATCACGAGCGGTAGTTGCAGCTTCACTGGGTCATCGCTGCGCAGGATTCTTCCCGCGGCGTTGCTCAATTCCGAAATACCCTTGGCGACCTCCTCGCGCGTCGGCTGTTTACTTCCCATGGCAATGATGATGCTCGATGGAACTTCAGCGGTCGCGTCTGGAGCCTCCGGAGTTTCGGAAACCTGCGGGCCATAGTTGTTATTTGCTGTCCTTTCGGACATCGACTTCGGCGGCCGATTCGAAGCAACACTCGCTGTCGGAGATGGCTCTTCAATGACTGCCGCTACGCGACGTTGTTTCATCGTATTTGAGTTGCGTTGTGGCGGCAAAATTTTCCCCGCGCTCAATATGCCGGCGCCCGCAACCTTGTACCGATAGAATCGCGGTCTTCCCCGCGATTTCCAGTACGGTCCGTCGTAATACTGCGTCTCGAGTCCCGTGCTGACCAGACTATGAAAGCTGTGCTCCACGGGATTCACGACGATTCCAACGTGCCCCGGCCAGGCGATCAAATCTCCCGCTCGCGGCATTTTCACGCGCGCAAAATTCTCGTTCCCCGTGTAAATTTCGAACGAGCTCGCATACGGATATTCGAAGCCGGCGT
>Ga0137409_10006561_pt1 | contig 12074 bp, 13 predicted proteins | sample CZODoug1_16funga_FD_122059 | JGI IMG/M metagenome (GOLD analysis project Ga0137409, IMG submission 122059) | Vadose zone soil fungal communities from Angelo Coast Range Reserve, California, USA - CZODoug1_16fungal (Hybrid Assembly) | ecosystem: Environmental > Terrestrial > Soil > Vadose zone... | reverse complement strand
CGGATGACAGCTACAGGCCGCGCCGACATTGGTGCTCGATGTTCAAGCCCGACGGTGAAGCGTGGGTCCGAGGTTTGCGTACAGATGTGTGATGACGCTCGTCAGCTCTGACGATCTCGATTGGGAGTTTGCCTCGCTGCATCACGGCAAAGACTATCTCAGTGAGTTCTTTGGGCGCATCACTCGGAAGCTCGGCAAACCCCAAGCAATCACCGCCACAGCTCACAAACTCGCACGCATTGTGTATCACCTGCTCAGCACCAAAGAGGCTTACAACGAAGCTGTCTTTCATCGCTGCGACGAAGAAGCTCTAAGACGTGCGCAATTTCGGCTCCGCAGACAAGCCGCACAACTGGGATTTCAACTCATCCCTATACAGAACGGATGATGTTCCTTGGGAGTCGGCATCTCGCCGGTAATCGGTCGATCATTGCTAGCGCGTTTCTCGGGACCAACTTCAAAGCAAAAGTACTGCCAGAGAATTACCATCGTCACAAATACTTGCCGTCAATCCTCATCAAGACTTCACCTGTAATTCTAACTATTTTGAATCACATTTGGATAGAAACTGTAGTAAAACTATGCAGGGCGAAGAGAGACGTTTATGTCCGCAATGCGATGGCTCGTTCTTCTATTTGCAGCTATAGGCGGAGTCCTCCTTGTTGTCTGGTGCGTGCGCAAGCGCAGTTTCTTGGTGCAATTCCTTATCCTCATGGCAATGGGAGTATCGATGTCTTTCCTCTTGCTGATGATTGTCCAGCTACCGGAATACCGGTCGTGGCTGGCAACTTTGCTCGTCCTGATGGTTTTCCTCGCGTCTCCGATCGCCGTTCGACTCTTCTTGCGGAGCTTAAGCACTGACGAAAGCGAACGCGCGAATGAGGTTCACAAATCGCATTGATCACCGTGGGAAGCTTGATCTTTACAGGATCGGGCGATCGAGCGATTCTAAATTCACCGCATCACTCTGCGGGAACGCCAGTTCATGCTGCGAACCGAACGCGTGTGCCTGGCGTGACGGAGGATCTGATTTTTTAACTGGGCCCAAAGAAAATAGCCTGGGGATATTGCTCAAGGCTGGTCGCTTTATGCGAATCGATCAATCTTCGGCGTATCGATGGCGCTTGCGATATGCCGCAATGACGATGCAGGAGCCGATTAACAATGGGGGGAAAAGAAGGATAAGGATTCCGCGCTTGAGAGCCTCAATGAAGTTCGCTCCGGAGTTTGCCGCAGCCTGATAACATAACGCGCAACTCTGCGCATACAAGCCTGAGGGGGCTGCGAGCGCCATCAGCACCGCAACACTCAACATCAAAATTAGGAATCTCGATTTCGCAGCCTGGTCGGTCATCGTGATCCCCCCCTTTTCCATCCTAAATCTTCTAGAACGTTCGACGCAAGCCTGGCCTAAGGAGGCGGGCGTGCTCCGGCGTCTACCAATGGATCACACGCAAATTCAAGAGGCGCATCGCGTCCGGCAGCATGTGGGCCATCATTATCAGCACGAAGATAAGCGCGGGAATCAAGCTCCAGGCCAGATTCGGGCTCTCATATTTCAGATGCATGAAGTACGTCACGGCTATGGCGGCTTCGAAGAATGCAAGAACAAGCAGAAACGCAAGCAACGTCCCAGTGGACAAATGCTGGTACGTCAAGAAAACTTCAATTCCGACGATGCACAGCAGCACGAAACACAGTAACAAGTTGGCTTTCACTCCAGGAAGACTGCTCGTTCGTGTATCGTTCATCTCGCTTCGCCTCCCGCGGTCTTCGTGTCCTTCTAGGCCTTACTTGGCGTTCATCAAATATACGAGTGGAAAAACGAACATCCAGACAAGGTCCACAAAATGCCAGTAAAGGCCGACCGACTCAACGTGGCCGGTACTCAAGCTCCCTCGGTTGTATTTGATAGCTATTACGGCAATGGCGACGACACCGGCGATAACGTGCGACAGATGCAAACCGGTAATACAGAAAAAAGTGGACCCGAAAAGCACTGGCCCACCGGTGGGATTTTGAAACAGCCGCCAGCCCGCATCAATCATCCTGATCCATTCGCGAATGTGCAGAGCCGCGAAGAGAATTCCAAGCAGCGTGGTCACGCCGAGCCAGGTCACGGACCGGGACCTCTGATTGTGCTTGGCGGCCCCGAGCGCAGCAAGCATCGTCACGCTGCTGACCAGCAACACCGTGGTCATGATGACGCCGTTTACGATGCTGGAAACTTCGAAAGGTCTCGTCCAGTTCGCTGTTCCTACGCGCACAAAGGCGTAAGCATAGAGGATGGCTCCGAATGTGACGGCATCCGAAAGGATAAACAGCCACATCCCCAGCTTCCTGGATGGTATGCGGTAAGGAGACTCCTCGTTCCAGGTTTCGTGTTCAATCCCGACCGTCATTTCGGGTTCACTCACATTTTCCTCCTTGAGCCGCTCATGTACGGGCCGCAAGAATCACGAGCAGAAACACCCATAGGCCGTCCATAAAATGCCAATATACGGATGCCACTCCGAGTACGGCCCCTTGTCGGAGACCTGCGCTCGGCCGCAATCGGTAAAGGACATAGGCCAAACCTGCGACTCCGCCCAGCAAATGCAAACCATGCAGAGCCGTCAGCACATAAAAAAAGGAGCTGCTCGGGCTTGAAGACAGGAACAATCCCTTCGCGGCAAGCTCGCGCCATGCCATAACCTGCCCGAGGACGAAAAACAATCCAAGCGCCATGGTCGCACAGAGCCATGGAAAGGCGCGCGCCGCCGGTTCATCATCCCGCCATTCTTCTCGGCCAAAGTCGGGCCGGTGATCAAACGCACGGCGAGAAATTTCCAGCGTGATGCTGCTGGCCAGGAGAATCGCCGTGTTGAAATACAGAATTCGAGGCAACTGAAAATGCAGCCAATCGGGTGCCACGCCTTGCCGGACAATCAAAGCGCTTATGAGAGAAGCAAACGTCATCGAGATGGCTGCGACCGCCACCCAAATACCCGTTTCAGCGGGCAAAGCATTCTGAGCGACGCCCACAGCGGTAGTTCGGCTTCGGCCGCGAAGCTCGGAAGCAATCAAGCCTTGTCCGTCGCTCGTCAAATCGGGCGCGATTTGCCTTTGCGGCGGAACTTTGGTTGTGGACGCCATCTTTTTGGGCTCCCTCCGTTACCCCCTGCTCAGGTTGTTTTGATTTGCTCGGGTGAAGTTTGCATCACATACTCATGTGCGTCGCTTTCCACCCCATACTCCTCCGGGCCATGGTAGACAATCAGGTGTCTGCCGCCGAAGTTGTCAAACGGCGGCGGCGAAGTCGTCGACCACTCCAGCGTGGTCGCCTCCCAGGGATTGTCCGTTGCCTTTGCTCCCCAAAAGCGGCTCCAAAACAGATTGAAGAAGAAGATGAACTGGGCCGCGCCGACGACGAAAGCAGATATGCTGATGAAACGGTGCAAGGGAATCAGCGGCACAAGATAATTATCGGTGAAAGCGGCATAGCGGCGAACATTCCCTGCGAGACCCAGATAATGCATGGGCATAAAGACGCAATACACACCGATGAAAGTCAGCCAGAAGTGCCACTTGCCCAGCGTTTCGTTCATCATTCGACCGAACATTTTCGGGAACCAGAAATAGGTGCCGGCAAAAATTCCAAACATGGCTGCAAGCGCCATTACGAAATGGAAGTGGGCCACGACGAAATAGGTGGCGTGCAGGTATGTGTCAAGCGACGGCTGGGCGAGAAAGAAGCCGCTGAGACCGCCGGTGATAAACACGGAGATGAACCCAACGCAGAATAGCGCGGAGGCCGTGTAGCGCATCCGGGCGCCATACAAAGTGCCCAGCCAGAGCAGCACCATGATGGTCGCGGGGATCGTGATAATCAGCGTGGGCAACGAAAAAAGCACTGCCGAAAACGGGTTCATTCCGCTCACGAACATGTGATGTCCCCATACCATATAGCTCAGAAAACCGATGGCGACCATGCAGCCGATCACAGCTCGCGAGCTTAGAATGCGCTTGCGCGCGAAGGCGGGAAGAATGCTAGAGATGATACCGAAGCCGGGAAGGATTGCGATATACACCTCGGGGTGGCCAAAGAACCAGAACAAGTGTTGCCACAAGAGAGGCGAACCGCCGGAATGAGGCAGCACCTGATCATTCACAACCAGGCCGGCCGAGCTGAAAAAGCTCGTTCCCGCTGTTCGATCCAGAAGCAGCAGCACGCAGGCCGGCAATAAAGCTGCAAAGGCGAGCAACGCGATTACCGAGGTCACGAACCATCCCCACGTCGAAAGCGGCATGCGCGCCAGCGACATCCCTTTCGTCCGCAAGTCCAGAGTCGTGGTAATGAAGTTCAGCGAACCCAGCAATTGACCGATACAAAAGATAGCGATGGATGCCGCCCATAGGGTCTGGCCTGTTCCCTGGCCTGGCCCGGCAACGCCGCCTACGGAACTTAGCGGCGCATATGAGGTCCATCCAGCCAGCGGCGGTCCGTCTCCAACGAAGAACGAGAGGATCAGCACCACGAACGCTACAAACGTAACCCAGAAAGACATCATATTGAAGCGAGGGAAAGCCATGTCTTCTGCCCCTACTTGAATCGGCAGGAAGTAGTTTCCAAAGGCCGCGAATGGCGCGGTGGTCAGCACAAAAAAGACCATGAGCGTGGCGTGCATGGTCATTAATGATAAGTAATAATCTGGAGTCATTACGTTCCCCGGAGCGCCCGTCGGCGAGAGCTTGCCGAGCAGGGGTATGGCTGCGTTCTGCCAGCCCAGGTGAATCCTCATTAACCAGGACAAGATCAAACCGGCAAGAACGGCTAGAAGAGCGAGGCCATAGTATTGTTTCCCAATCACTTTGTGATCGAGGCTGAAAACGTATTTACGAATGAAGCTTTGCGGCGGTCCGTGGTGATGAACTGCGGGTTCTGGCGAACTCATGAACATGCCTCACAATTTAAGCCGTCTGCCGGTAGCATGCGGCTGCACTGGCGACTTCTAATCGCCGGACTGACTTTTAAGCCACTGATCGAACTGGTCCTGCGGCAACACCTCGAGAAACGCCCGCATACTGTAATGCCCAAGGCCACACAACTGCGTGCAGACGATCTCAAACCTGCCCTCCTTAGTCGCGGTGAAATGCAATGGGATCGTCAGGCCCGGAACGATGTCTTGCTGAATACGCAATTCGGGAACGTAGAAGGAGTGAATCATGTCCTTGCTATGCATGGTGAGAGCGACCGGCCGGCCGAGGGGCACCGTCAGCGTGCCCACGATGACGTCATCCCGCGCGTCGACATCATTTTCCGGGTCCAGGCCAAAAAAATTTCCATTGCTGTCCCTGACGCGTTCGGGATGAACGGTGCCGAACTTGCCGTCCGGACCCGGATAACGGAAGTTAAATGCAAATTGTCCGGCGGCCACATCAACCTGAAGAGATCCCTGCTCGGGCGGCGTCATGTAAATAGACGCCCAGACCTTGGAACCCACGAACGAGAGAACCAGGATTTCCATCCCCACCAGGATGATGGCGAACGCGATGAGAGGACCGCCACCGCCGGGAAAATATTTGATCTTTCGTTCTTTGTCGTCGCCGAATTTCCATGTAAAGGCGGCGAGAATTAATTGCGAGGAAAGAAACAGGACTCCCGTCGCCAACATGGTCTCATCCAATTGCTTGTCGATCCTCGGACCGATGGTTGATATATCGACCGGCATCCACCATACGTGCGCCACAATGATTCCGGCTGATACCACCGTGATAATCGCCAGGACCACCGCAAATAGTTTGCCCATCGCAATTCGCCTCTGCAGTGTGAAGTTTTACCTGCGGTCCGATGCTGGCACGACTCTCTGCCAATGCGAGCCAGACCTGCCATTCGAGGCCGCGCACTCCCGTCTGTGTTCACTAACCCGCATGCGTTTGGCTCTCCTACCCCTAATTCCTAATCCTAATTCCTAATAAAGATAAGGCGTAACTTTGAAGACGAAATTCACACTCGCGGCTCCAGTTGGGCCGACTGTGACCTCCTGGCTCTGTGTGCTGTACTGCTCCTGCCAAGCCGTCACCGTATACTTGCCGGGCGGAAGCCCCTTCAAGCTGTAGTTTCCCTCGTTGTCCGTCACCGCATAATGAGAGGTGTTCAGGACTGCAAAGTAGCCGTGCATCCAGGGATGAATGTTGCATTTCACCTCGATGAATTCCGGATTTGCCCATTTCGTGTCGATCGGCGCCGCGCCAGGGGGCTGCGATTTATTCCATTCCGGGTTGCGTTTCGGCATGGGGTGAATATTGTGTGTGAACGGGTCATCCGTGTAGATCTGCAGCGGTTGGTTTGTGTGCATCGCGAGAATGTGCGGCACATACATGCAACCCTTTTGATCGTATCGAACTGGCTCGCTGGGAGGCTGAGCGGATTGTTCCCCCACCGAAATGTACACGACGACGTATTGCAGCGCGTTTCCGGGGCCCGTTACTACGTTCTCACCTAGTAAGGGCGGGTTGTGCTCCTTGGCACAGGTCGGCTCTTTGGACATGTCGATCGGCTTCATCTTCGGTGGTGTTCCCGTGTACGTAACCTTGCCTTCGATTGTGCCGGCCGGGGCCGGTCCTACGCTGGCAACTGCCACCATCAGAGCGAATAGAACTGGCAATAGAACGTATCTGGCTTGCATAACAACTCTCCTTGAGGTTGTATAACAGATGAAAAATCACGCGCCTTAAGGCACCTCTTGCCCAATTGGTTTGAGGGTGTTCGGATGGCCCTTCAGCCATGTCTGAAAGGTGGCCAACTCAGGCGTTTTGAGGGTTACCTGCAAGGTGCGCAGGAAGTGCACCAGGTCCCAAGCCTCTTCGGGTTTGATGTTGTCAGAAAACGAGGGCATGGGCGTCCCGTCAAGCCCCGTCATAAAAATACGGTAGAGATCCTGGTTGGACGCGCCGCACTTGAACCGCTCGCCCGTCGTGAAATCGTACGGCCGAATCGGATTTCCCTTGGTGTCGGTAAGTGTCAAGGCGGAGGGGCCATCCCCGCGGCCTTCGGGTCCATGGCACTTCCAGCACTGTATTTTGTCAAACAGCTCCCGCCCATGCAGAATGCTCTCGACGGTAGGCGCGGTTTCTGGCGGAATGGTGATCGGCGCGCCGGGCTTCTCGGCCTGCCATCGCGGTGAAAATGCCTTAACCATGGCAATCAAATTCGCACGCTCTTGTTCCGTTAGGGGTCTCCACGAGGGCATGTTGGTATTTACAAAGCCTCGTGTAACACTGTCGAAAAGGTCTTCCTCGGTCGGCAACGTGCCCGTGGGTGTTGAGCGGCACTTGAACACAGCCAGGGTGAAGTCCCGAGGTTTCGCGAATCCCATGGTCGGATCGAACCACATCGCGTTTTCCCCGCTGCCATCGCCGTTGGGCCCATGGCATCCGATGCAGTACCGGCGATAAAGTTGTGCACCCACGTCCGGGCGGCCCTGGCCGTCGCCGAACGCTTCTCCGGTCAGACCGTGAATGTGACTCTCCATAGTATTGGTTGCCGTATGGATGTGGATGTCAATCTGCGCAAAGCATTCCGTGGGCCGCGTCGCAAACAGGAGAATTAACGAAGCGGCGAAGAGTGCCGCGAATACAGGTTTTCGTTTCACGATAAAACCTCTCTCCGTCAGAAGTCAAAATCTAGGCCCGTGAACACACTATTGCTCCACACTCCAGCGGTCGGGGATAGCGGAGGAAGCCCATTTCCGCTCCCGCTGAGCGGAACAATGCCGATGGACTTCACGATCGAGAACTCGTTATGCCAGGACAGCCCAGCACGACTGAACATGATCGGATACCAGCGGAACCCGACCGAATAGGCATTTATATTGCCCTGGTTGTCGGGAATGGACGGGTCCCCCGCAGCGGCCGGGGTTGAGGGAAATGCCTGTTGCGCCATGCGGATGATCTCCACACGCTGAGTTAAAACGAGCTGGGGGCTGTAGTAATAATGGGTTTCGACAAACCCTCCGTTCCAACTAGGCGCTCGAGCGCCGGGCAGAAGGGGCTGGTTGGAGGGCGTCGCGGTTCCGAGAAAAACGTTATCGTGCCCATGCATATACAAGGGGAGGAATTCGAATTTACCGAAGAAGAAGTCGCCAGAAAATCCCACACGATAAAAGGACTTGTTTCCCATACCCGTGCCCGGAATGAGAGTGCCGCTGGTGGTTTGGGAAAACGTAGGCCGTTCGCCGATGTAGGCATAAGCTCCAAATCGTTGCAGGCCCAAGCTACCCACCTGAAACGCCTGGCTAAACGTAAGGTACGTGTCGTAGCCCCGATTTGCAGGCAAGCCGACTTGCCCGTCGTTGCTGCTTAGCAGAGCCACCGAATAACGCGTATAGCTATTGATGGAATGGCCCGCAAGCTCAAGGCCCAACTGATTGTCGCCCAGTCCGAAAGTGTTTGAATCACCGACTGGCACGAAGTGATAGAGCTGGTAAATACCTCCATTGGCCGAAAGGAAAAGGAATCGTTTCTCCGAAATGAGGTTGTCAAGTTCGAACTTTCCGAACCTTAAGTTCACCCAACGGCTATTGAACAGGTTGTCGAATCGGACGAATGCGTTTTCGAAGTGGAAGGCCCCCGTGGAGTCCGCGGAAGGAAGCAACGAAAAAGAAATATTCTTGAACAGTGTCCCCGCTGTCCAAAGATCAAAACCACTAAGATCGAAGCCGTGCTGCCTGACTGTTCCGTCCACGAGCACGCTGCCAGCCCCGTCCCCCGGAATAGAGTCGACCGCTTGATGGTTGGTATTTTCCCGATGCCAATTCGGAGTGATTCGGAAGGTAATCGGGAAAAACGATGGATTCTGCCAGATGGGGGAATCACGATCGTTCATGAGTTGATATCCGTTGTCGCGAAAGGCCTGTCCAAACCAATTCAGCTCTGGCCACGCAGTATGGCAGGCGGAACACGGCAGCCCGTACTTGCGGGCGAAGGCAGGGATGGCTCTCACAGAGCCCGGGTGAGACAACGGGAGTGTGTAAGCCGGCTTAGCATCGATGAAAATGAATGAGAGAATCATGCATGAGAGCATGAAAAAAGAGCTGGGCAGCAGGCGACCGGCGAGTCGCTTACCGTCGACAAATTCGCTGAGCACGTACCCTCCTCTTGTTTTGGCGGGGGAAAGGCCCAATCCCTCGGCAGGCCAAAGCAGTAAATTACTGCATTAACAATTTCGATATACGCTTACAAAAAAACCAATGCAAGAAAAATTTGCAATTTGTTTACAAATTTTCTGGAAGGTTGTATTTTCGGTAAGGACAAACCCTTACTTAATTACGAAAATACTACATACTTCACTGTATATGAGCAGCACTTTCCGTCCATATTTTCTGGCGTTATCCCCGTGCGCGCTCGGCCCTTACGGCTCGACGCAGAGCCGTGAACGATCGTCGCAGTAAAAGTCAGTCGTTTTTTCTTGGGACACTGACTACAGTGAAGTTTGCAATTGACAAACTGATTCTACCGAGCTAAGGAATTATCGTTCGCGAAGCTGTTCGATGCTCGCGGGCATTGTATATATCTAATGAGTAAACATTTATGCGCGCAAAAAAAATCATATGCCGGCGGCTCCTGATTCCTGGAGGCGTTCTTTTGATGAGTCCTGTTCTGGCGGCGTTTTTCTGTGCGGCTACCGCCTCCTCCGCCGACAACGTCAAGGAATCTCCGGGATTTGTGATGGAGATTCCAGAGAAAGAATCCGATGTGCTGCCGATTGTGCAGGACATTGCAGCGGATTCTATTATTCGCGGTACCTATGTGTACGAGAGGGACAAGGAACTGACGGGCGCGATGCCCGCGAAATCCTCAAATGCTTTCGGGCAATGGCAGGGACCTGGACAGGTGTTTTACAAGGTTGTGATTGGCGCGCTGGCGCCGCGCCACTTTCTCGACAGCGCCGATGTCGGAACCGTGACGGTGCGATACGTCGTGGAACCCGCGGGAGAAGCCCGAACCCGCGTGCGGATCGACGCGATCTTCATCGAAGAAGGCCGGCGCAAGGCGCACCGTTCCGACAGGACGGTGGAGTCAAGTGAATTCAAGGCCATTCAGGATAGGGTGCAGCAACTACAGTTGGCGAAGCAGAAGACTGAGGAGGAACGGCAGCAGGCGGCGACGAATCTGAAAAAGCGCGAGCAAGAATCCGCCGCCGAATCGAGTGCGCTTCGCGAACGGCAGGAAGAGACGGCAAGGCTCGATGCGGCAGAGTCTTCCATCCGCGATCTTGAACAACGGCTCCGCAATCTTCAGCATGAAGTGGAACTGCGCGTGAAAGCGAAAATAGCATTGAAGGCCGCGCCCTTTCGGAAGTCCGCGGCTCTCGTGTCTCTGGAAGCCGGCACTGATGTCATTGTCCTGATCGTCACCCCCAACTGGTACGGTGTGCAAACCGCAGACGGGCACCGCGGATGGCTGCGGCGCGATGAAACGGAGCAGCTTCCATGAAGAAAAAAGTGACGAACAAATTCTTCCCGCTGCTTTTCGTTTGTTCCCTGATAGCTGCGCTTTGGTCCATTGAACCTCTTTCCGCGCAAGACTTCCCCATCGAGCGGCGGTTTCCGAATTCAAAGGCAGAAGTGGACCGGGCGATCCAGGAGCTTCAAGGTTTGATTAAGGGACGTTTGCCAATTCTTGAAGGGTTTGCGGAAGAAGGCCGCGAAGCGCTTGAGCATTTCAATCGTGGATTTTACGAATGCGCCGCGCAGGTTAGTTCGGACGCCGGCGGCCGGACGCTTGTGCATATCACCGCGAAGATCACTGCATGGTATACGGACCCGACTGCCGCGCGATCGGGTTACCGCGTTCTTCCCTCCAACGGAAGAATCGAAACCGATCTGCTGGATCAGCTCGGCGAGCTGCTCGCGAAAAGAACAACCAGCACGGCTCCAACCCCATCGAACTCGGCGCCTCGCGTGTCCTTACCAACCGCGCCGGCGAGAGCTACAAGTGCAAACCGATCCCTAGGCCTCGCGCCCGCGATCTCACCGGTGATAGCGCCCGCGGTGGGGGCGGCCGCGACAGGGCCTACAACCGCTCCCAACAAGGAAGATTTCAACTCGCTAGAACAACGCCGGGAAAAGGCCGAAAAGAGCGCCAAGTCGCTGAGCGATGATGTCAAAAATCTTGAGGAAATTCTGCGCAACCAATCCCATCCGGACAATCTCGCGATCGTGCGCAAAGCGGGAACACTCGTCCTGGCGAAGCCGGGCGGAGCCGCACTTCTCACGGCGGACGCGGAAGATGAATTCGAGGTGATCGGCGTGGACGGCAACTGGGTTCACGTGCAAATCTCCGGTCCCTCTCGCGGCTGGATTCAACGTGCGCAATTAGATCTGCCAAAGGGATTCACCAACATTGCAAAAGCACAAACTCCTTCCGTCGCCGGTGACGATCCGGTATTCCGCGTGATCCATGAGGATACGCATCCCTTCACCGGCAAATGGCCACAACTTCAGGGTAAGACGGTCCGGATCATTTGGGTGGAACCGGCAATCGATGCCAGCCAAACTACCTCGGGAGACGCTAAACGGAAATTCGCGAAGTCTGTGTTTGTCGAAGCTTTTAAAGAACAATCCTCTGCAACGCCGCCGCCCGGTGGCGTAGTCATAATTTTTGATTCAGCCGACGGAGGCCAAGTGTCGGTGTCAATCTCGAATCTGGCTCAATGGCAAGCGGGTCAACTATCAGAGGACTCATTTTGGAAACAGTGTCTGGTAGAACCCCCGGAAATGTTCCAATCAGCGCAAAACCCTTAGCGTGGTTCGATCTCAGTTCGATGACTAAGAGAAGGCGGCGCGCACGTCGTACGCGCCGCCACTCCACTCTAACTAGCGCAGTGATCTGAAGCCTGCGCGCACCTCTTCTGAAAAGAGCTTCGGCTGTTCCCAAGCCGCAAAGTGCCCGCCTTTGTCGAGCTTGTTGTAGTGGATCAGTTTGGGATACGCCCGCTCCGCCCAACTGCGCGGGCACAGATCGATCTCGTCCGGAAAGGCGCTTACGGCAACCGGGATGGAAACGCCTTTGACACTGAAATACGGGAGTTT
>Ga0137409_10006560_pt1 | contig 12075 bp, 7 predicted proteins | sample CZODoug1_16funga_FD_122059 | JGI IMG/M metagenome (GOLD analysis project Ga0137409, IMG submission 122059) | Vadose zone soil fungal communities from Angelo Coast Range Reserve, California, USA - CZODoug1_16fungal (Hybrid Assembly) | ecosystem: Environmental > Terrestrial > Soil > Vadose zone... | reverse complement strand
CAGCGCCACAAGCTGACGCGCGTTGCTGACCGGCATCGACGGATGCACCGACAGCACGTAACACGTGGTGGCCATCAGCGAAACCGACGCAAAATCCTTGACGGGATCGAACGGCAGCTTTGCATACAGGCTGGGCGCCACGGAATTGGGGGCAGTGGTGGCGAGCAGCAGCGTGAGGCCGTCGGGCGCAGTCAGGACAATGTTCCCCGAACTGCCGGAGAGTTTGAAGTTCACGTGCAGATTTGATCGGGCCGCGCTGTTTTGGTTGGTCTGGTTGTCCGCCCAGACGAGCAGGAAGCCGTGTGGCGGGATGACGTAGCCCGCCGGAATCTCGAACTGGGTCTTGTTCGCCAGATTGTCGGTGAGAAAGTAACCCTCGAGGTTGGCGGGCGTGGCGCCGGGATTGTACAATTCGATCCAATCGTCGAATCGGTTTCCATTGTTCGTGTTCAGGAGCGAGCTGGTGTTCGCCGCCATCCATTCGTTGATGAAGACCACGATGGGCGGGGCAATGTTGTTGTTCGTGCCGCCGGGCGTGACGCGATAAAATTCCTGGCGATCGAAGGGCTGGCCGTCGGGGAAGTTCCCGTAGCTGCGGTTCGGGGGAATGTTCGTATAGGTGAGGTAATCCAGCACTTGCGGCGTGTTGCCCGGAGTCCACGCGAGGGCGATCTGGCCGCTGCCGGCGCCCAGGCGGAAGCTGGTGTGCCATTTGTCCGCGGTCGATTCGCCCGGCTCGCCGTCGGCGAAGATGATCTTGAACTCGCCCGGCTGAAGCGAAGCGCCCGGTGGAAAGGCCCATTGGGTGAGGTTCGTGTAATTGTCGGCCAGGTAACAGCCCGCGAGGCTGACGATACCGGTGCTGGCGTTGTAAAGTTCGATCCACGGCTCGCGCTCGCCCTGATTGTCGGTAATGCCAGTAAGATTCTCCGGCTGCGCTTCGTTCAGCCAGAGCGGTGGGAACGGAGGAATGACTGCGGCGGCGGCGTTGGCCGTGCCCGGACTGGCGAAGACGGGCTTGACACTATTTACCGAAGTGAAGGCGCTGCCAGGCGTGGTGCGCATGCTCAGGTTGGCGCCGGTTGGAGTAGGCAGGAACCAGTAGCTCAATGTGCAGACGGTGGTGACGGGCAGGGGCGAGAACGCCTGACGCAAGGTCGAAGAACCGCTGCCGGCGCCCGTCGCGATGATGTGGAGACTGGCGCTGCCCGAGTGGCTCACGTCGGTGCTGATGACCGAGTTCGAGTGATTGCCCAGGAGTTCCCAGGTTCCGCTCAATGGTGACTCAAAGGCGCCGTTTTGAATGAGGTTTGGCCCCACGCCAGCTTCCGTGCCCGTGACCAGCGCGATGTCGTCGACGTACACATCACCGGCCGCGCTCAGGAAAACCAGGAAAGTGGTCGCTGGACTGGCTCCACCCGCGATGGTCCCGGTGTAGGTGACATAGCGCCAGCCGGCGCCTTCCGACCAGTTGCCGACGCGGCCGTGGTCCTGCGCGGGATCGATGAGTTGCAGCGATGGGCCGGTGCCGTTGGGTGCGATGGGCCAGGGCAGCTGGCCCTCGTAGCGCACTTTGTCCACCACGACTTCCTGTCCGGCAACCGGTCCGGGCCGGAGCAAGGTGAGCGTCTCGCCGTCGTTCTGAAGGTTGCCGTCGAACTGGCCAAACGGCACCGGCGCGTTCGTGCCATAAGCCGCGAAATACGCGGGGATGTTGCCGGCGAGGACGAGATACTGGCGGTTGGTGATGACGCTGCCCTTGGGAAAGGTGTAATCCAGCCCGTTGATGCGCCAGCCGGACAAATCAAAACTGGTCGTGGCCGAAGTATTGAACAACTCCAGGAACGCGGCATCGGGAATCGCCGGGTTGTACATGATCTCGTTGATCGCGACGATGCCCGCCGGGTCGGGAGCGGGGCCGGTGTAGTTTACCGTGATCGCCTTGCTGAAGTTCGTCAGCGGTTTGTCATAGAGGTCGTGGCCGACAAGATTCAGCACGTTGGTCGCGTCCTTGAGCGACACCAGCACTCGCCAGGCGGAGACGCTGGTCCACATGACGGGATACTCCACACCGTTAATCCAGATCGTTTTTACCTGCGCCGGCGCGGTGCCGGTGAGGATCACCAGGTTGCTGCTCGTGGTGACGGTCGTGCTGCCGTTGACCGTGAAGTTGGTGCCGGTCTGGCCGTTGATGGTGTTGCGGACGAAGGGCGCGCGCGCAGTGATGGTGCTGAGCGAATTCGCGTAACTCTGACCGGGCGCAAAACTGGCATAGTGAGCCGTCCAATACGCCATGTAGCTCGGATTAAAACTGGTGTTCATGATGTCGAGCATGTGCGCGTAAAGGCAGCGGAGATTGGCGGGAAGATTAATCACCTTGGCGAGGTTTTGGTCACCCACGAGCCCCTGGTTGGCGCCGCCGGTGAAGGAGAAATCCATGTCCCAGGGAAAATAGAGGAACTTCCCGTCTGAAGGGCGGACGTACATGAAGAAGTTGTGGTTGTTGCCCCACGTGTACATGTCGCCCACACTGCACAACGAAATGAGCGCGTAGGCGCGCATCCACTCGTTGATGTCCATGAGTTCGCGCGTCTCGGCTTCGAGGACGGAACCAGTGTGGCTCCACGCCTTGCCCAACGCGATGAACGGGCGGTAGTCGTCGGTGTCGCGGTGATTCTTGATCAAAAAGTTGTAGCGGTAGATTTCCTTGTCATCGCCAAGGTTCGTGACGTCTGTGCCGACGACGTTGTCCGGCTGCGGGTTCTTGTAGCCAGCCGCGTTGGCGGTGGTCGGATAGTAGATCAACTCCATCTCGAACATGGTGCCAGAGCCGCCGTTCGCGAACGCCGTCTCGATGAAATTGTCCTCGTGGCGCGGGAAGAACTGGGCCGCCCCGATGTGCGCAGCGCGCGGCGAAAGGAGATGGCAGATTTCCCCGTAGGTTCCGGGGATGCCGCCCGCGCGGTTGAGAATGTGCTTGAGGACAATTTCCTCCTGCCGGTTGGCGGTGGCGTCGCCCGCGCCCGATCGATCAATCATCATCAGCGGGTGCACGCCTCGGAACAAATCATCCGGTTGAAACACGATGTGGAAGCCGGTGCGAATGTCGCTGTAGCGCCCGCGCTGGCTGCCGCGCAAATGCACACCGCAATCGTAATACGCCCGTTGCTCGTCATAGATGACGGTGCAGGGCAGCAGATCGTTGCTCATGACATTGGTCTGGTTGACTCCCTGGGCGGTGCCGTGCAGCAGATCGATGTTGGACGGGTTGAGAATGATGCGGACGTTGTGCGCCAGGGGCAGGTTGGCCTGACCATCATTGACTTTGTAAAGCGCGCCGGAGTTTGTGCCGCGCGCAGGATACGTCGCCGCCGCGCCCAGCCCATCGACGGCGCGCACGTAGAATTGCACCACAGCTCCGGCGGCCTGGCCGGGAATCGTGCCCTCGTAAAGACCGCCACCCTGAAGCGTCATCGGCGCGCTGGCCCACGCGCCGCTGTTCACCGACCAGAACACCTGGGAACTGGCCACGCCCTGCGGATCCTCGGCGACCACGCTCACTGTCGCGGGCTCACCTGGTTGGGGGATGACGCGGTGATGTCCAAACGCACTGAAGGTTGGGCCGGCGTTGGCCTCGACGCGGGAATTCGGTGCGCCGGGCGTGCCGTTGAGCGCGGGCATGGGCAGCGCAACGGTGCGCGCCGAGCGGTTGAAGTAGAGCCGCGTATTCAACAGGTTGTTGCCCGCCAGCCAACGCGCGCGGTAGGAGATTTGGTACTCGCGCCCACTGGTGATGGTGCGTCCCGCATTCAACGTCCTTTCGATATGATTGTGCATGTGCTCCTGGTAACCGGTGGAGATGAGGTGCAGCACGTTGTTCCCCGGGTTGCCCGGCTCCGGCTCGACCTGGCTGCGGTTGTGAGTGCCCAATGTCCGCCAGCCGCTCAAGCCACTTTCAAAATCGCCGTTGGAAATCATCTGAACCGGGTTGTTGGTAGGTGATTCGATGACGCTGATATCGTCGAGCAGCACTTCCCCTGCGCCATCGAGCAGACAGAGAGCCAGTTCATGCCAGAGGGTCGGCTCGTTGGTTTGACCGGGGCCGGAAATCCCGCGCCAGGTGAAGGTCTGCCAGATGCCGCGGTCCTTCTCGCGGATCGCCGGCCGGTTGCGAAGGTCGCGGGCGTTGCGCTGCAGCAATCGCGCGAGCGTGGTCTCAGCCACGGGAGCCCCCGGCGCCGGGGTTCTTGCTGTCGCCGAGATACGCCTTGATGACGCGCGGGTTCGCGCGCACCTCGTCCGGCGTGCCCTCGGCGATCTTCTGGCCCATGTCGAGCACGGCGACGCGATCGGAGATGTCCATGACCACGCCCATGTCGTGCTCGATCAGGATCACGGTGACGCCCCATTCCTCGTTGACGTCGAGGACGAAGCGCGCCATGTCTTCCTTCTCTTCGTGATTGCAGCCGCCCATGGGCTCGTCGAGGAGGAGAATCTTCGGGTCCAGCGCCAGCGCCCGGCCGAGCTCGACGCGCTTCTGCAGGCCGTAGGCGAGCGAGCCGGTCGGCCGCCGCCGCAGATCCTGGATGCGCAGGAAGTCGATGATGTCCTCGACGCGGCCGCGGTGCCGAACTTCTTCCTTCTCCGCGAACCCCCAGTAGGCGAACGCGCCGAGCACGCCGGTCTTCATGTGCACGTGGCGGCCGAGCATCAGGTTGTCGAGCACGGTCATCCCGCGGAAGAGGGCGATGTTCTGGAAGGTGCGCGCGATGCCGAGCTCGGCCACGCGGCTCGGGGCCAGGTCGGTGATGTCCTGCCCCTCGAGCGTGATGCGGCCGCGGTCCGGATGGTAGAAGCCGCTGATCATGTTCAGCACCGTCGTCTTGCCGGCGCCGTTAGGACCGATGACCGAGAGGATCTCGCCCTTCTGGGCCTCGAGCGACACACGCGTGACCGCCTGCACGCCGCCGAACGCCTTGGACGTCTCGCGAATCTCGAGGAGCGCGCTCACAACAGCCACCGCTTTCGTCGGCGGTAGTGCTTGACGTCCCGATAGCTCTTGCGCTGCCCCACGCCGGTCAGGCCCAGATAAAACTCCTTGATGTCCTCGTTCTGGCTGATCGTCTTCGCATCGCCGTCCAGTACGATCCGGCCATTTTCCATGACATAGCCGTGTTGAGCAACCTGTAAAGCCATGGTGGCGTTCTGTTCGGCCAGGAGCACCGCGACCCCCTCCTCCCGGTTGAGCCGCCCGACGATGTCGAAGATCTCCTTCACGAGCATCGGCGCCAGGCCCATGGACGGCTCGTCGAGCAGCATCAGCCTCGGCCTGGCCATCAGCGCGCGGCCGATCGCCACCATCTGCTGCTCGCCTCCGGAAATGTAGCCGGCCTTGAAGCCCTTCCGCTCCGTCAGCCGGGGGAAGTAATGGTAGACGATGTCGAGATCTTTCCTGATGGCCTGGCCGTTCCGGCGCGTGTACGCCCCGGTCAGCAGGTTCTCCTCGACGGTCAGGTGCTCGAACACGTGCCGCCCCTCCATGACCTGGACGATGCCGTGCTTGACGACCTCGGCCGGGCTCTGCCGGTGGATCGCCTGCCCCTGAAACTCGATCCCGCCCTTCGTCACCTCGCCGCGCTCCGTTCGCAGGAGGCCGGAGATGGCCTTGAGCGTCGTCGACTTGCCGGCGCCGTTGGCCCCGAGGAGGGCGACCACGCCCCCCTCGGGCACGACGAGCGACACGCCCTTCAACACGAGGATCACGTGGTCGTAGATGACCTCGACGTTGCCGACCGACAGGAGCGGCCGCGGGGTGTCGCCCGTCACCGGCGCCTCTACTTCTCCTTCGCGCAGTCGCGCATCGCGTAGTTGAGCTTCTTGGCCTCGTCGACCGCCGCCGCCTCGATCTTCGGCCGCACCACCTCGCGCATGGGCGCGATCCAGTCGGTGACGACAATCCACTTCTTGCCGTCCCACTGCTGGATGAGGACGGGCCCGCTCCCCTCGTGGTCCTCGCAGGTCACCTTGAGCGAGTGCATGAAGCCCCGCATGCCGACCTGCTCCAGCCGCTGGTCGGTGAGGTTGAGGTTCTCGAAGCCCCAGCGCACCTGCTCGCCGGTCAGCGGCTTGTTCCCGAACTTCGCCATGGCCGTGCGGATGGCCTCGGCCGAGAGCATCGCGTTGACGATGCCGCGGTTGTAGAGCGGCGCGCCCATCTCCTCCTTCTTCGCGGAGCCCTTCCCCTTGTCGTAGACGTACTTGACGATGTCGGCGTGCACCTTGTAGCCCGTGCCCGGCGCGTGGAAGGTGGCGCCCTTGTAGCCCTTGGCGCCCTCGCCGGCCGGCACCACGTCCGAATCGTTGGCCGACCACCAGTTGCCGATGAGATGGTCCATCTTGAAGCCGATGGACACGGCCTCCTTGATGGCGACCTGGTTCATGACGCCCCAGCCCGACATGAAGATCCAGTCCGGATTCAGTCGGCGTACCTGGAGCCACGTGGCCTTCTGCTCCTGGCCGGGATGGTCGACCGCGAGCAGCGTGAGCTCGAACTGGTACTTCTTCGAGAGCTCTTCGAGGGTCGGGTTCGCCTCCTTGCCGTAGGCGCTGTTGTGGAAGATGTGGACGATCTTCTTGCCCTTCAGCTTCTCGAGGCCGCCTTCCTGCTGACCGATGTACCGGATGACGGCGGACGCCTGGCTCCAGTAATTCGTGGGGAAGTTGAACACCCACGGAAACCACCGGCCGTCGGAGGCCGCGCTCATCCCGTAGCCCATCGAGAAGACGACGACCTTGTCGACCGAGGCCTTGGGGATCAGCGAATAAGTGATGGCGGTGCTGTAGGGATTCACGAGCACCGGGCTCTTGCCCTTGAGGCGCTCGTAGCACTCGACGCCCTGCTTGTTGTCGTACTGCGTCTCGCACTCCTCCCAGACGACCTTGACGCCGTTGATGCCGCCGTCGCGCTCGTTCAGGAGCGTGAAGTAGTCCACGAAGCCGTCGGCGATCGGAATGCCGCTCGGCGCGTACGGGCCGGTCCGGTAGACCAGCAGCGGGATGAACATGTCTTTCGGCTGGGCGGCCACCAGTGCCGGCGATGCGATCACCAGCGCCGCCAGAGCCACCAGCCCGATTCTCGGTATCTTCATGACACTCTCCTTTGCGCGTGCCTAGTGGGGAAACGGCCAGAGCCGCAGCTTCTCCTTCGTGATTTGCCAGAGACGGGCCAGGCCGCGCGGCTCGACGATCAGGAACAGGATGATGAGCCCGCCGAAGACCATCAGCTCGAACTGTTTCTGGAGCGCGACCGGCATCCGGAGCCCGATCGCGTGGGGCGTGTTGCTCAACACGATCGGGACGAGCACGATGAAGGCGGCGCCGAGGAACGAGCCCAGGATGCTGCCCAGGCCGCCGATGATCACCATGAACAGGACCAGAAACGAGATGCCGATGTCGAACGCGAGCGTCTCGGCGCTGCCGAGGTAGAGGAACACGAGCCCGGCCCCGGCCACCCCGCAATAGTACGAGCTGATGGCGAAGGCGAGCAGCTTCGTGCGCAGCGGGCGCACACCGATGATCTCGGCGGCGATGTCGCGATCGCGGATCGCCATCCACGACCGCCCGATGCGGCCCCGCACCAGGTTCTTGGCGGCCAGGGCGAACACGGCGACCAGCCCCAGCGCGGTGAGGTACCGCGCCGACGGGGTCGAGTTCGGGCCGGTGATGAGGGCGCCGAACAGGGTCCGGTCCGGCGCGGTGATGGTGCCGGACGAGGCGTAGTTGGTGAACCACGCGACCTTGTTGAAGAGCCAGAGCAGGAAGAACTGCGCGGCCAGCGTCGCGACGGCGAGGTAGAAGCCCTTGATCCGGAGGCTCGGGAGGCCGAAGAGAATCCCGACGGCGGCGGCCGCGACGCCCGCCAGCAGGAACACCACGATGATGTTGAGGCGCGGGAATGCCGTCGCCAGCTTGAACGCCGAGTAGGCGCCGACGGCCATGAACCCTCCGGTGCCGAGCGAGAGCTGCCCGGCGTACCCGGTCAAGAGATTGAGCCCGAGGGCCGCGAGCGCGTACACGAGGAACGGGATCAGGACCGCCTGGAGCCAGTACTCGCTCGCGAGAAGGGGCGGCACCACGACCGCCGCCGCCACCGCCGCGGCGACGAACACGCGATCCTGGACGATGGGAAAGATGGCCTGGTCGCCGGCGTAGGAGCTCTTGAACTGGCCCGCCTCCCGGTAGATCACGCCGTCACACCCGCTCGATGATGCGCTCGCCGAAGAGGCCCTGGGGCCGCACGAGCAGGAAGGCCAGGGCGAGCACGTAGGCGAACCAGTTCTCGATGGCGCCGCCGACGAGGGGCCCCCAGTACACCTCGCCCAGCTTCTCGCCGATGCCGATGATGAGCCCGCCGACGATGGCGCCCGGCACGGACTCGAAGCCGCCCAGGATCAGCACGGGCAGGGCCTTGAGCGCGATGAGCGAGAGGCTGAACTGCACGCCGCTCTTGGCGCCCCACATGAGGCCGGCCACGATGGCGACGACGCCGGCGACGGACCACACGACGACCCAGATGGTCTTGAGCGGAATTCCGAGCGAGAGCGCCGCCTCGTGATCGTCGGCGACCGCGCGCAGGGCCCGGCCGATGCGGGTTCGCTGAAAGAACAGCGCCAGCACCGCGACCAGCACCGCGGCCGTCACCGCCGCGGTCAGCTCGAGCTCGTTGATCTGCACGCCGCGGACGATGAACGAGCGATCGGGGATCCCGATGTCGAGCTTCTTGACGTTGGCGCCCCACAGCATCTCCCCGAACCCCTCGAGGAAGAAGTTCAGGCCGATCGTGGCCATGAACAGGATGATGTGCTCCTGATTCACGAGAGGGCGCAGCACGAGCCGCTCGATCGCGAAGGCCAGCGCCACCATCACGGCGGTCGTCAGCCCGAGGGCCAGGAGGACCGGCGCGCCGCGCTCGAGCAGGCCGACCAGCGTGAGGGCCGCGAACAGCACCATCACGCCCTGGGCGAAGTTGAACACGCCCGAGGCCTTGAAGATCAGCACGAATCCGAGCGCGACCAGCGAGTACATGAGGCCGGCGAACAGGCCGCCGATGAGGACCTCCACCAGAAACGCGGGCGATCCCGCCATGTCCCGGAACGGGGCGACGAGCACCGCGTGGAGCGCGTCGAGCATCAGGCTCGTCGCTCACGCGTCATGCGCGACTCCCAGGTACGCGTCCAGGACCGCCGCGTCCTTGCGGACCGCGGCGGGCGGGCCGTCGGCGATCTTCCGGCCGTAGTCGAGGACCACCACCCGGTCGGAGACGTCCATGACCACACCCATGTCGTGCTCGATGAGCGCGATGGTCGTGTCGAACTCCTGATTGACGTCGAGGATGAACCGGCACATGTCTTCCTTCTCCTCGACGTTCATCCCCGCCATGGGCTCGTCGAGCAGCAGGAGCTTGGGCTCGGCGGCGAGCGCCCGGGCGAGCTCGACGCGCTTCTGCAGACCGTAGGGGAGCCGGCCCGCCGGGGTCTTTCGGATCGCCTGGATCTCGAGGAAGTCGATGATCCGCTCCACGAAGGCCCGGTGCTCGAGCTCCTGGCGCTTGGCCGGTCCCCAGTAGAGCGCCTCGAGCAGGAAGCTCCCCCGCATTTTCAGCAGTCGCCCGGTCATGATGTTGTCGAGCACGCTCATGCCCTTGAACAGGGCGACGTTCTGAAACGTGCGGGCGATCCCGAGCGCGGCGACGTCCGGCGGGGCCAGGCGCGTCCGGTCCCGGCCCTCGAAGGCGATCGTTCCCTCGTAGGGACGGTAGAAGCCGCTGACGGCGTTGAGCAGCGTCGTCTTGCCGGCGCCGTTCGGGCCGATGATCGCGACGATCTCCCCGCGCGCGACGCTCAGGCTCACCTGGTTGACCGCGATCAGCGCGCCGAAGCGCACGCTCACGCGGTCCACCTCGAGCAGGGGCGGCGCGGCCGCGGATCCCTTCACCGAGGGGCCCGCGCGGGCGCGTCGTCGACGTCGCGGATCATCACGTCCGCCCGCATGGTGCCGGTGCGGCCGTCCTCGTAGGTCACCTGCGCCTCGACCGCGACGTGATCCCGCCCGGCGTAGAGCGCCTCGATCAACGGTGCGTACTTCTGCGCGATGTATCCGCGGCGGATCTTTCGCGTGCGCGTGATCTCCTCGTCGTCCGGATCCAGCTCCTTGTGCAGGACCAGAAAGCGCCTGATCTGAGCCCCGCGCAGGACCTCGTCCTCGGCGAGGCTCCGGTTGACGCGCGCCACTTCGCCGCGGATCAGGTCGTAGACCTCCGGTCTTCGCGCCAGGTCGGCGTAGCTCGTGTATGCAATGTTCCGGCGCTCCGCCCAGTTCCCGACGGCCACCAGATCGATGTTGACGAGCGCGGTCACGCAGGGCCGGTCCTGGCCGATGCAGACCGCCTCACGGACGTAGGGAGAGAACTTGAGCTTGTTCTCGAGGAACTTGGGGGCGAACATCGTCCCGTCCGCCAGCCGGGTCACGTCCCGGGCCCGATCGATGATCTTCAGGTGGCCGTCGTGGTCCAGAAAGCCGGCGTCGCCGGAGCGGATCCAGCCGTCGGCGAGCGTCTGGCTGGTCGCCTCCGGGTTCTTCGCGTAGCCCTGAAAGACACCCGGGCTGCGGAACAGGACTTCGCCGGTCTCCGAGATGCGAATCTCGACGTCGGTCAGCGGCGTCCCCACGGTGTCCAGCCGCACGTCGCCGTCCCGCTGGATGGTGACGAACACGCTCGCCTCGGTCATGCCGTAGAGCTGCTTGACGTTCACCCCCAGGCCGCGGAAGAAGAGAAAGATCTCGGGGCCGATGGCCTCGCCGGCGGTGTAGGCGCGGCGGACACGTGAGAGGCCGAGGTTGTCCTTGAGCGGACCGTACACGAGGAGACTCCCCAGCGGATAGAGCAGCCGCTGCCAGAGGGGAACGGCCTGCCGCGCCAGGCGCTTGCGCTCGATGTCCTGGGCCAGGCGCAGGAAGAACTGGACCATCGCGCGCTTCGGCCGCGCCGCGTCCTCGACGCGAACCATCACGCCGGTGAGCAGGCTCTCCCAGATGCGCGGCGGACCGAAGAAGTAGGTGGGGGCGATCTCCTTGAGGTCGGAGAGCACGGTCGCCGCGCTCTCCGGGCAGTTGATGGAAAATCCACACGTGATCGACTGCGCGTAGGAGAAGACGTGATCGCCGACCCACGCCATCGGCAGATACGAGAGAACTTCCTCGTCCTCGCCGAGCCCCTCGAACCGGGCGGCGTTGCGCGCGGTCACGATCAGATTGCGATGCGACAGCATCGCGCCCTTCGGGACCCCGGTTGTTCCCGACGTGTAGCAGATGATGGCCAGGTCGTCCGCGGCGCCCCCGGCGACCTCGGCATCGAAGTGCGCGGGGTGGCCGACCTCGAACTTCCTGCCGAGCTCGCGGAGCTCGGCCAAGCTCACCAGGCCGGGCTCGCTGTAGGCGCGCATGCCGCGCGCATCGTCATAGACGATGTGGGTGAGGCGCGGGCAGCGGGCCCGGAGGCTCAGGAGCTTGTCCACCTGCTCCTGGTCCTCGACGACGGCGAACCGCGCCTCGGCGTGATCGACGATGTACTCCATCTCCTTCTCGACGGAGTCCTGGTAGATCGGGACCGGGACGCCGCCGAGCGCCTGGGTCGCCATCATCGCCCAGTAGAGCTCGGGGCGGTTGTCTCCCGCGATGGCGACCCGATCGCCGCGCGCGAAGCCGAGCGAGGCGAGACCGTGCGCGATCAGGCGGGCCTCGTCGAAGTAGCGTGACCAGGTGTACGGCTGCCAGATCCCGAAGTCCTTTTCCCGGATCGCGACCTTGCCGCCGATTCGCCGCGCGTTCTCCCGCACGAGCTTCGGGAACGTGTCGCGCTCGGCGTCGAGTGCTTTCAAACCGCCTCCGTCAGTGTTGGTGTCAGTGCCTCGAGGGAGGGCAGAGCCGAGGGAGCTGGTTTACCTCTCGTGCCCGCGCCCGGCTCCAGGCGGCGTGAGTCTAGCCAAGCGCCGGGGCCGTGTCAATAAATTGGGTCAG
>Ga0137409_10006559_pt1 | contig 12077 bp, 9 predicted proteins | sample CZODoug1_16funga_FD_122059 | JGI IMG/M metagenome (GOLD analysis project Ga0137409, IMG submission 122059) | Vadose zone soil fungal communities from Angelo Coast Range Reserve, California, USA - CZODoug1_16fungal (Hybrid Assembly) | ecosystem: Environmental > Terrestrial > Soil > Vadose zone... | reverse complement strand
ACTTACAGACTGGCTGTCAGATACGCGCCGAAGACGAATGCGGATTCTGCAGTCTGCTATGGGCCGGATCGGAACAAATGGAACACGGGCGCACCGCCGTTTGCGAGCGAACGCGTTGTGAGGCAGTCAGTTAGATGGGAATGTTCCGTTCAGAGACATGGTTCAGGATCGCTCACGCCGTGAGCGCTTGCAGCGCCTTCGCGACGCGGACGTACTCCTGATACCGGTGCTGATACAGATCGAGCTTCTCACGCTCGATCGCGTCGAATCGGGCACGCGCGAGCGGCGGCGCCGACACGGTATTGGTCGTCCCCAACTCGTGCTCGAGCGCGGCGGCCTTCAACTTGTACTCGGCGTCGTGCGCGCGCTCCCACACCAGCCAGTCGGCCGTCCAGTCCGCGTGCGCCGTCTGCAACTGGTCCTTCGTGAACGGGAACGTCCCGCCCGCCGCGCGATCGAGCGCGGCGAATTCGGTGGGATACATCTGTCGAGCGGTCCTGGCGAGCGGCTGCCAGACGAGGAGCGCGCGCGGATCGCTCGCGCTCGCGCGCGCTCCTTGGGAACGGCGAGCAGCTCCAGCATCGACCCCTTCCACCCGTCCCGCAGGCGGACGGGTTCGTCCGACACGAGGATGCGTCCGCGATCCACGAGCGCCACGCGCGCGCACCTCTCGGCCTCGTCGAGATAGGGGGTCGCCATCACGATCGTGATGCCTTGCGACAGGAACTCCGAGAGGAGCTTCCGATCGTCGCTGGACATGACAGCATGGTGGAGCATGAGACCGACTGGACCGTCGGCGGCCGCAACAGACGACGCGATGGTTGCTCCCCACGGTTCCGCCCCATGACGGGCGCCGCGGCGTCCGGTCCAATCGAGGTGAACTGGCAGCTCCTCCAGGCGACCCGCCGAGAGCACTGGCGCGCTCGCATCGGAGGACAGCAGCTGGAATCCGAGCTCGATGAGAGCCGAGGCGGTCACTGCCGTACATCGGTTCCAGGGCGGCGTGAAAATTGGCGGGAGCGCGACGCCGAGCATGTCCTGAAGCTTCGCTCGACCCGAGACGATGTCATCGCGCTGCTGGACCGCGGACCGCGACCGCCCGAACTCCGCTTTGCGGCCGGTCGGCTCGTGATTGATGTGGGCGAATCCGTGCTGGTGGATGGAGACGAGCCGGTCTGCACCGCCCATGGCGTGCCGAAGCTCCCGCGCGAGCGTGGGAGCGACAGCGTTGGGAATGGCGGCGAGGTCGATCGGCACCTTCAGGTACTGAGTGATATCGAGTAACCGGTACAGCAGCTCGTCGCTCCATCCGACATCGTCGTCGCGAACGAACAGCGTGACGGGCGACGACTTCCGGTCCAGCACCGAGCGGACGGGATCAAGCCAGCCGCTCATGCAACACCGGATCTTCGCCATGAGGGTGCGAGGCTCGGGCCGCCTGCATCGTTGAGAGAATGCGGGCTGACGTCGGCGCGCCGTCGAGGTTCAGCGTCAGGGGGTTGGGGACGAAGGCGATTGTCGCGCGGATCGCCGTCGCGAGATCGCCGGTATGCAGGCGCTCCGCTTCGAGCACGCGGACGGCACCGAGGCGCTCCAGCCGCCGCGCACGCTCGGACTGTTCGCTGTCGCCGTTGTCGGCGAAGGGCACGACGAGCGCGGGCACGCCGGCGCGCAGAATGTCGAGGGCCGTGTTATATCCACATTGGCTCACCGATATCGCGGATGCTCGCATCGCGTCGCTCAGATCGTCCACGGTGGAAACGACCTCGATCCCGACGCGATTCGCCACCGTCGACCGGATGCGAGTGAGCGTCTCCTCCGGGCACAAGGGGCCGCCGACGATCGTCATCGGCGGCGCGTCCGGCCCGAGTCGATCGTGCGCGTCGATCGCCGCCAGATACAGATGCTCGCCGAACCGTCCGCCGCCGCCCGACACGAGAATCCGCCTTGTCCGCTCAACCTCCAGCCGCGCCGTGGCGCCGACGATAAACCCGGTGTGGTGCACGGCCAGTCTCACCGGGGCAGCCGGACGGAACGTTTCGTCCAGCGTGGCGAACTGCGGGTCAGCGTGGACCAGCACGGTATCGAAATACGCGTCGAGAATCTGCCCTGCACGATCGTCGTGCGCCTGCTGCTCGGCGCCGCGATCGACGAGCAGATCGCGCACGCTCGTGGCGACGATCGGACGCGGCGATCGGTGCGCCCGATCGAGCAGGGTCAGAATCTCTTCGGCGAACTTCCGGCGGCCAAACGGAAACAGCTCGATGACCACGACCGCGGGGCGCAGCGCATCGCACGTATCAACCAGGATCCGGATGCGCTTCCTGCGCGTTTCTTCGACCGAGGCCGTTCCCTCGACGACGAAGAGGCGACCGCTGGGGTGCTGCGCCAGCGCAGGCAGACCCACGATCTCGATATTACCGGGCGGGCGCAGGCCTCGAGGACTCGCCCCTCCGGCAACGAGCACGACGCGAAAATCACGCGCCAGCGCGGCGGCGAGCGTCCACGAGCGTTTCAAGTGCCCGACGCCCAGCGAGTGCTGACAATACAAGAGGAGCGCCGGCCGGCCGGTCACGCTGCCACCTCCACACCGCGGTCGAGCAGCCGCTCGGCTTCCGCAATGAGCTCGCGGAGGTGAGCCAGGCCGAGCGGTCGAATGCGCGTCACGGCACGAACGGCCCGCTCAACGAACAGCGCTGCAGCCGTGTGCCAGGCCAGAGAGAAGGCATCTGGCAGCGGCCGGGCCTCCGCGTAACCCGCCAGGAACTCCGCTTCGCAAGCCGAGTACGCGGCTCGCGACAGCCGGTTGGACACCTGCAGGTACCGAAGGCCCGCCAGCAGGCTGCCGAGATCCGCTCCGGCGGGACCCATCGCGACGTCCTCGAGGTCGATGAGCGAGATTCGATCGTGCGACACGATCGCGTTCTTCGGGTGCAGGTCGCCGTGGAGGCACGCCAGCTCGCCGCGGTCAGGCGCCACTGTGGACGCCAACCGATCGGCCAGGTGGTCGGCTGCCGAGGCGACATCCGGCCGCACCCGTCCCATCAGCGCGGCGTCCGCCGCCAAATGCAGTCCGGCGAAGCGATCGAAGGGCGGCGCACCGGATGCGGGCAGACCATGAAACACGGCGACCGCGGTGCCAAGACGCCGAAGATCTGTCAATGCCTCGCCGTCGGTAGGGTCCGCCATCCGGCGACCGTGGATCGGTTCGAGCCACAGCGTCTTCTGTTCGCTCCAGTACGCGAGCGCGGAGGGCAGCCCCAGGCGCGGGTCCAGGCGGCCGAGTGCGGCGCCGACGGTTTCGTAGATCCGGAAGTCTCGTCCGGCCTGGTGAGCGGCCGCGACTTTCGCGTAGGCGAGCGCCCGTCCCTCTGAATCGAGGCACGCCACGGTGGCCGTCTTCTCCGGCGCGTACGCGACCAGTTCCCTGCGCGTCACGCGACCGCGCACCCCATCCGGCAGCGGAGAGGCTGTATCGACCACGGCCGACAACGCGTGGATCTTGCGGTCGTTCGGAAACAGCCAGAACACCGTCTCGACTTCGGGGGCCCACGCGACGCGGCGCAGCTCCCCATCGCTCACGGCTCGGCGGCGCGCCTGCGCGTACGCATCGGCGCTCTTGCCGCCTCGGAACATCCGTGCCGCTACGATGCGCGGCTCGCCATTGACGGTGGCCTCGATCACCGTTCGCAGGCTCCTCCCCACCTGGTAGTTGACCCTGACGACCGCGCATGCGGACACGCGCGCGCGACCGCGCGGATCGAGGACTGTCAGAATCTCGCGCACGGCCTGCGCGTCGAGCAGCACGTCTCGAGACGGGAGTGCGGGATCGGCGGCGAGCGCAATCGGCGAGGTCGTCACGATCGGCACACCTCCTTCTCGATCGGATTATCAGGTGCTGCGCGACCGTGTAGCGTGAGGTCGGCGCGGGACATCGTGACCGCGCTCAGGAGCGCCCCCGTCGCCGACCGGCGGCTGAACGCGGCCAGGCCTGCGCCACCACACCCGGGCAGCCGGCCTTCGCGCCCGTCGGATGTCCACACAACTTCATCGTGTGGAGTGCCACGGCCGCGGTGGATCGTCGCAACTGTCAGCTGCCCCGTGCGTCGCACCGTCAGCGCAGGGACCTCGCGCTCGCCAGCCGCACGCGGCGCAACGAGCGTGATGAAGGTCGCGCGGGCGACGCTCTCGGCTGTGAAGACCGCCACCGGCGCTTCGCGTTTGATGCCGTATTCCCCGGAAATCCACCCCGTCTCGGTTGCCGCCAACGATCCGCCCGCCACGATGATCGCGACTCGCGATCCGATCGCCGCAATGGAGCCGGACAATTGCCGGAGTACGAGGCCGTCTGCGGCCTCCGGTGCCAGGTGAAACCGCAGCTCGTATCGATGCGGCTCGTTCGCGGCGAGCTCATCTTCGATCAGCCAGTACTCGTCGCCGACAAACACTACGCGGCGCCGGTGGATTGCCGGGTAGGCCGGCGACCTGGCTTCACCCCAGAGCACGTCCAGCCCGGCGGAGGTTCCGCGCTGGAGCAGGCGAGCCTCGGCAACCGCACCTTTCGGCCTTCCCCGGCGGTACGGCGTCTGGTCGAGCCGGTCGACCGTGACGGTGTTGTGGGCTGGCGTGCCTTTGAACCAGTGCCGCCAGTGTGGCGCCTCGTCGCAGTAGGTGTATCGCCCCGGATCCACGACGAGCGGACCGCCGCCGGCTGCGAGTTCCACGTTCAGCGCGTCGTAGTGCCCGTGGCCGCCGTCGCCGAGTGGGCCACAGTCGAAGATCAGATACCGCTCGTCCGCGATCGAGCACCGGGGACTGCCCCAGCCGCTGCGCTGCACGAAGTAGCCGCCGAGCGGGAAGGTCGCGTGCCGGGTCGCCGGAGCGGTGCCGGCGCGGCCGCGTGTGGCCACATAGGTGAAGTCCGGGCGGCCGAGCAGATCGCCCGCAAGCGCGAGCAGATCGAGATAGCTTCCGCTGTCGCTGTCCGAGAGCGCCGGAATGTGCCCGTCCGGACGGTGGCAGTGCAACGCGAACTCGCACGCACGCTCGAGCCGATCGTCGAAGCCTGGCGGGACCGCCAATCCGAATCGACGCGCGTTCTCGCGGAAGCCGAGAAACGATCGGAGCACCACGTGGTGGTAGTGCGTGGACCGCTCGCGCTGCACACCGTCAGGGAGCACATCCTCGTGCAGGTTGCCGTGGAGCGCGTCGACGGCGAAGTCGAGCAGGCGTCCTCCGGGATCGAGGGCCGGCAGCGCCAGTGCGGCGATGAACAGTGCGTACAATTCGAGCGTCCGGTGGTTGCGCTCGCGGGTGAGATGGTGTTCGAGGTGCGAAACTTGATCGCGGAGGCTGGTTGAGATGGTCGTCGTGAATCCCGGCGCGTCCGATTCCAGATCGAACCGCTCCGCGAAACGGCTCCACGCGTAGATCCAGTTCTGCACGCGCCGCCCGATCACGTCGCTCGGATCCGCGCCGGCTGGGACTTGGGCGATCCACGACACCACCAGCCGCTGCCACGCCCGGAGGTACGCCGTGCTGCCGTTCTCTTCCGCCGCGGCGGCGAGGTCGAGGCCGTAGTAGAACTTGGTCCACTCGAGTCGCCATTCCTTGTCGGCGGGGAGCGCGGCGCCGAGCCAGTCAGGCGTCGAGCCGAGATCCGGGGTCACGCCTTGAATCGGAAATCGTCCGAGCACCACGGCGTCCGCGACCGAACGCCTCTGGTACTTGTGTTCGTAGACGCAGAAGACGCGTCGCGGCGCAGGCACGACGCTCTCATGCACCGTGGACCCCCTGGCCGGCGACGAGCCGAAGGCCCGAGATTTGGCGAACGATGCGCCCCTCGTCGAGGCGATACACGACGTCGGCGTGATCGAACAGGGACAGGCGATGCGTAATCGCCAGGCACGTGCGGCCCTCGCGCATGCGGCCCAGGGCCGCCGCGATGACCGCCTCCGATTCCGGATCGACGTTCGACGTCGGCTCGTCGAGGAGCATGATTGGCCGATCGAGCAGGAAGGCGCGCGCCAGCGACAGCCGCTGCCGCTGTCCGCCGGACAGGTTGACGCCGTCCTCGCCGAGCGGCGCGTCGAGCGTCGCCGGTATCCCCTTGACGAAATCCTCCATCGCGACCAGCGCGAGCGCCTCCCAGATCCTCGTGTCGGCGAGCCGCTCGCCGGTGGGGGTCAGCGCCTCCCTCAGCGAGCCAGCGAAGAGGTGCGTGTCCTGCGACATCATCGCGATCTGCTGGCGGAGCGATCGGACCGACAGCGTCGGCAGCGCCCGTCCGTCGAGGAGGATCTCGCCCGACGTTGGATCGAACAGCCGGACGAGCAGGCTCAGGAGCGTGCTCTTGCCGGCGCCGCTCACGCCGACCAGCACCGCGAGTGCGCCCGGGTCCAGCCGCAGGTTCACGCCGCTCAACACCGGCGCGCGTCGGCGCCCGCCGTACGAGAAGCAGACGTCGCGCAGCTCGATCACGCCCCGCGCCCGCGTCAGGTGAACCGCATCGGGCGCGTCGCGAATCGTCGGCTGCTGTTCGAGCAGCGCGAGCAGCCGTTCGCCGCCCGCCAGACCTTTCGACGTCGTCTCCGCGAGGTCGTTGAGCCGTTCGACCGGTTTCAGGAGCTGCGTCAGGTAGGAGGAGAGGACGGTCAAGGCGCCGAGCGTCAGACGTCCTCTCAGGACGAGCACGGCGCCGCCCGCAATGAGCAGCGCCGTCGCAATGCCGTGCGCCACACGGATCGTCCGCTCCATCTGCGCGGCCACACGCGTCTCCTCGACGCCGGCCTCCAGGCTGCTCGCGTTCAGCCGATGGAATCGCTGCCGCGCGTGCTGGTCGCCGCCGAGCGCCTGGATGACCGGCAACCCGCGTACAATTTCCTGCGCGAGGCCTGCTACCTCGCCTTCCCGACGCCGCCGCTCGCGTGAGGCCCGACCGAGCCGCGCGCCGTAATGGCGAATGATCAGGGCAAGGCCCGGCAGCAACACGAATGTGCAGGCGGCGAGCTGTGGCTGCAGCAGCCACATCAGCCCCATTGTCGCCGCCGTCGTGAGCAGATACTCGACGATGGTCGGCACGGTGCGGGCCAGAAACCGGACGAATTGATCGACGTCGCCGACGAGCCGGAGGACCAGCTCGCCGCTGCGGTGGGTCGTTCGAATGGTCGGCGGCAGCAGTTGAAGGTGCGCCAGCATCCGATCGCGCAGGTCGGTGTTGAGACGCTCGCGGAAGCGCGCGCTGAGCGTCGCGTGCTTCGATTCGACCAGTGCCCGCACCAGGCCGATGAGGATGATGGCCAACGCCATGGTCCCCACCACCGCTTCGGGCCGGTCGATCGTGCCGAGAACGCGCAGCGCCCGCGGCAACTTCCTGCCGGAGAGGACGTTGTCGATGATGATTTTGAGCGGCCACGGCGCGGCAAGCCCGGTAATCACCCCGGTGACGCGGAACACATAGGCGAAGGCGATCACCCGCCGGTGCTGCCAGATGACCGGAGCGCACCACCGCATCACCTCGCGCCAGCGTCGGCGGTGCCGGGGGCTCATGCGACCTTCCCGAACAGTGCGCGCAGCTCGCCGATGAGCCGGTCGCCGTCGAAACGCTCCGCGATCACAGAGCGGCCGGTCTCGGCGAGTCGTCGGGCCAGGTGGTCGTCGCGGTAGAGCCGGAGCAACGCATGCGCCGTCGCAACCGGATCTTCGGGGGGCACGATCAGCCCGCTCCTCTCATGCTCCACCAGCTCTGGGATGCCGCTGACCGCGGTTGTGACCACTGGCAGCCCGCTCGCCATCGCTTCGACGAGCACGTTCGGAATGCCGTCGCGATCGCCGTCGTCGCTGACGCGGCACGGCAGGCAGAAGACCGTCGCTTGCCGATACTCGCGGAGCAAGGCGGCCTGCGACATCGCACCGGCGATGCGGACGTGACGCTCCAGCCCGCGGCGCGCGATGCGAGCGACGAGCGCATCGGTGTCGTCCCCCGGCTCACCAATGATCGTCGCGTCGATCGGAACGCCCCATCCGGACAGCTCCGCGCACGCGTCGACCAGCACGTCGAAGCCCTTCTTGGGCACCTGACGGCCGACGCCGACGATGCGGAGGCGCGCCGGGCGCCTTGCGGCCGAGGGACCGAGCTCGCGGCGCATCAGCGCGGCAAACTCCGCATTCAAACCGTGGTAGACGCGGTGAATCGGGGTGGATCCGCAATGCTGCTGCAGCAGGAAGGCCCTGTTGGCGTCGGTGCATGTCACGACGAAGCGCGCCGCTGCCAGCTTCCGGCGCAGGAGGCCAGCCGGGTTGAGCGCCGGCGTGTAGATGTCCTTGGCGTGCGCCGTGAACGAGAAGGACCGTCCGGCCATGATCGCAGCAAGCCATGCGACGGTCGTCGCACCATGGCAGAAGTGCGCGTGCAGGTGACGCACGTCGGGGGCCTCGTGAAGGCGATCCGTCAGGGCGACAGCCTGGAGGAACTCCTTCGCGTACACCTTGCGCGGCAGCGACCAGAACGTCTGGCGAGCACGCACGGCCTGAGCGAGCGCGGCGCCGGCGGCGCGTACGAGGCCGATTGGATGCCGGACGCTCACGCGCCTCAGTGCCGGCCAGAACACCGGCAGATGATCGCGCAGCCAGCGCCGCAGCGGCACGGCGGACACTGAGGTGGTGTGCGGCAGGTACTCGGGCTGCGCATGAATGCGACCGACGAGCGGATGCCGAAGCGCTTCGTCGCCCCGCTTGATCACGAACAGCCGCAGGCGCAGCCCGCTCTGTTCGAGCCGGTGAATCTCGCTCGCGATGAAGAGCTCCGACAGTCGCGGATAGCCCTTGAGCACGTAGCCGATCGCGGCGGCGCTCGACGGCTCCTGTACCAGGCGGAGGCGCTCAAGCATAGGCCTCCCGCAGGACGGTGGCGAGGCGGCTGGTACAGCGGCGCACGTCGAACCGCCGCTCCGCCGCGGCGCGCGCCGACGCACCAAGCGACACGCGGAGCTCCGGGTCGCGACCCACCCGCGTGAGCGCCGCCGCGAGCGCCGACCCGTCGCCGGCGGGGACGAGCACGCCGGTGTCGCCATCCCGTATCGCCGACGGGATCGCGCCCATGTCACTCGCGATGATGGCCACGCCGCTCGCCATGGCTTCGAGGACGACGTTCGGGAGGCCATCGCGATCGCCCGAGCGGTCGAGAATGGAAGGCACCACGACGGCGTCGGCATGCGAGTACTCGGAAGGGAGCGCGTCGTGCGTCATTGCGCCGCTAAACGACACGCGGTCGGCAATCCCGAGCGTGCGCGCTTGACTGGCCAGGCGCTCGCGCTCCGGACCGTCGCCGACGATCCGCAACCGCCAGGCGAGGGGAACCGCGGCAAGCGCGCCGAGCAGCACGTGGAACCCCTTCTTCTCGACCAGACGCCCGACGGCGAGCAGCCGAAGACCCGGCCTGGACGCCGGCCGTCCCGGCCGGAAGCGGTCCAGATCGACGCCGTGCGGCACGATCCGCACGCGGGCGCCGCTGCCATCGAGCTCGCGCGCCACGTCGGCGTTGCAGGCCACGACGCACGCCGCGCCGCGTGCCCGCCGGTGCAGTTCCTCGCGGGCAATTTTCCGCGCGTCGCGCGCGTGCACACTGAACCCGAACGGGACGCCGAGCGACCGCGCCAGTGCGGCGCCGACTTCCGCCGGCGTGTGGGCAAAATACGCGTGCACGCCGGCGATGGCCGTCCCTTCGAGAAAGCAGGCCGCCTCGGCCGCCTGAGCGTCGGGACCGCCACTCAGCATGTGGACGCGCGGCGTGAGACGCCGGACGTCAGGCTGGGCAACGCCCGATTCCCCCAGCTTCGTGCTGAACACCGCGGCGACCAGGCCACGATCGTCCAGCGCGGAGACGTCGGCGAGCGCGAACGTCTCGGAGCGACGAGGAAACCCGCTCAGGATGATCGCAATCTGGCGTCGCTTCACGGGTCGAGATCTCGCAGCAGCGCGGCGACGCGCTGCTGAATGCGCGGAAGACCATCGAGGTCAATCGACCGCTGGGTGGCGGGCCGCTTGAGCGCGGCGAGCACCGACGCGACGAGCAAATCGGGCCGGAGATCGTCCGGCTCGACGATGTCGAACAGGCCGAGCGCGGCAAACAGGCGGGCGCGGAGCAACTGCTCGCCAACCGGCTTGCTGCGCGGGACGAGCACCGCCCGGTGCGCGCTCGACAGGAGCTCGCAGACCGTGTTGTAGCCCGCCATCGACACGACGAGGTCCGCCTCCGCGTAGCGCGACGCCAGATCGGGATCGAAATCGAGGAACGCGACGTCTGCGAGCCCGCCGTACAGCCGGACGATGCGCGCGCGTGCGGCCGCGGACATCTGGGGACCGAACACGACCGTCGTGTGAAGCGCAACGCTGCGTGGCAGCGCCATCAGCCCCTGAAGATAGATTTCGATCAGCTCCGTGCCGTCTTCCCCGCCGCCCGTCGTGACCAGGACGCGCGGAGAACCGTCGTGCGCCGCCGGCCGTCGCGTGGGCCGCTTCAGATAGCCGCAGAAATGCGTCTTTCGCGCGACATCGGCGGGAAACCCGTATTCCGCGACGGCGTCGAAGATCGAGCGGTTGCCGTAAATCCACACCTCGTCGTAGTAGCGCGCGATCGTCCGCATGTCCCGCGCGCGCTTGAGCGAGAGCCGCGTCGGCTGCGGGGCGTCGAGGATGTCGCGGATGCCGAGCACGACCTTCGACGGCATTCGCGCCCGCCGGAGCGCGCGCAGCGGCTCGAGCAGCTCGCCGCCGATTCCGGCGGCGCGCTTGTCGACGATCATCAGATCGGGCGCGAAACCGAGCACCGCGCGCTCGAGCACCCCGCGACGGATGTTGGCGACTTCCCCCTCGTGTGTGCTCAGATACGTCGGAGCGTACCGATCGACATCGCTCCGCGTGACGCACGGCAGCTTGATGTAGTCGATTCCCGGCGGAATGCGGAAGGCGTGAATCATCGGCGAGCCGGTGACGATGAGCAGCGAAGCCTCCGGGTACTCGGTCCCTAGCGCCTCCGCGAGCAGGAGCGTCCGGCGGATGTTCCCGAGGCCGAACGTGTCGTGGGAATAGAGCAGGACCTTTGGCGCGACGGATGGCGTCCGTTCGGGCGTGACAACGTTGCGGGCGTGAACGACAGCCGAGATGTGGTCGCGCATCGCCTGTATGTAAACGTGACGGTCGAAATGAACGGAATTACTCGTAGCAGCGCAAGCCGAACCGTATAGCAATCGAGACGCCAGAGCACTCGGACGTGCAACAGCACGTCAGACACCATGCACATAGCGTCGAGGCGATCTGCGATTACGAAATGTTTCAGCGAATTTACAAGTCGAGAAAGTCCCTCGCTCGCGGTTTCATTTAACGGAGCGCATCACTTTCTGACACCACCCGCTACGGAGCCATTGGCACGAAAAGGCCCGGTGCTTCGCCAAACGCGATCGCTGGCGCGAGCAATCGGGCGCTGGTCAGCAACTGCGGCCCGACCCGCACTGTTGATGCCCGATCAACAAGGCGTGGCAGGAGTGACTGGCGCATCTTCGCCAGTCGTGCGGTCGGGCACCAAAGTGCCATTCGAGCGATGCGCGCGTGCGCTTCCGGCGACGCTGCATGGCGCTGTCCTCCACCACACTGACGATTTCGCCGCCCCATCATCGCTGAAGAACGATTGCACGACATCGAGCCGACCGACGCCCGCGGCGGTCGCGAAATCGAGCGGTGCCCGCCGGCTCGCGAGATACTCCGCCGCCTCCGGGCCCGTTCGCCAGGCACGCGTTCATGAGCGATCGCCCGCCGGCCGCCGCGGAGTGATCGAGCGCCGCTCCCCGATCGATCAGGAGCCGGATCAACGCCTGCTGGACACCGGCGACCTTTGGTGAAGGCTCGTCGCGACAAGACCCAGCGGGGTCGAACCCCTGGACATGTCCGCAACCGCATCGACTTCCGCACCCGCATCGAGCAGGACCTCCGCAATCGCAACGGCGTTCTGCGGCGTGTGCTGGCGAAAGGCCTGGACGCCGTTGGCGCCGACGTAATGCCGAAGCGTCGAACGATGACGCCGC
>Ga0137409_10006557_pt1 | contig 12078 bp, 7 predicted proteins | sample CZODoug1_16funga_FD_122059 | JGI IMG/M metagenome (GOLD analysis project Ga0137409, IMG submission 122059) | Vadose zone soil fungal communities from Angelo Coast Range Reserve, California, USA - CZODoug1_16fungal (Hybrid Assembly) | ecosystem: Environmental > Terrestrial > Soil > Vadose zone... | reverse complement strand
CGCTGGCGCTCGATCACCCAGACGCTCTCGCCCACGGGGGTCGACCTCTCGCGCGTCGAGTTCCTCGAGTTCTGGGTGTGGGAGGACGCGTCGCGCGTCGCCAAAGCCAACCGCACCGCCATCCTGTTCGACTTCGGGTCGGTGTTCGAGGACGCCCTGGCGTTCGAGCCCGACTCCTTCACCGTGAGCGCGGCCGGGGACACGACCTACTACGGCGCCCGCCCGGCGGGGCAGGGGCGGCTCGACACCGAGCGCGACCCGCGCACCCAGACCTGGAGCGCGACCATCAATGACGAGGGAATCCTCTCCGACCGGGTCGTGGACGGCATCAAGGACGCGACCCGCGGCGGGATGATCGACACACTCCCCCTGTGCAGCGCCACCGAGCACGGCCAGCTCGTCCCGTACGGCGTCGGCGACGTGCGCTCCCGCTGCGGGCGCCACAACGGCTTCGTGGACACCGAGGATCAGGACGGCGACTTCGCGCTCGACGTTGTAACGGGCGTCAAGACAGCGGAGAGCTTCGTTCGCTACGTCTTCCCGATCGGCGACGAGCGCTACTTCGTGCGCGACGGGGGCATGCTGCCGGATCCGGCGGGCGGAACCGCGGGTTGGCGGCTGTATCGAATCCCCTTCCGCGCCGACACGCTGCAAGTCGGCGACCCGAGTCTGCGCCAGGTCCAGGCGTTGCGGATGACGATCGTCACGCCGGCGACGGTGGCGCCGGGACAGCCCGACCCGCAGGTGTACTTCGCGCTGGCGCGGGTGCGGCTCGTCGGGAGCTCCTGGGTGAAGCGCGCCGAGACGCCGATCGCCGGGCTCGGCGGTGATCGGGGCACCGGGGTTGGCGAAGTGGTGGCGTCCGTCGTCAGCACCGAAAACCGGGACCTCGGGTACACGCCGCCGCCCGGCGTGACCGACGAAGCGGGGCGTCGCGACGCCGGCCTCCAGCTCGGGTCCACCCAGATCAACGAGCGCTCGATGCGCCTGCTGGCCCGCGGTCTGGAACGGGGCCAGCGTGCCGAGGCATACCTGCGATTCACGACCGAGGGCGACAAGAACTTCCTCAAGTACAAGAAGCTCCGCGTGTGGGCGCGCGGGCGCGGGCCGGGGTGGGAGGACGGTGACCTCGAGTTCTTCTTCAAGGCCGGGAAGGATCAGGACAACTTCTACCTCTACCATGCGCCGGCGCGCACCGCCTCCTGGGAGCCCGAGGTCGTCGTGGACTTCACGCGCTGGCTGGTGCTGCGGGCGCAGATCGAGCAGGCCTGGCTGCGCGGCGACTCGGCGCGCGTCTACCCCGGTTGTCCGGACACGACGCTCGTCCCGCAGGACAGCGCCTACGTCATGTGCGACGGCCCCTACATCGTGCACGTGCGCGACCCCGGCACGGCGCCCCCGAACCTCGCCCGCGTCCAGGAGATCGCCGCCGGGATCTGGCGCGTGAACGATCGCGTCTTCGTGGACCAGGCGGAGCTGTGGGTCGACGACATCCGGGTCAGCGATGTCGTACAGGAGGCGGGGATGGCCGGAGCGGTGGACATCACCCTCGCCGCCGCGGACGTGGCTGACCTCGCGCTGCGCGTCTCGCGCCGCGGGGGCCAGTTCCGCCAGCTCGGCGACGATCCGACCTACGTGACGGACAATGCCGCGAGCCTGAGCGGGACGGTACGGGTCGACCGCTTTCTCCCCCAACGCTGGGGGCTGTCGATTCCGCTCACGATGCAGCGTACCGTGACCGCGAGCGATCCCTTCTATTTGAACCGCACCGACCTGCGCGCCGACGCCATCGCCGGCCTGCGGACGCCGCGGGCGACGGCGTCGACCTACAGCTTCGCGGCGCGGCGCGTGCGCCGCGCCGAAGGCGGACTGGGCCGCTGGCTGCTCGATCCGGTCGCGGTCTCGGGGACGTACGCGAGCGGGGACGCGCGCAGCGATCTCTCGCAGGCCACGACTTCGACCTACGCGTTGAACGTCGACTATTCGCTTGTGCCGCGTGCCGTCGCGGTGCGCATCGCGGGACTGCCCATCCGCCTCAATCCGTCCGCCATCCGGTTCCGATCGGGCGTGGTCGGGTCGGATGCGGAACGCTTCACCTACGACGTCCCCGTGGCGCGGCCCACCGACACCCTGCCCCCGGCCATGTCGCGTACACGGCAGTGGCGCAACTCGGGGGCCGTCGACCTGCTTCCCCTGAGCGGCGTGCAGCTGCACGCCGACGTCGCGTCGACGCGTGACCTGCGCGACTACGGCGATTCGACCACCATCGGGCGGCTCATCCGGCAGAGGCGAGCCTCGCTCCTCGGGCAGGACATCGGGATCGAGACGCAGCGGACATTCGGCACTGCGGTCAACTTGACCCCGCGCGTCGGCACCTGGATCCGACCCCGGGCCTCGCTGGCGTCGTCTTTTTCCTTCACTCGCGATCCCAACGCGCGACAGCCGGTCCGGGAGATCGGCGACACGGCGGGCGGCTTCCGCGTTCCCGCTGCGTTCAGCAACGTGCGCCGTGTCGAAGTTGGGACGCAGATCGACCCGCGCGCGCTCGCGGAGGCGGCATTCGGCGACTCGGCGGCCCCGGCCCGCTGGCTGCGCCGCATCGGTAACATCGACCTGAGCTATAGCCGGCAACGGACGTCGAGTTTCAATCGCGCGGGCGGGTTTCCCGACTTCGGCTACCAGCTCGGACTGGGCGGCATGGACGGGTTCCGGCGCAGCGCCGGCCTCACCGCGGCGTCCGCCGGGGAGACCGGGACCCTCACCGGGGGCGGATCGGCGGCACTCCCCTTGGGCATGCGCGTGAACGCGACCTACCGCCGCACGAGCGGCGTAGCCTGGGCGCTCCGCGCCGAGCAGCAGGTTCCCATCCGGACGACCAGCCGCGACTGGCCCAACGGTACGCTCAGCTGGTCGCTCACGCCGCCCCGTCGCAGCATCGGCCGCGTGCTTTCGAGCCTGACCGCGCAAGCCAGCTACCGCCGCACGGATGCCGCGAGCGAGCAGGCCGCGTTCGGATCGGCGGCGAGCGTCCTGTTCTCGCACACCACCGAACGCACACTCACACCGTCCATCGCGCTGACGTGGGCCGGCGGCGTCCTCACGAGCTTCGACGCGTCCCAGGGCCGGACCGAGCAGCTCACGGCCGGCAACCTGTTCCGGGTCCAGCGCAAGCAGCAGAACGCGATGTTGATCTTCGCCTTCCGGCCCCCCACGGGCCGGTGGCGGTCGAACATCCGTAGCACGCTCCGGTATTCCGTGGCCGACAACACCACGTGCCTGCGCAGCGCGGGCCAGGCGGACTGCGTGCCGTACGTAGACAGCCGGCAGACCCAAGGTCAGCTTACGCTGGACACCGACCTTCCCTCCAACATGAGCGCGGGGCTCCAGATGGCGTACCTTTTGAATGAAGAGCGACAGACCAACCGCAAGACGCGGCAGCTCGTGATCACGGCGTTCGTCCAGCTCGCGACCAGCGTGGGGCAGCTCCGATGAAACGGTACGTGGGGCGTGGGGCGTGGGGTGTCGCACTGATCGTCGTCCTGGCCTGCCAGGCACGCGCCGGCGGTGGCGGGCCGAAGGAATTCAACGGGCCGACCGCGTTCACCTATCTGGAGAAGCAGATGTCGTTCGGCCCACGCATTCCCGGAACGCCGGCACACCGCGCGACGGGCGATTGGATCCTGTCCCGGCTGCGCGCCAGCGCCGACACGGTGATCGTGCAGGAGATCGCACACGTGACCCGCCAAGGCGAAACCTTGCGGCTGCGCAACTTCTTCGCCCGCTTCCAGCCCGCCGCCACGGAGCGGCTGTTGTTCCTCGCCCATTGGGACACTCGTCCCCACGCCGACCAGAGCCAGAACCTGGGACAGCAGCGCCTCCCCGTTCCGGGCGCGAACGATGGTGCGTCCGGAGTGGCCGTGCTGCTCGGCGTCGCCGATGCCCTCAAGCAGCGGGCGCCCACGATGGGGGTGGACCTCTTGTTCGTGGACGGAGAGGACTACGGCAACTTCGCCGACTCGACCGACGTGCTCATCGGGTCTCGGTGGTTCGCGGGCCACCAGCCACCCGGGTACCAGCCGCTGTTCGCGGTGCTCTTTGACATGGTGGGCGACAAGGACCTGCAGATCTATCAGGAGGGCAACTCGCTCGCCTTCGCGCCGGAAGTCGTGCAGCGCGTCTGGCGCACCGCGGCGGATCTGGGCTATGAGCGAACCTTCGTACCCACGGCGCGGCACACGCTCACCGACGACCACGTATCGCTGCAGCGCGCCGGGATCCACGCGATCGACGTCGTCGACTTCGACTATCCGTTCTGGCACACGACGGAGGACACGCTGGATAAGGTGAGCGCGGCGAGCTTGCAGATTGTCGGTGATGTGGCGGTAGCGCTGGCGAGGCAATAACAGGCGCGTCGAGTTGTTGCATTGCCGCGTTTTTTCGATGCCAGGGTGTGGCACGACAGTCGTAGGTTGCGGGATGGACGACAAGCGGGCTGCGCTCCTCCTCGCCGGTCTCGCCCTCGCGGGCGCCGGCGTGCGGTTCCTGGTTTCCCCCGCTGCCAAATCGCCTCCTGGTGATGTTCAACTCCAGTCTCCCACCCGCGCTCCCGGTGCCGATCTGCGCGAGACCGCGCGCCGCGCCGCGCAACTCGCCCGCCCGCTCGCGCCCGGCGAGCGCATCGATCTGGACCGCGCCGACGTGACCGAGATCACGCGACTACCGCGCGTCGGACCGGCGCTGGCGCAGCGCATCGTGGCCTGGCGCGCGCAACACGGTGCGTTCGGGAGCCTCGAGCGGCTCGACAGCGTGTCGGGCGTAGGGCCCAAGCTGCTCGACGACGTGCGTCCCTGGGTCACGTTTTCGGGGATTTTGCCCCCCGCGCCTTGACCGGCCTGTCTCCGGGAAATACTTTAGATGCTTCAATTCCAACGAGTTGCGTACGGCGACCGCTGCGGCCACCCCGGACAAACTGGGCGACATCCTCGTTCGCGAAGGGCTCATCACCCTGGAGCAGCTGAAAAAGGCGCTCCAGGAGCAAAAGAGCTCTGGGATGCGGCTGGGCTACACCCTGGTCAAGCTCGGCTTCATCGAGGAGACCGAGGTGACCAAGATGCTGGCCCGCCAGTACCGGATGCCGGCGGTGGACCTGTCACGCTTTGAGGTGGACCCCAAGATCCTGAAGCTCATCCCCCCCGACATCGCCACGAAGCATGTGGTGCTGCCCCTCAAGCGGGAGGGACGGACCCTGACGGTGGCCATCGCCGACCCCAACAACGTGGCGGCGATCGAGGACATCAAGTTCATCACCCGCTGCGATGTCTTTCCGGTCATCGCCGGCGAGTATACCCTCCGCAACGCGATCGACCGCTACTACCAGCAGTCCGACGCCCAGCTCCAGAGCCTGCTCAAGAGCGTGGAGGCCGAGGAAGACCTCGAGGTGGTGGAGGACCAGGAAGACGAGGACGTCAAGGCGCAGGACCTGGCCGACGACGCGCCGGTCGTGAAGCTCATCAACGGTCTCCTCACGGACGCCGTGAAGCGCGGCGCCTCAGACATCCACATCGAACCGTTCGAGCATGAGATGCGGGTGCGCTACCGGGTGGACGGCGCCCTGCACGAGGTGATGAAGCCGCCCGTGAAGATGCGGGCCGCCCTCACGTCGCGCGTCAAGATCATGGCGCAGCTCAACATCGCCGAGCGGCGCGTGCCCCAGGACGGGCGCATCAAGCTGAAGATGGGGACGCGGGTGATCGACTTCCGCGTCTCGACCCTCCCGGTGCTGTTCGGAGAGAAGATCGTGCTCCGGATCCTCGATAAGGGGAATCTGACGCTCGACCTCAAGACGTTCGGCTTCGAGCCCAAGTCGGAGGCCGATCTCCTCAAAGCGATCCTCAATCCTTACGGGATGGTACTGGTCACGGGCCCGACGGGCTCCGGCAAGACCACGACGCTCTACTCGGCGCTCTCGAGGATCAACCAGATCGACGTCAACATCATGACCGCCGAAGACCCGGTGGAGTACAACCTGCTGGGCATCAACCAGGTGCTGGTCAGGAACGAAGTGGGGATGACCTTCGCGGCGGCTCTGAAGGCGTTCCTGCGGCAGGACCCCAACATCATCATGGTCGGAGAAATCCGCGACCTCGAAACGGGATCGATCGCCATCAAGGCGGCGCTCACCGGCCACCTGGTGCTCTCGACGTTGCACACCAACGATGCGCCCTCCACCATCACGCGTATGGTGGACATGGGCATCGAGCCTTTCAACGTGGCGAGCGCCGTGAACCTGATCGTGGCGCAGCGGCTGGTGCGGCGCATTTGCAAGGATTGCAAGAAGGAACACGAGTATACGCCCGAAGAGATGCACGCCTTTGGGATCGACAAGAAGGTCGGACCGTTCTTCAAGGGCGCGGGCTGCGATACCTGCGCGGGGTCCGGGTACAAGGGACGCCAGGGGCTGTACGAGGTGATGGCCCTGTCGAGTCCGTTGCGCCGCGGCATCCTCAAGGGCGGCTCGACCGAGGAGCTGCGCGACATCGCCGTCCAGGAGGGCATGCTCACCCTGCGCATGGACGGCATGGTGAAGGTCAAGAAGGGCGTCACGACGCTGGAAGAAGTCGTCAAGGAAACCGCGGCCGGCTAAGGGAGACCGAGCGATGCCGATAAACCTTCGAGCCCTGCTCGAGGAGATGATCGAGAAGGACGCCTCCGACCTCCACATCGTGGCGGGGGAGCGCCCCAAGCTGCGCGTGGACGGCGACATCGTGAATGCGACCACCGAGGAAGTGATGACGCCGAAGGACACACTGTCGCTGGCCTACTCGGTGCTCACCGAAAATCAAAAGAAGCGCTTCGAGACCGAGAACGAGCTGGACTTCTCGTTCGGGATCCAGAACCTGGCGCGGTTCCGCGGCAACTGCTTCAAGCAGCGCGGCTGCGTCTCCGTCGTGATCCGGCAGATCCCGTTCAACGTCAAGACGTTCGACGACCTGGGATTGCCGCCGGTGGTGGCGCAGTTGGCCGACCGGCCGCGCGGGCTGGTGCTGGTGACGGGCCCCACCGGCTCGGGCAAGAGCACGACGCTCGCCGCCATGATCGACAAGATCAACAAGGAGCTGAAGGGCCACATCATCACGGTGGAGGACCCGATCGAGTTCATCCATCGGCACCAGGCGTGCATCGTCAATCAGCGTGAGGTGGGGACCGACACGAACAGTTTCCAGGCCGCGCTGAAGTACGCGCTGCGGCAGGACCCCGACGTCGTGCTGATCGGCGAAATGCGCGACCTGGAGACGATCCAGGCGGCGCTCACCATCGCCGAGACCGGCCACCTGGCGTTCGCCACGCTGCACACCAACTCCGCCATGGAGAGCATCAACCGCATCATCGACGTGTTCCCCTCACACCAGCAGTCGCAGGTGCGCGCCCAGCTCGCCTTCGTGCTCGAGGGCGTGCTGACGCAGACGCTGCTTCAGAAAGCCAAGGGGAAGGGACGCGTCATGGCGGCGGAAATCATGGTGTGCACGTCGGCGATCCGGGCCTTGATCCGCGACGACAAGGTCCACCAGATCGAGTCGTCGATGCAGGCGGGGAAGAAGTACGGAATGCAGACCTTGAACGACGCGCTGTACCAGCTCTACATGGCTCGCGAAGTCACGAAGGACGAGTGTCTCCGGGTGACATCGAAGCCGAACGATTTCCTGCGGGCCATCGGGGAGGTGCCACCCGACGAGCGAGAGTCCTCGGCCCCCGGCGGGGCGCAAGCCGGTCCATCCAAGGTCGCCGCGCGCCGCTGAGGCGCGGGGCGGGGAAGGTGAGCCATGCCGGTCTTTGAATACACCGCGCGGAACCTGAAGGGCGATCTCGTCCAGGACAAGGTCGATCTCCCCTCCCGCGACGACGTCATCGCCCACCTGCGCAAGAATCGCATGGTGGTCGTGAAGGTCAGTGAGGCGAAGAAGGGCGGCGGGTTTGCCGACTTTTTCAAGGCCGGCGTCAAGACGCGGGACATCGTCATTTTCACGCGGCAGTTCTCCACCATGATCAACGCCGGGCTGCCGCTCGTCCAGGCGCTCGACATCCTGTCGCAGCAGACCGAGAACAAAGTGTTGGCCGACGTCACCCGCCAGGTCGTGTACGACGTCGAAAGCGGGCACACGCTGGCCGACGCGCTGCGCAAGCACCCGAGGGCCTTCACCGACTTGTACGTCAACATGGTCGCGGCGGGCGAGGCCGGCGGTATTCTCGACACCATCCTGCTCCGCCTCGCGACCTTCCTCGAGAAAAACGACCTCATCGTGCGCAAGGTCAAGGGCGCGATGATCTACCCCGCCGTGATCTTCTCCGTCGCCGCGATCGCCATCTCGGTGCTGCTCATCTTCGTGATCCCGACGTTCCAAGCCATGTTCGCGTCGGTGAACCTCGATCTTCCGCTCCCCACCCGCATCGTGATTGGGGCGAGCAATCTGCTGAAGAACTTCTGGTGGGCGATCATCGCCGTGCTGGTCGGCGCCGCGTGGTCGCTGCAGCGCTACTACCGCACGGCGCCGGGCAAGCTCCAGATCGACAAGCTGATGCTCAAGGCCCCCGTGCTCGGCGACCTGCTCCGCAAGTCCGCCGTATCGCGCTTCACGCGCACCCTCGGCACGCTGATCTCGTCGGGCGTCTCGATTCTCGATGGGCTCGAGATCACCGCCCGCACCGCCGGCAACATGGTCATCCACAACGCGGTGATGGAATCGCGCGCCTCGATCGCCGGCGGCGAAACGATCGCCGGCCCGCTCGCGAAATCGAAAGTCTTCCCACCGATGGTGATCTCGATGATCGCCGTCGGCGAGCAGACCGGCGGGCTCGACGAGATGCTCACCAAGGTCGCCGACTTCTACGACGACGAGGTCGATGCCGCCGTCAGCGCGCTGCTGTCCCTGATGGAGCCGATCATGATCGTCGTCCTGGGCGTGATCGTCGGCGGCATGGTCGTCGCCATGTACCTCCCGATCTTCGACATGGTGAACGCGGTGCAATAGCGTGACGCTGCTGCTCACCCGCAGCGACGTCGCAGATCTGCTCGACCTCGACACCTGCATCACAGCCGTGGAGGAGGCGTTCCGCCTCCACGGCGAGGGCGGCACGACCACGGGCGTGCTCGGCATCCACGTCCCGGGCGGCGGCTTTCATATCAAGGCTGGGACCCTCCGCCTCAGTCGCCCGTACTTCGCGGCGAAAACCAACGCCAATTTCCCGAACAACCCGAGCGCCGGCCTCCCTACGATCCAGGGCGTGATCGTCCTCGCCGACGCCGAGGTGGGCACACCCCTGGCGCTCCTCGATTCCATGGAGATCACGACGCTGCGCACCGGCGCCGCCAGCGCCGTAGCGGCAAAGTACCTGGCGCGCGCCGACGCCCGCACCTTGGGCCTCATCGGGTGCGGCAATCAGGGATGGGTGCAACTCCGGGCCCTGCGCCGCGTGCGGCCGCTCACCGCTGCCCGCGTGTATGATCGGGATCGCCGCCGCGCCGAAGAGCTCGCGCGGATGCTGGCTCCCGAGCTCGGTCTCACGATCGAGGTGGCAAGCGACCCAGCGGCCGCCGCTCGGGAGCGCGACATCGTCGTCACCTGCACCTCCACCCGCGAGCCCATTCTCGATGCGGGTGACGTCGCTCCCGGGACGTTCGTTGCGGCGGTCGGTGCCGATAATCCCGAGAAACAGGAGATCGCGCCCGCATTGATGGCCGCGAGCCGGGTCGTCGTGGACGTGCTGGACCAGGCGGCCACCATGGGCGACCTGCACCATGCGATTGCGGCAGGTGTGATGAGCCGCGACGCTGTCGCGGCGGAGCTGGGGCAGATCGTGGCCGGGCACAGGCCTGGGCGCCAGGCACTCGGCGACACGATCATCTTCGACTCAACGGGCATGGCGCTGCAGGACGTTGCCGCGGCGGCGGCCGTCTATGAGCGGGCCGAGGCAGCCGGACGCGGCGTTTCCGTGCAATTGGCAAGCTGAAGGTCTTGCATTGTGCCAGAGCGTCCCCAATACTCCGGGGCATGCGCTGGCTCGGCACCTCCCACGGCTCGGCGATTCCGTCCCCCCAGAAGCTCCTCCGCCTCGTCTATGTGGGGCGGATGTGCCTGGCGATCGCCATCTACCTGAGCGCAGCGCTCAAGATCCGGGTCGCGGCGCCCCTCGACATCCTCGTGACTTCGCTGATGCTCGTCAGCGCGGCGGCGGTGACTCTGGCGTCGTACGTGCACACCCATGTGCGTCGCCGCTATCCCGGTCCCACCTTCCTCTATCTCCAGGCGGTGTTCGATGTCGCCCTGATTACCGCCGTCGTGCACGTCACGGGCGGCCCGGAGAGCGACTTCGCCGGCCTCTACGTGCTGGTGATCGCGGTGACGGCGCTCCTCATGTCGCCCGCGCGCGCCGGCCTCGTGACCGTGTTTGCGGGGCTCGTGTACTTCGCGGACGTGTTCTGGGGACATCACACCGCTGTTTCCCTGGGCCTCTGGATCCAGCTCGGGGTGTTCGTGCTGGTGGCGGCGGTGACGGCGTACGTGGCCAGCCGCGTCACGGTCATGGGCGCGGAGCGCGAGGCGCTCGCCGCCGAGGTGCGCCAGGTGCAGCTCGAGGCCGACGACGTGCTCCGCAACATCCGCACCGGAGTACTCACGGTGGATGCCGATGGGCGTTTGCTGTACGCCAACCCGGCGTCCGAGGAGATCCTGGGCTTTCGTGCCCGTGAGTGGCTGGGCCGCTCCGTCATGCCGGAGTTCGCCCGGTTGGCGCCCGAGTTCTGGGCGGCCGTGACGTCCACGGCGCGGCGCGGCGTCCGCCTGATGCGGGTCGAAGCCACCGTGCACCGGCCTGACCGCACGTTCCCAATCGGCGTGACGACCACCACGCTCGACGGCCCGGTGGGCGCTCCGCCGCGCGTCTCGGCGATCTTCACCGACATCTCGGATTCGAAGCGCCTGGAGGAGCTGCACCTCCGCGCGGAGCGATTGGAGGCCGTCGCCGAGCTCTCGTCGAGCCTCGCGCACGAGATCAAGAACCCCCTCGCCTCGATTCGCAGCTCGGTGGAGCAGCTGGCGCGATCGTCGCGCTCCAATCCCGACGAGAAGTTCCTCGCCAACCTGATCGTGCGCGAGAGCGACCGCTTGTCGCGGCTGCTGTCGGAGTTCCTCGACTTCTCGCGTGTGCGGGTGACCGAATGCCGCCCCATGGACCTCCATGCCGTCGCCGAGGCGGCGATCCGGCTGGTGCGCCAGCACCCCGAGTGCGGCGCCGACGCGCGCATCGTGCTTCAGGGCGGCCCGACGCCGATGGAGGGCGACGAGGACCTGTTGCATCGCGTGGTGTCGAACCTCGTACTGAACGCCGTGCAGGCCGTGGGGAAGGGAGCCGCCATCACCGTGCGGACGGGCGCGGCTGCTCTCAACGAGCTGCCCGGCGGGGCGGGGATCGAGAATCCGGTGTCGCTGCGGGTGAGCGACAACGGCCCCGGTATCCCCGAAGAGTTGAAGCAGCGGCTGTTCGAGCCGTTCGCGACTGGGCGGGTGGGGGGCACGGGGCTCGGGCTCGCCATCGTGCAGCGCGCCGTCGAGGCGCATCGCGGATTGGTGCTGGTGGACAGCAAGACCGGCTTGGGAACGACGTTCACTGTGTATTTCCCAGCCGCCCGTCGCAAGGAGGAGGCCGCCTGACATGACCGCAGCTCAAGCTCCCTCGATTCTCGTGATCGACGACGAGCAGGGCATCCTCGAGACCCTGAGGATCCTGCTCAAGAACGAGGGTTTCGACGTCACCATCGCGCAGGGCGGCAAGGCGGGCCTCGAGCAGCTCAAGAACTCGGCGCCCGACATCGTCCTGACCGACGTGAAGATGCCCGGGGTGACCGGGATCGAGATCCTTTCGGCCGTGCGGGCGCAGGATCCGGAGACACCGGTCATCCTGATGACCGCCCAGGCGTCGCTCCAGAGCGCCATCCAGGCGGTGAACGAAGGGGCCTTCTATTACATCCAGAAGCCCTTCTCGAACGACGACATGGTGGCGATCTGCCGCCGTGCCGCCGAGCAC
>Ga0137409_10006556_pt1 | contig 12079 bp, 6 predicted proteins | sample CZODoug1_16funga_FD_122059 | JGI IMG/M metagenome (GOLD analysis project Ga0137409, IMG submission 122059) | Vadose zone soil fungal communities from Angelo Coast Range Reserve, California, USA - CZODoug1_16fungal (Hybrid Assembly) | ecosystem: Environmental > Terrestrial > Soil > Vadose zone... | reverse complement strand
TTGGCCTTCAAGGCGACGAGGGTGATGTCGTCCATCTGGTCCGCGCCGTCGCTGAACCGGGTCACCTCCGACGCGATGGCGCGGATGATCTCGTCGGCGGTCAGGCTCTCCGGCAGGCGCTCCACCAGCTCCAGGAGGCGCCCCTCCCCGAAGTCCTCCCCCAAGCGGTTCCGCGCGTCGGTGATTCCGTCGGTGTACATGATGAGCGCGTCCCCGGGGAGGAGGGCGGCCCGGGACTGGGCGTACTGAACGCCGGGCTGGACCCCGAGGGGGATCCCGCCTTCGTCGAGCGATCGGCAAATTCCGTTCGCCGAGCGGAGAATCGGGTAATTGTGGCCCGCGTTCGAGAAGGAGATCCCGAGCCCGTCCGCTTCCACCTCCGCCAGAATGCACGTGGCGAACCGATCGTCCGTCGTGGCCTCGTGGACGAGGCGGTTCAGCCGTCCCATCAGCTCGCCCACCGGCTTTCGGTCCAGGGCCGAGGTGCGGATCGCCGCCTGGACCATCGACGCGAGGAGCGCGGCCGGGACCCCCTTGCCGGCCACGTCGGCGATCGCGACCAGGTAGCCGCCTTGTCCGAGATCGACGGTGTCGTAGTAGTCGCCCCCGACCGCCTTGCTCGGCGCGTTCAGACCGGCGAGCGTGAACCCCGAGGTGAGGGGGAGGCGGCTCGGGAGAAACTGCCGTTGGATTCGCCGGGCGACCGCGAGCTCCTCCTCGAGGATTTTCTTCTCCAGGCTGTCGCTGTAGAGGAACGTGGTCGTGACCGCGACGCTCGTCTGATTCGTCAAGGTCTGAAGGAGCGAGATCTCGGCCGCGGTGTAGCGGGTCTCGGTGATCTTCCGGCCCAGCGCGACGAGGCCGAGGAAATTCCCTCCGTATCGGAGCGGAAGGATCAGGTACGGCTCGGTCTGGAGGAGTGGACCGAGCGGCTCCACCAAGGCGCGCTCCTCGGCGAGCGAGTGGGCCTCCTTGCCCCGCAGCAGATCGGTGTCGTCGAGGAGTCGTAGGAGGGCCTCGCGAGGGATTGCGCCGATCGCTTCAAGATCCACGCGCCCGCCGAATCCCCACACGGTGTGTTGCCGCAGGTCGGGCGCGACCAGGAGCACCGTCGTGCGCGCGGGCAGACCTTCGCGTAGCGCGCTCAGGAGCTTCTCGGCCAACGCGTTCAGGTCGAGCACCGTGAGCATCTCGCCGCTCATCCGCCGGACGATCGTCCGGAAGTCTCCCTTGTCACGGAGGAAATATCGGTCGAGCGTCTCTTCCAGCCATGAGAAGAGCGGCTGGAACAGGACAAGGGCGAGCATGAGGAACGCGGTCTGAAAGATCGTGGTGTCGACGTCCGCCACCGTCTCGATCAGGGCGTCGAGGCGCCGGACGATGAGCATGTAGACGCCGAGAAGGAAGACGAGCGTGACGGAGTAGAGAATCGATTTTCTCGCGATCAGGTTCGCGTCCAGGAAGCGGTAGCGGACCATCGAGTAGGCGATCGCGAGCGATCCCACAATGAGCGCCGCCACGATCAAGGTCGAGCGGACGATGGGGGTCCAAAATGTGTTGAAGAGCGCCGGGATCGGCACCGCGATCGCATAGAGGCCGGCGCAGGCGGCGAGCCCGTAGAAGATGGTGCGGACCTGAGCCCGGATCCTGGGATTCTCGCTCCGCCGCCAGCTGAGCCAGAGAATGATGAGCGCCGCGGCGATGTAGGCCAGGTTCACGAGCGAGAAGAGGATCTGGTGGAACCCGAGGATCAGCTCGACCGGAAGCCGGCCGTACTCGACCGCCTTGGCGCCGACCGGACTCTGCGCGAGCCTCGCGGCGAGCTGGCCCCAGAGCGGCCCCTGCATCTGGAGGATCATGAAGATCAGGTGGAACAGGTGAGGAGCGAAGATCAAGAACCCCGCCAACGGAATCCGCCGGAAGAGCCGGTTCTCCTTCGGAAAGACGCACGCGAAGAAGAGGAGCGAGGGGAAGAAGAGCTCCCAAACATAGTTGAACGAGCGGAGGAGGTCGTTGGACCCCGCCTTGCTCGGCCCCATGCTGTTCAGCACGATGCCGATCGCGCCGAGCATCGACCCGATTCCGCCCGAGAAGAGCATGAACGCCGTGGCGCGATTGGCCCGCTCCCGCGGCGCCTCGCGGAGGATGATGATTCCCAGGAATAGGACGAGCGCGCCTACAACCAGGTAGACCAGCGCGATCGGCGCGTTTCCCAGGGTGCCCGCGCTCATGGCGCAGCTTCAAACTCCGAGGGGAGGACCGAGCCCGGCGTCAGGAGGAGCGGCCGGCCCGGCTGGTCGAGAATCGCCTGCAGCACGCGCGACTCGTAGCTCAAGCCGGCGGGCGAGAGCGGCGTGGCGCCGGCCGCGCCGGCGGCCCTGGCCGCGGGGCCGGCGATTCCTCTCAGGAACATCGGGAGCCGGAAGAGCGGCGGCTTCGGATACTCGATGATCCGCACCCGGCGCCGCTCCGGAATCCCCGCCGCGCGCTTCGCCGCCTCGATCGTCTCATCGAGGGTCGCCACGCGGTCCACCAGCCGGTTGTCGACCGCGCGGCGCCCCAGGTAGATCCGCCCCTCGCCCAGCTCGCGCACGCGCGCGACGTCGAGCCTCCGCGCGGAGGCGACCTTTTCGGTGAAGTCGTCGTAGAGGTCGGCGAAGGAGCGCTCGATCTGCTTGCGCTCCGCCGCGTCGAGGTTCCGCTCCGGGAGGGTCGCGCCGAGAATCGGGAGCCGGATGCCGCCGAAGAGGTCCGCGCTCTTCCCGACCTGGACGTGATCCGCGGAGAAGCCGGTCTTCTTTCCGAAGCCGTCGTTCCAGACCCAGCCGCCGATCACCCCGATCGAGCCGGTGACGGTGAACGGCGTCGTGGTGATCGTGTCGGCGTCCATGCTGATCCAGTAGCCCCCGCTTCCGGCCACGCGCCCCTGGCTCACGAGAACCGGTTTCTTCGCGGCTTTGAGCGCGCGGATCTCGCCCGCGACGAGGTCGGAGGCGAGGGGATCGCCGCCGGGAGAATCGGCGCGCATCACGACGGCCTTCACCTCGCGGTTCTCGCGAAGCCCTCGCATCGCCTTCGAGCTCTGCCGCGCCTTGATCCCTTCGTCCATGGCGCACTCGCCGATCGCGTAGACGAGCGCGAGCGTCGGCTGGGGTCCCCACTCCTCGTCGGGGCTCCATCGGCGATCCGCGATCGCCCGGTAGGAGATCAGCTTGGCCCGCGGCCCGCCCACCTTCTTCGCGACCGCCTTCACGCTGTCGGCGCGGCCCAGCTCGTCGACCCACTTGAGGTCGAGGAGGCGGCTCGCATAGAGGAACGGCTCATCATTCACGACCCGGTCGAGCTCTTCGCGGGTCGTGCGTCCCGACTGGACGACCCCGGCCGCGAGTTCGGCGTAGACTTCGTCGGCGACCGCTTGAAGCTGCTCCCGATCGGCCGCGGACATGCTCTCGCGGGAGAAGGCCTCCAGCGCCGACTTGTACTTGTAGTAGCGCCATTCGTCGAAGCCCAGCCCGAGCTTGGCCAAGAGCCCCTTCATGTACGTGCGAGAGATCTGGACGCCCGGCATCAGGAGGTACCCGCGGGGGTCCATGACCAGGCGGTCCGCGACCGAGGCCAGGTAGTACCTCCCGAGGTTCAGATTGTCCGCGTAGACCACTACCTTCTTTCCACGTTCTTTCAGGGCGATAAGTTTCTCCCGGATTTCCCAGAGCATGGCCGGGTTCGCTTCCAGGCCGGAAAGATGGAGAACGACGCCACCGACCGTCGGGTCATCGATCGCGAATTGGATCCGCTCGGTAATGCCCCGGAGCGAAATCGTTCCCGGGTCCCAGTAGCGATAGGCCTGGTACGCGACCTGCCCCTTGAGGTCGATCTCCACGAACCGCCGCGCGCGGTTTCGCTTCGCGTCGAGGTCGAATCCCTTGAGCGGCGGATTCAGGCGGATCGCGTAGCGGGTCGGGCCGCGATTTCCGTCTTGGTCGAAATGCGGCGTCACCCGGAACGCGGCCCGGTCGAGCGCGACGCCGACGGTCACCTGGAATCGGTCGTCGTCGGCGTAGCGAACGGCCGCCTGGAGGCCCGGGATCGGGCGCACCTCGATCCCACCCGCGAGGGGCCCGTCCTTCCACCGCTCGCCGCGGCTCAGGGAATAGTCGCCGAAGATCGTGAGCCTCGCGTCCCCGAGGGGCCGGATGCCGACGTCGAGCCCGCCGTCGTGATCGCCTCCCTGAAGCGCGATCCGCCCCGTCGTGCCGAAGGAGAGCCACCGCTTCGGGCGGGCGATGTCCCCGACCGCGAGGTAGTTCTGCCGTGTGAACGCCCCCTTGCCGGGGCCGGAGAATCCGAAGGCCATGCCTCCAAAGTGCGCGCCCGATCCGTGCCCGAATCCGATCTGGTAGTCGGTCACGTTCCGGGGCCCGCCGGGGAGGGGACGGTCATGGCGGCGGAGCGCGAAGCCGATCCCCGCTCCCCCCGTGAGGCCCCACTGGTCCATGTGGTGCGGCCGGACGTTCTCGTCCGACCAGAAGAAAGAGAGCTCCGGCCGCTCGAGGACTCCCCACTGCGCGGGATTGAACATCGCCCCGATCGCGCCGTCGTCGGTCGACGGTGAGGTGGAGAGGACGTCCGACTCCTCCTCGTACGGGGAGAGTCCCTCCCAGGCGGCACAGGGAAGCGGCGCGCCGAGGAGGAGGAGGACGAGGAGGAGCGCCGCCGTGAGGACGAGGAGCCCGGGGCGCAGTCTCATGGATCCACCAGATCCTGCGCCTTCCCGGCGGCCTTCTTCACTCCCGGGTTGGCCCGCTTCGCGTAAATCGCGCTCGCCGCGAAGAGCACGAGCATGACGGTGATGGAGAGCCATCGCGGAACCTCCCAACCGATCACGTGGATCCCGTGGAGGTATTCGATCAGAAGCTTCACACCTACCCACGCGACAATGACGTAGGCGCCGTCGACGATCGACGGAAACGCCCGGACGATGCCGAGGAGCTGCCCGATCAGGACGCGCATCGCGATGATCCCGAGAAGTCCGCCGCTGATAATGACCCATATCTTGCGCGACATCGCGATCGCCACCAGGATCGAATCGATCGCGAAGACCACGTCGGTCATCTCGACCCGCACCACGGTGCTCCAGAACGCGGAGAGCCCGAGGATGGTCGCGATCGCCTTGGGTGCCCCCCGCCCCGATTCGTTCGGGCGGTGCCAGAAGTGCTTTGCCGGCAGGTAGAGCAGGTAGGCGGCGCCGACCAGCTTCACCCACTCCCAATGGATGATGTACGTCGCGAAAAGGGTGGCGACAATCCGGAAGCAAAGCGCCCCCACGATCCCGTATCGGAGCGCGCGCTTCTGCTGCTCGACGGGAAGCGGCAGGACGAGTACCGCCAGCACCAGGGCGTTGTCGGCGCTCAACGCGGCTTCCAGGAGCACGAGGAGGCCGATCGTTACGAAATCGGTGGGCTCGACGGTAAAGGGCATGGAAAGGGGACTTTACCCCAAACGCGTGCGTGCCGGGGGTGGCCCCGGCGCTACCCCTTGGCGCGGGTTGCGGAGCCGAGCGCGGCCGGCGCGTACATCTTCTCGACGTACTCCTTCATCATTCGCCTGGCCGAAAAGGCGGGCGTGATGGTCCGGATCGACTGCCGCACCACCTGGAGCCACCCGCGCGGGATGTCGCCCGAATCGCGCTCGTAATAGAGCGGCACGATCGTCTCCTCGAGGAGCCGGTACAGCTCCGCCGCATCGCGCGCGTCCGCATCCTCCGCCTCCGCGTCGACCCCGAACGCCCAGCCGTTTCCGCGGCCCGCGGCTTCGGCCCACCACCCATCCAGGATGCTCGCGCTCGGGACGCCGTTCATGCCCGCCTTCATGCCGCTGGTCCCTGAGGCCTCGAGAGGGGCGCGCGGGTTGTTGAGCCACAGATCGACTCCCTGCGTGAGCCAGTGGGCCGCGTGCATGTCGTAGTCCTCGAGGAACGCGATGCGCCCGGCCGCGGCCGGGTCGCGCGCCGCCCGGTAGACCGACTGGAGAATTTCCTTTCCCTGCTCGTCGGCCGGATGAGCCTTTCCGGCGAAGATGATCTGGACCGGCTTTCGCGTGTCCGTGAGGATCGCGTGGAGCTTCCCGGGATCGCGCAGGATGAGGCCCGCGCGCTTGTAGGTGGCGAAGCGCCGGGCGAAGCCGATCGTCAGCGCCGCGGGATCGAGGAGCGAGCCGAACGCGACGGCCTGATCGGCGCGGCTCGAGGCCCAGCGGTTTCGAACGCGGTCGCGTAGGAAGCGGAAGAGGCCGGCCTTGAGCTTTCGCCTCACCTCCCAGAGCGCCTCGTCTGGAATCGCCGCCGCTCGTTCCCAGAGCACCGTGTCGTCGTGCCGATCGATCCAGTCCTCGGCGAGGTATTTCCTGTGAAGCTGATCGACATCGCCGGCGACCCAGGTGGGAACGTGCACGCCGTTGGTGATCGAGGCGATCGGAACCTGATCGACCGGGAGCCCGGGCCAGAGGTCCTGCCACATCGCGCGAGAGACCTCGCCGTGTTTCCGGCTCACCGCGTTCACGTACCCGCTGAGCCGGAGGGCGAGGGCCGTCATGTTGAAGGCCGGACCCCACGCCGCCGGGTGCGTGGCCATGCTGTAGATCCGCTCCCGGTACGGGTCGACGGCGGCGCCGTAGTTCCCGAGCCGCGAGACATACGTTTCGACCAGCGGAAACGGGAAGGCGTCGTGACCCGCCGGCACCGGCGTATGGGTCGTGAAGATCGTGGAGGCGCGCACCTCCTCCACGGCGCGGTCGAAGTCGACCCCCGCTTGGAGCCGCTCACGGAGCCGCTCGACCATCATGAGAGCCGTGTGGCCTTCGTTCCCGTGCCAGATGGTGGGTTTGATTTCGAGCGCACGCAACATCCGCACGCCGCCGATGCCGAGGACGATCTCCTGGAGGAAGCGCGCGCTCTGATCCCCGCCGTAGAGCCGGTGGGTGATCTCGCGATCCCAGGGAGCGTTGACGTCGAGGTCCGTATCGAGGAGGTAGAGAACGCTTCTTCCGATGAGGACCTTCCAGGCGGCGATGTGCAGCATTCGGTCGGTGAGCGCCAGCGTGACCCGGATCGGCTTCCCGTCCGCCGCGGTCACCGGGGCGACCGCCACCTGCCCCCGGTCGATCTGCTCGTAGACCTCCTCCTGCCGGCCTTCCGAGTTCACGTGCTGGCGGAAGTATCCCTGCGGGTACATGAAGCCGATCCCGACGAGGGGAATGCCGAGATCGCTCGCCTCCTTCGTGATGTCGCCGGCCAGGACGCCGAGTCCGCCCGCGTAGAGCGGGAGCGAGTTGTGCAGGCCGTACTCCGCGGAGAAGAAGGCCACGGTGGACCCCGCGAGCGCGGAGTGCCGCTTCGCGCACCAGTTCCTCGCCCCGCGGATGGCCTCGTCGAACGCCCGGAGGACCGCGGTGTAGCGGCGCTGGAAGTCCGGGTCGTCGGCGGCGCGCGCGAGGCTCTCGGGAGCGATCTCGTGGAGGAGGCGGACCGGGTTGTGGCGGGTCTCGTGCCACAGGGTCTCATCGAGCGCGCGGAAAAGCTCGCGGGCCTCGGAGTGCCAAGACCACCAGAGATTCTGGGCCAGCTCGGGGAGCCGTTGCAGGGAGGGGGGCATCGTTAGCATTCCTCGAAAGAGTGCCACAATCGGGGCCTTCGGCGCTAGACTTCCGGCCCCATGTCCCGAAATGTGGATCCCGGAGCGGTGAGTCGAAGCGCCGGCGTCCTCCTCCATCCCACCTCCTTGCCCGGCGGTTACGGCATCGGCGATATCGGACCCCGGGCCGTCCGGTTCCTCGACTGGGCCGCCTCGGCCGGGATTTCGCTATGGCAGGTGCTGCCCCTCGGGCCCACCGGGCACGGCAACTCTCCCTACAGTGCGCTCTCGGTCTTTGCGGGGAACCCGCTCCTGATCTCTCCCGAGTGGATGGTGGAGGAGGGGTTGCTGGAGGCGGAAACGCTAGAGGAGGTCCCCGAGTTTCCCGAGGGACCGGTCGACTACGAACGGGCGGGGAAATGGAAGGGGCGGATGCTCCGCACGGCGTGGGATTACGTGCGCGGAGGGCGTGACACGGGCGCGCGCGCGGCGCGCGACGACCTGCGCGCGTTCGTCGAGTCGGCCGCGAACGCCGCGTGGCTCCCCGATTGGACCCTCTACGCGGGGATCAAGGATCGCCAGGATGGGAGCGCCTGGGCGGATTGGTATTCGCCGATCGTCCGGCGAAATCCCGCGGCCATTGAGGCTGCGGAGCGGACGGTCTCGGTGGAGCGGGAGTACCACGCGTTCGTCCAGTGGCTCTTCGCGCGGCAGTGGAGGCGGCTGCGGGAAGCCGCGCGGGAGCGAGGGATTTCGATTCTCGGGGACATGCCGATCTACCCCGCGCTCGACTCCGCGGAGGTCTGGGCGCGGCAGGACCTCTTCACGCTGGGCAAGGATGGCCTGCCCGAGGAAGTCGCCGGGGTCCCCCCCGACTATTTCAGCGAGACAGGTCAGCTCTGGGGAAATCCGCTCTATCGATGGGATCGGATGGAGGCCGAAGGGTTCGCCTGGTGGGTCGCGCGGGTGCGCGCGGCGCTGCAGACGTTCGACCGGGTGCGGATCGACCACTTTCGAGCGTTCGCCTCGTATTGGGCGGTCCCGGCCATCGCGCGAACCGCGATGGAGGGTCGATGGATGCCCGGGCCCGGGATGAAGCTGTTCGAGGCGCTGCGGCGGGAGCTGGGGGATCTACCGCTGGTGGCGGAGGACCTCGGCATCGTCGACGAGCCGGTGCGGGATCTCTTGCGCGCTTCCGGATTTCCCGGAATGCGGGTGCTCCAATTCGGCCTCACCGATCCGAGGAGCGCGCATCATCCGAAGAATCACATCGAGAACGCGGTCGTCTACACCGGCACCCACGACAACGACACGTCGCGGGGATGGTTCGAGGGGCTCGACGCGGAGGAGCGGGCGCGGGTGCTGGAGGTGGTCGGGGGAGATGGGACTGAGGTCGAATGGGACATGATCCGCGTTGCCCTGGAATCGCCGGCGCGGACGGCGATCATTCCCATGCAGGATGTGCTGGGTTTGGGGAGCGAAGGGCGGATGAACACGCCGTCGGAGCCGGATGGGAATTGGGAATGGCGGATGTCGGAGGGGGCGCTGACGGTGGAGCGTGCAGAGCGGTTGAGGGGGATGGTGGAGAAGTCGCGGCGGGTCGACCGCCAATCTTGAGGCTGAGACCTAACCAACGATTAGGAGAGAACGGTGAAGAAATTTCTTCTTTTGCACTACGGGTTTGAGAAGCCCACGCCTGAAATCATGGCAGCCTGGGGCAAGTGGTTCGGGGCAATGAAAGGCAATATTATCGACATGGGAGGCCATTTCAGTGGTGGTCGAGAAATCTCGAAGGCTGGAACCAAGGATTTGCCACTGGGACTTGAATCCATCACCGGCTTTACGATCGTGAGCGCCGACAGCCTTGATGATGCAGAGAAGATGGCGCAAAGCAATCCGTACATATCGAGCATCAGGGTCTATGAGGTGATGTCGAAGTAGACCTGCCCTGGCCGACACAGGGCGCGCCTTTCATGATCATTTCGCGACCTTGGACGGTTGAGCCTTCGGGCGAGCGAAGTGCGAGGAAATTCAACATGGCAAGGGATTTCCCCAACATTTTCCTTGACGGGTTTCGCGCGCGCAAATCGCTGAGTCTCCGCATCTCCTCACCCAACGCGCTACCAGATCTCTTTACATAGCGCGGCCGACCCGATCGTGAGCATTAGATCTCAAAAGTCTCCCCGCCCTCATGGGTGCGCGCCGTGAGCCTCCCAAGGCGACGAAACTGCTCGTGATATAAGGTAAGCACCCCCAATCGAAGCTTGGTTTGTGATCCAGGCACCCTCGGAAGACTCGCCCCGTGAACAGGTGCTCTCATGCGCTCCTACTCGTTGACCCATCTCAGCGATGCCGTGCTCCTTCGCGATCTCGCTACGCTCATCGCCCACGATCGCGTGACCACCGCGGCGGTCCTGGCCCACATAGCCGAGGTGGACGCACGGCGGTTGTACGCCCCGGCCGGCCATCCGTCCATGCACGCGTACTGTGTCGGAGAGCTGCGCCTGTCCGAGGATGCGGCCTCCAAGCGCATCCAGGGGGCCCGGGCTGCTCGGCAGTTTCCTCTCCTGTTCGCCGCGCTGGCTGATGGGCGGCTCCACCTGGCGGCGGTGTGTCTTCTGGCGCCCCACCTCACGGCCGAGAATGTCGAGGCGCTCGTGGGGGCGGCGACCCATCGGAGCAAGACGGAGATCGAGGGTATGCTGGCTCGCCTTTTCCGGAAGGCGGAAGTGCCTACGACGCTGCGCGCGATCCCAGCTATCGTCCCAGATCATGCGGCCGCGCATGAAGGAGATGTCCTACTTCAACATGCCCCGGGGCATGTTGATGGCTCGCGGGCCGAGGGGGCCGCTACGTCCGAACGCTTTCATCTCCAGCTTATGATCGGGAAGAGCACGCGAGAGAAGCTACGGTACGCCCAGGCCTTACTCAGCCATGCCGTACCCTCGGGGGATCTAACTCAAGTGCTCGACCGCGCGCTCGATGCCCTGATCGTTGAGCTCGAAAAACGGAAGCTGGGGGCCAGTGCGCGCCAGCAGCCCAAGCTCGGAGCCGCCACCCCCTTGGCGCGCCGACTCCACACGCCGTCAGTGGGCGATCGCTCGGTCGTTACGTCGATGCTCGCACGCTCACTCCCGACTACCCGAAACCGCTACGTCCCGGCGCGGGTTCGGCGTGCCGTTTGGGAGCGCGATGGAGGTCAATGCACCTTCGTCGGCGCATCGGGCCACCGCTGTGAATCGCGACGATTCCTGGAATTCGACCATATCGACCCGGTGGCGCGAGGGGGACGGGCCACGGTGGAGGGGATGCGACTTCGGTGTCGGGCGCACAACCAGTACGAAGCCGAGCGCACCTTTGGAGCGGGGTTCATGAGGCAGAAGCGTCTTGAGGCGCGTGGAGCAGCGGCGGAAGCACGGGCGCGGGCCGCCCACAACATGCCCTGGGGCAAGTTGGAAGGGACCGATTCCAAGTAGCATGCTGCCCGCGAGCAGGCGCAGAACGTGTTGGCGGGCCTACGCAACCTCGGCTGCCGAGCTGATGAGGCACGGCGCGCGGCAGCGTTTGCAGGGACCCTTCAGGGTGTGACGCTAGAAGAGCGGATGCGAGCCGCCTTAACGTTTCTCAGCCGAGGATGATCTACCGTCGCACCCTCGCCTTCGCAGCATCGCGGAGAAGGTTCGCGGAGGCGGTCCGAGGGCGCAACCCGATCTCGGAGGGGCCGGTCCTGGGTCGGGTCGCTGGCGACCGCATGTATCGCTCATTGCCCCACTCATTGAAGATCGTCAGCCGGCGGAGGTACTCGTCCGACTGGATCTCTCCTCCCATCCAGTAGTACTTCTTGAGGCGAGGGAATTCGCATCCAACGAGAGTACCGCCCGTCGAGAACAACTCAGTGCTCAACCATCCGGGATCGCAGCCAGAGCCTCTGATCGAAACATCGTAGGCCCGCAGATTACCCTGCCAGTCGTAGTACCATGAGATCCACGACTTGGCGGTCGTGTAAAAGGTGCGGTTATAGAGTGCGCTATCGGGATACCACTCGTAGTACGGACCGCGCATTGATCCGTATTTCTCACTTTGTGAGTACCGCACATAGTGCGCCCCATAGATCAATCCTGAATCGATCTCCGAGAGAGAGCGCACGCGGCGCCACGCCACATCTCTACCCCACTGCGCGGCCTCGTACTCCAGAACGTACTCCCTTCCGTCGAACACTCTCGTCTTCGGCCACAATCTTATGTTCATCAGCCTAGGGTCGTTCTCCGGATAGGGCGGAACTTCGCTGACGCTCGTATGGAGCCGCTTGCGGATTTCTAGAGGCACGCGGGACCAGTCACCGGGCTGGGTATCCTTCGGGGGCGAAGACTCTGCACCCAAGGCCAACAGCGGCACCATAAGCACTAGCGCCGAGATCCGCTTCCTCAAGTTCGCACCCGCGCCTTCGCCGC
>Ga0137409_10006555_pt1 | contig 12079 bp, 5 predicted proteins | sample CZODoug1_16funga_FD_122059 | JGI IMG/M metagenome (GOLD analysis project Ga0137409, IMG submission 122059) | Vadose zone soil fungal communities from Angelo Coast Range Reserve, California, USA - CZODoug1_16fungal (Hybrid Assembly) | ecosystem: Environmental > Terrestrial > Soil > Vadose zone... | reverse complement strand
GTGCACGGTGGTGGAGGGACGTAGGTGTCCTTGATCTTTTTCCGGTACTCCGGATAGAGCGTCTCGCGATAGCCGAGCACGGCCTCTCGCGGAAGGTGATAGAGATTCACGAACTCATCGGCAAACGGATTCTGATCCGGCGCGTAATGGGGGACGCTGTCGCCTGGTTCCCGCCCTTCGTAGGCCGTCACGCACTCCGCGCGGTAGTCGAGCGGCGTTCGCGACAACCGAAAGCTCTTCGAGACGATTTCCGGCTCTACGAGGTACACGGGATCGGTCGCCACCATAAGGACGGTCAAGAGGTCGCCGTGGCGGAAGAAGCGCCAGTCGATGGTGGCCTGGTCGGTCAACGGCACGCCGGTCTTGCGAATGAAGCCTGCCTTCACGTGCGTGGTCCGCGCCGCGAGGGCGCCGCCTTCCCAACGGCCCACCGTGAAGCCGGCCTGTGTGTGGAGCGCGTGCTCGGACGGCCGTGGGCGGCCATCCATCCAGATGATCATTTCGTTCCAGTCTTCCCACGCGCCGATCGTGAACGACACGACGCGGTTCGTCACGGGATCGGTCTGGCTCGTCACTCGAAGGCCAAAGGGACCGAGCACCATGTAGGCCGCACCCCAGCCGGCGCATTGCCGCTCGATCATCGACTTTTGCGACTCGTCGTAAGAGAGCGCTCGGGTGCGGGCCTCGTCGGTGAGTGCGAGCCCGAGGTAGTCCACCGGCACCGAGTCGTTCTGAACGTCTTCGCTAGCCAAGGGCGCCCACGAGCCCACGAACTCGAATTGTGCCGACGCCTTGCTCGCCGCAAGAACGGCGAGCAGGAACGCGACGGCCGCGCGGCGGGCTACCAGGTGGATGAGCATGGCGTGGGATCCCACTTGGAGCCGTCCGGCTCCTTCTTGAAGTGCGGGCTTACGACGTAAAGCCCGGTCAGGTACACAGGGTCTTCGACGATGGTGGTGACGAGCAGAAGCCTGCCGCCGTCGGGGAGCGGCGCGACGTCGAAGTGCTCCGTCACCGTCGTGCGCTCGCTGTACGGCACGCCGTTTTTCCGCAGGTAACCGGCGCGCAGGTTCGACGTGACGACGCGCAGGCTGCCGCCGCCCCCGCCGGCGTTGCCTCCGGTTGCCGGTTCCCACGTCGCCGTGGATTCACCCTGCCAGCTGCGGGGCCCCGGAGACGTTGCTGACGCTGCTGCGGAAGCGCCCTGCGAGAAGTGGAAGAGGCGTGTCTGCGTACCCGCGTCCGTCTCGATGCGCAGCGTGTCGGCATCCTGCCAGGTGATATGCAACCGGCCGGGCACGCTCATGATGGCGCCCGCACCGTAGGATTTGCACTGGTTGCCCGCGCGCTCGTCGGCGGCCGGATCCCAGGCGTTAATGAGAGGCAGCGCCGCGGGCGAGGCCGGAATGCGGCGGTACTCGCCCTTGGCGGGCGTCACCATCCGGTAGCGCCAGTTCTCCGTCACGTACGACACCCAGTAGCCGGTGAGGTCGATCGGCGCGGCGTCCCGCGCCGATTTCCCGGCGCCGCCGCCCTGCTGTTGTGCGCGCACGGCTGTCGGTCCAGCGAGGACCCAGAAGGGGATGATGAGCAGCACCGTAGCGGCGGCCGACCACGTTTTCAAGGCTTCTCCTTGGCGAGACTCCGGTATATAGCCTCGATGAAGCGGTCCGTCGTCCAGGCGCCGCCTGGGTTGCCGTAGCGTCCCATGTACCCCTTCGCCGGTTGGGCGGCCTTTACCTCGGCGAGCGATCGTCCTGCCTTGATCAGATCGCGGACCCGGTCTCGAATGATCGTCACCATGTCCCGATACTCGACGACGTCGTACTGATCGCAGAGGCGACCGTGCCCGGGGACGACGATCGTGCCGGCCTCGCGCGTCACGACGGGCACTGAGGGTACGGCCAGTTCGACGAGACGATTGAGCGCCGCGATCTCGCCCTGGATGCTACCGCCGCGGTCGACGTCGATGACGGGAAACTGGCGCGTATCGAGCACGTCGCCGGCAACGACGACATCGGATCGCCTGAAGAACGCGAAGACGTCGCTATCGGTGTGCGCTGCGGCCTGGCGCAGTACTTCGATCGCCTCGCCGTTCAAGTACATGTATTTGCGCGCATAGTGAAACACCTCGCTAGGCCGCCCTCCGGCTGGAGACGCCGCCATGTGCTGCAGAACACCCTCGGCCGAGAGAATTGGAGCCACTGAGTCCGCGGCGTTCCGTGCGCCGCCCAGGTTGCGGCCGCTAAAGAGTTTCTCTCCAGCCTTCGAAAGCGCTTCGTTGCCGCCAACATGATCTGTGTCGGGCCCCGTATCGATGACGTAGCGAATGGGCTTCGGCGAGATGCGCTTGATCGCGGCCAGTACGGCCGGCGCGTCGGCAGCCGACCCGGCGTCCACTGCGACGACGCCGTCCTCGCCTACCTGCACGCCGATGTTCGCGCCGGCGCCAGCGATCACGAAGAAAGAGGGGCGAACCTCCAGGATCTCCGGGCTGTTTGAGGGCGCTGCGGCTGCCTGCGACGCTGCGGCCTTCAGAGGTTCGAGGCCACCTCCATGTCTCAGGGAAAGTGCCGCACAGACTGCCACCACGGCGGCAACCCGCGCGCCGCGGCGCCAATCGGCCAATGTGATCGTCATAATTCGCCCTACAGTACCGCGGAGGCTAGCACACAACTTGGGCGGCAGCAAAGAATAAGCCCAGGAGAATCAACGCGGTTTTTCTCAAGTGTGTTGGCAGCAGAGATGGGGCCACGGAGCCGCACAAGACCGGATTTTCGGGTATTCGGGCCCGCCCCGGAAAGATAGGCCAGACTTTCGAAAACCGGCCCGTGACTTACGTTACGCCCCGCGGTTCGTGCGCCCGCCTCTCCCAGAGCGAGACCGGCAGATTCGCAATATGATTCATATACTTAACGATTTGCCCCTATAGCGAACCGCATGATAGAGTGGGTTAAAAAAATAGAAATAAGGTGGAGGTTAGGATGAGGAAGGCTTTAGTAGTAGCAACATTGATACTCTCGTTACTTGTGTGCGGCCCGGTCTTCGCACAAGTCAACGCTGTCCTGAGCGGCACGGTTTCCGATGCTTCGGGCGCCCTGATTCCGGGGGTTGAGGTCACCGCAAAAAACATCAACACCGGCATCACCGATACGAGGCTCACGAATGAGACCGGGAACTTCGTATTTCCCAGCCTTCAGCCGGGCACATATACACTCTCGTCATCGCTCGCCGGCTTTCAAAACGCGACCTATAACAATGTCGTGCTGGGCCAGGGCCAGCAGGTGCGACTGAATTTCACGCTGCAGGTAGCCGCGGCCGCACAGAACGTCGAAGTTTTGATTGCCGCGGATACGCTGATTGCGACCACATCCTCTTCGGTGGGAAATGTCCTTCCGGATTCGGTCGTGAGGGACCTGCCGCTGGCGAGTCGCAACGTGCTGGACCTGGTTGCGACCACACCCGCCGTTATAACCACGCTCAATGCATTTGGCGCGCCGGTGCAGAACTTCGGCGGAACGCCGATCAGCCAGGTGAATACGACGCGCGACGGCCTCGTCACCAATGACGGAAGATACAACAACTCCAACGGAGCTTACTCTGCCGTGTACACCAGCCCCGACATGGTTGAAGAAGTCCGTGTCACTACCAACAACATCGATCCGGCGCTCGGACGCGGCTCCGCGCAGGTGCAAATGCGAACGCGCGCGGGCGGCAACGAATATCACGGCGCGCTGTTCTACACGAACAACAACTCGAAGTTCGCGGCTCAGCCATACTTCCAGAACCTTGCCGGCGCCCCGAAGAGTTACCAAAATCGAAATCAGTTCGGCGGCCGCCTGGGCGGACCGATCAAGAAGAACAAGGCGTTCTTTTTTGTCCTGATCGACGACCAGCGGTTTCTGGAAAAGCAGGACTACCTGGCGACAGTTCTAACCGAGCAGGCTCGCGCGGGAATTTTCCGATATCTCACGCAAGACTCGGCAGGCGGAACGGCGCGCCGCAATGGGAACGTGTTCTCAGCGACACCTTCCGTGAATAAAGTGGGCCAGCCGCTGGCAGCGGATCCCGTCACCGGCGCGCCATTGTTTTTGAATTCCTTCAATCTATTTACGGACGTCAGAGATCCGAATCGAACGAGGATCGATCCCGTGTGGGTTGGTCCCCAATGGCTGACAAGGATGCCTTTGCCCAATGACTTCACCGTCGGCGACGGGTTGAACACCGCCGGCATCCGATGGAAGCAACCGCACGCCGGTCTGGACGGTGCAACAGGTCAAAGCCAGAATGCCAACCGAAACCACCTCACGACGCGCTTCGATTATCAGCTCAACTCGAATAACAAATTTACCTACACGATGAGCCGTGAAAAAAATTGGGGTGTCACCGGACAAACCGGTTTACCCGACTATCAGTCCGGAGCATTCGGCGACGTGAAGCGTGTGCCTGACTTTTACACGGGTTCATGGACATCGACGTGGTCGTCGACGATCCTGAACGAATTTCGCTTCGGGATGAAACGCGATACCTGGCAGGGTACCTCCCCATTGGACAAGGGTTGCTGCTGGAATGGCGCCAGGGAATCGGATCTTGTCGATTCTGCAAAACAAATGGTCGCCAGCTTTCCGAGTATCGGAGGAAATTTTGTATATGTCACTCAAGGCGGCACCGGCGGCCTGATTGCCTCCGGCACGAGTGTAGGCTCGGCCATGACGTACGCTCCATTCGGTGTCGCATCTCCGCGCCAATCGATCAGTCCGTTCAAACAAATCGCGGACACGCTCAGCTTCACGAAGGGCGCGCACTCGTTCCAGACGGGTTTTGAATTCGAGTTCACGAGCTCGCATCAGTTCAACCACGGAGGCCAGCAAACGACTCGTCCGTTTGTAACTCTGGGCGTCGGCAACACCCCGGTCGTGAACATCACGCCGACAAATTTCCGCGGCATTCAAGCAAACGACATCACGACAGGTCAGCTTCTTCTTGCAGACCTTGCGGGAACGATCAACAACATCATGGAGCAGTACTTCGTGAACTCTCCGACGGCCACGGATTGGACCGACTACCGCAAGACCATTCTTTTCCAGCGAGACCTTCACGAAAATGATTGGGCTATTTACTTCAAGGACAATTGGAAAGTCTCCAGGGACTTTACGTTGAACGTGGGATTGCGCTACGACGAATACGGCGTGCCTTACGACACGACGGGTCTGGGGGGCCGGTTTACCGGCGGCCAATCCACGAACGGCGGAGAAGCTGCATTATTCGGCTGCTCCGGGACCAGTTTCAACGTGATGTGGAATCCCAACGTCGGATGCGATCCAACCAGGCTCACAACGACCGAGTTTGTCGGGAAGGGTTCTCCAAATCCCGGAAGGACCTTCTGGGGAAATGACTGGAACAACTTCGCTCCATCTATTGGATTCAGTTATGCCCTGCCGCAGTTCGGACGCAGCACAGTCATTCGTGGCGGATATGGAATCAATTACGCCGGCGCCCCGGATTTCCTGAGTTATTCCGGCAACATCGCGAATCTTCCCGGTCAAACGTTGAATATCACCTATTCACCGACGGCCTACCTGGACCTTACCGGGCTGCCCGCAGCGAACGTCATACCGGTGCCGACGGGAGGCGCCAAGCCTTTCGGCGCAGTGCCGCTCACCAATCGAGCGGCGAACATCACCGGCTATACCGATCATCGTGTGACTCCGTACATTCAGAATTTCAACCTGTCGGTTCAGCGGGAACTGGCGCAGAATCTGACGCTGGATCTGAGCTGGGTGGGAAACAAGACGAGCAAGCTCTTCAGCTCCGTGCAACTGAATGAGAACAACATCTTCGAGAATGGCATCCTCGACGCATTCAAAGTCACGCGCGCGGGCGGCAATGCGCCATTGTTCAACCGGCTGTTGAACGGGCTGAATGTCACCGGCGTCGGTGTCGTCAACGGTTCGACGCTGACGGGCTCGCAGGCTTTACGCGCGCTTTCAACGACGAATCAATTTCTGGCCAATGGTGACGTCGGCGCTTTAGCCAACTTCATCAACACGACGTCGTCGTTTACAGGCTCGAATGGCGGTTTGCTGCGGAGCGCCGGGCTCCCGGAGAACTTCATTGTGGTGAATCCGCAGTTTGCCCAGCTCACGCTCGAGGGCAACAACAGCAGCTCGAGCTATCATTCGTTCCAGTCCCTCTTGACCAAGCGTTTCTCGAATGGAGTCTACGGGCAGTTCAGCTACGCGTTTTCGAAGGCTCTGGGCGACAATCAGAATGCCGGGCTCATCAGTGGCGCGACGTATGGCGCTTCGACTCTTCGCGATCCGCGGAATCGGCGGCTCGATAAGGGACTGCTGAGCATTGACCGCACCCATGTCATCAAGGCAAATGGCGCCTTCGACCTGCCGTTTGGACCCAATCGCATGTTCCTGTCAGGAGCGCCCGCCGTCGTGCAGCGGGTTGTGGAAGGCTGGCAACTCTCATCCGTGTTCTCCTGGATCAGCGGCGCGCCGCTGACATTCGTTCCCGGCACGATCGCAACCCCGTTTATGCTCGGCACCATGGGTTTCCGTACCGCCAACACGGCAGACGTTGTCGGCAGCCTTCCCAAAGGCGCCGGCACTGTCGAGAAGGGAAATGGATTCGTTCAGTACTTCAGCGGCCTTTCCGCGAAACAGGCGCCTCTGCCTGATTTTGGTGGAGATCCAAATTTGCCTGGCCGTTTTACGAATCAGGTCGTGGTCGACAAGTCAGGCAACATTGTCTTGAAGAATCCCGAGCCGGGGACCACCGGCAACACGGCGATCGCTATGCCGGGCATTAACGGGCCGTCGTCTTTAGGATTGGATATGGCATTGAGCAAGAAGATCAGGATCGCGGAAAATAAGATGTTCACGATTCGCGCTGACGCGGTTAACTTCCTGAACAGGCCGATATGGGGAAATCCGAACACCAATATCAATTCGACGACGTTCGGCCGTATCACGACAGCCACAGGAAACCGGACAATCACGTTCAACGCACGCATCGATTTCTGAAACACGAAGGCACAAAAACGCAACGGGGCGGCGCATTCCGGCCGCTCCTTTGTGTCTTGGTGGCGCTGTGGCTTTGTGGCCTGACAAGCTGTAATCGCGCACCAACCTTCAGCCAGGACATCGCTCCGATCATCTTCAGGAATTGTTCCCCCTGCCATCGTCCCGGCGAGATCGGCCCCTTCCCGCTTCTGACTTACGAGGACGTTTCGAAGCGCGCGAAAAACATCGCCGCCGTCACACAAGCCCGATACATGCCGCCGTGGCCCGCGGATCCGTCTTACTCCCACTTCATTGGCGAACGCGTTCTCAACCCCAGCGACATTGAAACCATCCAGCGATGGGTAGCCGATGGCGCTCCTGCAGGCGATCCGGCAAAGCTGCCGCCGCAGCCGCAATTCACGCGGCCTTCTGCCGCCACTAAGCCCGACCTGGTCGTGAAACTGCTCGAACCGGTGAAAATACCCGGCGACAACCACGACCACTTCATGGTGGTGAAGATCCCGTATGAGATCCCCCAGGATCGTTTTGTGCGTGCCATAGAATTCGTGCCCGGCAACAGAAAACTGCTGCATCACATGAATGGGCACATCGTTCAGTATGAGGAGAAAAAGAAAAACCCATTTGAAGGACCTTACGTCGTCGATCGCGAATCCGTCAGAACTCTCGAAGACACGTACGACGCTATCCATCTTCTGAACGACGACGGCAGCTACCCGGAGTTGACTCCGTCGGTCGCGAATTATTTGCCCGGCGGCGTGTCGCCCGCGGGTTATCCGGAAGGAATCGGCGGCTGGAAGCTGAACAGGAAAGGCGCATTCCTTATGCGCGACATTCATTACGGCCCGTCTCCTGTCGAGACAGAGGATCAGTCCCATTTCAACGTATTCTTCACGGACAAGCCTCCCGTTCGGCCGGCGAAAGAAATGCAACTTGGCACGCTCGGTATTTCGGAAATCATTCCGCCGCTGATCATTCCTCCGAATCTCGTGAAAACGTTCACGACGAAGACCGTCGCCCAGGAAGACATTTCGCTGCTCACCCTAAACCCTCATATGCATCTGCTCGGGAAATCCTTCGAGGCATTCGCTGCCACGCCTGATGGAAAGACAATTCCGCTGGTCAAAATCCCGAAATGGGATTTTCGATGGCAGTACTTTTACACGTTCCCCAAGATGGTGAAGATTCCCAGGGGCTCGACGATTGCCGCCATCGCCGTGTATGACAACACGGCGCAGAACCCGAACAATCCGTTTTCTCCTCCCCGCGAAGTTATCGGGACGAACGGCAGCATGCACATGACCGACGAGATGTTTCAGTTAATAATGAAGTACCTGCCGTACCAGCCTGGCGATGAGAACATCGGCCTGACCAATCCTTTCGTTCAATAGTATATAGAGCACCAATGTCGGCGCGGGCTGTGTCTGCGGCGCCTGCAAGAAGTACAAACGCTACTGTCTCGAGAAAGACCGTGGATCAAAACGTTGGTCACTCAATACGCCTGATGCAAATCAGGCGACGGTCCGGAGTATCAGTTTCGCGCTTGACAAGGGCGGCACATGGGCGTACGAATAGTCTCGTTTATCCTCAAAATTAAAACAGTTGCTCGCTGCAGGGGCGCTGTTTTCTGCCGGTCTTATAACGTCATCGCAGGGTGGTGAGCAATGAGTATTACCACCGGCCGCACAGTCTTCGAGAAGTCGGCGCCGTAGAAGTTTCGACGGCAGTAAGCCCTTTCTAAAATTCAGAACGGATATGAGGAAAGGTCGCTTATGAAAACCATACCTATGCTTGCAATCAGCGCTGCCCTGACACTTCTGCTGGCGAGTGAGTCGTGGGCACAAATCAGCGGAGGGTCAATTGTCGGGTCGGTCCTCGACACGTCGGGGGCCGCCATTCCCGGCGCCGAAGTCAGGGCAACGAACGTGGGCACGAACGAAGTGTCAAGAATCGTCACGAACGAGACGGGCTACTTCGAGTTTCCGTTGCTGCCCGCCGGACGCTACGTGCTGGTGGCGGAGAACCCGGGTTTTGAGCGGGCCAGGACAGTGGAGTTTTCCTTGAACGCGGGAACCAGGCCGCGCTTCGATCTGAAGATGGCAGTAGGCCAGGTTACCGAATCGGTTGAGGTTCTGTCCGCGGCGCCTCTGGTCAACGCCACAACCGCGGATCTGGGCGTCGTCGTCGATCAATCGAAAGTCGAGGCCCTCCCCCTGAACGGCCGGGATTTCCAGCAGCTCGTCGGTTTGCAGGCGGGCGTATATGCAGATCCTGATTCGAATCAGGGCCAGCGTGGCGGAGTCGAGTTCAACGGCGCATCGGCATACGGGAACAACCTTCTCATGGACGGCGTGGATATGAGCTTTGGCGAGGTTAGCGCCTCGGCGAGCGACAAGGCCGCCGGTACGGAGGCCAATGCGACTGTAGGCCGCTTCGCGGGCCAAGGGATCGGCCGAGGCTCGCTGGTCAACACCATCAGCGTGGAGGCGATCCAGGAATTCAAGGCCACAGGAAGCGCGTTCTCTGCGGAGTACGGACGAGCCACCGGCGGCGTGATCAATGTTACGACCAAGTCCGGCACCAACCAGTTTCATGGGACGCTGTTCGAATTCTTGCGCAACGATAAATTGGATGCCAACAACTTCTTTTCGAATCGCAACGGTTTACGGAAACCGCCGCTACGCTGGAATCAGTTCGGCGCCAACCTGGGAGGACCCATTAAGCGCAACAAGCTCTTTTTCTTCTTCAACTACGAGGGCGCCAGGGCGTCCCAGAGCCAGCCGCAGATCGGGAATGTGCCGACTCCTTTGTTGCTATCAATGGTTACCCCGGCCATACGGCAGAATCTGAGCTTGTTGCCCCCTCCGACTTCGCCTACCTCCAACCCCTTGGTGGGGTTCAATTATCACAACGACAGCCGGAAGAACGACGAGAACACGTTCGTTTCCCGGGGGGACATGCAACTTGGAAAACACAGGTTGTCCCTTCGCTACAACTATAACCATCAGAACTATACGGTTCCCAATCTGATACCTATTAGTCCCTCGCTCTTTCCCACGCGCTTTCACAACGCGGAGATCGCGGACGCCGCCTCTATTTCACCGGCCATAGTCAACGAATTGCGTGTTGGGTTTAATCGCATTGATGAATTTCGTCACGATGTGGCCTTTGACCAGGAGCCTAATTTCTTGTCAGTTTCCGATGTAGGAATGACTACCGCCATGGACTTTCTGAGGTTCGACTCCGACAGTTACACGTTGGCTGACAACTTCACAGCCGTTCGCGGCAGCCATACCTTTAAGGCCGGATTTGAGATTCGAGACCTGAGAACTCACCGCTTTGACTTTCTCAACCCGCGCAGCACCTACCTCACGGTTGCCCACCTCATCGCGGACACACCGGACACGGTAGCGCTCACCATCGGTGGACAGAAGAAGTTACGTAATACCGATTATGGATTTTTTGTGCAGGATAATTGGAGGGTCAGCAAGCGTTTCCAGGTTAACGCCGGACTTCGCTACGAGTATTTCACGCCGTTTTCAGGCGGGTGGAACGTGAAAAATTCGAATGATTATTTCAACCCCACCTACATCGCCAGGAAAGGGGACCCAATGTACAACCCCGATCGCACGGATTTCAGCCCGCGACTGGGTGTGGTGTTCGATGTCTTCGGAGACCAGAAGCTCGTAATCCGCGCCGGCGGGGCGCTAACGTATAATCCGCTGCAAGCGGCGTACATGTACGACTTAAATTATTCGCCGGACCCGCGCCTGCCCGGTTCCCCCACCTTCCTTCCGGGCGACGTCCCGCCTGGCACTAACTTGAGCTTTCCGTTTAACCCCTCTTTTATCACCCAGTACATCGCCAATCCGAGCCTTCTGCCCAAGAACATCATCCTGAACGCGAGCCTCGCCGACCCCAACCGGAGGGATGAGAGGTCGGGAACCTGGAACTTGAGCGTGCAACGTGCAGTTACCTCCAATCTCGCGTTCCAGGCATCCTACGTCGGCACCCGCAATTGGAACCAGCTCGGCACGCGTAACCTCAATTTATTCGATCCGGCATCGGGCAGCCGGGTGCATCCGGATGTGGGTAATGTGATCGTCAGGGAGTTTGCCGGCCGCTCTTCGTACCACGCGCTGCAGATCGCGCTCAACCAGAGGCCTCAGCACGGTGTCACCTTCGACTTCTACTACGCGTACGCCAGGAGTATGTCTTATTACGGAGCCGATTCAGGGGCTTCAGGCGGCGACACCACTGTACAGGATGCTAACGATATTAGAGGGTCGTACGGTCCCAAGGTCAGCGACCTCCGGCATACTGAGACGCTCGTCGCCTCCTATGCTCTACCCAGCCCCGTCTTTGTGGGAGACTCGCGACTGAAAGGGGCCTTCTTATCCGGGTGGAACATTCAGGCAATCCAGTCAGAACGCTCCGGGCTCCCGATCAATGTTCTCGCCGGCGTTGACGAGGCCGGAATCAAGACGGCGGGGTTTCAACGCCCTGACCTTGTGCCAGGGGTAAATCCTTACATTGAGAACCTGAACACCCTGCAGTGGCTGAACCCCGCCGCGTTCGATATCAAGTCGCCAGGGGCGCAGCACCGCTATGGGAATCTCGGATTCGATGCCCTGCGGGGGCCCTCCAGGTTCAGGTTTGACTTCGCATTGCACAAGACGTTCCACGTTCATGAACAACAGACACTCACTTTCCGGGCGGAGGCCTTCAATGTGCTGAACCATCCGATGTTCAACTTGCCGGTCAACAGGGTCTCAAGTCCGACCTTCGGGCAAATCACGAACGGAAGCGACGGGCGGAACGTCCAGTTGGCTCTGAAGTATATGTTTTGAGGAGGACAAATGAACGGGGGATGGCGCAACGAGTGTGTTCGCACAACGCGACGATGCACGTCGTACGAGCCTGGGGACAAGGGGCCGGAACTCAAAGTCGACCTTCAGATGCGATAAATTTCTGGTCAATTCACGGTATTCGACAAAACTGAATAATCACTGAACAGGAGCACCGTCATCGCGGTCAGTTTCTCGATT
>Ga0137409_10006550_pt1 | contig 12085 bp, 12 predicted proteins | sample CZODoug1_16funga_FD_122059 | JGI IMG/M metagenome (GOLD analysis project Ga0137409, IMG submission 122059) | Vadose zone soil fungal communities from Angelo Coast Range Reserve, California, USA - CZODoug1_16fungal (Hybrid Assembly) | ecosystem: Environmental > Terrestrial > Soil > Vadose zone... | reverse complement strand
TTTCGCCACGTCCGCGGGCTTAACGTAGTCCATCTCTCGCTCCTCGCAGTCGACACCAGCAGACGATCAAAACGGCGGCGCGCAGCGCCAGGTCGACCGGCAACGCGTACACGCCCCACGCTGCGACGCGGTAACGTCGCGGCATGCTGCGTCCTGCCCGTGTCCTGGTATTGTCGGAGCAAGTGGCATGCCAGCGTGCCAAGAAAATAATATGAAATATTTCAATGAATTGAGGTCAGCGCTGCGAATTGGGTCAGATATCGTGCCCTTCTTTTATCCGGCGTGCTTATCTTTTATGCTCTGCAGCAATCCGGCAGAGTTAAATGACCGCGAAAATCCCCGCGGCCACGCCCGGGCGACACGCGCGAAGGCTTTGCCGGTGGCCCCTCAATCGCTTCGCTATTGCGCCCTGCGCCTCCTCAGTTCAGCCTCGCCTTAAGATCGCCGATGCCCTGGGTGACGAGCGCTTCGGCCGCAGCGCCGTGAGTCGTCTTGACCAGTATCGTCTCGGCCGCCGCAATGGCGACGTCGGCGGCTGTGGCGCGGACATCAGCGAGCGCCTGCGCCTCTGCCTGAGCGATCTTGGTTTCCGCCATCTTGGTGCGGCGGGCGATGAACTCCTCGACCTTCGTCTGGGCCTCTACAGCCATGCGGTCGGCTTCGACACGGGCGTTGAGAATGATCGATTCGGCCGTCTTTTCGGCCTCGCCCTGCCGGTGCCGATATTCGGCTAATACGCCTTCGGCTTCCTTGCGAAGTTTGAGGGCTTCATCGAGTTCGGCCTTGATGCGGGCGCTGCGATCGTCCAGCGCCTTGAACAGCAGGTTCGGTACGCCGAGCTTGAACAGGAGGCCGACGAAAATCAAAAACGCGATCGCGACCCAGGTTTCCGGCTCGTAGATGAGATCGATCATTGCGGCCCTTCAGCGGTCAAGCGCTACCTTGACGGCAGCTGTGGCGGCGGCCTCGGACGGCGCCTTCCCGGTCAGCCGCGCCACGATGGCGACGGCTGCTTCCCGCGCGATGCCCTGCACATTCGCCATGGCGGCCGTCCGGGTTGCCGCGATCGTCTGCTCCGCGGCGGCCAATTTCGCATGGAGACCGGCCTCCACGGCCTTGCGGCGCGCCTCTGCTTCGGCGTTGATCTTGTCGCGGTTCTCGGCGGCGATTGCCTGGGCGCGGGCGCGGGCGTCGGCCAGGGCTTTTTCGTAGCTCGCAATGGCGGCGTCCGCCGCGTCCTTCATGCGTGCGGCTTCGTCAAGATCGCCCGAAATACGCTTGCGGCGGTCCGCAATGATCGATCCGACCCGCGGCAGCGCCAGCTTCCACGCGATGAGATAGAGCGCGACGAAAAAGATCGCGAGCCACAAGAGCTGGGATGCGAAGGTGTCCTTCTGGAACGGCGGGAAGCCGCCGCCGTGCTCCGAAGGCGGCGTTGCCTCTGTCCCGCTCGAAAGAGACCCGGTCGAAAGAGACCCGGTCGAAAGCGACCCGGTCGAATGATTTTCCGCCATGGCGGGGCTCCGCTTTAGCGATCCGCGTGTCGTCGCTAGAGGGCGAACAGCAGCAGGAGCGCGATCAGCAGCGAGAAGATGCCGAGCGCCTCGGTGACGGCAAAGCCGAAGATCAGGTTGGCGAACTGGCCCTGAGCGGCGGACGGATTGCGCAGCGCGGCGGCGAGATAGTTGCCGAAGATGGTGCCGACGCCGACGCCGGCGCCGCCCATGCCGATGCACGCAATGCCGGCGCCGATATACTTGGCGGCCATTGGATCCATGATGAAGCTCCTTTTTCGTGTGGTTGGTGAGAGAGAGGCCGTCAGTGGCGGCCTGGGTGAAGGGCATCATTGAGATAGATGCAGGTGAGGATGGTGAACACGTAGGCCTGCAGAAACGCGACCAGCAACTCGAGCGCAGTCAGCGCCACCGTCAGGGCCAAGGGCAGGGTCGCGCCGACCCAACCGACGACTCCAAGCCCGCCCAGCATGGTGACGAAGGCGGCGAACACTTTGAGGGTGATGTGACCGGCCAACATATTGGCGAACAAGCGTACGCTGTGTGACACCGGCTGGACGAAGAACGAAAACACTTCAAGCATGACGACAAATGGCAAAATGTAGACTGGGACGCCGCTCGGCACGAACTTCTTGAAAAAATGCAGGCCGTTCTTCCAGAATCCGTAGATAATAACGGTAAAGAAGACCACGAGGGCCAGCGCTACGGTGACGATGAGATGGCTCGCGACCGTGAAATTGTAGGGGATCAGCCCGACCATGTTCGAAACAAGGATGAACATGAACAGGGAAAACACCAGCGGGAAGAATCGCATCCCGTCCTCGCCGACCGTGTTGCGTATGGTGTCGGCGATGAACTCGTAGGCGAGCTCGGCCACTGACTGCATTCGTCCGGGTACGAGCTGGCGTCGGGCGGTGGCGCCGAGCATCAAGGCAGCTATAATCCCGACGGCGATGCCCATGTAGAGGGCGGAATTCGTGAAGGCAAGGTTGACCGGGCCGATTTTGCCGAGCGGAAAGTAGTTGACGATCTGGAATTGATGGATCGGATCGGCCATGACCGCAACGGTTCCTTACGCTTCTTCATCACGACGCCGCCGGCCAATATGCCGTCAGGTCTTGTGGTCTTCTTTACTCTCGGGCGGAACGCCCGCCTCCCTACCCTCCCCCGCATGCGGGGGAGGGTAGGGAGGCGCGACGCCTGCCGTCCGCATCACAGTCATCACGCCGGCCACGAAGCCGAGCAACAGAAATACAATCAAGCCCCACGGCGAGATCCCGAGCACGCGGTCGAGCGCCCAGCCGATGCCAGCACCGAGCAGCACCCCGCCCACGAGCTCGCTGGAAAGCCGAAACCCGCGCGCATATCCCGATGCGTCAGCGGCCGGTGGACCACGACCTGTTTCGGACGGTTCGTCCGGCCGTTGCTGGCCTAGTCGATCGCCGAGACGCCGGAGCCTCGCGGAAAGAGCAGCCTCATCGGTACGGCGCTTTTCCAAATCGTTGCTGTCGCGCGCGTTATCGGCCATCTTGACGCCACCTGCGCGCCGTTGACGATCCGGTTTCCCGCCCCCTCAAGGCCGCGCGGACCATACTTATTGGGTGCGGCCTAGTCAAGAATCTGTCGCCCGTAATGAACACTTGAGACGAAAGGTTAATCATGCCGTTTTTGTGCTGCCGCCAATCCTTCGGGCGAGCGTTTGCACCGCCGCCGCGCACCGCCGGCAGCGCCCCTGCGCGCTCCCTTACGCGGCCTGCAATGGAGGACATCATGGGCCCATTCCTTTACGCGATTGCGATCCTGGTCATGATGTCGAGGCCACTGTTAGCGCAAGAAAATTCCGTCGAAATATCCACCCCGTCGCCTCGACCGCAACCTCAAGTGCAGCAATCGCAGCCGGATTTCAGCAACCCCCGGTTTGTGTTTCACCGCAGCGGTGGCGGGTTCCTGCGGCTCGATCTCGTCACCGGTGCGGTCGCCTCGTGCAGCCAAAATGCGGCCGATTGGACTTGCGTCCCCGCCCGCGACGAGCGCGCCGCTCTCGACCGCGAGATTGTGCGGCTGCAACGGGACAACGCCGCATTGAAGAACGCATTGCTGGAACGCGGCGTTCCGTTGCCGAATGACATGAAAGCGGATGCCCCCACCGTCCCGGCAGAGACCATACCGCGCCCACCGCAGACTGTGCCGCCCACCGCCTCGGCGCCGCCCCCGTCCGCCAAACCGGGGGAACCAGATCATGCATCGCGCGACGACGCCGAGGTTGAGCGCATCATGACCATGATGGAAAAGGTCTGGCGGCGTCTCGTCGAGATGATGATGAACATCCAGCGCGACTTGCAGAAGAAAGGATGAGCCCCCAGTTCGGTTGAGAGGCGCCGCAACAGGAACAACGCCATGAGTAGGCTCTCCGCGATCGCGGCCATTGCTCCCGAATTGATGATCGCCGCGACGCTCGTGGTCGAGACGCGCGGCCAGGGATTTTTCGACATTACCAAGGATGTGGCGGATTTCATCGCGAGGTGCGGAGCAGGCGACGGTATCGCGTTTGTGTTCATTCGCCACACCTCGGCGTCGCTGGTGATCCAGGAGAATGCCGATCCGGATGTCCGCACCGATCTCGTCACGGCGCTTGACCGCCTGGCGCCAGCCGACGCCGGCTGGGTTCACGACACTGAAGGAGCAGACGACATGCCGGCTCATGTGAAGACGATGGTGACCGGCGTTTCGCTTCACATTCCGGTTCGAGACGGTGCGCTTGAGCTTGGGAGTTGGCAGGGCGTTTACGTCGCTGAACACCGGGCGCGGCCGCACCGTCGCGAAGTGGTCTTGAACTACATTGGCGGAAAGCGCCGGGGGTGATGCAACCCGGCATGCGTTGTAGGGGCGACCCTTGTGGTCGCCCTGCGCTGCGTCGCCCCGCCCGGGCTGGTAAAACGCAAAAAGGGGCGACCACAAGGGTCGCCCCTACAGCGGGTCGATTGATCAGCTACGAGCCGACGTGCGGATTTCGCCCGAAGGCTCGATTCCCTTGCCTTGGCAATCGCGAGATTGCAAAATAATTATACTCTTGGAAAAGTCGGCCCCGGAGAAGGCCGACCCCGCGAGGTGGAGTTCGGACGTGGGCGCATCAACGCACTACCGGCTGGTGATCGCCGACGATCATCCATTGTTCCGTGGCGCATTGCGCGAGGCCGTGACGGGACTGTTCGAACCCGATGCCATCGCCGAAGCGGAATCTTTCGGCGACATTTCCAAGCTTCTCAACCGCCACAACGATGTCGACCTCGTTCTGCTCGACCTCGCAATGCCCGGGGTTCGCGGCTTCTCCGGCCTCATGTACATGCGGGCGCAGTACCCGAGCGTCCCGGTGGTGATCGTGTCGGGTAATGACGATCCCGCCGTGATCCGCCGCTGCATGGACTTCGGCGCGTCGGGGTTCATCCCCAAGACCCTTGGGGTCAAGGCGATTCGACGAGCGATCGAGCAGGTGCTCGACGGTGGTGTCTGGACGCCGCCCGATCTCGATCTCTCCGTCAAATCCGACGATCATAGCGCCGCAATGCTGGCGCGGCTCGCCTCGCTGACGCCGCAACAGGTGCGCGTACTCATGATGCTGTCGGAAGGGCTGCTCAACAAGCAGATCGCCTACGAGCTCAGCGTATCGGAGGCGACCGTCAAGGCCCACGTTTCCGCCATCCTCCAGAAGCTTGGTGTCGAAAGCCGCACCCAGGCCGTCATCGCGGCGTCCAAGATCGAAGGCGGCCAATGGCCGCAGGTCACACCGATCCCCCATTGACCCGCGGCGTTTAGCGGCCTCGTCGAACTACTCGGCTGCCGCAACACGATGCACCGTCCATTGCGACATGAGCGCGCGCAGCGACGCCGGCTTCAACGGCTTGTTGAGCACCTGGATCGCGCAGGCGCGGGCGGTCTCGCGTACGCCGGCGGAGCGATCGGCGGTGATGAGCACCGCCGGAATCTCCGCTCCGAATAGCCGCCGCAACTCCGCGACCGCTTCGATGCCGTTGCCGTGGTCGAGATGGTAGTCGACCAGGAGGCCGCCCGGAGGCTTGCCGGCCACCCGCACGCCGGCAATCGCTTCCGGCAGATCGGTGGCGAGAATCGTCTCGCATTGCCAATCCCGCAGCAGCGCCGCCATGCCGTCGAGAATCTGGCGATCGTTGTCGACGCAAAGAACGAGCGTATCGGCGATCCGGCCATGGTCGATGCGCGCCTCCGGCGGCCGCATCTCGCCGGGTTCTGTCGGCGCAACCGGAACCTCGATGGAGAAATGGGTGCCGCGATCGACCTGCGAAGCAAACGTGATGGGATGCTCCAGCACGCGGGCGATGCGCTCGACAATCGAGAGGCCGAGCCCGATGCCGCGCGCCACCTTGGCTCCCTCGTCGAGACGATGAAACTCGACGAATACGTCGCGGCGCTTGTCAGGCGGAATGCCGATGCCGGTATCGTAGACATCGATCCGCAGCCGCTCGCCGTCGCGCCTGCAGCCGACCAACACGCGCCCCGTCAAGGTATACTTGATGGCGTTGGAAACGAGATTCTGCAGCAGCCGGCGCAGCAGGCGCCGATCGGACCTTATGCTGAGCGAACACGGCACGAAAATAAGATCAAGGCCCTGGCTGCGGGCGAGCGGAGCGAAATCGGACTGGAGCCGGAGGAAGAGCTCGTTGACCCGGAAGCTGGCGATTTCGGCTTTCATGGCGCCGGCGTCGAGCCGCGAGATTTCGAGCAAGGCCGAAAGAATATCCTCGACGGCCTCAAGCGATGCGTCGATCTTGGCGACGAGCTGCGCTTCGCCCCCACCCTTGCCTCCCCCCACGCTCGCGTGGGAGGGAAGGGTGGGGGCGAAGCGCTCGACGAGGCTCGTGACATAGAGCCGGGCGGCATTCAGAGGCTGAACGATGTCATGGCTTGCGGCGGCGAGGAAGCTCGTCTTCGACAGATTGGCGGCCTCGGCGGCCGACTTTGCTTTGGCGAGTTCAGCATTGAGGTGCTCAAGCTCGATGGTGCGCTCCAGCACCCGCCGCTCGAGGTTCTCGTTGGCGCGGGAAAGCGCTTCGGCGGCCGCTACGCTCGGCGTGATATCGGTGAGCGTGGTCACGACGCCGCTGTCCGGCATGCGGTTGACGCGCACTTCGATGACGAGGCCGCGATCGGGAAAGCGCTCCAGGAATGGCTGCGAATCAGCCGCGTAGCGCGGAAGCCTCTCGCGCACCAGCGTTTCGGGATTGCCCGGCCCAAAGGCGCCGCGGTCGGCGTTGAAGCGGAGAATTTCGGCAAGATCGATACCGATGCGCACCATTTCGTTGGGCAGCTGGAGCAACTCGCCGAATTGCCGATTCCAGCAGATCAGGTGCGTATCCTTGTCGAACACCGCGATGCCCTGGCGCACATGACCGAGCGCAGTCTGCAGGATCTCGCGGTTGTAGTGGATCGCGGCGTTGGCATCGTCGAGCAGCTTCAATGCCGCCTTGGTGGACACCGTGCGCTGACGCAGGAGCAGCGATAATACGAGGCGGGAAGAAGCCGCACCGATAGCCGAGGCGAGCAGCCGCTCGGCGTAACGCAGCAGCTCGAAATCCGCATGTGCGCCGGGTTCGAGGCGCATGTGCCGTTCGGCCGCAAAGCCGTCGAACGAAATACGGGTGCGCTCCTCGCCGAGATAGCGGGCGACGGCGACTGTCAGTTCCTGCACCGTCACGGCGGATCGCCAGAGCCTGAAGCTCGGGGCCGGCGTCAACCTCTGCGGCACGAAAATATCCGCCTGGATGCGCTCGATGGCGGCAGGCCGTCGGATCAACGAAATTGCCACATAGGCGAGAAGGTTGAGCGCAAGGCTCCACATCATCCCGTGAACCAGTGGCGGCAGGTCGAGCCCGAACAGCGCCTGCGGCCGCAGGGCGCCGATCCCGAACGGCCCCGCGGCCAGAAACGTGGTCCCCCACGCGGAAATGGTGAGGCTCGGCAGGAGCAGAGTATAAGCCCACACCAGGATGCCGATCGTCATGCCGGCAAGGGCGCCGGCGGCAGTGGCGCGCCGCCACATCAAGCCACCGAAAAACGCCGGAGCAAGTTGCGCGATGGCGGCGAACGCCATCAGCCCGATGGCGGCAAGCTGGGCTTCCCCGGCGGAGCGGTAGTAGAGATACGCGAACAGCACCACCGCAAAGATCGCGATACGGCGCACCGTCAGGAGATGGGGGCCGACGTTAGTGCCGTGACGCCGAATCAGAGCAAGCGGCACGACAATGTCGTTTGATACCATGATGGCGAGCGCGATGGTTTCGACAATCACCATGGCGGCCGCCGCCGACAGGCCGCCGATGAAGGCCACGAGCGCCAGGAATTCTGAGCCGGCCGAAATCGGCAGCGCGAGCACATACATGTCGCTGTCGACCGTGCCGGGCGAGAACGTCAGCATGCCGGCGATCGCGACCGGCACCACGAACAGATTGATGAGAACCAGATAGACGGGAAACAGCCATGCGGCGCCGCGGATCTCGGATTCATTCTTGTTCTCGACCACGGTGACGTGGAACTGGCGGGGCAACAGGATAATCGCGGACAGCGACAGCAGCGTGATCGCCCCCATGGTGCCGAGGCTCGTGCCGGTGGTCAGCACCGCTGTCGTGTCGGGGCGTTGCAACGCCTTTGCGAACAGGGCGACCGGTCCCTCGAACACCACGAATGTCACGAATATGCCGACGGCCAGGAACGCCACGAGCTTGACGATCGATTCGACGGCGATCGCCAACATCAGACCGTGCTGATGTTCGGTGGCGTCGATATGCCGCGTACCGAACAGGACCGCGAAGGCGGCGAGCGAAACCGCGACGAGCAGCGGCGGGTCGCCCAGCATGGGATGCACCGGGCCTGCCCAAGTGGCGAGCGGGGCGACGATTGTATCGAGCGAGGACGACACCGCTTTGAGCTGAAGCGCGATGTAAGGGATCATGCCGATGATGGCGATCATCGCCACGGTCGCCGCCACGCCCTGATGTTTGCCATAACGCGCGCCGATGAAATCCGCGATCGAGACGATGTTCTGCGTTTTTGAAAGGCGGGTGATGTGCGCGATCAGCGGGGAGGCTAATCCGATCATCGCGATGGGGCCGATATAGATCGCCAGAAAATCAAATCCCGACCGCGTGGCTAAACCGACCGAACCGAAGAATGTCCAGGACGTGCAATAGATGGCGAGCGACAGCGGGTAGATCAGCGGCCGCGGGCGATCGGTGCCGCCGACCCTGCTCAACCGGTCGCCATAGCTCGCGATAACGAACAAAAGTCCGATATAGACGAGCGCGACCACAATGACGAACCAGCCCTGCAGCATGCGGTTCTTGGTTAGCTCCGACCAATTGCTGTGCTCCGCCCCCTCTCCTTCCCTCCCCCGCTCGCGGGGAGGGAAGGGAGGGGGCGCGGAGCCGGTATCCGCCCGAAACGTCAACACAACTCGGCTTTGGTGTCCATGGCGGCTTAGTCGGCGCAAGGGCCGTCGCGCAGGACCCCCACGGCACGGCGGATATCGGCCGGCGTGGCGCCGCCAGCCCGCAGCTCGCGCAGGCCGGTGGCGCGGGTTGATTTGGACAGCTTGCGCCCCTCGGCGTCGCAGATCAGGCGATGGTGGCGATAGACCGGCTGCGGCAGGGCGAGCAGCTCCTGCAGCAGACGGTGCAGGCTGGTGGCGTGGAACAAGTCATGCCCGCGCACCACATGGGTGACGCCCTGATGGGCATCGTCGACCACCACCGACAGATGATAGCTGCTCGGCACATCCCGCCGCGCCAGGATGACATCGCCCCATGCGGCCGGATCGGCGACAACGGTGTGGGTTTCGTTGTTCGAGCCGGCATCGATTTCGGCCCAGCGTAAAGGCGTGCCGGAGCCGCGTTGGCCCGCAAACTCAATCGCGGCGGTCATGTCGAGGCGCAACGCGTAAGGAGCGCCGGCGTCCCGGCGCCGTCGGCGCTCGGCCGCGATTACGTTCTTGGCGCAGCCCGGATAGAGCGGAACCCCATCGGGATCGCGTGGCCACGGTCCGGCACGATCGCGGTCCGCCACGAGGCGCGCGATCTCAGCGCGACTCTCGAAGCTCGGATAGATAAGCCCCATGGCGTCGAGCCGCCCGAGCGCCGCCTCGTAGGCGCCCAAACGGTCGGACTGCCGCAGCACCGGCTCATCCCAGCGAAGCCCCAGCCAGCAGAGGTCCTCATAAATGGCGGCCTCGGATTCAGGGCGGCATCGCGCCGCATCGATGTCCTCGATCCGCAGGACAAACCGTCCGCCGCTCCGTAGCGCCATATCGAAGTTCAGCATTGCCGACAGCGCATGGCCGAGATGGAGATAGCCGTTCGGGCTTGGCGCGAAACGGAAGATCGGCGTCGTCATCCGGGCGTTCCCCGTCGGGCGCTAGTCCAGCTGCCTATCCACAGTCCAATCTGATAAATCATCGATCTACCGCAATCTTCGCTATTTCTGCTCCTGCGCCCAAGCCGCTACGCCATGCACCACCGGATAGACACCGAGGCCGATATTGCCGCAGGGCTTGATGTCCTGATCGCGGCCGATCCGCGACTCGCCAAGGTGGCGGCGGTCGCCGGACCCCTGCCGTTGCGCCGCCGGCCCGGTGGATTTGCCGGAATAGCCGCCATCGTGATCTCGCAGCAACTTTCCACGGCAAGCGCCAGCGCGATCTGGGGACGGCTCGCCGCGGCCTATGATCCGTTCATCCCGCAAAGCCTTATAAAGGCGCGGGCCGACCGGCTGGCCCGGCTTGGCCTGTCCCGGCCGAAAATCCGCGCCCTCAAGGAGATCGCCCGCGCCATCGCCGGCGGGGTGCTTGATTGCGAGGCCTTGCCGGAGATGGCTGCCGATGATGCGCATCGGGCGCTCTGCGCCGTCCACGGCATCGGCCCGTGGACGGCCGACATTTACCTGCTGTTTTGCCTCGGACATCCGGATGCCTGGCCGGCCGGCGATCTTGCCCTTCAGGAAGGCGCGCGGCTGGCTTTTGGGTTGCCGGAGCGGCCGACCTCGAAAGAAATCATCGTGCTTGCGGAGCCATGGCGGCCCTGGCGCGGCGTGGCGGCGCGTCTCTTGTGGGCGTACTACCGGGCTAGTAAACAGCGCGATGCGATCCCGGTACAACCTTAGCCGAACCACGGAGGAATGATGGCTGCAGAACTCACCGGGCCGCGGCTTGCCCCGCGCTCCCGCGGACCAGCCCGCCAGCTCGTCATCTTCCTCCACGGCTATGGCGCCGACGGCAACGATCTCATCGAGCTCGGACGCGCCTGGCAAAATCTCCTGCCGGACGCCGCCTTCGTGTCGCCTCACGCGCCCGAGCCGTGCGGTCAGGCGCCGCCCGGCCGGCAGTGGTTTCCGCTCACTTTCCGGGACAAGAACGAGCGTTGGACCGGCGTCAACAAGGCCGCCCAGGCCCTCCAGCACTTTATCGGCGAGGAACTCAAGCGCAACAACTTGGCCGGCAGCGCGCTGGCCCTGGTGGGATTCAGCCAGGGCAGCATGATGGCGCTTCATGTGGGGCTGCGGCGTGCCGAACGGCCCGCCGCGATCGTCGGATATTCGGGGCTGTTCGTATTGCCTGACGGCGCCGAACCGGAGACGGTGGCGGGCGACGTCAAGGTGCGCCCGCCAATCCTGCTGATACATGGCGACAGCGACGACCTCATCCCGGCGCAGGCGCTGTTTTTGTCGGCCCAATACCTCTCGGCACTAGAAATTCCAACCGAATGGCACCTGTCGGCCGGACTAGGCCATGGCATCGACCAGGAGGGCCTGCGCCACGGCGGTGAATTCCTGGCGAGGCGGTTCGGGGCGAAGGGCGCCTGAAAACGGGTCGTGTCGGGGGCTTGTCCCCCATGGCCTAAAGTTAAGCGACAGCCGGGCAGCCTTACCTCTCCCCGCAAGCGGGGAGAGGTCCGAATTTGCGCGCTCTTCGCGCAAATTCGGGGTGAGGGGGCTTCTCCGCGAGTCTGAGCTTCGTGGAATAGCACCTTCGCTCTCCCGCGAATCCGCCCTTGTGGAGAGGCCCTTCACCCCGACCCTTACCCCGACCCTCTCCCCGCCAGCGGGGAGAGGGAGCAGAAAGGACCTGCATTCGCTTTTGCTCAACCGCCCTGCGCGCCCCGCATGCGGAGGGGGTGAGGCGAATGGGTGCAGGCGGTTTTGGCGCGAGCTTCACAATCCTGTAACCTGCCCCTATAAAGTGGAGGGCAGGTGCTTCGGTCGACGAAGGCACTGCGTTGCCCGACTGGAGGGCTGTTTGGACGAGGTGGAGGAGCGTCGGCGTGAACGCTCATGTAGGACATAACGGTTGGCCAGCCCTGGTGCTCAACGCGGATTTCCGTCCGTTGAGCTACTATCCCTTGTCGTTGTGGTGCTGGCAGGACGCGATCAAGGCGGTATTTCTGGACCGCGTGAATATCGTCGCCAATTACGAGAAGGCGGTGCGCAGCCCGAGCTTCGAGATGCTGCTGCCCAGCGTCGTTTCGCTCAAGAGGTTTGTGAAACCGTCAAGC
>Ga0137409_10006549_pt1 | contig 12087 bp, 9 predicted proteins | sample CZODoug1_16funga_FD_122059 | JGI IMG/M metagenome (GOLD analysis project Ga0137409, IMG submission 122059) | Vadose zone soil fungal communities from Angelo Coast Range Reserve, California, USA - CZODoug1_16fungal (Hybrid Assembly) | ecosystem: Environmental > Terrestrial > Soil > Vadose zone... | reverse complement strand
TGGTGCCGATCGGCCGCGGCCAGCGCGAGCTGATCATCGGAGACCGGCAGACGGGCAAGACCGCCGTGGCCATCGACACCATCATCAATCAGAAGGACACGGGCGTTGTCTGCATCTACAACGCGATCGGCCAGAAGCAATCGACCGTCGCGCAGGTCGTGCGCGGGCTCGAAGAAGCGGATGCGATGCGCTACTCGATTGTCGTCGCCGCGACGGCGTCCGATCCGGCGCCGCTGCTGTACATCGCGCCGTATTCCGCCTGCACGTTCGGCGAGTTCTTCCGCGACAGCGGCCGTCACGCGCTGGTCGTCTACGACGATCTCTCGAAGCACGCGCAGTCGTACCGCGAGATTTCGCTGCTGCTGCGCCGCCCGCCGGGGCGCGAGGCGTATCCCGGCGACGTCTTCTACCTGCACTCGCGCCTGCTCGAGCGCGCCGCGAAGTTGAACAACAAGTTCGGCGGCGGCTCGCTGACGGCGCTGCCCATCATCGAGACGCAGGCGGGCGATTTGTCGGCGTACATTCCGACGAACGTCATCTCGATCACCGACGGGCAGATCTTCCTGGAGTCCGACCTGTTTCACCAGGGCGTTCGCCCCGCGATCAACGTCGGCAACTCGGTGTCGCGCGTCGGCGGCTCGGCGCAGATCAAGGCGATGCGGCAGGTGGCGGGGACGCTGCGGCTCGACCTGGCGCAGTACCGGGAGCTGGCGGCGTTCGCGCAGTTCGGCAGCGACCTCGACAAGTCCACGCAGGCGCAGCTGAATCGCGGCGCCCGCCTCGTCGAGGTTCTGAAGCAGCCGCAGTTCGAGCCGCTCCCGGTGGAGCGGCAGGTCGCAATCATCTACGCCGGCACGAACGGCTATCTGGACAACATCCCCGTCCCCGAGGTGCGCAACTTCGAGACCGAGCTGTACCGGTTCATCGAGTCGCGCTACCCGCAGCTGTTCGGCGCCATCCGCGACAAGAAACAGCTCGACGACCAGCTGAAGAGCGCGGTCGACTCGGCAGTGAAGGAGTTCGCCGCGGACTTCGCGGCGAGAAAGGCTGCCGCTGCCTAAAATGCAACCACGAAGACACGAAGACACGAAGTCACGAAAGAGATCCAGGGGGCTTTTCTTCGTGCCTTCGTGCCTTCGTGGTCCCGGCAGGCGACGGAACTCATGCCATCATTAATCGATCTCCGGCGACGGATCCGCGCGGTCAAGAACACGCAGCAGATCACGAAGGCGATGAAGATGGTCGCCGCCTCGAAGCTGCGTCGGGCGCAGGAGCGAATCATGAACGCGCGGCCGTACGCGGTGCAGATGCAGCGTGTGCTCAGCAACGTCGCAGCGCGCGTCGATCCGTCGATTCACCCGCTGCTCGCCGTGCGCGAGGCGCGGCCCGACGCCACGACGCTCGTGATCGTCGTCACGGGCGACAAGGGCCTCTGCGGCAGCTTCAACACGAACGTCATCAAGGCGGGCGGCGCGTACATCGTCGAGCACCCGGAGCCGTGCACGCTCGGCCTGGTGGGCCGGAAGGGACGCGACTTTTTCGCGCGGCGCGGCTTCGCCGTGCTGTTCGAGCATATCGGCATCTTCCAGAAGCTGTCCTACAGCGATGCGCAGGCGATCGCTCAGACGGCGATCAAGGCGTTCCTGTCGGGCGAGGTCGACCGGGTGATGCTGGTCTACAACGAGTTCAAGTCGGTGATGACGCAGCGCGTGGTCGTTGACCAGCTGCTGCCGATCGGGCGCGGGGAAGTCGACGCCGCCGGCGGGCGCGCCGCCGACAGCTCGCCCGACGCGGATCCGCGCGCGCAGATCGACTATCTGTACGAACCGTTGCCGCAGGAAATCTTCAACCAGTTGCTGCCGCGCTACGTCGAGGTCCAGGTGTACCGCGCGCTGCTGGAGTCGAACGCGGCGTTCTTCGCCGCGCAGATGACGGCGATGGACACGGCGACGAAGAACTCCGGCGAGATGATCTCGGCGCTGACGCTGTACATGAACAAGGTGCGACAGGCGGCGATCACGCGGGAGATCATCGAGGTCGTGTCAGGGGCAGAGGCGCTGTAGGGGACGGGATTCGGGATTGGGGATTCGGGATTTGCCGAAGCTGTCACGCTGCCCGGTGCCCGCTGCCCGAACCACAAATCCCGACGAATCCCGAATCCCGATTGCGGGTCCCGATTACGAGTCCCGATTGCGAATCCCGATTACGAGTCCCGAGTCCCGAGTTCCGATTGCGAGTCCCGATTGCGAATCGCGTTTGCGGGTCCCGATTGCGAGTCCCGATTGCGAATCCCGATTACGAGTCCCGATTGCGAATCCCGATTGCGAATCCCGAATCCCGAATCCCGAATCCCGACAAGGATCAGAAATGCAGATCGGCAAAATCGTCCAGGTCATCGGCCCCGTCGTCGACGTCGAGTTCGAGGCCGGCCACCTTCCAGACATCTATAACGCGCTGCGCATTCAGTCGGAGGCGCAGGGCGGCCGCGAGGCCATCGACGTGATCGCCGAGGTGGAGCAGCACCTGGGCGAGAACCGCGTGCGCGCCGTGGCCATGAAGCCGACCGACGGCATGCAGCGCGGGATGATGGCCACCGACCTGGGAGAGGGGATTTCGGTGCCGGTGGGACCGGAAACGCTCGGCCGCGTCTTGAACGTCCTCGGCGAGCCGGTGGACTTTCCGGACCGCCCTGTAAAGTCGAAGGAGCGCTGGCAGATCCATCGCCGCGCGCCAAGCCTCGAGGATCAGTCGACCGATCTGAAGATGTTCGAGACCGGCATCAAGGTCGTCGACCTGCTCGAGCCGTACGTGCAGGGCGGCAAGATCGGCCTGTTCGGCGGCGCCGGCGTCGGCAAGACCGTCATCATCATGGAGCTGATTCACAACATCGCGCTGAAGCACGGCGGCGTATCGGTGTTCGGCGGCGTCGGCGAGCGCACGCGCGAGGGCAACGACCTCTGGATCGAGTTCCAGGAGTCGGGCGTCATCGACATCAACGACCCGAGCAAATCGAGGGCCGCGCTCGTCTACGGACAGATGACGGAGCCGCCGGGCGCGCGGCTGCGCGTCGGCCTGTCGGCGCTGACGGTCGCCGAGTACTTCCGGGACGCGGAAGGCAAGGACGTGCTGCTCTTCATCGACAACATCTTCCGCTTCACGCAGGCGGGCTCGGAAGTGTCGGCGCTGCTCGGCCGCATGCCCTCGGCGGTCGGCTACCAGCCGACGCTGCTGTCGGAGATGGGCGAGCTGCAGGAGCGCATCACGTCGACCAAGAAGGGGTCGATCACCTCCGTGCAGGCGATTTACGTGCCGGCCGACGACTACACCGACCCTGCGCCCGCGACGACGTTTGCGCATCTGGACGCGACGACGAACCTGTCGCGCGCGATCTCGGAGCTCGGGATTTACCCGGCAGTCGATCCCCTCGCGTCGACGTCGCGCATTCTCGACGCGCGCATCATCGGCGACGAGCACTACAACGTTGCACGGCAGGTGAAGCAGATCCTGCAGCGTTACAAGGATCTCCAGGACATCATCGCGATTCTCGGCATCGACGAGCTCTCCGAAGACGACCGCCTCACGGTTGCCCGCGCGCGCAAGATTCAACGATTCCTGTCGCAGCCGTTCTTCGTCGCGCAGCAGTTCACCGGCATCGACGGCAAATACGTGCCGATCGCCGAGACGATTCGTGGGTTCAAGGAGATCGTCGAAGGCAAGCACGACGCGATCCCCGAGCAGGACTTCTTCCTGGCCGGAACGATCGATGACGTTGTCGCCAAGGCGGCGAGGCGGTAGACAGCCGTGACGCTTCCGCCGCATCTGCAGCTTCACATCGTGTCGGTGGATCGGTCGCTCGTCAACGAGACGGTCGACGAGGTGGAGATCCCGGGCGCCGACGGCTATTTCGGCGTGCTGCCGGGACACACGCCGCTGCTCGCCGTGCTCGGCGCCGGCGAGCTCTGGTACCGCCAGGGGCAGGAGAAGCACTACTTCGCGATCGCGTTCGGGTTCGCCGAGGTGCAGCCCGATCGCGTGACGATCCTGGCGGAGATCGCCGAGAGGGCGGACGAAATCGATCTCGCGCGGGCCGAATCGGCCAAGAAGCGCGCCGAGGAACGGCTCGCGCAGCTGACCGTGGACATGGATGCCGAGCGGGCGCGCATCTCCCTTATGAAGTCCCTCATCCGCCTCCAGGTCGCGACTCGCGCTAGAATCCGCTCGTAGCGCAGCCTTCGGGCCGCCCTCTATTTTGCTTTCCAACCTCGCCAACCTGTTTCGGTACCGCGGCCTGATTCAGAGCCTGGTCGCGCGCGAGCTCAAGGCGCGCTATCGCGGCTCGGTCTTCGGTTTTCTGTGGTCGTTCATCAACCCGCTGCTGCTGCTCCTGATTTATTCGTTCGTCTTCACGTACGTGCTGCCGAACCAGGTCGAAGGCGTTCAGCCGTACGCGCTGTTCATGTTCTGCGGCATCCTGCCGTGGAACTGGTTCGCGACGTCGCTGAGCGACGCCGCCGGATCGCTGATCGCGGGCGGGAACCTGATCAAGAAGGTGCTCTTCCCGGCGGAAGTGCTGCCGCTCGTCAGCGTGCTGACGAACATGGTGCATTTCTTCCTGGGCCTGCCGATCCTGATCGCGTTTCTCGTCTTCTATCGCCTCCCGCCCGACGCGTGGGATCTCGTGTGGTTTCCGGTCGCCGTGCTCGTCCAGCTCGTGTTCACCTCGGCGCTGGCGATGTTGCTTGCGGCCCTCACGGTGCATTTTCGGGACATCCGGGACATCCTGGCCAACGTCCTCACGTTGTGGTTCTTCGCCACGCCGATCATCTACCCATGGTTTCAGCCGAACGTCCAGAAGTACCGGCTGCTGTTCAACGTGAACCCGTTCACGCACCTCGCCGTGTCGTATCAGGAGATTCTGTTCTTCAACGGTCCGATCGGGCACTGGCGGTGGCTGCTTGCGCTCGGCGCCGGGTCGGTCCTGCTCTTCCTCGCGACGTATTGGCTGTTCGACCGGCTGCGCGACTCCTTTGCGGAGGCGGTGTAGCATGACGACGCCTCACCACGCAAGCACGAAGATCACGAAATTCACGAAAGAGATCGACCACGGAGGCACAGAGGCACAGAGAACGATCAACGCGGCTCAGCCCCGTGCCCCTGTGTCTCTGTGGTTTGTTTCTTCGTGTTCTTGTGTGCTTCGTGGTGATATCCCGGGGTTGCGCCCGTGACGGCGGCGATCGAGCTCACCAACGTCTCGAAGATCTATCGCCGCTATGGCGGGCGGCAGTTCTCGACGCTCAAGAGCGCTCTGCTGCAGCGCAGCGTGCTTCGCGACCTCCAACCGAGCGAGACGTTTCCCGCACTCACCGGCGTGTCGTTCACGGTGCCGAAGGGGTCGACCTACGGCGTCATCGGCCGGAACGGGTCGGGCAAGAGCACGGCGCTGAAGCTGGTCGCCGGGATCACCAGGCCGACGAGCGGCACGGTGCGGGTGGACGGCCGGATCTCCGCGCTGATCGAGCTCGGCGCCGGCTTTCACCCGGAGATCTCCGGCCGCGAGAACGTCTTCATCAACGGCATCATGCTCGGCCTGACGAAGCGCCAGATTCACGAGCGCTTCGACGAGATCGTCGACTTTGCCGAGCTGCGCGAGTTCATCGACGCGCCGGTGAAGACCTACTCGTCGGGTATGTACATGCGGCTGGGCTTTGCCGTGGCGATTCACGTCGATCCTGACGTCCTGCTCGTCGACGAAGTGCTGGCGGTGGGCGACGAGGGCTTCACGCACAAGTGCCTCGACAAGTTCGCGGAGTTCCGCCGCCGCGGCAAGACGATCCTGCTCGTCACACATTCGCTGAACCTTGTCGAGCGCTTCTGCGACCAGGCGCTCTGGCTCGACAGCGGCCACGCGATGATTCACGGCGATCCCAAGCGTGTCATCGGCGCCTATCTCACCAAAGTCGAGGAGGGCGAGGAAGCGCTGCTCGCCTCGACGACGGCCAGGGCAGTCGAGGAAGCATCGCATGGGCAAGGGGAGGAGGGGCAGGAGAGGCGAGACGGGCGGGCGGGAATGCTGGTGGATCATCCCGCGGACCCGACGTCGAACATGTTTCAGGCGACCGAAGGGCGCTGGGGATCGCGCGATGTCGAGATCACCGAGGTCACCTTCCTCGACGACGCCGGTCAGCCGTCGTTCGTGTTTCACTCGGGCGATCCGCTCTCGATTCGCGTAAAGGTCCGCGCCGCGCAGCCGACCGACGACTTCGTGTTCGGCATCGGCCTGTTCAATGCCGAGGGCGTGTGCTGCTACGGCACGAACACGTATCTGGAGGACATGAACCCGCAGCGATTGAGCGGCGATGCCGACGCGACGTTCGCGATCGACAGCCTCGATCTGGTCGAGGGGACCTATAAGGTGGACGTGGCGGTGCACAAGCGTGACGGCTTCCCGTACGACTACCACCGCCTGCTGTATACCTTCCGCGTGAAGTCGCGCGTTCACGACGTCGGCATTTATCGGCCGCGGCACCGGTGGAGCTTTTCGCCGAACGTCACGTTCAAGTCACCACGCTGATGGCAACACACGACGCGGTGAATGCCCGTGACACTTGACCAGGCCGTCGCGCTTGTCACGCGTCTGCGCGCCGCCGGCCAGCAGATCGTTTTCACCAATGGCGTGTTCGATCTGCTCCATCCAGGACATCTGCGCTACCTGACGCAGGCCCGCGCGCTCGGCGACGCCCTGATCGTCGGCATCAACTCCGACCGATCGGTCCGCACCAACAAGGGTCCGGGACGTCCGATCACGCCGCAGGAGGAGCGGGCGGAAGTGCTCGCCGCGCTCAGGTGCGTCGATGCGGTCGTGATTTTCGACGGCGACACGCCGCATGAGTTGATTGCGGCGCTGCAGCCGGACGTCCTCGTCAAAGGCGCCGACTGGGCGGCTGACGAAATTGTTGGTCGCGACATCGTGGAAGCCCGTGGCGGAAAGGTCGTGCGCGTGCCGATCGAGATGGGCTACGCGACGACCGGCATCATCGAGCGGATTCGCCGCGGTTGAATCGGCGCTACAATGCGAGGATGAGCGCAGACGACGGAAAAACGGCTTGTCCTCAGTGCGGCCAGCGATTTGCGAGCACCGTGCGGATGTGCCCCCACGACGGCACCGTCCTCGAACATGAGGCGGCTACGCTGTCCCAGGCCGGCCAGGTGCTCGACGGAAAATACCGGCTCGACTCGCTGCTGGCGGAAGGCGGAATGGGATCCGTCTACCGGGCGACGCACGTCATGCTGGGAAAGACCGTCGCGATCAAGCTGATCAAGGCGGCGATCATGACGTCGCCTGAAGTCGTGCGCCGCTTCCAGCGCGAGGCGCGCGCGGCGACGGCGCTGAACCACCCCAACATCGTCTCGGTGTACGACCTGGGCCAGACGCCGGACGGCACGCTCTACATCGCGATGGAGTTCATCGATGGCCCGAGCCTGAAGGCGTTGATTCAGGCAGGCCGCTCGATTCCGCCGGAGCGGACGATCTCGATCCTGCGCCAGGTGGCCGGTGCCCTCGCCGTCGCGCACAAGCACAACATCATCCACCGCGATCTGAAGCCGCACAACATCATGCTGGCGACGGCGTCCGACGGCAGCGAGCTCGCCAAGCTGGTGGACTTCGGCATCGCGAAGACGTTCGACGAAGCCACGCAGCTCACCAGCCTGGGCAGCGCGCTGGGGACGCCGTACTACATGTCGCCGGAGCAAATCGAAGGACGGGCGGTCGACGGGCGGAGCGATCTCTACGCGCTCGGAATCATCCTGTACGAGATGCTCTCCGGCGAGGTGCCGTTTGCCGATCAATCGACGCCAGCGGTGCTGGTGCGCCAGCTCAGGGAACGGCCGGCGCGCCCGTCGCTCAAGAATCCCGCGGTGTCGCTGGCGCTCGAAGCGATCGCCTTGCGCTGTCTCGAGAAAGATCCGGAGCAGCGGTTCCAGACCGCCGACGACTTCGCGGCCGCACTGAAGGATGCCTCGGCCACGCTATCGGACGCCGCGTCCGGGGCGACGTTGCCGATGAATCGCGCGGTGACGCCGAGTCAGGACGCGACGATTCCCATGCCGCGCCCGTCGGCAGCGCCGTCGGCAGCACCATTGCCGGCGAGCGCCGCGCCAACGAGTGTCGCGGCGCCACCGCCGCCGGCGAGCGTCGCGCCACCGCGTGTCGCGCCTCCACCGCAAGCCGCGCCCGTGGGCAGCGCACCTCGGACCGATCCGGCAACGAAGCCGACGGTGCCAGCGATGCAGCCACCACCGCCGCAGCCCGCTGCTCCCCAGAGCAGCAAGTCCCCGGTCGCGGCGCTGCTGGCCGTCGCCGCGATCATCGTGCTGGCCGTTGTCGGCTACATGTGGTGGGTCAACCGCCAGGCGCCCGCGCCGACCACTGTCGCGTCGACATCGGGCGAGCCGCCCAAGGCGGTGCCGGCGATGGCAGCCCAAACCGAGCCGGCGCCGCCCGCAGCCGCGGAGAGTGCGGCCCCCGCCGCATCCCCGGCGCCAGTGGCCTCTGAACCGGCCACGGCCCCGAAAGACGCCGCCGCCACGGCCCCGAAAGACGCCGCTGCCGCGGCCACGAAAGACGCTTCCGCCCCGAAGAACGCCCCCGCAAAAGGCGCGACCGCGGTTGCCGCGGCTCCGCCGCCAAGGAGCACTCCCGCTGCGTCGGCCGCTTCGGCCCGGATGCCCGCCTCGCCGGGCTCGGTGAATGCGCCAGGCGGCGCAGCCGCGCCCGCTCGGGGATCAGCGCCGCCGCCCCCCGCGCAGGCGCCGGCTGCCACGATTCCCGAGAACGCGGCTGTCGCCTTCCGCTGTGCGGGCGCTCCCGAGGTGTGCGCGTCGCTGCGCAGCACGGTGGCCGATGCGCTGGAAAAAGCGGGGTTCCGCTCGGTCGTGTCCGCGGACCGCGCGGACATCTCGATTACGGCGGCGGCTCAGCCGGTGGATGAAAAAGTCACCCGGCAGTTCTCCACGACGTTCGCGACGCGCACCTATTCGATCGAGTTGAACGGCGAAGCGCCACACCTCGGCGACGCCGTGTCGATGCCCGGCGCGTCGACTGTCAGCTTCGATCCGTCCTTCGGCCGCGAGCGGCTCGACGAGAAAGCGCGGCTCATCGCGAGCGACATCGTCGAACGCGTGCGCGCGTTTATCAAAAAGAAACGCGCGCCGTAAAAAGAACGGAGCTACCTCTTACCGGCGAGCAACCCTCGGATACGCGCAACGCTAATCGCCCAGTTCGCCTGAGAGCCGGAGGGCACGAGCGCTCCGTTTGCTCCCTTCACGAAATCGCCGCCGGCGACGATGGCGATCACGGCTCCTTGATTGTCGAACACCGGGCTGCCGCTGGTCCCTGGCGCAATCGCCAGTCCCGTCTGCACGTAGTCCTCTCTGACGTCGCCCACGACGTCGACCGACAGACGGCCGCGCGGCTTCTGCGGATCGGTCGATACCCCGGGAAAGCCAAAGGACGCCAGCGACATACCGCGCTGCAGGCGCGCAAACGCGGCGGCGTCGGCAAGCGGCAGCGGCACGATCGCGGCGCCGCGCTCCAGCTGCAGGATGCCGACGTCGGCGCGCAGCGAACCTGATTGCCAGCCGGGATCGACGGTGCCAGCGACGATCTGCCGTACCTCGTAGGTGTCGCCGTGAATGGCGATGGCTCGCACGGCTGAAGCCTTCGCCAGCGTGCCCCGTTGACGGAGAACCTCGACGATGTGCGCGTTCGTGGCGAGGAGGCCATCGCCGTCGACGGCGAAAGCGGTGCCCACGATCGACCGGCGGCTGTTGTCGTCGATCGCGACGGCATATACCGATCGCGCGGCGATCGCCGCGATCTGCTCGACGGGAATCGGCGTCCGCCGGTATGCCACGAAGCCGGCCGCCGCGATCGTGGCCAGCACGGCGGCGGCAGCCGTCGCCAGCCAGACACGGCGCCCGTCTGAGACGACGAACCGATCGTCGCCAAAGGCGACCACGTCGCCCGACCGCAGGCGGCAGCGCTGTACCGGCGCGCCGTTCACGAAGGTGCCGTTGGTCGATCCTGAGTCGACGATCCACCACGCCCCGCGCTCGTTCAGCGCTTCGGCGTGGCGGCCGCTTGAAAAGGGCGTGTCGGTTTCGGTGAGAACGAGGCTGTTCGTGCGGCTGCGGCCGATGCGCACCCGCGGCCCGGAGAAGATCAGCTCGTCTCCGCGCCGCGGTCCGCTTTCGTATCGCAACCGCAGTCGGCGCACGCTACTGCTTGCGGATGGTGTCTTTCGCTGCCGCCGCGCCCGTGAACTGGATGATCGCGAACTTGTCCTGCACCTCGACGACCGCGCCGGTGCCGATCTGCTTCTCGGACGCGCCGAGCTTCGCGCCGGTGTCCGGGTCGATCAGCGCTTCGCCGACGTTGACGACGGTGAACTTGTCGCCCATCTTGATTCCGGACGAGGCGCCAAGGTTGATGTACGCCCTGTTGCCTTCGACCTTGATGACCTTGCCCTCGACAAGGCCGCCCGGGTTCGCCGCGTCGGAAATCCGCGCGAGGTACTCGCCGCTCACGAGTTTCTCGACGACCGCCTTGGCGGCCTCGTTGATGGTTTCGCTCGCGATGCCCCACTCCGCGTCGCGGCTGAACGACGCGTCCTTCACGAAGCCGCCCCCTTTTTTCACCTGGCCGTCGCCGGAAATCGAGATGACGCGCTCCGCCGTGGTCGAGTCAATCACGCGCAAGTTGACCGTGGCGTTCGACTGCCGCAGGTTGCCCCCGACGCCCAGTCGTCCGAGGCCGGCCTTCGTGTTGTCGACGTTGAACTTATCGATGCCGCCCAGGATGATGTATTTGACCCCGAGAATCTTGCCGACCTTCGCCGCGCTCGCCGGGTCGATGGCGCCGGTCTGAGCGAGCCCCTGCTCCTTCAGCACCAGGTTCAGCTTGTCGCGCTCGACGACGCTGAATTTTCCCGAGAGGAGCTTGTTCTCCGAGAACGCAGTATCGATGATGTTGCGGGCCGCGGGACCCATCTTGTCCCAGTACCAGTATGTGTGCGCCGCGTTGTTGTCGAACTCCCAGATGGCGACTTTGATCTTGCCTTGCGCGTAGGCCTGCGTCGCGAGAACGAAAACGAGCGCGCAACAGACCCCGAGCGAACGAAACAGGTGCCTCATCTAAAACCTCCGTCAGGGGGAGCTAATCAATCGCGGTTTCTCGATGCTACACTGAGAATTTCGGCATGTCCACGGCCACCTCGCTGAACCTTCGAGCCGTCCTGAAGACCGCCATTTCACGCAGCGGCATGGATGTGCCTGCCCGCGCAGTCTCGGGCCTGACAGACTCGGCCAAGGCGCTGTTCGTGGCCGGCGCAGCCCAGGCGCAGCCCGGCGGCGTGGTCCTCTACATCGTCCCCAGCGATGGCGCCCTTGAGCAAACCTGTGCAGATGTGTCGTTCTTCCTGGCCGCGCTGGAAGGGCTCACGCCTACTGCGACGGAGCGCGCGGTCCTGACGTTCCCTTCTCACGAAGTCGATCCCTACCGCGGCCTGGCGCCGCACATGGGCGTCACGTCGGTCCGCGCGCGGGCGCTCTATTCGGTTGCCCGCGGCACGGCCCGTGTCGTCATCGCCTCTGCCGCAGCGGTCCTGCCGCGCGTGACTGCGCCGGAACGGATGCTCGCGGCATCAATCGATCTTCGCCCGGGACAGGAGATCGCGCCAACCGACCTGTCGGAGCTGCTGATCGATGCCGGGTTCACGCGTGAGGATCCGGCCGACGAGCAGGGCGAGTTCGCCGTCCGCGGCGGCATCGTCGACATTTTTCCTGCCGGCGAAGCCCATCCCGTCCGCCTCGAGTTCATCGGCGACACCATTGAAACGCTGCGGACCTACGATCCGTCGACCCAGCGTTCGATCGCGCCGATCGATCAGATTGCGATCGTTCCGCTGCGCGACGTGCTCGAAAAGTCCCTGTCCGTAACGAATCCCGAATCCCAAATCCCGAATCCCGACAAGGATCAGTCAGCGGCGAACCCCGAATCCCGAATCCCGAATCCCGACGAGGATCGGA
>Ga0137409_10006548_pt1 | contig 12087 bp, 7 predicted proteins | sample CZODoug1_16funga_FD_122059 | JGI IMG/M metagenome (GOLD analysis project Ga0137409, IMG submission 122059) | Vadose zone soil fungal communities from Angelo Coast Range Reserve, California, USA - CZODoug1_16fungal (Hybrid Assembly) | ecosystem: Environmental > Terrestrial > Soil > Vadose zone... | reverse complement strand
GGGGGAAGGGCTTGACATGCAGCTGACCGTTGGGTTGACAGGGGGCAAGCGTCAAATTCAGGGCCTTGTAATGGGCCTTATTGTCCTCGGGCTCATCTGGGAAATGGCGAGCTGGATCATTGCTGGCTCAGACCAGACATTGATTATGTTTGGATTGGGAATTGTCGTAGCTGCCGTTGTCGTGCACACCCTGAATGATTGGCGCTTCGGAGTTCTACTCTTCTTGGTCTGGCTGCTTTTCGAAGATCTCGCGCGGAAGTATCTCGGCAACAGCATGACTATTTATTTCGCCAAGGATTTCCTGATCGGGGTCGCCTACACATCCTATTACGTGGCCAAGCGCAAGCGGCTGGTGGACGTTTTCAGGATCCCTTTCCTTCTCCCCCTCGCCCTTTTCTTTTGGTTCGCTGTCATTCAAGTGTTCAATACCTGGTCACCGAGCATTCTTTACGGTTTACTGGGATTGAAGGTCTACTTTTACTATGCGCCGTTGATGCTGCTCGGATACGCGATGCTTGAGCGTCCGAGAGATCTGGAACGATTCCTGGTTGTAAGCGTCGTCGCAGGAATTGTGGTCGCTGGTCTTGGAATTGCCCAATCTGTCTTGGGCATGACCTTTTTGACTCCGGATGACAGCTCGTCGGAACTATACGCACTGTCCCACGTAGTTCGCCTCTCGCCGATCACGGGCCAAGCGGTCCTTGCCACGAGTTCCGTGTTTGTCAGCGCGGGCCGCTTTTCGATGTATCTGATCCTTCTTTGGATATTGGCCATGGGTGCGCAAGGGTATTTGTTGTTGAGCCGTCGCAGCGGCGCCAAGTACGGGTTCCTTGCGATTGGTGTAGTCACAGTTGCCGTGATGATTGCGGGAACTCGCACCCCATTCGTTTTCGTGTTGGGCAGTGCTTTCGTGATGACTGCGGCATTTCTCTGGGGTGCGCCCTGGAAATGGGGACAAGGGCATCGTCTCGTGAAAGCGCTTCGCAGGGCCTTCCTTATCGGGGGGATTGGTTTGATCTTGATGGCCGAGGTTTTCCCCGTTGTACTCGGGAGCAACTGGGCGTTCCTGTCTGAGACCTTGGCTTATAAAGGCCAAGGGTCAGAGCTCGCGGCACGAAGCTGGGACTACCCCATCCGGAACCTGGAACAGGCTTTTGCGCATGACCGCTGGGTCGTAGGCTACGGTACGGGCGTAATATCGCTCGGTGCGCAGTATGTTGCTAAATATCTGGAGGCGCCCCCCCCGGAAATCGGGGTCGAGAGTGGTTACGGTGGATTGGTTGTGGAAATGGGCATCATGGGCCTGGTCTTGTGGCTCGTATGGGTCTCGGCCTTGCTCTGGTCCGGATGGCGGGTCGTCAGGCAACTCCGGCAAACCGTTTATTTCCCCATTGGCTTCGCGATTTGGTGGTATGCGTTTGTGCTTCTGGTCCTTCTGATGTATTTCGGCCTTGCGCCGTATCAGAATTTCGTGAATAACGCTTACATGTGGCTACTGATCGGTGTGCTGTACCGCCTGCCAAAGCTCGCTCAGATGCCGCAACCAATTCCTACTGCCAAGCACTCGCACGGCATGGCCCGCTGGCAGTTTGCCCTGGGACGAAGGTAGGCTTTCTCTGCGGGATTGCCGGGATCGCGACACCGGGTTCGTCTGACGTGCTGCGCCCCGCGGTTGAGCGCCTGGTGGCAAGTGGAATGTTTAACACACTCCTCTTGGCTAATCCATGAGCGCGGAACTTTCAAGAGCCTTCTAGCCGATCACTTCGGAATTTAAATCTCCACAAGTAAATATTTTCTTGGCCACCCCATGTGATGGGTGTCCGCGTCCGCGGAGACCGTACCGGTGCCTGCCAGTTGCTTGGAACAATCGCCTTCAGGTAGCGGTGGAACTCCCCTGTCGTTCAAGGTACAGTAACGCAGGATGTGCGGAATTTGTGGCGTCATTGGATTTGAACGCACCGATCAGTCCGAAGCCATTACGCGCCGGATGATGGAGGCGCTCCGGCATCGCGGCCCGGACGAAGATGGGCTGCTTGTCGCTCCCTCCGTGGCTCTCGGAGTGCGCCGCCTCAGCATCATTGACCTTCCCGGCGGTCACCAGCCCGTCTTCAACGAAGCGAGCAACGTCGCCGTTGTCTTCAACGGGGAGATCTACAATTACAAGCAATTGCGTGGCACGCTCGAAGGACGCGGCCACGCGTTTCGCACCCATTCCGACACCGAAGTCATCGTACACGCCTACGAAGAATGGGGCGAAGAGTGCCTCCGCGAACTCCGCGGGATGTTCGCCTTCGCCGTGTGGGACGCTCGTGCTTCCGGCACTACCGGGGATGCCGCGCGGCGCGCGCGAGTTTTCATCGCGCGCGATCGACTGGGCATCAAGCCGTTATACCTTTATCGCTCCGAAAATCTGCTGATTTTCGCATCGGAGATCAAGGCTCTACTCGCATCCGGCCTGGTGCCCAAACAGCTCGATCCCGCGGGCCTCCGTGCGTTTCTTCAACTCGGTCATATCCCTCCCCCTTGGACTGCGATCCGTGGAGTCACCCCGCTTGCCCCGGGCCACACTGGAATTTGGCACAGTTCAGAGTGGCGCACAAAGCCGTATTGGAATCTGGACCCGCACAGTTCCGCTGCGCCTCCACCCAAAGAGCTTGCTGCCAGCCTCGCGGATGTATTGGTTGACTCTATGCGAAACCACTTGGTCTCTGACGTTCCTGTCTTGTTGTTTTTGAGCGGAGGGACCGACTCCGCTTGCCTGGCTGCGGCGGCGCGGAAAGCGGGCGCCCAGAACCTCTCCGCCATGACCGTTGGATTCGGCGAGGCCGAGTTCGATGAAACCGAACTCAGCCGCCGCACCGCCCGCGCGCTCGACATTCCGCATCAAGTTGTCACTTTGGATGCCAACCGCGTGACCGCCGGCCTCGACCATGCCATTTGGGGTCTCGATCAGCCCAGCGTCGACGGCCTGAATTCCTATTGGATTTCAAAGCTGGCAGCCGAGGCGGGATTCAAGGTCGCCCTCTCCGGCCAGGGCGGGGATGAATTGTTCGGTGGTTACGAATCGTTGGCCTGGTTCGAGCGTTTCACTGCAGTTGCTCGCTGGGCGCGCCCCTTGCCCGCCGCATTATTCGGCCGCGTCTTGGACCAGCAAGCGTTGCCGTTCCGGTGGCGCAAACTTTCCTATCTGATGGGGGCGGACGATCCGTTTGTCGCCTCGCAGATGGCGGTCAAAGTCCTCTTCTTGGACCGCGACGTCACAGGCCTGCTCTCGCCCGCGCTCGGCCAAAACGGCCACCACGCCGAAGCGAGGAATCATCTTGCCTACTGGTCAAAACTTGTCGAGCGCGAAGACCTCCTGGAGCGGCTCGCTTTCATGGATATTCATACGCACCTCGAGCCGCGATTGTTGCGTGATCTCGATGCCACGAGCATGGCGCACAGCATTGAAGTCCGCCCGGTCTTTCTCGACCACCGCCTCGTCGAGTTTCTGCTTCCTGTGCCATCGGAAACCCGCATCCAGCAAAAACGTCTTCTCCTGGACGCCGCAAAGAGTTTTCTTCCTCGGAATCTTCTGGAAGACTTGGAAACGCGGCGGAAACGGACGTTTACGTTTCCTTTCAAGAGATGGATCACGCGAGATCTGCATGGCACGATGCAGGAAACATTCTCACAGCACCGCGTCGACAGCCGGCAGGTTCTGGAGTTCGGAGCGGTGGATGATCTCTGGCGCCGCTACGAGCGGTCGGAAGCCTCCGTCGGCTGGTCGCGGATCTGGAGCTTGTTTGTGCTCCAGCGCTGGTGCGAAATTATGCAGGTCAGCCCATAGCGCCGCGCCTGCTCATGCCCAGACCACGCATCGCCGTTGTCTCCCCGTTTATTGACAAGCGTCATGGCACCGAACGCCGCGTCGCCGAATGCGTCCAGCGCTTGGCCGGTGATTACGAAATCCACATCTACAGCCACCGCGTCGAGGATGTGGACCTCGACAGGATCACCTGGCATCGCATTCCGGCCCTTCCAGGACCTCACTTGTTTGGGTACGTGTGGTGGTTTCTGGCGAATCATCTTTGGCGATGGTGCGACCGCCGGTTCCATAAATTATCTTATGAGGTAGTGTATTCTCCAGGAATCAATTGCTTCGACGCCGGTGTCATTTCCGTTCATGTGGTCTTCGCGCGCCTCCGGAGGTGTGTTGCGAACGAAGTGCGGCTGTCACGCAATCCGGTGAAAACCTGGCCGCAACTCATTCACCGGAGAATCTACTATCGTCTGATTCAATTTCTGGAGGGCCGCGTATATCCTCGTCCAGACAGGCCTCTGGCGGTAGTCTCTCGAAAAGTTGCATCGGACCTGAGCCATTACTATGGCCGCGCGGATCGCGTCCGCGTGGTTTATGGGGGCCTCGATCTCTCGCGTTTCAATCCCCAACGGCGCGTTTCCCTTCGTCCTGACGCGCGCGCAAGCCTTGGCCTTGGCGAAAATGATTTCGTCCTGTTGTTGATTGGCAATGGCTGGAAGAACAAAGGTCTTCCAAGTTTATTGGAATCTGCCGGGATGCTGCAGGACTCGCGCTTGACCGTCCTGGTTGCCGGCCAGGACAATCCCGCTCCGTACCAGGCCGCAATCGAACACCATCATTTGACCGGGCGCGTGCGATTTTTGCCGCCGCGTCCTGATGTCGAATTCTTTTATGCCGCGGCCGATGCCTACGTCGGCCCCTCACTGGAGGACGCTTTCGCGCAGCCTCCCGCGGAGGCCATGGCGAGCGGTCTGCCGGTCATCACTTCACGCCAGAACGGGGGCGCCGAAATTATTTCTCACGGTTCGGATGGCCTCATTCTCGAAGACCCCGAGGATGTGCGGACTCTTGCGGAATGGATCCGCAAATTACTCGAGGATGCCGATTTCCGGTGTCATCTAGGCGTGAACGCCGCGCGTACGGCGCGGAATTTCACGTGGGAAAATACCGCCGCGGAGATGAAGGCACTGTTCGAAGAAGCGCGCTTGGGCAGGAATCGGCAGCGCGCGGAGCACCGCCCCGAGCATCGAGAAGATGCGCCCTTGAAAAAATGATAGTCGGATTATTTACGGAACTGCTGCCGGCCGGCGGGGTGCAGCGCGCCGGCCGCCACGTCGCCGCCGTAGCGGCGAAGTTTGCCGCCGAACGCGGGTTTGCATATCGGTTTCTGAGCCTCAACGATCCGCCTGGGCCGCACACCGTGCGTGTCGGTCCTGCTGAATTCCTGTTTTCCGGATACGCACGCAACAAACCGCAATTCGGGCTCGCAGCCTTGCGTGCGGCGGGCCGCCAGCCGCTGCTTGTGATCGCACTGCATCCCCACCTGGCTCCCGTCGTGGCGATGATGCGCTTGCGATCGGGAAAATTACGCTCGATCGTGTTTGCCCACGGGCTGGAAGTATGGCAGCCACTTGGTTGGTTGCGCGGCACTGCCCTTCGCAGCGCCGATTTGGTCATCGCGGCCAGCCGGGACACCGCTCACCATCTGGTTTCCGAGCAGCAAATTCGCACCGGCAGAATTCGGCGTCTCGCCTGGGGTCTCGATCCCGAATTTGAGGCGCGGCTACGTGCGCCCGTCCCTCCGTCGCGTCCCGCGGACTTTCCGGAGCGCGCTCGCGTGATTCTCACGGTTGGCCGTTGGGATCCTGCCGATCGATACAAGGGCGCGGACACACTGATTTCCGCGTTGCCGCGCGTCCTGCGAACCGTGGCGGACGCGGTCTTGGTTCTCGTGGGTGAAGGGGAAGATCGGCCGAGGCTCGAGCAGCTTGCGCGTGACTCGGGCGTGGCGGCACACATTCATTTTCTCTTCGGACTCAAGCAGGAGGAGCTGTTCGCATGCTATGCCCACTGCGATGTGTTTGCACTGCCCAGCCGCGGCGAAGGATTCGGACTTGTGTTCCTGGAAGCGATGGCATGTGCCAAACCCGCGATTGGCGGCGCGCACGGCGGCACGCCGGATGTGATTGAGGATGGACTGACTGGCTTGCTCGTTCCGCATGGTGACGCCGCGCTTCTTTCGAGCGCGCTTGAATCGCTTTTGGCTGATCCCTCGCGCGCCTATGAAATTGGGGCGCGGGGGCGCGAGCGTGTCCAGGCTGCCTATACCTTCGAACGATTTCAGACGGGACTGAGCCGCGCGATGGAAGATGTTCTTATCCGCCAACACTAATGCAAGGTTGGAGAGATGAGGAACTCCGCCGGAGTATAATTCCTTGGGGGAATTCCCTGAGTTTTATTCGGCTCAGATTGAGTCTGAAACTACTTGTGTATGCGGATTCTGAAAGTAACGCAATCCTACTACCCATTTATGGATAGAGGGGGCCCCACGGTCAAAGTAAGAGCGCTTGCTCGGGGCATGGCTGCCGCCGGGCTTCAGGTGACGGTTCTGAGCGCCGACCAGGGTTTTGATGCCGCCACACGAAAAGCTGTGAATGCGACAACCAGCCGGTGGGGATTCGAAGGTCACGAAGATGGCGTCGAAGCCGTCTACCTGCACACGCGTGCCCGTTATCGGGCGCTTACATGGAACCCGGGAGTCTCGGCGTTCTGCCGTGAGCGCTTGGCCTCCTATGATCTAATTCACATCTACGGTCTCTACGATTTGATTGGACCCCAAGTGGCGACCGCATGCCGTCGCCTCGCCCGGCCTTATGTGGTCGAACCCATGGGCATGTTCCAGCCCATTGTTCGAAACATTTGGATGAAACGCATGTACCACACTATTTTTGGCGGTGCTATGCTTCGCGGTGCGAGCCGCCTGATTGCGACTGCGGAACAGGAACGACAAGAGTTGATGAACGGTGGTATTCCGGACCGTCAGATTGTGGTGCGTAGGAACGGAATTGATGTGCCCGTGGAATTCCCTCCGCCAGGCCGCTTTCGTAACCAATGGGATATCTCCAGTAATGTTAAACTTGTACTTTTCCTGGGACGTCTTGTATCAAAGAAGAGTCCGGACATGATGCTGGAAGCGTTCGCGCGCTGGCAGCGGCGCAACAATGGCTCCCGTCCCTCGCTGCTCGTATTGGCGGGACCCGATGAAGGGGATGGTTTTCGCCGGCATCTCGAAACTCTCGCCGCGCAAATTGGTTTGAACGGTGGGGTTTTGTTCACGGGACCATTGTATGGCGACGCCAAGTGGGCCGCGTATCGGGATGCGGATTTGTTCGTCCTGCCCTCGCAGAATGAGAATTTCGGCAATACCGCGGCGGAAGCGGTCGCGTGCGGGACGCCTGTCCTGGTGACTGACCGGTGCGGAATCGCGCCGATAGTGGATCGGCGCGCGGGCCTCGTCGTTCCGCACGACTGTGCCTCTCTGGAGGCGGGGCTCGAAAAAATTCTGGATGACCCCGCATTCGCCGCGCGTTTGCGCGCAGGCTGCGGCGAGGTGGCGCGCTCACTCGGTTGGGCCGAGCCGCTCGCCCGGATGGAATCGCTCTATCAGGAATTGGTATCGGAGGGCCGCGTCGGATGAAGGGTTACCGCGTGATTCTCGCGCATTTGCGCGGTCAACTTGTAAGGGCGGGAGAAGTTCTAGCCCCAATACCTCACAACTGCGTGACAAATCTGTTCTGCGATGTCAGCTTGCTGCGTCGAATCGCATTGCGGTGCGTGGACGCCTTAAGTAGCACAGGCTTCAGCCTGTGCGATTTTGAATTGGGTTCGATGCATTGAAAGGCGCACAGACTGAAGCCTCTGCTACGGGATCGCGCCGGACCTGCGCTGTCTCTGGTCGAGGTAAACCCGGCTGGAAACTTTTACAGAGTTCATGTCAGAAATGCGGATTAGTTAGCAACCCCAAATAACACCATGTGTGGAATCTGCGGCGTCATTGGAATTGAACGCACCGAACAGGCCGAAGCCATTACGCGCCGGATGATGCAGGCGCTTCGGCATCGTGGCCCGGATGAAGATGGACTGCTCGTCGCTCCCTCCGTGGCGCTTGGAGTCCGCCGCCTCAGCATCATTGACCTTCCCGGCGGCCACCAGCCCCTCTTCAACGAAGCAAACAACGTCGCGGTCGTCTTCAACGGCGAGATTTACAATTACAAGCAATTGCGCGGCACGCTCGAAGGGCGCGGCCACGCGTTTCGCACGCATTCCGACACCGAAGTCATCGTCCATGCCTACGAAGAATGGGGCGACGAGTGCGTCCGTGAACTCCGCGGGATGTTCGCCTTCGCCATTTGGGACGCTCGAGCTTGCGGCACTACCGGGGATGCCGCACGCCACGCGCGAGTTTTCATCGCGCGCGACCGCCTGGGGATCAAGCCACTCTACTATTCGCACGCCAACGGGGCTTTCCTGTTTGCCTCCGAAGTTCGCGCGCTGATGGCCAGTAGCTGCATTGCGCCACGCGTGGCGGCGGATTCGCTGGAAGCGTATCTTCTGTTTGGCTCGGTTGCCGAGCCGTCCACCCTCGTCGAAGGCGTGTTTTCTCTTCCACCCGGCCATTCCATCGCCTTGCAGGCGAACGCTCCCTCGTCGGACCTCCGGCCGAAACGCTATTGGGATTTTTCAGCGGCGGCGCTCCGGATGGATTCGCCCCAGCCGAAAAATTTCAAGGATGCGGCAAAACAGCTGCGTTCGTTGCTCGAAGAAACCGTCCGCGACCACCTGAACGCCGACGTTCCACTCGGCGTGTTCCTCTCCAGCGGCCTCGATTCCACTGCGTTGGTAGCGCTCGCCAGTCGTTGCCGGAGTGACTTGCGCACCTTCACGGTCGTGTTTCCCGAACAAAATTTCAGCGAATCGAAAATTTCTCGCGCGACTGCCAAGCATTTCAAGACCGACCATCAAGAGGTGCTCCTTGCTCCCGACCAAGTCCTCGCACAACTCGATGACGCGGTGAACGCGTTGGATCAGCCCACCATGGATGGGTTGAACACTTATTTCGTCTCGCGAGCGGCGCATCTGGCCGGCCTGAAGGTGGCGCTCTCCGGCCTGGGTGGCGACGAAATTTTTGGCGGCTATTCTACATTCACGACCGTGCCGAGAGCTGCATTCGCGGCTGGGCTGGGCCGGTGGGTACCTGACCCGCTGCGGCGCCTGACCGCTACTCTGGCTGTCAAGATGGCCGCCGGCGATGCGGTTCGCAAGGCGGCTGCGGCATGGCGTGCGCCCGAAGATTTTCCCCATGCGTACTACTTTACGCGCCTCCTGTTCACGCCTTCTCGTGTGCATCGCCTGCTGGCCCCCTACTTTGAATTGATCGAGGGCCGGGGGAACGGAAATGACCCAGCCCCTCCTTGGCGGCAGCGTATGCAGGAAACAACGCGGCAGGCCGGACGGCTCGATTCATTCAATTCCGTTTCCTGCTTCGAGCTGCAATCGTACATGGTCAACACCCTTCTGCGGGATACCGATGCTGTCAGTATGGCCAATTCCATGGAAGTTCGCGTCCCATTGCTCGATCACCGACTGGTTGAGTTTGTGGCGCGATTGCCGAAGAAGGACAAATATATGGACGGGGTGCCAAAAGCGCTGCTTGTCGAAGCTCTATCCGATGTGCTGCCGGACGATGTTGTAGGCCAGGCCAAGCGAACCTTCACTCTCCCCTGGGACTTGTGGCTGCGGGGACCGCTCGGCGTGCGCCTCTCGCAGGATTTGGCAAACCTTACGCCACAGTTACTGCAATACATGGACCCGCGCACCGCGCGCGGCTCCTGGCAAAATTTCGTCATCGGTCAGACGAACTGGTCGCGTCCGTGGAGTCTCTACGTGCTCAACGCGTGGATTAGCCGCCATGTGGCCGGAACTGTGACAAACGCAACGTCGGATGTGGAGGCTGTTCGCCCCGCCGCAATGGCGCGCGGAGTATCCAGTCTACGATCCTAATTCCTGGCTTCAAGAAATGCTCGCACCCGAGGGCGGGAAGAAAATAATTCCGGATGCACATACTTGGAATCAACGCGTATCACGGCAATTCCTCGGCGGCTCTAGTTTCCGACGGCCGCCTGATCGCCGCGGTGGAGGAAGAACGCTTTAACCGCGTGAAGTACGCCGCGGGATTTCCGTCCGCGGCGATCCGCTACTGCCTGGACGCCGCTGGAGTTACTCTTTCAGAAGTTAACCATATCTGTATACCACGCAATCCCTGGGCGCGCCTCGGCACGAAGCTCCTGTATGCCTTGAAGATGCCGAGCTTCGCCCGCGAGCGGACCAAAGTACTGGCTCGATTCGTCGGCATTCCGGAAGCCTTGGCGCGGGCCTTTGATGTCGCGCCGGACAAGATTCGAGCGCAATTCCATCGTGTCGAGCATCATCAAGCGCATCTGGCGAGCGCGTTTTTCGTATCTCCCTTTGAGCAGGCCGCGCTGCTCTCCGCGGATGGGCTCGGCGATTTCGCCAGCACCATGTGGGGAACCGGCCAGGGAAACCGTATGAGCGTTGCCGGAGCGGTCGCGTTTCCCCATTCCCTGGGCATGTATTACACCGCTGTGTCGCAGTATCTCGGGTTTCGGAAATTTGGCGATGAATTCAAAGTCATGGGTCTGGCTGCTTATGGCGAACCTGCCTACCTGGATGAGTTTCGCCGCATCGTTCACACGAACGGAGGCATGGGCTTCCGTCTGGGTCTTGAATACTTTAAGCACCACCGGACCGGCCCCGAGATGAGTTGGAGCGACTCCGGGAAGACTCCGGAGCTCGGCGCGATGTTCTCGGATCACATGGTCGAACGCTTGGGGCCCTCCCGCGATCCCGCGGCCCCGGTGGAAAAAATCCATCGCGATGGCGCCGCGTCCCTGCAAGCCCGTCTGGAAGAGGTTTTGTTCGAAATGCTTCGCGCGCTGCATACACGCACCGGCCAGAAGTCAGTGTGCCTCGCGGGCGGGGTGGCATTTAATTGCGTTGCCAACGGGAAAATTCTTGACCAAACGCCGTTCGAACATATTTTCGTGCAGCCCGCCGCGGGAGACGCTGGCCTGGCGGTTGGCGCCGCGTATTTCATTCATCACCAGGTCCTTGGCCAGCCACGCTCGTTCGTGATGGAGGACGCTTACTGGGGCCCGGGCTATACGCCCGAGCAGGTGCGGGCGGTCGTTGCAGCCAGCCGTTTGCAGGCGGAAGGCATGGAAATCTCCGAGCTTCCCGAAGAAGTGGCCGCAAAACAGGCCGCGAAAGAAATTGCCGCCGGTAAGATTCTTGGCTGGTTTCAGGGGCGCGCGGAGTGGGGCCCGCGGGCGTTGGGCAACCGCAGCATCGTCGCCGATCCGCGCCGCGCCGACATGAAAGATATCTTGAACGCCAGGGTCAAGCACCGCGAAATGTTCCGCCCCTTCGCTCCGTCGATCCTTGCGGAAGCCACAGGGGAGTATTTCGAGAAGTCCTATCCCTCTCCGTTCATGACGCAGGCCTATTCGGTGCGGCCCGAGAAGCGCCAAGCGATTCCCGCGCCCACGCACGTGGACGGCACGGGCAGGCTCCAAACCGTCACGCAAGAGGCGAATCCGCGCTATTGGCGGCTGATCCGCGAGTTCGGCAATCTCACCGGAGTGCCCGTGGTGCTCAATACTTCGTTTAACGATAACGAGCCCATTGTCTGCCGCCCCGAGGAAGCCATCGACTGTTTTCTGCGCACCAAAATGGATGTCCTGGTTCTGGGCGACATTTTTGTACGCAAACCCGGCTCGGCCGAGGCGCCGCGCTGATTCCGTGCACATCCTTCTCCTGAACGAATATTTCCCGCCGGACACCAGCGCCACGGCCAAGTGCGCCGCGCAGGTGGCGGATGCTCTCACGGAGAAGCATCGCGTCACGGTGCTCGCGGGCCGTCCGAGCTATGACCCGTCCGAGCGCCATCCGCGTTACCTCCTTCGCCGGGAACTCCTCGGGAATCTCGCCGTCGAGCGCGTCGGTTCCACCGCCTACCCGCGGTTCCAGATGCGCCGGCGAGTTTCGAACTACCTGACATATCTGTCGCTGGCGATACCGCGGGCGATATCAATTCGGTCCGATGTGGTATTGGCGATGACGGACCCGCCGATTGAAGGCATTGTGGGCGCGTACGTGGCGCAACTCTCGGGACGGCCCTTTGTTTACAACATCCGCGACATGTATCC
>Ga0137409_10006546_pt1 | contig 12089 bp, 10 predicted proteins | sample CZODoug1_16funga_FD_122059 | JGI IMG/M metagenome (GOLD analysis project Ga0137409, IMG submission 122059) | Vadose zone soil fungal communities from Angelo Coast Range Reserve, California, USA - CZODoug1_16fungal (Hybrid Assembly) | ecosystem: Environmental > Terrestrial > Soil > Vadose zone... | reverse complement strand
CGCCTGCCGGGTGCTCGGCTTGCGCGATCTCGGCCCGGCGATTTCGCCGTTCAATGCATTCCTGATCCTGACCGGCATCGAAACGCTGCCGCTGCGGATGCACAAGCATTGCGAAAACGCCAAAGCGGTCGCGGAATGGCTGCTAGCGCATCCGGCGGTGGCGGCGGTGAATTATGCCGGACTGGCCGGCGACAAATACAACAACCTGGCGCGCAAATATGCGCCGAAGGGCGCCGGCGCGGTGTTCACCTTCAGCCTCAAGGGCGGCTACGACGCCGGTGTCAGCCTGGTGTCGAACCTGAAACTGTTCTCCCACCTCGCCAATGTCGGCGACACCCGCTCGCTGGTGATCCACCCGGCATCGACCACGCACAGCCAGCTCGACGATGCCGCCAAGATCAGGTCGGGTGCTGCTCCCGACGTGGTGCGGTTGTCGATCGGCATCGAAGACAAGGAAGATTTGATCGCCGATCTCGAGCAGGCGCTCAGCGCCTGACCCGCGGTGAGGAGCGCGCCGTTGGCGGCGCGTCTCGAACCATGCGCGGCACCTCATCTTCGAGGCGCCGCGCGCGAGGAGCGCACCCCCTCAGGATAAGGTTAGATCTTAGCCATGTTTCGAGGTGCTTGCCGCCGTTCGGCTGCGGCGCCTCTCAAGCTGCGGTATGATGGTCGCGTACCGGTAACCATCATTCGGAGCGCGCCATGTTCCGCTGGACCATCCCGCTTGTTGTCGCGATTGCCGCTGTCGGAACCGCCGCCGGCCCGGACGAAGCCTTCGCCCGCCGTGGCGTGTATCGCGCCGCCGCGCGATTGCCCGCGGGCTTGCCCCGGCCGCATTACAATTTCAGGACGACCATTTCCTGGGCCGCGCCGTCTTCCTATCGCCGGCCCTATGCGCCCCGGGTGTCCGCTTATGAAACGCCGGATGTGCTGTTCACGCCAAGCTATGTCGCCGTCCCCTACGCCCCGCTCTTGATCGGCGCGCCGCTGCTGCCGGGCTACTACGGAACGGCGTATTCCTACGATTACCCGGACGCCTATTATGGCGGCTCCTATGTCGGCTATCAGGCTCGCCTGCCCTACGCCTGCGGCGTCTACGGCTATTGCTAGAGCATTCCGGTTGGGCTCATGGCTTCGCCGCGCGCATCGCAGCCTTGTCCTGGCGCGTCAGCCGGCTGTTGCGCTGAACCACCGAATAGGTCGCCAGCGCAAACAGGATCACCAGGAACTGGATCGACAGCGCCTCGACGCTCGGGTTCAGGCCGATCGCGCTGAAAACCGCGCCGCCTTTGATCTCGGTGACCGGGATCATCGCCTGCTCCTGGAATTCCTGCACGGCCTCGCCGATGAATTTGATCGCCATCGCGAACAGGAATGCCGAGGTGATGATGAACAGCGGCCGCAGCGGAATCTTTTGCGCGATCAGATTGATGAAATAGAACAGCACGACGAGCCCGACCGTCGCGGCGCCTAACCCTGCGAACAGGCCGGCGCTCCAGCCGCCCTCGGCTGACGCCAGCGCATTGACGAACAGCACGGTTTCGGCGCCTTCGCGAAATACCGCAAGGAAGGCGAGCGCGGCGACGGCCCAGACGGTATCCTGCGCCAGCGCGCTGTCAGCCTTGTGCGCCAGGTAATCCTGCCAGCCGCGCGGGTCCTGCTTTATCATCAGCCAGCCGCTGACGTAGAGCATCAGGCCTGCCGCGAACAGAATGATGATGCCTTCGAGGATATCGCTGTGCTCGCCCGAATTCAGCACCGCAAACAACCAGGCGGCGATGATGCTGGCCCCGATCGCGGCGAGCGATCCGGCATAGAGGGCCCGGATACGGTGGCCGGCACCGGCCTTGGTCAGATAGCCGGCGAGTGCGGCGATCACCAGCATGGCTTCAAGCCCCTCGCGGAGCAGGATGACGGCGGCCTGAATGAATGCAGACGACATGGGCGAACCTGTGTTGGCTCGGTTTTATCGCCCCGAGGATTTAAGTAAAGCCGCGCCGCGCCACACAACTTCGTCAGCGGACGCGCGCGGCAAGGAACGCCCTGCAAACTGAGCACTTCCGCTTATCGCAAGACGATTAGAATCGTTCAATTCAACCGGTCTGGGTGACCGGCAGAACCAGTTTTTGCTGCGCCGAAGCGGGCCGCCGCCCAGCCAATCGTTCGGCTTGAAAGATCGCCAACGTCAGCACGGCAATCGCGACCGCCTGATGCGCCAATGCGAGGACAATCGGTACCTCGTTCAACAGCGTGAGAATACCGAGCGTCGCCTGCAGCGTCATGACAGCCGCGAGCCACCATGCGCCATTTACCGCGGCCGCCGCGGCCCGCGAACGCACGGCGTCGAGCGCATGCAGGATCGCCAGCACGAACAGCGCATAGGCGGTCATGCGATGCTCAAACTGCACCGTCAGCGTGTTGTCGAACAGATTTCGCCACCATGGCGTCTCGAAGAACAGCCGCGATGCGGATGGGATCAGCGCCCCGTCGATATCAGGCCAGGTGTTGTAGATCTTGCCGGCGCGCAGGCCCGCCACCAGCGCGCCCAGATAAAGCTGCACGAAGGTCAACACCAGCAGCGCCATGCTGGTGATCTTCAGCCGCGAAGATGCAACCAATGACGGCCGGTCCGCCAGTCGGCGCAGCGTCCAGACGATCGCGGCAAAAATCAGCAGCGCCAGCACCAGATGGGTCGCGAGCCGATATTGCGAAACCTCGACCCGCTGCGAAAGCCCGGAGGCCACCATCCACCAGCCGACCGCACCCTGCAGCGCACCGAGGCCGAAGATCAGCCATAGCCGCCGCCTCAGCTCCGCACTCAAGGCTCCACGCCAGAGAAACCAGAGAAACGGCAACAGATAAGCAACGCCGATCGCGCGCCCGAGCAACCGGTGGCTCCATTCCCACCAGAAAATGGTCTTGAATTCGGCGAGGTTCATGCCGGCGTTGAGTTCACGATATTGCGGAATCGTCTTGTAGGCTTCGAACGCCGCGGTCCATTGCGCCTGATTGAGCGGCGGCAGGGTGCCGGTGACCGGTTTCCACTCGACGATCGAAAGCCCGGATTCGGTGAGACGCGTGGCGCCGCCGACCAGCACCATGATCGCGATCAGCGCGGCAACCCCGAGCAGCCACCATCTGATGGCGCGGGTCGGTGCTGCCTGTTGTGCGGGAATGCTGGTCATCGAAGCCGCGCTTGATTGAATTTGCGCGCACCTTATAGTCCGCCCCTTCCCGCGCGCAAGGCGCGCACCCCCAGTGAGTTGCACATTTCCGTCATGACCATCCGCACCCGCAAATTCTTTGGAACCATCGCGCTATTGGTACTCGTGGTGGTCTGGTCGCTGATGGGAATGACGGTGGCGCAGACGCCGTGGCTCGCGAATTCTGGGTTGCTGCAGGCCATCTTCTATGTCGTGGCCGGCATCGGATGGGTGCTGCCGGCGATGCCGATCATCAGCTGGATGGCGCGGCCGGATCGCTAGATCTTCGCATCCGGACCGCGCTTCGGCCGAGGGAACGCGATGCCGGAAAGCATCACGCGCATGATCCGCAGCGAATGCTGCCGCCCGTCCCAGGCGACACGCGGCAGCGCGTAAAGGCTAGTTCGGCCTTCCGTCTCGACCACACCTGATATCGCCGACACCGCGCTGGCGAAGCCGGCTTCCTCGGCCATCGCGGCATGCTGCCGCCGCCACGAGGCACGATCGCCGAACGGATAGGCGAAATGTCTGACATCCCGGCGGAAGGCGGCCTGCGCGACCGCCCGCCCCATCGTCATCTCGCGCGACGCATCGGCATCCCTGAGGTTCGACAGCACCGGATAGTTCACCGTCGCGCTTCCAATCGTCACGAGGGGGTCGGCCGCGAGCTTCGTCAGATCATTCCAATCCATCGATGCGTCGCGCGACAGGCCCACGAGATCGACGGAATATCGCTTGCAGAGGTCGTTGATGGCCACCGAGAGATCGGGCGGCGGCAGCGAGCGCATCCAGCCCTCGAGAAAATCATAGAGCTGATATTTTTCGGACGTGTTTGCGACATTGAAACGCTGCTCCTTGCGATCCATCACGAGGCTCACACGATTTTCGCGTGCAATCACCTGTTCAAGCGCGAGCCACCATGCCTCGCCGAGGCGATCCGGAAACGCGGTCGGCAGATAGATCGTGAAGGGAACGCCGTGCCGCGACAGCACCGGATAGGCTGACGTCATCAGATCCTTGTAGCAGCCGTCGAATGTCAGGCACACAAACCGTCGTGGCGAGGCCAGCGTTACCGCCCTCTGGCAAGCCTCGTCCATTGAAACGATGTCGAATTTCCAGCGCTTCAACGCCCGGATCGTCCGGTCGAGAAATCCGGGCGTGATTTCGCGGGATTTGAGCGGCTGAAAGCGCACCGCGCGCCGCGGACGCACCCGTTCGAACCGCAAAATGACCCCGGCACCGCCGGTCCGCCGCTGCATCAGCCGCGAATAGCCGCTGAAATAAGCGAGTTCCAGCCTCGCTTGTTTCAGAAAAGGGTTCTCAGATGGCAACGTCCCGTCCCCACAATGCGGATGTATCCGCCCAGCCGTGCCGCATTGTCATTACTCTTTGTTGACCTTTCTTTGCAAAGGTCGGCCGAACTGAAAAATGTAAATATTTTCCTACCGACAGGTTTCGCAAATGACCATGGCTGCCGCGATCGAAGGCCGAACGGCGGAGACACCAGCGTGGTCGAAAGCGAGCCGCATCGCCAGCGTCGATATCCTTCACGATCTTGTCCAAGCCGAGGCGATCTGGCGCAGCCTCGAAGATCCGCGTCAATTCTCCACGCCCTACCAGCGCTTCGAGTTTCTTGGCGCCTGGCAACGCCAGGTCGGAGTGCGCGAGGGCCTCTCGCCTTTCATCGTCGTTGCCTATGACGTCGAACGCCGGCCGCTGTTGCTGTTGCCGCTCGCGCTCCGGCACACCCATGGTGTTCGCACCGCCTGTTTCATGGGTGGCAAGCACGCCACCTTCAACATGGCCTTGTGGGACCGCGAATTTGCCGGCAATGCAACCGCAGACGATCTTGACGCATTGATATCGGGAATACGCGCGCAGTCCGGCGCCGACGTCCTGGAACTGACCCAGCAACCGCTGCGCTGGCGCGACACGCCCAATCCGATGGCTCTGCTGCCGAACCAGCCCTCGGCCAACGATTGTCCACTGATGACGATTGTGCCCGAAGAGCCCCCCACGGTGCGGATCAGCAATTCGTTCCGCCGCAGGCTCAAGGGCAAAGAACGCAAGCTGCAGGCGCTGCCGGGCTATCGCTATTGCGTGGCTGAAACCGACGCCGAGGTCAAACGGATGCTCGACGCGTTCTTCCGCATCAAGCCGCTGCGGATGGCGGAACAGAAACTACCCAACGTATTCGCCGAGCCCGGCGTGGAGGATTTTATCCGCACGGCCTGCATGGCACCGCTTGCGGGCGGCGGTCATGCCATCGATATTCACGTGCTTGAATGCGACGACGAAGTGATCTCGATGTTCGCCGGCGTCGCCGACGGACATCGCTTTTCCATGATGTTCAATACCTACACGATGTCGGACAATTCGCGCTACAGCCCCGGGCTGATCCTGATGCGCAACATCGTCGATCACTATGCCGAGCGCGGCTATTGCGCGCTCGATCTCGGGATCGGATCGGATGAGTATAAACGACTGTTCTGCAAGGACGACGAGCCGATTTTCGACAGCTTCATCCCGCTCAGTCTTCGCGGCCAGCTCGCCGCGACCGCGATGTCCGGCGTCAACCGCGCCAAGCATCTGGTGAAGCATAATCAGACGCTCTTTCAGTTGGCGCAGAAGATGCGAAGCGCGCTTCACCGCTGATTGAAGCGATCCTCTCTCGATACCAGGCGGCTGTCGCGTTCAGGCCGCCACGATCTGCGGGCGGGACTCGACGTCATCGGCGGGCTGCGCCGGCTCGCTCAGCATCGTCACGTCACTGAAACCCACGGCCTTGAGCTGCTCGCACATCAGGGCGCGGGCGTCAGCGGTCATCGACGCATCCGGCACCACCACGGCGCGGGCCTGCGCCGTCAAAAGCTCCGCGGACAGGTCAGAGGCAGCACCGGCATCCAGCAGCACATGATCATAGACCCGCAGCAAGGCATCGATCGCGAGCCTGAGCCGCGGCGACTGCAGCAGCGCGCGGTCGAAGCCCGGGCGCCCGGCACTCACGAGGTGAACCCGCGACAACCGGTCCTTGGTGATAACCTGCGAAAACGAGGTTTCGCCCAGCATCAATTCCGCAAGCCCCGGCGCTGTGGGATCCACCGATGCCGCCGCGATCGCCGGCGAAGCCCCTCCCAGATCGACCACCACCACCCGCGCGCTGCGTGCGATTAGGCGCGCCAGCGTCAGCACCGTCAAGGTGATGCTCTGGTTCGCAGCGGTGCCGAGGATCGTGACCTTGCGCGCAGCCTCGCCTGCGCCGTGCAGGTCACTCGCAAGTCGCTCGATTTCAGTGAATTCGGCCAGAATGTCCGCGCGAGGTTCGCTCGGCATATCAACAGGGGGGTCATCGACGACCGGGGCCGGATCAGCGACAGCGGCAGTGGCCACTTCCGGCAGGCGAACCGGAGGCGGTGAGAACGCGAAAGCAGCCACCGGCATGCGGGGCGCCGTCATCCGCAGGAGTTCACCGGTTGCGATTGCGCCGGCGCTGAGCATCAACGTCGCCAGCGTCGCGATCAGAACGATCGGGAGTTTCTTAGGATATGCTGGGGTGTTGGAAACGGTTGCCCGGGAAATGATTCGGCCGTCGGCGGGAGCGGCGTCGATATTCTCGCGGGCGGTCGCCTCGCGATATTTCGCCAGATAGGATTCCAGGAGGTCACGCTGCGCCTTGGCTTCCCGCTCGAGCGCCCGGAGCTGCACGTCCTGGCCGTTGGTCGAGGTCGCCTGCTTCTTCAGTTGATCGAGACTGGCGCTGAGGCCCTCGACCCTGCCGCCGGCGATGCGCGCGTCATTGTCGAGCGAACGCGATATCTTGCTCGCCTCTTCGCGAAGCTGGCGGTCGAGGTCGGCAAGCTGCGCCCTCAGCTCCTTGATGCGGGGATGGCCGTCGAGCAGCGTCGAAGACTGCTCGGCAAGCTGCGCGCGCAGCGTGACGCGCTGTTCGGACAGCCGGCGCGTCAGTTCGGAGTTGAGAACCTCGGAAGCCTCGATCGGCTTGCCGCTCTGAAGCATTTCGCGGATCAGCCGCGCCTTCGATTCCGCATCGGACTTCAGCGCGCGGGCGTTGTTCAATTGCGTGTTCAGCTCGCCCATCTGCTGGTTGGAGAGCGTGGTGTTGTTGGTGCCGACAAAGAGGCTGGATTTCGAACGAAAATCCTCGACGCGGGATTCTGCATCCGAAACCTTCTTGCGCAGATTGTCGATTTCGCCCGACAGCCATTGCCCGGCTGATTTAGCCTGCTCCTGCCGTGCGGCCTGCTGCAACACCAGATAGCCTTCGGCGATCGAGTTGGCGACACGCGCCGCCAATTCCGGATCGCGCGACTGGAATTCGATGACGATGACGCGCGATTTATCGACCGCATAGGCGGTGAAGCGGTCGAAATAGGCGTCCAGCACGCGCTCTTCCGGCGTCAGCGAAAACGGATCGCGACCGATGCCGAACAGTGCCAGCGTTGATTTTAGCGGCGAAATGCCCTGCAGGACCGGATCGAATTCCGGCCGCTCGGCGAGCTTGTTCTTCTTGATGATTTCCCGCGCCAGGTCGCGCGACAATAGCAGTTGGACCTGACTTGTGACGGCCTCGGCATCGAGCGCGCTGCGCTCCTCGTTGCGCTCGCCATTCGGCCGCAGGAAGACGTTCTCGCGGCCATCGATCAGGATGCGCGCTTCGGACTTGTATCGCGGGGTGACGAAATTGACGGCGGTGATGGAGAGAACCGCGGCCAGCGCCGTTGGGACGATGATCCAGCCCCTTTTGCGCACCAGCGCCTCACCAAGTGCGCGCAAATCCAGATCGCCGGATTCGGGCGCCGTGGCCGGCTCATAGCCGGCCAGCGGAGGCGTCGAAACGGGACTCTGGACAACTGTCTTATCGTTGTCCGCCTCGTCCTCGCCTGCGCGCCAGAACGCTAAACGCATCACACACTCCCGCAGACGCCAAGGCGCCGACTTACCCTGAGCGATTACACTCCATTAAGGTTGCCGCTGAGTTAATTCAGCGAATTCGCTACCGGACATTGCGGCCGCCGGGACGCAGCGATCACGCTTTGTTAACCATGAATGCCCTTAATCGGAATCGATAATTCCCATGGATTCTTCGATGCGAGGCGTTCGAGCCGCTTTACTCTGTCTCTTCGCCGCGCTCGCTCTGTCGGGCTGCATGCGCAGATCCGCGCCGGTCGCAGCAGTCCAGCCGCAAAGCGATCTCGACTCGATGGCTTACGGACAGTCCTACGGGAGTGTCCCTGCTCCGACCGCGGTAGCCTACGCGGCCGCGCCGATGCCTGTCAGATATGACGCCGCCTATCGGCTCGACGCCGGCGACAAATTGCGGGTCATGGTCTACGGCCAGGAGGGCCTCACCAACACCTATGCGATCGGTGCCGGCGGCGCGATCACCATGCCGCTGATCGGCGCGGTGTCGGCGCGCGGACGTACACCGGCGGGGCTGGCTGCGGAGATCGGCGCCAAACTGCGCCGCGGCTATATCCGCGAACCCTCGGTGGCGGTGGAGATCGAGGCCTACCGGCCGTTCTTCATCCTTGGCGAAGTCGCAGCGCCCGGCCAATATCCCTATGTTCCCAATATGAGCGTCGAAAGTGCTGTGGCGATCGCGGGCGGCTTCTCGCCGCGTGCCCAGCGCGACCGCGTCACCCTGACCCATGCCGACAATGCCGGGGCCTCCCGCATGGTGGTGCCGCTCGGCACGTCGGTCAGTCCCGGCGATACCGTCCTCGTCGGCGAACGCTGGTTCTGATCATGACCGTTCAATCAGATCAGCCGCTTCGTATCCTGCACGCGGTTCGCACGCCGGTCGGCGGAATCTTCCGTCACATCCTCGACCTCGCCAACGGCCAGGTCGACCGCGGCCACCACGTCGGCATTATTGCCGACAGCCTGACCGGCGGCGAGCGTGCCAAGGCCGCGCTGGCGGAAATCGCGCCCCGGCTCACGCTTGGCGTTCATCGTATCGCGATTCGGCGCGAGCCTTTTCCCACCGACGTTCTGGTATGGGCCCGTTTCACGCGCCTGATCCACCGGCTGAAGCCGGACGTCCTGCATGGACATGGCGCCAAGGCCGGCGCCTTCATCCGCCTGAAGTCCCGTTCAAAACACACCATTCGTGTTTACACGCCGCATGGCGGCTCGCTGCACTACCCGCTGAGCACATTCAAGGGCGCACTCTACGGTCGCCTCGAACGCACGCTGATGAACAATACCGATCTTTTCCTGTTCGAGAGCACCTTCGCCCGCGACACCTATCAGCGCATGATCGGCACCCCCAAGGGGCTGGTGCGCTGCGTGTTCAACGGCGTGACCGCCGACGAGTTCGACCCGGTCGTCAAGGCCAGTGATGCGACCGACGTCGTCTATGTCGGCGAGTTCCGGCACATCAAGGGCGCGGATCTCCTGATCGATGCGGTGGCGCGGCTGCGCGCCGACGGCAAACCGGTGACGCTGACGCTTGCAGGCGATGGCGAGGAAACTGAAAATCTCAAGGCCCAAATCCAGAAGCTCGGCCTCACCGACGCGGTCCGCTTCATCGGCCACGTCAAGGCGCGATACGGCTTCTCGAAAGGCAGCGTATTGGTGGTTCCATCGCGCGGGGATTCGATGCCCTATGTGGTAATCGAGGCGGCGGCGGCGGGAATTCCAATGGTGGCCGCCAATGTCGGCGGCATCCCCGAGATCTTCGGTTCGCATGCCGATGCGCTGTTTGCTCCCAACATCGTAGCCGCCATGGCGGACGCGATCGAGATTGCGCTCGAAGATCCCGAAGCCGCGCAGGCACGGGCAAAGTCCCTTCGGGAAAGGATCTTCCTGCATTTCTCGCAGAAGGCGATGGTCGAAGGGGTGTTGGCGGGCTATCGCGACGCGTTTGCGGATCGTTAACCGTCTCTACCGCGATAACTGTTTCTTCCGATTTTGCCTTTAAGCCGTGAGGCGGGGGATTCCGCCTCGGCGCGAGCATGCCTGGATGCCTGTGCAACGGACCTGGATAAAGTGGAAACAATCAACGCACGCTCGATGCTGGATGCTGCAGTGGCCGCCACGGCGGACCGTCCACTCGAGCGGCGCCGCAAGCTATCGCAGGCAGCGCTTGCGGTCGTAGACCAGAAAGTGCGCCGGGCGTATTCGCCGATCGTGATCGCCGGCGTCGTTCGCGGCGCCGATTTTGCGCTGCTCAGTGTTGTGGGCGTTGCGCTCTATCTCGGATATGTGGTGCCTCTCAGCGGCTTTCACTGGGAATACATCGCCGCCATCTTCGGCATGACCACGACCGCGGTGCTGTGCTTCCAGGCCGCCGATATCTACGAAGTGCAGGTGTTTCGCGGCCAGCTCCAGCAGATGACGCGGATGATCTCGTCCTGGGCGTTCGTATTCCTGTTGTTCATCGGCGTCTCGTTTTTCGCAAAACTCGGCGGCGAGATATCGCGGTTCTGGCTCTCGGCGTTTTTCTGCGCCGGTCTGGCCGCACTTATTGCCGAACGCCTGTTCCTGCGCGCGATGGTGCGCGGCTGGGCGCGTGACGGCCGGCTCGATCGCCGAACCATCGTGGTCGGCTCCGACGAAAGCGGAGAAAAGCTGGTCGAGGCGCTCGAGGCCCAGGAGGATTCGGATATCGATATCCTCGGCGTGTTCGATGACCGCAACGACGATCGCGCGCTCGATACTTGCGCGGGCAGGCCGAAACTCGGCAAGGTCGACGACATCGTCGAATTCGCCCGGCGCACCCGCGTCGACCTCGTGCTGTTCGCGCTGCCGATTTCGGCGGAGACCCGCATTCTCGAAATGCTGAAGAAATTATGGGTGCTGCCGGTCGACATCCGCTTGTCGGCCCATACCAACAAGCTGCGCTTCCGTCCCCGCTCCTATTCGTATTTGGGCAAGGTCCCGACCCTCGATGTCTTCGAGGCGCCGATCACCGACTGGGATCTGGCGCTGAAATGGCTGTTCGGCTCCGTGTCGGTGCATAGCAATTGGGCCTATTCCTTCTTCGGCGACTTCGGTCCCGCCACCTTCGACTATTCTATTTCTGGTGAGCCTGCCACAGTTCATGATCTTCTTATCCAGAAGAGTGACGGCACCTATGTGCTAGCGGTCTGGGGTGACCAGATAGCTGGGGAGTCAGCTAACGTGACGGTCAATCTGGGCCGGACGTTCTCAATGGTCAATGTCTACGATGTGACAATTGGTACGAGTCCGATTCAGAGTCTCAGCAGCATCAGCTCGGTGCCGCTGACCCTGACTGACCACGCGTTTTTTCTCGAGTTCTAGCGGGATGTTGATGAAAGGGTTGAATCACGAGCTTGGCTTGGTCTGATGACGGTGAGAAGTGAGTATCGAAGTTACGAGTCGGGTTGTTAGTGGATTCTCGTTGGCGAGTGCAGCTCGCTGGCGGCTCGATTCATCCCGCGGGACAGAGCTTAGCGATCCGTAGGAGGTTGTAGGCGGCGCCGACGAGGTAGGCGGCGAAACTGGTCCGCTCGACGCCCCGATAGCGCGTGCGACGGAAGTTGCCGACCGTCTTGATCCAGCCGAAGATCTCCTCGACCCGCTTGCGCACTCGTTGGCTGACTGCGTAGCCCGGCCAATTGGTGGTGCGCAGGTCGAGCGCCGAGCCGCCCGGCCGCCGCTCATTCTGCGCCACGTGGGGAGTGACATTGAGCGCGCGGCAACTCGCCACGAACGCCGCCGTATCGTAACCCTTGTCGCCAGCAACCGTGATCCGGCGAGGCCGGCGAAGCTCTTGCAGCATTTCCAGCCCTTGCTCGCTTTCGGCCCGACCGCTGGCCTGACCCACGCGCAGATCGATCATGATGCCGTTGCGATTCTCCATCAGCACGCTCTCGGTGTAACAGAGCCTGGCCTCTTTGC
>Ga0137409_10006545_pt1 | contig 12090 bp, 9 predicted proteins | sample CZODoug1_16funga_FD_122059 | JGI IMG/M metagenome (GOLD analysis project Ga0137409, IMG submission 122059) | Vadose zone soil fungal communities from Angelo Coast Range Reserve, California, USA - CZODoug1_16fungal (Hybrid Assembly) | ecosystem: Environmental > Terrestrial > Soil > Vadose zone... | reverse complement strand
CGCCCCGCGCATCGGCGCAGACCTTTTCCATTGCGTTAGATTCCAACGATGCAAGCGATTGCCGTCAATAGACGCCGACTCTCACGATGCCATGTTCGTCCGGCACAACGGCAGAAATCACATCATCGGTGTCCAAAAGCCAAGGCGGATAGAGCCCAACTGCGACCGGAATGTCGCGTGACTCTGCAAGAGCTTCCCGCAACTCTGTGTGGGATTCGCCGGCGGTCCAGTGAAACGACGGCTTTTCGCCATGCGCTCGACGCGTCGTCTCTAACACGAGGAATTCCGAACCATCAGGGATATGGCTCACGCAACTGGCAACGAAGCTCTCGGTCACGATTCCTCGCAACGGAAGCTGCGGCTGTCTGAACGCGATGATAGAGGTGCTTGGAGGCAATTGACGTATCTGGCTCGACACAACCTTGAAGCTGTGCGGTCTCGGCTCTGGAGCGCCTCCAAGCCGGTCAGATCAAAAGCGCTTCTCGGAAAGAATACGCGCGGCGTGTTGAAGTCTGTCAACAGAGCGCTCGGTGTCGGTCAGAGCGCAACAGCTGACCAAGGTGTCGATAATAGCGAGCTGAGCTACGCGGCTGCTCATGGCCTCGGGCCGATATCGGGTTTCATTTGCGACAGTATAGAGCAGAACGTCGCAATGGGCCGCGAGAGGCGACTTGCCGAGCCGCGTGATGCCGATTGTCCGGGCACCGGCTTCCCGCGCCAATCGGGTCGCGAGCACCGTCTCGACCGTGCTGCCTGAGTGAGACACCGTGACGGTCGTGACTGTCGGGCCGGTCATGCCAGCGCTGACGGCCTGGACATGGGAATCGACGACTGCGCCCGCTGCGAGCCCCAGTTGCAGCAAGCGATAGGAAAGGTCCTGCGCAATTGGCGCCGAACTTCCTATGCCATAGATTTCGATTCTCTGCGCTTCCCTCAATAAGCTTGCCGCCTTCGCCAACGATTCCATTGAGAGAAGGCGGCGTGTCTCGTGGAGCGAAGCGGCGTGGGCGGCAAAGATGTGATCCGTGACGGTCGCCGGATCATCGTCCCGATGCAGATCCTCCTGAATCAGACGAACCGGCTCGATCAGATCCCGCGCCAGAAGAATCTTCAGCTCCTGAAACCCTCGAACGCCCACCCGGCGGCAAAAGGAAACGGTCGTGCCTTCGCTGACGCCACATGCCTCGGCAACCTCGGTGATCGACATGTGAATGAAAGACTCAGGCTGCGCGATAATCAGCTCGGCAATTTGCTTGGCTTTCGGAGGAAGATCAGGCTGCAATTCACGAACGCGGGATAGGATACCGTTCACAGACGGTCCCGCATTGAAGTTCGAGCGTGTCACCCGTGCCCTCGCGAACAACGTGGGAATTCATTTGGTGGATCGCCCGGAACACGAAAGTGCAGTGCCAGTTGCGATGTCAATGGCTGATTGTATTCGCCGGACACGTACGGCACGGCAGTCGCGCTTACCGGCGCTCTCCCCTTGCGTGATCTTCGAAGCCGGAACCTAGAGCCGTTTCGTCCATATTTAATACTTGCTCGGCGCGTCGTGGCCGGGCTTGTCCCGGCTACCCCGATTCCTCTTGCGCAGAGCTTCAATTCTCGGGGGTCGCCGGGACAAGCCGGCGACGATGGCTCCTGTGTCATTCCCGCCTGCTCCCGTCGCTCGGTGCTCTCCATCCATTCCTGCTCTTCGGAAAACGTCACCGGCTCATTGCTCCCGGTCCGGTCACCGTACACTGAGAAAAGCTCATAATAAATTCTTTCGGAAATAAATTATTCACAGCTTCGTCAAGTCGCGCTGGTACTTCCGTCCGGCTTACCCCGCGCAGCGTCAAGCCTGCGCCGCACCGTGATCCGTCTTTTCACCCCGTTTCAACCCAAGGTCGATCCAGATGACAACACGTCGTAATTTTCTAGCGGGCGCCACGGCGGCGGCCGCCTTTCCCAGCATCAGCCGGGCGTTTGCCATTCCGGCAAGGCGCCGGACCGGCACCATCAAGGACGTCAAGCACATCGTGATCCTGATGCAGGAGAACCGCTCGTTCGACCACTATTTCGGCACCATGCGCGGCGTGCGCGGTTTCGGCGATCGCTTCCCTATTCCGCTCGAAAGCGGCAAGCCGGTCTGGTTCCAATCCGACGGCACCCGTGAGATCACGCCCTACCATCGCGACTCCGCGACCAGCAACGCGCTGGTCGGGTATGGCACGCCGCACTCGTTTTCCGATAGTCAGTCAGCGTGGAACCAGGGCAAGACGGGCTTCTGGGCCAAGTACAAGACCCAGTACGCGATGGGCTATTTCGGGCGCGACGACATCCCGTTCCAGTTCGCGCTCGCCGAGGCCTTCACGCTGTGCGACGCCTACCACTGCTCCGTCACCACCGGCACCGATCCCAACCGGATCGTGTTCTGGTCGGGCTCCAACTTCAGTCCCGCGCTGCGCGCGCAGGGCATTAACGGCACGACGGCCGATTCCGAACCCAACAACAACCGCTGCTGGCCCAACCCTTCTAAGTGGGTTGCCGGCCAGCCTCAGCCTCAGCCGACCTACAAATATGTCGGCAGCGACTTCACCTGGGACACCCTTCCCGACCTGCTGCAGCGCGCCGGCGTCAGCTGGCACATCTACCAGGACATGAACGACAACTGGACCGGCGCGATGCACGGCGGCCTGGCATTCGCCAGCTTCCGCCACGCACAGCCGGGTGAGTCCAATTATGTGCACGGCCTGACCGGTGGTCCGGACTATCTGGACAGGTTGAAGGCCGACGTGATGAACGGCACCCTGCCGGAGGTATCGTGGATTTTGCCGACGCAGGCCAACTCCGAGCATCCCGGCGGCGGAAGCCCGACCCGCGCAGGCAATTTCACCGACCAGGTGCTGGCCGCACTCACCGCCAACCCTGAGGTCTGGAGCCAGACCGCCTTCTTCCTGACCTTCGACGAGAACGACGGCTTTTTCGCTCACCTGCCGGCGCCGGCGGTGCCGTCTTATGACATCGACGGCAACCTGATGGGCAAGGCCACGATGTCGCTCGCGGGCGAATATTTCTCCAACACCGTCGGCAATGTCCTGAGCAGCGACGACAAGATCAGCGGCAACATCCGTCCCTGGGGTCTCAGTGCGCGCGTACCGATGTACGTGGTTTCGCCGTGGAGCAAGGGCGGCTGGATCAATTCGCAGGTCTTCGACCACACTTCGGTGGGTCGATTCCTCGAAAAGCGCTTCGGCATCAAGGTGGACGCGATCAGCCCCTGGCATCGCGCCATTTCGGGCGACCTCACCACGGCCTTCGACTTCGTGAGCCCCAATGATCCCCGGTTCCCGGATCTCCCCGATCAGAGCAACTGGTCAGCGTCCGATGCGCACCAGCGCACGCTACCGGCACCTACCGCGCCGACGACGCCGCAGCCGCTGTTCCAGGAGATCGGTCCGCGCTTCTCGCGTTCGCTTCCCTACCTTCTGCACGCCAGCGCGCAGGTTGATGCCGGCAAGAGCAGGGTCAGGCTCCTGTTCGCCAACACCGGCTTTGCAGGCGCCGTGTTCCACGTTTACGACAAGCTGCACCTGGATCGCATTCCGCAGCGCTACACGGTCGAGGCGGGCCGGATGCTGGACGACGAATGGGCGGTCGGCGATGACGGCCGTTATGACCTGTGGGTGCTCGGCCCCAATGGCTTCCACCGCCACTTCAAGGGCAACGTCACCACGGTGCGGCAGCATAATGCACCCAACCCCGAGATCTTCGTTGGCTACAACGTCTTCGAGGGCGGGGTGCACCTGCAGCTTCGCAACGACGGCAACGGCCCCGTGCGCTTCACGGTGAAGTCCAACGAGATCTATGGGCGGCTGTTGGCCGTCAGCGCCTCGGTATCCGCCGCGACGGAGCCGGAGTGTCCGGGCTTCGGTCCGCGTCCCGGCTTCCATCCTGTCGGCTTCGGCCCGGTGCCTAATTTCCGGTGGGCTCCCGACTTCGACGCCCCCGGTTTCGGCTTCGGTTCGCCGGTCTTCTTCCCAGGACCGAACCACGGCGGTCCCGGCACATCGTGGGATGTCAAAGTGTCAGCTTCCGGCCGCCCCCAGGAACTCTACTGGAATCTGCGCACGACCGGCCTGTGGTTTGACTTCGTCGTCACCAGCGACTCGGACAGCGGCTTCTATCGGCGCTTTGCCGGCCACGTGGAGACCGGCCGCGCTTCGGTGAGCGATCCTGGCATGGGGCTGACCGACCGCTTTTGAAGAGGACGGCGCAATCACCACAGCGATTGGAGGCGCCCTTGCTTGGGCGCCTTTTTCTTTTCATCCTCACCTTCACTGGTCTATGAGCGCGGAGATTATGCTCAAATAAGAAGTTAGATCGGGATGACGATTCGAAGAAACGTCATCCCGATCTAGAACCTGTATTCAACACCCCGGCCCGCAACTTGCACGGCGTGCCTCTATGCTTGATGATATTCTGGGCATGGCGATGTGGCGGTTCAACAAAAGCGAGCGCAAGGAAGTCTGGGAAGAAGATATCCAGTGGCCGATCGGCGATATCCAGGCGGCCCATAAAATACGCGAGATCTGCCGTTCCGCCGTCGACAGCGCCGAGAAGGTTGGCGCCTCTGCCGACCGCCCGGGCAACGGGAACAACGACACCGAACGCTATGAACGCGCCGCCAAGGCCGCCATGCAGATCGCCATCAAGATTTCCGATGACCTGATGCGCGATGCCGCCGTACGCCAGATCATCAATCTGTGCATGAAGGCCAGCGATTTGAGGACGGCGCGGATACTCTTTCGTGCCATCCAGGCGGTATCCATGCGAGAAGACGTGCTCGACGACCACCCGATACTGCGGCAGTAGGCCTGCTTGCGGGGGCGAGCCTTGCGAAGAACGATCTGGAGATAGTCCATGAACCCACCGTCACGGCTGCCATTGTCCGGCATCATGGTCGTCTCGCTCGAGCAGGCCATCGCGGCACCGCTCGCGAGCCGGCATCTGGCCGACTGGGGCGCGCGGGTCATCAAGATCGAGCGGCCCGGCAAAGGCGATTTCTGCCGCGACTATGATTACGTCATGAACGGCATGTCGAGCCAGTTCGCCTGGACCAACCGCTCGAAGCAGAGCCTTGCGCTCGACGTCAAGAGCGCCGAGGGCAAGCGGGTGCTGGACGCGCTGCTGCCGCATGCGGATGTGTTTCTGCAGAACCTCGCGCCGGGCGCGGCCAAACGGCTCGGCCTCGATGCCGCGGCGTTGGTCGAGCGCTTCCCGCGCCTGATCGCCTGCGACATTTCCGGCTATGGCAGCGGCGGCCCCTATAGTCGGAAAAAGGCCTATGACCTGCTGGTTCAGTGCGAAGCGGGATTCCTGTCGGTCAACGGCACCGAGCAGCAGCCCGCCAAATGCGGCATCGCCGTCGTCGACACCGCGACCGGCATGTACATCTTGAACGGCGTGCTGATGGCGCTGTTTGATCGCGAACGCACCGGCAAGGGCATGGCGTTCGAGGTCTCCTTGTTCGACTCCATGACCGAATGGATGAGTTATCCCGCCTACTACACCGAAGGCGCCGGCAAGCCGCTGGTCCGCACCGGCACGCGTCACGCGACCATCGCGCCCTACGGTCCGTTCCGATGCGGTGACGGGCAGGTGGTCTTCTTCGGCATTCAGAACGAACGCGAATGGACCGCGCTTTGCGCGCAGGTGCTGGAAGACGCGGCGCTGGCAAGCGACCCACGCTTTTGCACCAACCCGCAGCGCATGCAAAATCGCGACGCGCTGGAAACCTTGATCGAGCGACATTTCGCGAAATTCAACGCCGAAGAGGTGCTGCAGCGGCTCGACGACGCAGCCATCGCCAACGCCCATATGAATACCGTCGAAGCGTTTCTCCGGCATCCGCAGCTTCATGCCCGCGATCGCGTTCGCAAGGTGGGATCGCCGAACGGACCGCTGACGAGCTTTCTGCCCGCGATCACCATTCCCGGCGTCACCCCTGTGATGGGCGATATCCCCGCGGTCGGCGAGCATACCGAGGCGATCCTGACCGAACTCGGCCTAACGGAAACCACCGGGTCATGACCGTGCCGCGATTGACCCGAAGTTATCTTGCGGTCCCGGCGCATCGCGCCCGGCTGGTGCAAAACGCCGCGGCCTCGGCCGCCGATGCCGTGTTCATGGATCTCGAAGACGCGGTCCCTCCGGCCGAGAAAGCCGCCGCGCTGGAAGCCGCCGCGGTCGCATTGACCGCCCACGACTGGGGCCAAAAGACCGTCGCCGTCAGGTTGAATGCGATCGACAGTGCGTCGATTCAAAACGAGATCGAGCGGCTGGGCGGCATCAAGCGGCTCGACGCTTTTATCATCCCCAAGGCGGAAGCCGTGGCAGATATTATAAGAATTGCCCGCTGGATTACCGACGCCGCCGGCACACGCGATGCGCCCGCCGAGATGGAATTATTGATCGAGACCGCGCGCGGGCTGATCAATGTCGAGGCGCTGGCGGCATCCGACCCTCTGGTGACGGCATTGCATCTTGGCGTCGGCGACTTCGCCGCGTCGATCGGCGCCCGAAGTGCAGAGATCGGCGCGTCGCCGTCCGGCTACAGGCATGTCGGCAGCGCCGCCGAAGGTCACCCGGCAACACCGCTGGATCTGTTCGCCTATCCGATGATGCGGCTGCTGGTGGCCGCCCGCGCCTTTGGCCTGCGCGCGATCGATGGACCGTGCGGCGCCTTCCGCGATCCTATAGCCACTGCGTCGTCCGCGGCCAAGGCCGCCGCGATGGGGTATGACGGCAAGCAGGTCATCCACCCCAGCCAGATCGAGTCCACCCGCGATGCCTTCGTGCCCTCCGACGAAGAGCTGGCCTATGCCCGGCGTGTGATCGCGGCGCTCGAGCAGGCGGAGCGAAACGGTCAGGCGGCCGTGACCGTCGATGGCAAGATGGTGGATTACGCCAACATCCGGATGATCCGGCGCCTGATGAGTTTCAAGCAGCAAGTCTGAAGAGTTCACTTAAAGGATTATCCAGGTCGCGTGATCTGGCATCACGCTTGGGGATCTGCACGGCGTCCGCTTTCCGCGCCAACGGCGGAAGAGCGGACAGGCCGGGAGGTCCGCGTGCCGTTCGCGTTATCCGGCAAAATGAGACGGTTTGTCTTGTTCCACGGCCGGATCATCCTGCGACGTTTGGTTTTCCCGCAATATCGCACCCACTGATCAGAACCTCTGGACAAGGCGTCCACATCAGGCTCAAATTTGAATCGTCAAACAAAAGTCGGCCATAAGCCGAAAGCAACCGGGACGCCTGCAGCAAAGACGGGCGCCCGCAAAGGAAACAAACGGGAGCAACGGATGGCCATTTCGCGTCGTGACGTTTTATTGGGCAGCGCGGGCGCGTTGGGCGCTGCAACATTTTCATTTCCAAAACCCGCAATAGCTCAGTCGGAGCCGATCAAGATCGGCTGCCTTGCCGCGATGACCGGACCGAGTTCGGCGCCGACCATTGGCTTCAACCGCGGCGTGAACTTCGCGGTGGACGCCATCAATGCCGGCGGCGGCGTCAAGGGCCGCAAGATCGAAATCGTGATGCGCGATACCCAGGGCGACCCCACCAAGGCGGTCAACGCAACCCAGGAATTGATCAGCCAGGCCAAGGTCCATGCGATCTGGGGGCCGCTCAATTCGGGCGAGGCGCTCGCCACTACGCCGATCATGGCGCGCGCCAAGATGCCGGATATCCATCCTTGCGTGGTCGAGAGCCTGATCGATCCTGCGAAATTCCCGAATGCCTTCCGCATGGCGCCTTCGAACAGCCAATGGGATGACGCCGTCCGCAATTACTGCCTCAATATCCTCAAGGTGAAAAAGGTCGCCGTGATCGGCGACACCACCGGCTATGGCGTCACTGCGCTCGGCGCATCGGTAGCGGCGTTCAAGAAAGACGGCGCCGATGTGGTCTATCAGGCCAATATCGACTCGACCCAGCCTGACATGACGCCGGACATGCTGCGCGCCAAAAACGCCGGCGCTGAAGCGATCGTGGTCTGGAGCGTCTCGACCGGCATGGAAGCGCGGATGTTCAATGTTCGCGCGGCGATGAACTGGGACGTCCCGTTCGTTGGTCATCCGTCAATGGCCTCGGGCGAACTCGCCGGCCTCGTCGAGAAACCCGCCAACTGGAAGAAGGTCTACGCCATCGGCTACAAGAGCTGCAGTTACGATGCCGCCGGCAAGCTGCCGCAGAAGAGCCAGGATCTCGTCGATCGTCTCCTCAAAGCCAACATCGTGATCAACGATACGTTGTTATGGTGGATCGCGGGCGGCATCGATGCGATCGAGCTCGTCGCCAAGGCGGTGGCGGAAAGCGGATCCACCGACAGCGAAGGCATCGTCAAATACTGGAATACGCTGTCGAAATATCCGGGCTATTTCGGCAACTACACCTTCACGCCGACCCAGCACAATGGCTATCCGACCGACGAGATTGTGATGTCGGAGGCTTCCACCGCCAAGAACGGCACCTTCGCGCTGGCGCCTGGATACACATAAAGGGCGGCGGAGAGCGCGGCCAATGCTCGCCTCGATACTCGCATCCGGATTGGCGGCGGGCGCGATCTATGCGCTGGTCGGCGTCACCTACAACACCATGTTCTCGACCTCGCGGGTGATGAGCTTCACCGCCGGCCAGCTCGCCATGCTTGGCGGCGTGTTTGGTTCGATGTTCATGCTGAAGCTGGGCATGCCGATCCTGGTCGGCTTCGTTCTGACGCTGCTCGGCTGTGCGATCATCGGGGTCATCACCGAATTCGTCGCGGTGCGGCCGGTGCTGAAAAGCCTCGACCAGCATCTTTACGTGCTCTCCACGCTGGCGCTGGCGCTGATGATTCAGCAGGTGACGGCGATCAAATGGGGCACCGAGCCGCAGCCCTTTCCCCGCCTGATCGGATGGGGCAGTGGGGTCTGGGACGAAAAATTCTGGCTGCCGGTGGTGGCCTGCGCCATCACCATCATCGGCCTCGAATATCTCTATCGCCGCACGCTGGTGGGGCGCGCCTTCCTGGCGATCGCGGAGGATAATTTCGCCGCCCGCGCGCTGGGCCTGCCCGAGCGCAATCTGCGCATCGGCGAACGATGCCTCCAGCGTCGCCTTGTCCGGAGACGCCGGCTGGTGGGCAGCCGTATACCCCTCGTTGATCTTTGCCACCGCCGTGTTGACGAACGCGACGGTTGCGTCGCGCGTCAGCCGGGACCGATCGTAGTCGAGCTTTTCCTCGAGCGGAACGCGCCGGTAGTTGAGGCCCCAGAGCGCAAGAAAGAGCAAGTACAGCCAGGCGGCTGCTCCTGCAGCGGTGACGAGATTCCGGCCGAACGCCCGTCGCGCGCCAAGCGACCGGGCTCGCGAAATCACGAGCTCGACCGCTGCAATCAGAAAGCAGGCGACCGCGATGTCGAGCCACGCGATCGGAATCGTGTTGCTCGCAGTCGTGAGGTACGTCTGGAGGGTCAGGTACAGACCGGTGGAGTACGTGCGTTCGATCGTCTCGGAAGGGAACGGCGCCACAGCGCAGACAATGGCGCCGAGCACGAGGCCGACGGTCTCCACAACTCGAACTTTCAGCCGGGAGTCTCTGGACCCCGAAACCGTCACGCGGCCGTCTCGCGGCCCGGGGCACGATCGGTAATCAACCGGATTGCCCGCTGATAGCTGAAGTAGGCCCACGCCCACTGCACGAGCACGACGAGGCGATTACGGAAGCCGATCAGATTGATGATGTGAACAAAGAGCCACGCGAGCCACCCGATCCACCCCTTCAAACGAAGCCAACCGAAATCGGCAATGGCCGATGCCCGGCCAATGGTGGCCATGTTGCCGAGATTCCGGTACGCGAACGGCTGATACGGCTTCCCTTCGATCGCGAGGCCGATATTGCGAGCCGCATGACGGCCCATCTGAATCGCAACTTGCGCAACACCAGGGAGCGGTTTTCCATCCGCCCCATTCAAGGATGCCAGGTCGCCAATCACGAAAACCTCGGGATGGCCCGGCAGTGTGAGATCACGTTGAACGATCACGCGGCCGGCCCGGTCGGTCGGAACACCGAGTGTCGAGCCGACCGGCGACGCGGCCACGCCCGCAGCCCAGAGCACCGTCGCGGCCTCGATCGTCTCACCGTCCATCTCCACGCGTCCGCTGACCACACGAGTCACCGGCTTGCCAAGCCGAACGTCCACGCCAAGCCTCTCGAGATCCTTTCGGGCGGCCTCACGCAGCATCTCGGGAAAACTCGTCAGAATGGCAGGGCCCGCTTCAATCAGAACGATTCGCGCGGAGCTCGGATCGAAATGCCGGAAATCACGCGCCAGCGACAGGCGCGAAATCTCCGCGAGCGCGCCGGCCAGCTCCACACCGGTTGGCCCGCCGCCAATGACGACGAAGGTGAGGAGCACCGCGCGCTTTGCGGGGTCGGTCTCGCGTTCGGCGCGTTCGTAGGCCAGCAGGACGCGCCGGCGGATTTCGAGCGCATCTTCGAGCGTCTTGAGGCCAGGCGCCGTGACTTCCCACTCGTCGTGGCCGAAATAGGCATGCGTGGCGCCCGTGGCCAGGATGAGAAAGTCGTACGACACTTCACCATCGGTCAGGATCAGCGTTCGACGCTCGGGCTCCACGCGTGCGACGCTCGCCAGAAGCACTTCGACGTTCTTCTGGTGTCTCAGGATCCAGCGGATGGGTGACGCGATGTCCCCGGGCGACAGCGCAGCGCTCGCCACCTGATACAGCAACGGCTGAAAGACATGGTAATTGCGTCGATCGAGAAGCGTGACGCGTACCGGCGTGTTGGCGAGGGCCCGGGCCGCGTACAAACCGCCAAACCCGCCACCCACGATCGCTACATGCACGTGACAACGATACTAAATCTGGACGACTCTTGATCGGGTCACTGAGGCATGTGCTTTGCAAGCGTCTGCCGTTATGACGATGACAAACCGGCTCGCAAGCTGGGCGGGTGCGCGGCTGTCGCGGCGTGTGTCTCGATCGCTCCCGTGGATTGGCGGGGCAATCGCGGTCGTGACCGTGGCAGCCACGATGCGTCGGAAGGGCGTGATTAGCGGCGCGCTCGATACGGGACTCAACGCAATGCCATTTATCGGGGCGGCGAAGAACGTCATCGAGGTGGCTCGCGGGCGTGATTTCTTTCCGGACCGGTACGGTCCGACAGTGCCGTCGCGGCCGTCGAGGTAAGGCGGCCGAATCACCGTCCGACGACCTGCCAGGCCGCCCAGTAATAAGGCGCGCGTGTCGCTTCGACGGCCCGGATTTCGCTCGCGGCGGCCCGCACGGCAGATTCTGCCGTCTCTTCTCCCTGGAAAAAGCCGACGTATATCGACTTCAACATTGCCGACGCGTGTTCGTCTGTCGGCCAGCGCGGGAGAATGATGGTTGGCACTCCTGCAGCGCGCCAGGCCCAACCAAGAACATCCGCCGCTGCTGCCGCGCCTCGCATAGAGGCGCTCGAGCCATCAGTGAACACCGTCATCGCGCTGTGCAGATCGAGATTGATCACTTCGCGCGCTTCGAGCACGCCGTCCTTGTCGGGCGGCGGCTCCCCGACGGCGCTTTCCGGGGTCAGCAGGATTGATGAGAACAGCGGACTGGCCCCGTTCATCCTGAATGGCGCCGCGACATGGATGATGGCGGCCGTGCCGGCCCGATCGCGGAAGGCGGACTCGGTCGCCGACGGCCCGGTGAGGATTGTCGCAGGGGGATCGACGAACACGGCCGCAATCGCCTGCATTTCTCCGTCAGCGGATTCCGCCGGTCGCAGGGTCCACCCGGGCGCCGTCGCTCGCAGTCGATCGCGCGTTGACGTGGAAATATCCGGCGCCGTCACCGCGACCACCAAGTCAGCAGGCATCGCGGCCGGCGATAGTGGCCGGTGCAGGAGCGCTGTTGCAGAACCGCCATACAGAACGGTCGTCCGATCGGCCAGAAATCCCTCGCCGACCGGGAGTGCTTCAAACGGCACTCTCCACAAGACGTCGTCGGGAATCAGGACCACTTTCGGAGCGTCAGACATCGCCGACCATGCGCCCG